>Ga0007796_10000152_pt1 | contig 18624 bp, 17 predicted proteins | sample CryBogmetaGMA0M_FD_60373 | JGI IMG/M metagenome (GOLD analysis project Ga0007796, IMG submission 60373) | Freshwater microbial communities from Crystal Bog, Wisconsin, USA - MA0M | ecosystem: Environmental > Aquatic > Freshwater > Lake | place: Crystal Bog, Wisconsin, USA | collected 2009-07-06 | reverse complement strand
GCCCACTAGCTTATACCCCTTCCAACATGCTTTCCCGTCAAGCCCTTTCATTTTTTCAATAAAGTCGGCTGAATAGAGGCCGTTGAGACGGTCCCAATCATAAGAATCAATCATGACTTTGCCTCCGTGTGTTTCCAAAGTGTGAGGTCGCCTTCGATGCGATCCACTTTATCTGCAAGACGTAAGTGATCTGATTTCAGCGTGTACTTCTCAGGGAGGTCAGCCCGCATATCATTGAGCATCACTTCCATACGCTCCATATGGGTGATGACCGCAGCGAAACGATCATCAATACGCTGACCGTTACGGTCGAGAAAGTAACCAAGACCACCGACAGTGGTGACGACGCTCGCAATGAGCCCGAAAATAACATCAACGCCCATGACTATTCCGGAAGACCTGATTGACCGTTGGCAAGCCTGTCTTTTACGGATTGTGGTAGGCCGGATTCAAATCCGTGTTTCTTTGCGATGCGTATGATATTTCGCATAATGGCACGCGGATTCTTAGCACGACCCACAGATGCCCAAGCTGCGGCTACATCTTCAGCGGAGGAGATTGGGAAGGACATCGACGGTCCTGCAAACTCTCCACTTACTTTCCCTGATTTCAAATCTTTGCGCTTCTCTGTGCTCCACTCGCGAAACTCTGCATCTTTGCGCTTCTTATCACGACACACTGGACAAGTTCCACCACACTTACACTCTGACATTCCCATTTGTGGAATGCTGAGCAACTCCGCATCTTGCGAATCGCCTTCAGCGAACCCATACTCGTTCTTTTTCATCTCTTTGAAAGAGGACATGCGGGCTTTCTTTCTGGCAAAGATTTCTTTCATTGCCTCGCCGCCATCGCACTGTTCATGGTACTCGCGATTGACGAGTGCGGCTTTCTTGGCACGAGCAGCTTCGTTCATCTTGAGGATGTTTTCGTTGTGGCTACTCATTCCGCCGCTAATGTCGGGGCGCCACTTTTTTCCTGTTTCGTTCATTGCTTTGAGCTGATCCCCGCTGATAGCATTGGAGGCATTGAGAGCGCCTCCGGTCCCACTCAGAGTGACATCGCTAAAATCTAATCGAGACCCATACATAGAGGGTTGACGCAGTTGCTACGGTTTTACCCTTACTCTCAAAGAGGTGTCAATGTTTCTGTGTCTTTGATAAAGTGTCAAGGGACCTGCAGTTGTTACATACCCTGTTACACAACACTTCCACATAGTTGTGTTGGTTTGTTGTGCAAAAGTTTTCCCCCAGTCGGAATGTTCTTGAGGGTCCCTGTTTTTTCTAGCGGCTGCAAGTTGAACTGGTTTATCAACTTTTGAACGAGCGAGAGCAAGTTGTCCTGTTTTTACCGCTATGCCACCACTAACACTGTTTCCACATAGTGTTTTGGTTTTTTCAAACCACCACTCTCCCAAAAACTCTTCCAATACCCAGTCTTCAGTGACAGGATCAAGAAATTGACAAAGATCTCCTTTGCGTGTAGGGACTGCCCCAAGTTCGCCAAGTGAAAACCTCCAAGGAAGAAATCGATTAGTTTTTCGGGCATTTTCTGAAGTTTTTCTGGTGATGAGATTTTCTTCAACATCTAAACCGCAAACAAGTTGATACTCTCGTCCTTCTTTCCATTGAGGGTCTATATGGTCAACTTCAAACTTGTTTTTTGACATTCACTTAAAGTCGTTAAAACTATTTTAACTGAGAAGTTTCTTTGTAAACTCACTCTTTCTAATTATCAATCAACTCTTCGATGAGCGCATCGACTTCTTCATCCGACATCTCTTCATCTGTTTGTTCAAACTGCTCGCTGAGCGCAATGAGTTCTTCTTCGGAGAGTGAGTCAAGATAGGCATCGAGTTCAGCTTCGGTCATCTCGTCTAGATTGACTTCGTCGTCTGTTTGAGTGATGAACTCGTTCGGGTTGAAGGGCGCACGCAAGTTGTCATCGACCCCCCGGCCACTCGGATAACGCCAAATTCCTGTGGTTGCTAACCAAGGTGAAGTGTTGCTGATGTTTTCAGTAGGCAGCCCAGTTCTCGCATCAATGTCATGCTCTTGCGGAGTCATTAACTGCTGGCCATAGGCTGCTCTGAAAGCTTCCAGTGCTTCCAAATTATAGTCACCGCCGATTCTGTTGCTCATGATAGTTTCCTACTTCAGAGAGTTTTACCCGTCAGTGCTTCTTGATCTTGCCAGTGGGATCTTGTAACAACTTTGAGTTTCCCATTAACTTTTCTTCGTACTCTTTCGCTGCCATCTTTACATCCACCTTTGTCTTTGCATCCTCAATCATCTGCTTTTTCTTTTCCGCAGGCGATGGTTCCGCAGCGGCCTTCTCGCGCTCTTTCCGCGCCTTCGCCTTACCCGCTTGCATAGTTTTGGCGGCTTTTTCGTTTTTGGCAATAACATCTTTATGTATAACTTTGCCATCCCTAATCTCGTGGTCCTTAGGCGCCTCAGGCGGTTGAAACTCTTGAGATGTCTCAGTGGAGAGGCGATCTAGCAAACTATCGTAAATATCCTTGAGGCGTCGACGACACACGCCTTCAACGGCGACGGTTACAGGGCCGCAGGGCACTCTTCTTCTAGAAATCTCTTCGGCAACATTCATAACACTGCTTCTTTTTCAAGTTTTACCCGGCAAGTCTCACTGTCCATCGTTTTGTATGACTTCGCGATCCACCGAGAACGGCACTCACAAGGCCTTGACTCAGACCCAGGCATCGTGCGGCTTCCACCAGAGAATTAAAACTTCTTTCTTCGCCAGTGTCAAGGTTTGTTAAAATCACAGCTTTTCTACGTTTCTCACAAGATTTTTCGACCATTTTTTTATTGTTCTTACGCATTGATTCTCTTCCACCCGCAGACCTTGTTGAGCGGTAGTATTCGTCGTAGTCAAGGTCTTTACGCCTCTCTTCTATGACTTCGCCAGTTTTCACACCGCTGTCAACTAGCTTCTGCCTGAACTCCGGGTCAGTTTTTGCTTTTTCTCTAATCACTTTGCCAGCGGCCAGTCCCGCTTGACGCTGGTGATCGGGATTGCGCTCTATAGCCTTTCGAAGATTGTTCGACCCGTTCTTTTTGCCCATTGCAACCCTAACCTCATGGGGTTGTGCTTTTGCTCCAAGTTTGCCTGCCGCAGACGCCAAACCAGTGAATCCGCCTTCCTCCGCATGCCAAACATTATCATGATACCACTCACTACAAACATAAAGATTGCTGGGGTCGTTTGTTCCCCCGTCTGAACGACGGATTCTGTGATGAACATGCATTCCTTTCATTTGCTCTTTAGTGAGACCCCAGTTCTCTTGGGCTATTATTCTGTAGTGTCGATGATCAACACAAACAATGCTTCTCTCCTTAGGGATCATTTTCCAAATCCTTTTGCCTTTGCAATTACTTTATCAGCAGGGGGAGCGCCTACGCCCTTTTCAAATGCTTCTGCGTACCAGTTTGACACAACTTCAAAAACTTCTTCAGTAAGTTCGGACTTGAAGTATTCCACTTCAAGAGGGAGAATCGACACCGACAAGTCGAACTCTTCACCGTCTTTTTCAAAGTGCAAGTCACGAGGTCCAAACCCAGGACCCCCGAGCATCATTCCAGCTCCTGTGCACTCCCAACCCGTTTTTCTTTCAACTTCTTCAGTCAAAGATTGAGCAGCCGCAAAAAGTTCGTTTAGTTTAGGGTTCATATCAAGTTGGTTGTTGATACTCGTATCATAGCAGGCTGACGACGGAGTAAACCTCATGCTCCTCTCCTCAATGTTGGGGCGTTATAAAGATGACCGCGATCGTAGTGCACTCCCGCCTGTTTTTCCTTGCGCGGATTCGGATCTTTTTTGTTTGCTTCACGCATTGCGGTGATCATCGTGTCACGCATCGCCCGCAACTTTTGCCGTGGCACAGCACAGTGGTCGCTGTCTCGGTAAGAGCGATACATGTGTGCAACGTCAGAGGGGTCATCGCATCGCATCATAAGATTCCAAATGCCCAAAGATTGCGCATCATCGAGGCACCCTGAAGGGAGTTTGGCGGTGAGTTCGGATTGGTCTGGACGAGAGAAACGAGTATCTTTTCTCATCACACTGCACCATCGAGAACTGCTTGGATTTCAGGAGGTAGTTTGGCACCGGCAAATGCATGAAATCTCCTTACATATTCTGCTTTGTACTCTTCTGCGCTTCTTCCTTCATTTTTAGCTCTAGTATCAAGAGTGCCAAAATCCTTTTTCACTCCTGCTACAGCTTTAGCAATCAATTTAGGAGGCCATTTCTCAATTGGAATGTTTCGACGAACAAGGAACGCCAATTGAAGAACCTCTGATGAAGGAGGTTTGGCTGCAGAGTTTCGCCCTTGAGAATTAGATGGCGAAAAACGATAAGTGCCACCATTAATTTTTGAATCTACGCTACCAAGTTCTTGTAATGATGGTGCTGAAAGAGAAGTGATTTGTTTGAGCCATTCATCGCTACTCCACAAAGGAGAATTTTGCTCAAATTGTTTTTTACGTTCGGCTTTAGCACTATCTTTACCGGCTGCTTCGCCAATAAGTTTATCAAACTCTTCTCGAGTTCTACGAGATTGCGTTGTAAATTCCGTTTCAAGTTTGCTTCGAACAAATTCTTCTGGATCTTTTTCTGAGGCTCCTTTTCTTTCGAAACTGCCTTTCAATTGATTGTAACCTTTATGCACCATTACAAGGTTACCATTCTTTTCAACATCAGCTTTTTTATCACCCGGAAAGAATGCAATAGGAATTCGATGATCAGGTTGAATTTCTCTCCATGAATAGGGTTGTCCTGTGATCTCATCCCGAAATCCAGTTTCAAGGAGCGTTTTCAAAATCATTTTGCCGCGTTCATTATCACGGGTAATGAATTTTGGAGGTTGTCCTTTACTTTTAAGATCATCGCGAACTGTTCTTGGTAACGCATCCCATATTTGATTCACCACATCATCAGAGACTTCGGCTCTTTGAATGGCGAACTTTCCGTCCTTTTGGAATTGTGCGTATTTTGCTGCAATTTCAGGTGGATAGAGTGTTTGGCCAGTTTTTGCTTTACCCGTTACCGAGTTACCATAAACTCCAAAAACTTCGCCTAATGATTTCCCGAGCGCTTCATCTTCTGCAGAACCCTCTGTTATGCCTTGCCCAGACGTAATCTTTTGTGCAACTTTTCGAAGCGCTTCTTGAACAGGAGGCGGAAAATCAACAAGGCACTCATCGCCTCTAGCAATGCACGTCGCAGAACAAGGTTTGCCCTTAGTGCATTTTTTGGCGGCTCCGCCTACCTTTTTTTCATTAGCCGTCCTAATGGCTGAAGCCGTTGGCCCACCGCTGCCGCCTAAATTGAGTGTTTGAGGCCCGCCTGTAAGGCCTGGGCGCAAATTAAACACGGGATCGGCAAAGTTGTGCCAACGGTACTTACAGTTCATGGATTAATCTTCGTAGCGGTCGAGAATGTGGGCGATAACAGAATTGCGAACAATATCCTCTTTCATAAACTCAACGATGCCGACTTCAGTGAGATTAGAGAGGCGATGGATAGCATCAACGAGTCCATTCTCGCGACGAAATACTTCCATATCTGTCTGCTTAGTATCACCAATCAAGCAGATTTTAGAATCTTTGCCTACTCGTGACAGACAAGTCTTGATCTGTTGAGGAAGAAAGTTTTGTGATTCATCGACAATCACGAACGCTTCATTGAGTGAGCGGCCGCGAATATCTTCTAAAAGGATCGGGTCGATGATTTTTTTGTTGAGAAGGTATTCAGCAGCGCCTTGCGAGCGCATAATGCATGGCAAGTTGTCAAAGATCGGCGCAATCAGAGGGGCAATCTTTTCTGACATATCCCCAGGGAGAGCGCCGCGACCTCGTTGGTACTCAACGCCGACATCGCTGCGTACATAATAGACTTTTTCAAAGTCTCCGGAGGCAACCCCTGACAATCCAAAATGGAGTGCCATCAAGGTCTTTCCCGTGCCAGCGCTTCCATGAGCCAGAGTGACTGTGTTGCGTTTGAGAGTGTTCCAGAAATCTTCTTGACGCCAAGTCAGAAACTTTGGCGGCATAACATCCATACCTTGGGAGTAGGACTTTTCGAGACTTTGCACGTTTTCGGCGCGACGCTTAGTACGCTTTTCTTTGCTTGTTAACATTTTAAGGGGTGAGACAACAGTGGATACGGTGTATACTTCGTTGCTGATGAGAACTACGTCATCGTTATCACCCCCGTTAGAAATATCCTGTGACATTGGGGTCTGTCTCAGGGAACAAGTAGTTTTACCCGCTTAATGCCAGCGCTCAGTGTAGTCCGACCACCCACCTTTACCACCGCAGAACTCGGTGAATTTCTTTTGATCTGGGCGATTCTTTGCGGCCTTCGCAAGCAGCCTGTCAGCAGCCGGATCCGTGATGAGCACCGTAGCACCTGTCACTTCTTTCATTACGCTAGGGATTTTGTCAATCGGTGAGTTTGCCATGTCAATCTGTTGTGAACAACAGCAACTTTTTTAAGGTGGTCGCTACTCACCTAGTCGTACCTCAAGTCTCCTCTACCCGCACCTCTCCTTCCTCTCACCAACGGTGATCTCGGGTCTGAAGAACTGTGATCATTGCTATCATAGTCGGGAGAGTTTGTTTGTAAGTCGTTGCCATAGAAACTATTTCGAGATCTGCCCAATTGTTGAAACACACCCGACTCTTTAATACCTTCTCTCAACAACTCTCCCTTGAATCTTTTGTTCATGATGATCGCTTCTTGCATGCCACGGTCAGTAACGTCCATTTTCATCAAATAGTATGTGAGTGCCCAAGCAAATGCGTCTACGCTGTCGTCGTGTCGAACAAAGGGAAACGCCGTGAGTTCTTTGATGAACTTATCCGTCCAATAGTCCTCAATAAGGTACACACGCATAGACTCCATCAGTGGGCACACTGCTTGAAGGCGCGTGGTTTTCGACTTCAGAGGTTTCATTTCCTCAATCGGTATCTTTGCCTCTTTACGCAACACTTGAATAAGAGATTGCCCCGATGCCGCCTTTTCTATGCATAGTACCTTGGCATTATAGAACTTATAAGCTTGTTTCACTGCTTCGATCATATCCGGGAAACCCATACGATCTTTAATAATCTCGCGAATGTAGATTTTCGTGGGATCCTTGAGAGAGATAGAAGCGATGCAAATCGCAGTTTCGTCTGCCATATCTCTCTCAGAGAATGCACAATCCACTGCGATCCAAGTTACACCAAACTCTGGGCAATCTTGTTCATCAATTATTTGAATCCACCCGTTTTTCACAATCTGGCCGTCTGCAACTTTCGGCACTCCTTGATACAGGGCGGCAAATTTGAATGAACCCATGATTTTTCGCTGGGACTCCAGCATCGGCACGGAGAACGTGGGGTTGGCAGGCCAATGCGACTCACCGATTTTTCTCTCAAGAGGGTCTTCACGGGGGTTTTCGCAAAGACCAGCAATGTTGATCCACCGCCAACCAAAAGGATTGAGTTCTTCGTCGTAGAGACCATCGCCCTCCATCAACACACCATGAAGATCTTTTTCGTGGAATCGTGTTGCGATCACCATTTGGCAATAGTGGTTTGTTCGACGAGTGGAGGCCTGCTCTTGCCACCAGGACTCCAAGTTATCCAATGCTTGCTTCGAGTCAGACGATTTGAGAGGGTCATCGATAATCATCGCGCCTACACCAGGCGACTCCATATCAACAGTTCCGGCGGTAAAACCTGTGAGCACACCGCCAACTGATGTTGCCAAAATGTAACCACCACCGTTCATATCATACTTGGAGTCAGGAGAAAAACCCGACCATTCTGGGAAAACTTTTTTGAAAATAGGTGTTTTCAGCATTCCTACCACTTCTCTATGGAACTTGAATGATAGAGATGCACCGTAAGATGCAATAACATGCTGGGTTTTTTCATCACGTCCAAGCAACCATGCCAAAAACATCGTTGCCATCATTGATTTCCCAGATCGGGGAGGGCACGAAATGATGAGTCGTTTATAGCGACGATTCGCCACATCTTCAAAAGCTGAGCCGATGATTTCATGAAATGGCGCAACTTGGAGATCGCCAAACTTCATCAAGTCAGCAAATGCTAAGAAACATTCTCGTGCTGCCTTGTGGCGAAACTCCGCAACAACCGAGCGTGGTGCCTCAAGAAGTGCTAATTCACGCAACCCTCTTTGATATTTTCTCCAAGAGCTATGAGCTTCAAGCTGAGAAGCGTGCGTAATAATGGGTCTCATAGTAAAAACTCAGCAAAAAATCCGCCTGAAGATTTTCTTTTCCCTTGGAGAACACACGTGAGGTTTGAAGATGGACGTCCAATAAACTTCGCCGCAGCCTTTACTGAGTCAAAAATAAATGAATCTCCTGTCTCGATGTGAGTGATTTGCACAGGTTTTTTGTGTTTCTCAGATCCCCTTTTATGGGCTTCACGAGCGACGCTGGGATTCATTTTTAACCACTCGTTCAGTTTTCTTCCGGTTTCTTGATTGACCCCAAGCATGAACTGTCTATTTTGCCTACCCCATTCGGCCAATCTTTTGCCTAACTCTACTACAAGTTCTGGAGGACGGTTTTTTCCTCCTCTTTTTCCTCCAAGAGATTGTGCTTCAAAAATTGCCCGTTCTTTTGTGATTTTCCCCGAAAGACTTCTCCAGGCAATGTAATCTTCCGTCTTTTGATGTAACTGCCAATTTGCAAAATGAAACATAGCATGTCTCGTAATTGAGATGCTCGGGACAAGGTTTGTTTCATGATCAGTGCCCCCCATATGTTTTGGGAGAAGGTGATGTGTGTGTCGCATCAATCTCCATCTTTGAGTTGTTTGAGAAGTTGATCCACTTTGCCATCATATTCTTTGGCAAGTTCCGCTTCAGACTTCGACTCAACAGCCGTAAGTGAGACGATGTCACTGACGATGTCGCGATGGGTTTTTACCGCTGCGTTGAAGATAGCGACCAAGTCTCTAATAGACGCTTCTGGAAGAGCATCTTGGATAAACCCGAGTGACTCATTTGCAACTTTTAGAGCTTCAGCGGCTAAAAACTCTTTTTGAGCTAGAATGTTTTCTTTAGACTTTGTCATTTGTTTATCGCAATGATTTACGGCAGCGGGCGCAGCCACCGGGTCTAGGTGGTGGATTGCCAGAGTATTGTCGCAGAGACTGAAGAATTTGTTGGGCGAGTTGGGTGTTTCCATCTCTGATTGCAGCGTGATAAGCTGCCCACATTTCATTAGAGGAGTTCATCAGCAAGGGGCGACGGGACCAACATTACCGGCGCAGGGCTGGCAGCCGAGCTTCCAAAGGGAGTTGATAGAAGCCAGTTCGAATGTGCCTTCAAGCATCCACCCTCGACCTTGCGGCGATTGACCCACGTAGTAGAATCGTCCTTTGGCCGTTTGAATAAATGTTTCAGGTACGACGCCTATGAGCCCACCTCCGTCGAGATACAACTGCTGGCCATCTGGTTTGAGGGGATCTGTATATAGGAATGCATAACCACCCTTGACAACGGCAAACTCCCCAGCATTCACACCCGAGAACCAGGACGCTTCCAGTTGCATATTGGACGAAATGGCCCCCCTGCCAGATTTACTCAGGTTGTCCCATAGTTCAATGGCATATCGAGCTAGTTTCTTGCCACTATCAACATAGAACACCTGGCGAATAACCTCATTGGTGTTCGCATCAAAGATAGTAACAACGAGTCGACCATCGTCAGTGTAGCTGTTGGTAGACAGAAGGTAAATAGGTTGGTTCAAGGGGTCAGAGATGAACACGGTGCTCGGGTCGCACATAAAGACCCAATCGCCACTTTGAGTGAGTTCGTTTGACCAGCGAACGCCGTAGGGTTGGTCATAGTTCTCGTCAGGGGTGCCGGGGCCAGGGTACCAAGGTACGTATATGCCGCCACTGGCGTTATCAAGAACACCCGCGAGTGGCAACTTAGTCTCTACGCCAAGACCGGGGAAAAGTTGACGACAGTCACCACGTTGAACACAGGGGTCCAATGCAACGTAGGGCAGTGCCTCTTCTACTATAACAACGTAGGTTTGAGAGTAAGTGTATTGAGTTTCGGGGGTCATGCCCGTAAACTGTTCGTTCTGACAAGTGAACGGTTCGACAACTTGAATGGACGCGCCTGACGGTACCGAACCATTCAACGTCATAAAGGCACCTGCCAACAGTTGGGTGGCAAAGTCATGTCCGGACGAAGTCAGATAGTTTTGACAAGAAATGTTGAGTTCGAACGACATATTGCGTTCGTACACCATCGGTATGCGATTCTTGACGGTGTTTGAGGATCCGGTATAACGAACAACAATCGTATTCGTTTGTTGAACAACACCCTCGTTTTGAATAGCATCCGCAAGACGCAGTACATTTACGCTAATGGGGATCAAGGGGGACGCAATAAGTGCGTCCACCATGAACTGTTCTATGCGAGATATTGTATTTAGTTCCAACTCGTTTCTCCTCCGTAAGTGGTTTTACCCTCCCGTCATCCTTCTAGTTCTGTCAATCTCCGCTCAAGGTCAGCGTTCTTCTCCGACAGTTCCTGAATCGCTTTGACCAAGACAGGCAGAAGTTTGCCGTATGCTGCCTCAAGTCGGTCGGGATTTGCCTCGTAAACTAAACCAGGCAGAGTATAACCAATCTCTTCCTGAACATCTTGCAAATCTTGCGCGATGAACCCGGTGTCGGTTACGCCAACTTTGCCACCATCTCGCATATCCCACTCAAACTCAACTGGGCGAATGCTGTTGAGGAAGTCAAGACCAACCGGAATATCCCGGATGCGTGTTTTGTCTCGGGCGTCAGATAGCGAGGTGATTGAGGTAACTTGAGCACGGATTGCAGTAATGGAAGAGTTACCAAGGGTAATCTCATTGCTGACCGTGATCGCTGAGGGTGCCGCGTTGAAACCAATGAGTGTGTTGTTCGCGCCGGTGGTGAGAGTACAACCCGCATACGTACCGATAGCAGTGTTGTTGTTACCAGTTGCAACTGTAAGTGCTTGTTTACCAACGGCAGTTAGAGCACAGGTGGTTGATAAGACACCTGCACCCGCACTGCAACCAATCATGGTGTTGTGGCAAACATTGTTGGTGCAACCAAGTACAGCACCGGCAACAGTTGGCGTGGCGTCCACACCAAGTGCGTTGCTATTGCCCGTCTTGATGCAGGGCAGCAGAGCAATGTTGTCCGGACGAGTTTCAGCGCCAATGAGACAACCCGCGCAAGCCATCGCCACGTTGCAAGCCGCACTTGTGATGCGTGTGTCCCCTGAAAGTGCGGAACGGTCGGTGGTTCTCAGGGTTGCAAACACGCCGCTGGTTGGCGTCCAACCTTGGCTGTTTGCATCAGAGGAACTTCCAGGAGCGGCGCACAAAGTGTGGTTGTGAGGACCGACTCCATTCGTCTGACAAGAACCAAACACACGGTTTGCGTCGCAACCGGATGCAGTGCTGTTCCAACCTCGAACAAACTGACCACGCAGGTTAGGCAGTTGGAAGGTAGTCGAACCGTCACCTGCGCCGTATGTGGTACCGATGGCAGCGAACAACGCCGAATAAGTTGTTCGACTTACGCAAGAACCATCGGCAACAGTCCAACCAGTTGGAGCCGTGCACATTGCAAAGAAAGCCACAGTACCAACAGGAGTTTGATCAGGGATGGCAGTCCAGCAAAGGCCCGTTGAAGAAGCAGAGTTTGCAGTGAGGACAAGTCCGTTGGCGCCAACTGCCAAAGCGGTTGGGGTCGAGGCGCCAGTTGCTGTGAGAAGTGCTCCCTTTGCAGTGTAAGCGGAAGGTTGAACCACACAAGTGGTATCAAGAGCAATTGTTCCCGAAGTTGTAATAGTGCCACCCGTTAGCCCTGTTCCTGCAGTAATACTTGTCACAGTGCCCGAACCCGAACCGCTGCTCACCCAAGCAACCCCGGAAGCGCAAGTTGAACAAGCTGTCAGAACTTGACCGTTTGTACCAACTGAGAGGGCAGAGTAAGTGCCTGACGCAGTTCCAACCAAAACATTGCCTTTTGCTGCGAATGCGGAGCAAGGTATTGCTGCTGCTCCTTTGTCGTAAGCTGACTTAACGGCAGTGGCAGATGCTGCAGTGTATGAGCTAGTGGTCGATATGGAGTCTGAAATGCCTGTAATGTAACTTGAACCGTCGGTGAAGCAGACTCCGCCTGCCCCTGTGCCGAATATGAGCATTCCAGTAAGAGTTCCACCGGACACGTCGAGTTTACGACCAACCAAGTAGTTAAGGCAGCAACCGCCAGCGGCAGTGAGTGCTAGAGTGGTAGAAGTGGAGTTTAGAGCGGAGGTTAGCCCAGTGATGCAACTCGTGGTGGCACCGAAGCAAACACCACCGGCGCTGAAGCAAACACTGCTGGTCAGAGTGCCACCGGAGCAGGGTAGAGCGGCATTGGCAATAGTGTAAACTGTGCTTAGCGCATATGAGCTTGCTGCAACGTTGCTCGCACCGGCTGACAAAACGTCTGAAATACCGTAAATGCATCCATTTGCGATACCGTTAGAGAAGGCGATGTAAGCAGGGCAACCAAGTCCATTGCAACCGAAAGTTACGCCCCCTGTGATGGTTCCACCTGACTTGGGGAGGGCGCAAGATGCAACGATATAGGCGTTATTAACCGCATAGGCACTAGCGGCCAGACAAGCGCAGTTATTGCAAACGTCGTTAACAAGTTTTACGACGCCGTATTCCGTGCTGGGGCAGATACCAATGGGCGCTGGCGCGGGAACAGCACACAGAATCGGGTTGGTTGAAGTGCCCAGATTGCAGAGTGTTGGGCAAACTGTCAGTGAGGAGACGCCACCAGTGTTGGCAATCCATTCCATACCAGCAGCACAAGCGGAGTTGGCTGAGAGTACATAAGAGTTTGTGCCAATCGGCAGGGCACAATAGGCGCCAGAGGCAGTACCCGCAAGCAGATTACCTTTTGCAGCAAAGGCACTCTTGGGGATTGCCGCAATGGCAACATCGTAAGAGCACTTGGCAGCAGTACTTGAGGCGATAGTGATGCAAGAGTTTGTGGCTACTGAGTCGGAGATTTTGCTTTGCAGTGCGCTAGGTGTAACAGCAGTAGTGCTATCAACACCTAACTGAGTGAGTGAGTTTGTGGCAAGACACACAACACCGGCAGTCGTGGTTGTGGCGTCAGGCGCATGATAACCGACTTGGAGCAAATCCCAGGTGTGGGCGGCGCCATTAGTCACGGACAGCCACCAGTCGCCCACATCCACCTGAGTGGAAGAACCGCCAGGAGGTGTCATCGTGCCCGCAACTGTGGCGATGGTGTAATAGTTTTTGTTGCTGTTGGAAGCATTCGGCATCACCTGACCGACGACAAACCCTTTCGAGGCACCGTTTGATGTAACCGTCTGCATAAGGCCAGTTGAGGCGTCAATCGTACCTGCAAGTGTGGTATTACCGGAATTAGTGAGGGCATCGATTTGGTCTTGCAGTACCTTACCTTGGTTTGCAGTTAGCGCCAGCGTTGTTGAAGTGCTGGATGTCGAGTCCTCAAGCTGAACAACACCCGATTGAGTAGTTGAGGAGGACAACACACTGATTGTGCCCGAGGACACTTGAATATTGCTTCCGGTTTGAACAACACCTTTTTGAGTGTCGGTGGCATTTTGAATACCAGCAACGGGGAAAGTTTGACCCGTGTTGAAAACAATATTCCCCGTCATTGTGCCGCCAGACTTTGGCAGCATTGTGAAGGCAAATTGATAGGTGCAAGCAACCGCTTTTGAGGTCGCTCCCACATAACTGGAGGTTGAGTTACAAGAGTCAGAGAAATCAACAATGGCTGGGTTAGTGCTTCCCAAGAAGCAAATACCTGCCCCCATTGCCGTACAAAGTGACAGCATGCCTGTTAGTGTGCCGCCACTGCATGGCAGTTTGTTCGCCATCTCATAGTTTGTCATGCAAATCGCTTTCGCGGATGCGGCAAGAGTTGAGCAACTCGTGTTCTGGGAGTCAGTGATGCCGATGATGCACCCGCCGCCAATGCAAATACCGTAGCCAATGCCAATAGCAATGTTTTGTGTGCCCAGCTGACCTGTCATCGTTCCGCCAGACTTTGGCAGAGCGGCATTTGCCAGATCATAAGAGCACTTGACAGCAGCAGGAGTGGCGGCAAGAGCTGTGCTAGTGCTACTTATGCTATCGCAAAGTTGAAGGACTCCGGATTGGGTTGTGCTTCCGCTATTGACACTGATAAGTCCCGACGAGACATTGATGTTTGACCCTATCTGTACGATGCCTTTTTGGAGGCACGTGGCGTCTTGCACAGGGAAAGTTTGAGAGCCGTTGAACGTAATATTGCCCGTCATCGTGCCGCCAGACTTAGACAATGCAGCATTAGCTAAGTCGTAGGCGCACTTAACCGAAGCAGGAGTAGCAGCGAAACAATTTGTACAGACGCTAGTAACAGAATCGACTAAACAAACAACACCTGCACGAGTAGTGCAAGCGTATTGAATACCGCAAACGGGAAATGTTTGTCCGACCCCAAACGCAATAGTGCCGGACATCGTTCCTCCCGACAAAGGGAGTGCTTGACTAGCAGCTGCATAAGCATAACCAACAGCATAAGCTGTTGCTGCAGTAGTTGTAGAACTAGAATTTAGTGAGTTGCACAGTTGAACTACACCCACAGTAGTAGTTGAACCGCATGCTACAGAAATAACCGGATTTGCAGGATCTGTGTTATTAACAGAAATGGCACCAGTGCCTGTCACACTTGTTACAGTGCCGCTAGCACCGGTAATCCATTCCATTCCTGTCGAGCAAGCAGAGTTAGCGGCCAGAATCTTGCCATTGAGGCCAATAGGCAAAGCTGCAACAGTTCCAGCACTTGTACCAGCAATGAGGTCGCCTTTTGCAGTTACTGTGCAAAGAAGGACGGGGGAGCAACCAGACGAGGCGGAAGTTACGCGCCCAAAGCAGTCAATGGTTACGGAAGAGTTTGTGTAGGATCCAGCGGTAGCGCCCGAAGTGGCAAGAGCAATTGTACCGCTGACAGTAATGGTGCCTCCCGTGAGGCCGCTACCGGCAACAATGGAGGTAACGGTGCCCGCGCTGCACCCAGATGAGATACCAAACCAAGTTGAACCATCCCAGATTTTCAAAGCTGAAGATGTGCTGTCAAACCAGAACTCTCCGGGGGAGTTGCCGCTGTACCCTGCGGAGTATGAGTTAGGGGCGGTAGCGCTCACGCTCGCGGCGCCAACAACGTTCAAACCACCGCAGCTATTCTTATAGAAGACATTGCTGCTGTCGACGTTAAAGTTGATGGCAAGTTCGCCATTTGCGAGGTTTGCGGGGTCCGGACGTTTGTCCGCAGTGGAGGACCGCTTGGAGAGTATCTGTGTCATTGAAAGTTTCTAAAAAGAAGGGAGTGGGAAGGCCCCCCGAAGGAGGCCCCGATTTAGTCAGTTAGACTCAGTATGTGCCGCCGTCCACAGTGGAGGTATAGGCCAGACCGGAGGTTGCGGTGCTATCAGCCACCAGAAGTTGACCATTGGTGCCCACAGACTGAACGCCAACCACGCCAGCAGCGGTGCCCACGAGAATGTCGCCCTTAGCGGTTGCAACGGACTCGGGAACAACCAAAGTTTGCAGTTCTTGCACGGCGGCAATAGAAGCTGCAACGTTGCCGTTGTAGGCAGTGGAAGGAGTGGGTTGAGTAGGAGCAATATAGCTGAGGTTGCTCGTGATTCCACCAATTTGGCTGTCGTCCCAGAAGACAATGCCTGTGCTTGCAGGAGTTCCAAACGGAGTGGATGCGCGGAAAGTGAGGAGCGCATCGGTGTCCATGGTGCCACCTGCCTTATTCACATAAGAGGTAGCCATCAGCTGAACAACAGCTTGCAGAGCAGCTGAAGTCGGAGCTGTTGTGGTTGAAGAGCTGTTATAAGCGTTAACTAGTTGGACAACGCCCTTTGCAGAGGTTGAAGCGTTAGCGACGCTGATGACGCCAGCAGCAACACTGATGTTGGTGCCGATTTGAACCACACCTTTCTGTGATGTGGTGGCGTCTTGAATGTCCGTGACAGGGAATGTTTGACCGGCAGCAAATGTGATTGTGCCCGTCATTGTTCCGCCGGACTTCGGCAGAGCAGCGTTAGCAAGGTCGTAAGCAGACTTGACAGCGGTGCTCGAAGCAATGGTGGTGCTTGAGGTTGTGCTGGTGCTATCTGAAACCTTCGACTGCAGTGAAGCAGGGTTGACGGCCTTGTTGCTGGTATCAGCACCGGCTTGAACTTCAGCGTCGGTGGCGAGGTAAACAATACCCGCATTGCTGGTTGTAGCAGCGCCAGGCTGGTAACCAACGTTCAGGAAGTCCCAAGCGGTGCCACTTGACAAGAACCAGTCGCCAATGTGGTAAGGAGGCGCGCCAGAAGGACCTGTGCTGCCTTGAACATCGACAATAACGAAGTAGTCAGCGTTGCCTGAAGAAGGAGACGGCAGAGCTGAACCAACAGCGAAACCAGCAAGTCCGCCGGCAACGGTGATGCTATCAACCAGTCCGGTTGAAGCGTCGAAAGTACCAGCAAGGGTCAGGTTGCTGGTGACAGCCAGTGCATTGATCTGGTCTTGCAGGTTCTTACCTTGAGCAGCCGTCAGGGCAAGAGTTGTCGAGGAGCTATCAGTTGCATCATACAGCTGAACCACACCTTTGGCGGAGGTAGTACCATCGGCAACACTGATGACGCCAGCGGCAACATCGATGTTTGTACCCACCTGAACCACACCCTTCTGCACGAGGGTGGCGTTCTGAATACCAGTGACTGAGAAAGTCTGGCCAGCGTCAAAGACGATGACGCCAGACATTGTGCCACCACCTGAAGACAGGGCACCGGCGGCCAGGTCATACGCGGTCTTAACAGCCGTCGAAGAAGCAGCGATTACCGAGCTAACTGTGCTTGTGCTGTCGCTGATTGCAGTGACGTTCGAAGCATCAGAGAAGTTGATACCGGCAGCAGCAACGGTCAGAGCACCGGTGAGTGTTCCACCCGACAGGGGGAGAGCGGCGTTGGCCAGGTCGTAGGCAGACTTAACTGCAGTACTAGAAGCAGCAGTTGTTGAGCTGGTGGTGCTGGTGCTGTTGCTAATGGCAGTGAGCTGTGAAGCATTGCTGAATGTTACACCCGCAGCGGCAAGGGTAATACCACCAGTCATGGTGCCGCCGGCCAGAGGCAGCGCAGCATTGGCCAGATCGTAGGCAGATTTAACTGCGCTAGGGGTGGCAGCCCATCCAGCTGTACATGTGGAGTTGGTGGCGCTGCTCAGTTGAACAACACCTTCGCAACCACCAGTGGTAGCAGCAGTGACGCTGATAACAGGGCTAGTGGGGTCAGTATTGTCAACTTGAATCGGAGCTGTGCCAGTCACGCTGACAACGCTACCGCTTCCAGCAGTAGCAACCCAAGCAGTTCCGTTGAAGATCTTCAGAGTGCTGGTTGAAGTATCGTACCAAAACTCACCAGCGCTGTTACCAGCGGAACCAGCGGGGGTTGCGTTAGGAGCTGTGGATCCGACTTGAGCAGGACCGACTTTGACAACATTATTATTGGTGTCTTTGTAGTATACACCGCCCGTGGCGGCATCGTAGTTGAGGTCGAGCTCACCATACTGCATAGAGGCGGCAACTGGCCGCTTACTGGGAGTAGATGAACGCTTTAGGAGAATGTTAAGAGACATAACAGCCATGGTAAGAGGTTAGTAAGTGCCACCGGAGATGGTCTGATTGGAGACAAGACCAATTTGTCCTGTCATCGTGCCTCCCGCCAAGGGGAGCGCATTATTAGCGGTTGTTTGGGCGGCAACAGCCGCATCATATGCAGTCTTAACAGCGGAACTTGAGGCAATAGTGGTGCTACTGACAGTAGCAACTGAGTTGCTAAGTTTGCTTTGTAATGAGGCAGGAGTGACTGCTGCGGTGGCGTTGGTTCCGCTCTGAGTATCTGAGTCAGACGCAAGTTGAACTGAGCCCGACTGTAAAGTTGTTGCGTTATTGATACCAATGACTGGATTTTGAAAGTCTGTGTTATCAACAGTGATTGGAAGAGTTCCGCTCACAAGTAGTACGCCAGCCGGCGCATTAGAGATCCACTCAAGACCAGTTGTAGTGGAAGAGTTGGCCGCCAGAATGTAGTTGTCTGACCCAACAGGTAGGACGCTGGCTAAACCAGCACTGAGCCCCACTAGCACATCGCCCTTGGCTGCCACCACTGACTCAGGGATGGCGGCATCTGCAGTTGCCTGAGCGGCAGCGGCATCTGCAAGCGCCTGAGTTGCGTCAGTTTGTGCAGCTGCGGCAGCGTCGTACGCGGACTTGACCGCACTTGGCGTTGCTGCCTCAGTATTGGAAGTGGATGAAGTGGAGTCGTTCAGTTGAACAACACCCTTTTGAGTAAGCGTACCGTCCTGAATGCCTCCGGCAGGGATCGTTTGTCCGGCAACGAAATTGATCGTGCCGGTCATAGTTCCGCCAGCCAAAGGCAATGCGGCATCAGCAGTTGCTTGGGCAGCAGCAGCATCTAGGG
>Ga0007796_10000151_pt1 | contig 18842 bp, 19 predicted proteins | sample CryBogmetaGMA0M_FD_60373 | JGI IMG/M metagenome (GOLD analysis project Ga0007796, IMG submission 60373) | Freshwater microbial communities from Crystal Bog, Wisconsin, USA - MA0M | ecosystem: Environmental > Aquatic > Freshwater > Lake | place: Crystal Bog, Wisconsin, USA | collected 2009-07-06 | reverse complement strand
GACTGAAGAACTTGGCTACTGGCCAGAAGGGATGGTGTCTTCCTACAAAAACCTGCGAAAACTCGGGCGGCGGGATCCAGAACAGGCCAAGCAGAAGCTTGAAGCCTGCACCATTTTGAAGTTTCACGGAAACCCAAAGCCAAGCGAAGTAATACACCCCTGGCAAAACCCGGCTCACACAATCATGAGGAACCCCTTAAAGCCAAGGCTTTGGAGCTATCTTGCCGATGAGATAAAAGCGCATTGGCATTGATCAGGCTTGACGGGAAGCTGGCGTGGCCAAAAACCAACAGATACTAATTGTCACGACATAGGAGATAACCGAGATATTGTGAGCATACAGCGGTTGAGAAACCATAGACCCCATTGCCCCAACGACCACTGCCAAGCCAGCAATGGAGGCGCCTTGAGCAGGACCAGACGAAACAGCTATTCGCCTGTAAAAAAGCACAGCAGGCAAGAGAAGAGAGGTGAGCAATCCAGAAAGCCCTATGAGCCCTGCGTTCAAGGCGCTATCAAAGTATTGGCTATGCACATGGTTGAAGCCAGTGAACTGAGCAGTGCACTGGACTGGCAAACAGAACTGCGACAAAACGGCCTTGAAATGGCCTGGACCAATGCCAAACCAAGGAGAATGGGAAATTTCTCTCAAACTGATTCCCCATAGAATTAAACGCTGACCCTGGGAGGTACCCATACCCGCCCCAGACGCAAAGGCACTAACATCTGAAACCAACTGATGAAGCCTGACAAGCAGCAACGGGGTAACAATACAAAGTGAAACGAGAAATAAGAATAAAATTCCAAGCCAAGCAGACCGCGAAAGATGTTTCCTGGAAATAAAACCCAGAGCAACAAGCAAGCCGAGACCAAAGCCCAAAAGGGCACCAGTCGAACCTGATGCGTAGAGGGAAACCATGGCGCCCAAAAAGCCAACTACTGACGACAGTCTCTCCCACCTCTGAGAAGAATAGAAGATGGATACAAAGGCTATAAGTGCTAGTGTGGAAGCAATTTGACCAAAGGGAATGGGGTTGGTAATGGGGTATCCAACCCTCATGCCTGGGTGAAGCAGCAAAGAATAGACCGAGAAACAAGCAGAACCCAAGCCACCGAAACTACCCCCAAGAAAGAAGGCCCTAGAAACAAGCCAAGGTTCTGAATTGCTTCTCAGTCCCATTACAATAGGAATAAACAACAGAACCCGGACTGGATAATCAAAATAGGAATAGTGAGCGCCCTTAACAAATGCCGATGGAAGCATTAGCAGTGGATAGCAAAAAAGGAAAACAAAAAACACCCAATCTAGATCCGCAAAGATGCGCCGGCGCACAACTACGATCGTTAACAGGCAGTAGGCTACAAGTGCTGCACCAAAGATGTCATAGCCAGACGGCAAGAAAAGGATGGAGGCAAAAAAAGTCCAAACAAGTACGGCAAGCACCTGCGGCGATGACCACAGGACGTTAATTATAACTTTCGCCAATGATTCAAAAGTCGCTGACTCTAGTCTACCAAAATCAAAGCCAAGGATAAAAAGCCCAGGCCAAGGCACGCCATGATCGTTCCATAGACCAATGCGGACGCCCGGGATAGATTGCTCCGATGGCTAGTGATACAAGCTTCGTTGAGTCCTTCGAGGTCATCGTCGTTGGTGGCGGCCATGCAGGCTGCGAGGCCGCAGTCACAGCCGCACGACTTGGTCTCTCTACAGCTCTCTTCACCCTCAACATCGATCGCATCGCTTGGCAACCCTGCAATCCCGCCGTGGGTGGGCCCGCTAAGAGCCAATTGGTGCATGAAGTGGATGCCCTCGGGGGGGTGATCGGCCGGATGGCAGATGCCACAGCACTGCAGAAGCGAGTCCTCAACGCCAGCCGAGGGCCTGCAGTATGGGCACTTCGGGCCCAAACCGATAAACGGGAATATGCGCGCCAGATGTTGCAACTGCTGCAACACACCCCAAACCTTGCCCTGCGGGAGGCGATGGTCACGGGACTGGAGGTCAAGGGACCACAGACAGAGGCAAGCAGCGAGCACACCCAGGCCAAGGTCGCCGGGGTCCGTACTTATTTTGGGAGCACCTATGGGGCAAAAGCTGTCATCCTCACCGCTGGCACATTTCTGGGGGGAAAGATCTGGGTTGGTTCCCAATCCATGGACGCAGGAAGGGCAGGTGAGCAAGCAGCAAAAGGATTAACGGAGTCCCTACGCGATCTGGGGTTCACCATGGGGCGCCTTAAAACAGGAACCCCGGCCAGGGTGGATCGACGCAGCATCGCCCTTAACCAGCTCGAGGAACAACCCAGTGATGCCGCCGACCGGTTTTTCTCCTTTGATCCAACGGCCTGGATCAGCGGCGAGCAAATCCCATGCCACATCACGCGCACCACCGAAGCCACCCACCAGCTGATCAGGGAGAACCTACATCTAACGCCAATTTATGGCGGCTTCGTCGACAGTGCAGGACCGCGCTATTGCCCATCTATTGAAGACAAAATTGTTCGCTTTAGTGATAAGCAAAGTCACCAAATCTTTCTTGAGCCAGAAGGACGTGATACGCCAGAAATATACGTACAGGGATTTTCCACAGGGCTGCCTGAGCGACTACAACTAGAACTATTGAGAACACTTCCGGGCTTGGAGCAATGTGTCATGTTGAGACCCGCCTACGCGGTTGATTATGATTACCTTCCAGCAACACAGTTGAAACCTTCACTAGAAACAAAGCGGGTTTCAGGACTATTTACAGCTGGCCAACTCAATGGCACAACAGGCTATGAGGAAGCTGCTGCTCAAGGCTTGGTGGCGGGGCTCAATGCGGCAAGACTCATCAAAGGTCAAACGGCAATTCACATGTCCCGTGAAGACAGCTATATCGGAACGATGATCGACGACCTTGTAACCAAAGACCTCCGAGAACCATACCGGGTACTAACCAGCCGAAGCGAATACAGGCTGCTTCTCCGGGGTGACAATGCCGACAGGCGACTCACACCATTGGGCCGCGAACTGGGGCTGATCGATGAACGACGCTGGATGATCTACTGCACAAAGCAGCAACAGATCGAAGCCGAAAAGAAACGACTGGAAACCACCAGACTTAAGGAAAGTGATCCCGCGGCAGCATTGATAGCCAAAGAAACACAAGCACCGATCAAAGGGTCGATAACGCTGGCAGACCTGCTACGCAGACCAGGACTTCATAGCAAAGACCTCGTCCGCATTGGCTTAAGCAAAACCAATGTGACCCAGGAGGTACAAGAAGCCGTGGAAATTGATATCAAATACAGCGGCTATCTTGCTCGACAGCATCTTCAGGTTGAGCGTATAAAAAAGCAATGCAACCGAAAGCTAGCAGCCAATATAGATTATGGCGCAATTACAACACTATCGAAGGAGGCCAGGGAAAAGCTCAGCAGCATTCAACCAGAGACCCTAGGGCAGGCTGGTCGAATTCCCGGAGTGAGCCACGCCGACACGGCGGCATTACTGCTTTGGATGGAAATTCAAAGCCGCCAGGCCTCCTCAACTGCGAAAACAAACGATACCCTTGGATAAGAATGCAACACAGCAAGCCGTGCCAGCCCCGGGGAATGGAACAACCAAGAGCACAACCAAACACATACCCCAATCGCGCCTGTACTGGGAGATAAAAGCAGAGCAAACTCTTAACAAGGTTTTCGATCAATACCAGGTCGTTGACGGTTCAGCTGGCTCGAAGTCATTTACGGATGTCGAGGTTATAGACTTTGTTCCAACTAACCAGGAAAAGCGCCCAGAAGGCAAAATCCACCGCCAAGAGATAGTAGCAATCAATGCCAAGTTGTGGCTGGCATTTGCCGTATCAAGCCTCGCAGCAATACTTGGAATCGCTGTTCTACAAATGACCAGAGAACGACAGACATTTAAACAGGAAAGCGATATAAGGCTAATCGCTCTGCTAAGGCAAGCGCAACCCACAGCACCGGACCATAACATTGACAACATGGAAAATAATAAAACAATGATTCCAACTCCCCCCTCACCGCCCGCAGAAGAATGGATTCAGGAGCTTGCCAAGCTTCCTCCGTCGGTCAGCACCACGACGGAGCTGCTGAAAGTACCGCTCAATGGGACTCTCAAATCATCTGCCACACAAATTCCGATTTCTACAAATCTAGGAAGGACACCAAAAATTAATGGGAGCCCTATGCCACAACTACTCGGAATTATCCAGGGAAACGGGACAGCTGGTTCCGCGATCTTTCAATGGGAAGGCAGCTCAGCAAACGCTAGAGCAGGGGAGACAATCGGCGCGAGTGGTTGGCGCTTACGGACGACCAATGGTGATAGCGCAATCATTGAGCGGGGAGGTCAGCAACAACGGCTCTCCCTTAATAGCCAGGGCTGAACGCCAAACGTCAAGAAGTTAGTTTAGAGCCTTGAGATACTTGAAATAAACCTCTACGGCTTGCAGAAGAGAAACGGTAAAACCATCAAGGCCGCCCAGGCAACCACGTCTAACAATAAAAGAATAAAAAAACCGATACAAAAAGCGTAGGGGAGGCATCCATCGTCTAACTCGGCGATGTCGCAAAGTCAGACGCTGACTCAACCTTGAAGCCCCTAATGATGAATAGCAATTGAGCTTCTCAACAGCTACTTCAATGGTGTCATAGGTATAGTGAAAAAGGGGAGACTTTAAAGTTCCACAAACACACACATAGTCAAGGGACTCATGCACCGAAGCTTCACTAAAATGAGCAGATTCGACACGAAACAACCTCTCAACATAGTCAGGGTACCAGCCAGCACATCGGACGGGTCTTCCGCAAAGATGGTTTAACCGCGGCATCCGATACACCTCATAAGAAGGGTTATCCAGAACGCTGATGATTTCTAACCTTAAAGAATCTGAAACAACCTCATCGCAATCAATTGAAAGTGCCCATGGGGTTGTAACAGCCTGAACAGCCCTCTGTTTTTGAATTCCGAAGCCTGGCCAATCTGTTTCGATTACTCGCGCCCCATGGGACCTAGCGATGGCGACCGTACCATCGTCACTGCCCGAATCAATCACAATGAGCTCAGAACAAAAGCTCAACGAAGTCAGCGTAGCTGAAATCGTTCGCGAGGCATTTTTTGAGATTAGAATCGCTGTCAAGTCAATAGGTTCGCGATTCATTCAGAAAAGAATTGCAGATATGACAATGCCAACATAGTACTCACCAGGGCAATACGCAAGCAATAGAATGAAAATCAAAGCCACGATCAAAAATGCCCCGACCAAGGGCAGGCAAGAGATCACGAAAGATCCTCAATGGCCAAGTAAAGAGAACGATTATGAACGATAAAATACTGCCCAGGCCAATCCAGCTCAGAAGCAAACCCATTGGATAGCGATGAATCAGTCAACCCCCACTTCAATATCTGCCCCGATTGGCTTTGTCCAACAATCGGGATTCAGCGAAATAGGAGAAAAACTGATCCGGCAAACTATTCAAAGAAAGTTATATTTTTTAATCAAAACTCTGCGCAATCAAATCAACAAAAAAATATACCTAGCCAAGTACTCAGAAGACGCCGAATGTTTCATCAAGGAGATCGAAAAGCATGGCACTACCAGCATATTTCTAACAATAGCCTATAATACACCTTGGACAATCAAGTTGCTTATCAATTGCTGGAAAAAAAATTGCCCGGACACTGCTTTGGCAGTGATAGACAACAGTTCGAACCTCAAAATGGCAGATGAGATCCGGAAAATATGCATATCAAGAAACATAAGCTACCTCAAGCTACCCATCAATACAGCTGGTCACATGTGCAGGTCCCATAGTCTGGCAATTAATTGGAGCTGGCAAAACATTATTTGTCGCATTCCAGCACTTCATACCGTGGGCTATATAGATCACGACTGCATACCAATTAAACACTGGAGCCTCTCTGATAAGCCTGACGTGTTTGCATATGGAGCTAAGAATCCGGGTTATCTCCTAGGCCAGAAAACATGGAATCTCTGGGCAGGATTTATGATATTTGACCTGAGCAAAAGTCCAATCGCAAGGAGAAAAATGGATTTCACTGTCAATCCGCTTGATACACTAGATACAGGCGGCATGAATTGGAGACTGCTGTATCGCTATCTGGAAGCAAAGGAATACTGCTTTGCCAAGGTAAGAAGAATCAGACTAAACTACGAAGGGAGTGATCAAAACAACTCAGCAACCATAGAGTCTGAAATCATTGAGAGCTCATTTTTGCACCTAGGAGGCTTAACCCACAAAAAAACATGGAAAGATGTAGACATAGAGAAGACAATAGCTTTATTCGATGGCCAAAATTTACCAATTGATCAAGAAGACAATTTGTACAACGCAGCTTGGGCGGTCGACTCCTAAGGATGGAATCGAGGTCCAAATCAGAAGCTCAGATTAAGACACCTCTGCAATAAGCTGAAGCATTGACTCAGAGCTCGCAATGCCGTGATAACCTTAACTGAATAAAGCTAGATTCTAGAAATCAGCTCAAGGAAATTCAGGCCACTAAAGCCTCAACATAAATGTCTAAGAATTATCATAAAACTCAAGAATTCAACGAAAATGGAATAGGACTGGTCAAGCAAACGGCTCTCAGAAAAGGGCTTTATGGGCTGAAGGCATTAAGGAACTACGGCATCAAGTGCCTATATGAAGCGGCAGAGAGTAGTGACACCCAAGCCCTAATCAAGCAATTGAACTCCAGGGCGCCTGGACCAGTTTTTGTAGCCGTCGCATACAACACTCCCTGGACCATCGATCTTCTTGTCAACTGCTGGAAGAAGCATTGCCCTGAAACGCCCCTATTAATCGTAGACAATAGCAAGAAAGATACTTCGGCCCGGGAAATAAGAAAGATCTGCGCAAGGGAAGACATTGATTATCTGAAGCTTCCGCACAATCGCGAGTGGCACCCTAGCCGTTCCCATGGTCTTGCCTTGAACTGGACCTGGAAAAATCTGATTTGCAAAATAGAGACTATCAATAGTATTGGATTTATCGATCATGATTGCTATCCGATCAGGTCATGGAGCCCTGCTCAAATGCCTCCAAAGGTTGCCTATGGAGTTAAAAGCCCAGGATGGATCATGGATCAAAAGACATGGAGTCTATGGGCTGGATATATGTACTTTAGAAATTGGAAAACTCAGAAGGTTACTGAACTGCCACTAGATTTCACCCCAAATCCTCTTGACGGCCTGGATACTGCGGGGATGAATTGGCGAACCCTATATCGAAAACTGAGCTCAGAAGAGTTTGGCTTTTCAAAAGTAGACAAAGTAAATCTCAGGGATCTACTTGGTACATCTATTTTTGAATCTGAAGTTAAGGTCGAATTGATCGACTCAACCTTTATTCACCTTGGTGGAGCGGCATACAAAGCCGCATGGAGCGCCAGCAGGGGATCCCTGTTAGCAGAAGTTCTAGCACAAAAGTGCACCATCCTAGATAGCGCTTGGTCAACAGATAAGCAACCATAACTAGAATACGATCTATATCAATGAAAATCCATTTCACAGGAGGGCACACGAAAGCCTGCGCCCAGAAATTCCCCATCCCTTACCATTGAGAAGTTCAATATTGAATCAATAGGATAGACTTAGATTCCTGATTGAGCACAAGATGCCCAGGATACCAAAACTCCTGACATGCATAACATTTCATTATTCGGATAGCCGCATTCCACTATTAAAGCAAACTTGCTCAAGGATCGCCGAACTAGCAGAAACCGTTGATGTCGTTGTTCTGACTAATGAGCAATCCAAAATTCCATATCTCCTTGACGAATTAGATGCTAGTGGCTATGGCCTTAAGATATTGGCACCAGAGCTGCTGGGGCATCCCTACCTCCTAACTTGGTGCCATCAAAAAGTTTTCAGGGATCACTTAAATGCCGACAAGAGCACGAGTCACTTCATGTATATAGAAGACGATATAATAATAACCCCAGAAAATATTGAATACTGGCTAGAGGGCAGAGAGGCTCTGCGAACCGTTGGGTTAATACCTTCCTTTCTCAGATACGAGTGCTCATCCATCACATTAGAGAGGTTTGCCACAGATCTCACAAGACGAGTCAATCCCTTAATTGCACCGAAGGTCTTTGTAGGCGACAAAAAATACGCCTATATGAATCTTCCCCAGCCCTATCAGGGCATGTACCTTCTTGATCGAGACTTGATCGAAGAACACCTTTTGTCAGAATCAAGCAGTCCTGATTTTGGCAGTTGGCCGATCCGCGAAAAGGCCACTCAAGGAATCACGTTCCTCAATGTTCCAAGACCCTTTAGCTCGCGCAATGCGATAGGTTATTCAATCACAACCAAGGCAATTGATAGGCGTTCATTAATATACCATGCAGCCAACAATTATGTCGACGACCCTAGCTCCCAACTCGGCAAAATCCCCATTAAAAACCTATTCAGTATCTACTCTTGGCGCTGGCAATATGTGCTCGCTTTTCTAGGAGACCACGTTGGATTACAACTCAAAGGCAGAAAACGAAATGAGAGTTCATCAAGGAGACTTAGAAAGCGAAAATGCTGAGAGATTTGGAAAACTAACACTGCCCAAATTTATCTTTATCCGGCCCTCCAGGCCCAAGCCAAAAGCTTTTACAAGACTCTGTAAATATCCCTAGCTGTATCTGCCCAACGACGCAGCGATGGCTTTGCCTCAGCGATCGACTGTTGAAGAGAACCATAGAAGGCCGGATCGCTAACCATCTGGTTGATGTGCTGAGCAAGCTCATCGGGCCGTTTAGGCGAGAAATACACACCAAGATTGCCGCAAACCTCACGCATCACAGGGGTATCCGAGACTAGTACAGGCGTTCCAAGCCACAGCGATTCGGAAGCTGGTAAGCCCCAGCCCTCACTAAAGCTCGGCAACACTGTTGCCCTCGCTTGTTGATACAAGCGAATCAATTCGGCCTGGCTAGGACTGGCCACAAGTTGAATAGCGGAACGGATCGGTGCAAACCTCGGATGGTCGATGAAACGCCTCACCGAGCCCCGAAGTGCCCCAGCCAAAACAAGTCTGGGTATGGTGGGAGAAACATTTGCCGCCCAATTCCACTGCTGCACCAGTAACAAAGCTTCCAAAACACACTGAAGATTTTTGCGCCCCGGGCGACAACCCACTGCCAGAAGAAATGGAGAAGCGCCATGCTCCCAAACACCGGCATCGATATCCATATCCACCTTGGCATGGGCTGCCAAAGACTCAGGGAATCGGCATTCATGGGCAAGTTGGGCAACAGCTAACTGGCGAGGCAGAGGAAAGCGACCTGATTCTTGTAGTTGAAGCAAGCAATCTCGAGTGAAATAGGAGTTTGCAATAACAACAGCAGATGATTCCATCACCAAGCGGTTATCGATCGCAAAAGCATCCACAAAAGCTTTCCCGGGTCGATCGTAGTTATCGATGAGAGGGAAAAAATCATGCACCAAACTGGCAAGTTCTAAGTGCTGCTTTTGTAGTGCTCTGGAATAGCGAGAGATAAATTTTGGCCGAGCTGCAGAAAAAACAATCCCCGGGGCAAGTTGCTCAACCGCGCCCCTTTTCAACTGTGTCGTTATCCAAAGCAGATGCGCCCTAAGCCAGGCTACTAAGCCAGAAGGTAAAGACTCCAGGCACTGGTTACATTGCTGGTCTAAGGCAAAGACAAGCCGATCGACATTGAAACCAAAACTAGCGGGGCGCCCCGCAAGCAGCTGCTGACGCTGCAGCTGGACACGAAAAAAGCGATTTAACGATGCAGAAAAAACAACACATTGGGCATCTGGAACCAGTGCATCAAGCTCAAGTGCAAGCTCAGCAACCACTCGAGCAATGCCATAAAAGCCGCCCCGCCCCAAAGATCCAGCGTAAAGCTCTGTAATATCACAATAGAGCTTATGATTCTGTTTCATGCGGGAAAAATATCCCCTCCCAATTTCAGATAGAGTCGATTAATCGCATCAGCTTCTTGTTCCAAAGAATGCTTGGCAACTGCGCGCTCGCGCCCCTGCCTTCCCATCTCTAAAAGTCGCCCAGGATCAGCCAAGAGCGTGCGAAGTTTTTCAATCAAATCAGCCAATTGACCCGTTTCAAAGCGAAGACCAACTGCCGAATCAACCACCATGGGCCAAACGCCAGCATCGGATGTGAGCACTGCAGTGCCCGATGCCATAGCCTCGAGGGGCGTTAATCCAAAGCCCTCTCGCCTTGATGCGGCCACACAAAGCGTCGCCTGCTGATAAAGCAGGCGTACCGATTCACGGTCAAGGTCTCCCAAAAACTTAATTCTTTTATCTAGGCCAGCCTTATTAATATTCGCCTGCATGGCTTCAAGAAAGGGCTGCTCAGCTGGTTTGCACAAGCCTGTAAAAAAAGCTGAGAACAGTGGATATTCAGGCAACACCTCAACCAGAGCGCTCACCAGCAAATCAGTTCCCTTGCTGGGCCTAATGCGGCCAAAAGCGCCGATCAGATAAGAATTCTGGGGAATCCCAGTCGAGCGCTCACCTGGACAATAAAAGTGGGTGTCCACTCCATGGTGGATCACCGTGGTGCACCTCGGCAAAAACGCCGCCGAACGTTCGGACGTGGCAATCACCGCATCACAGACTCCAAGTAACCATCGCAGCCATACCCCAGGTCGCTTCGGAGCTGCCGAGGTAAACACCACCTTCCATGGCTGACGAAAGCCATGTTTGAGAACCAATCCCATCACGATCTCGAGGTCGCGCCGGGCATGCCAAATGCGATACCTGCCACCAAGGGGCCTCTCCCAACCATGGCTCAGCAGATCGATCCAGCGGAACTGGGGCGGCAGCGGCAGATTGCCCCAATCCCAAAGACCAATCTGACGACTCCGCCGTTGGCAAGGCACGAGGGCCTGAATGGTGGCCGAAACCCCCGTATAGCGGCGGTGGAAATTGACAACAACAACATCGGCCAGACCAGCCTGCGATGGCTTTCGGATCCCAGGCCAGCGCAAGGGGCGCTTCCAAGCCAAAACGCCGCTCCAATCGCCTTGGAGCACCATAGGCTTTCTAGGCTTGGCAAATCCCTTTTGGCATCGGCGAACTGGTGACGGCTGGCCCCATCAAGTCCCCCCAGGCCTTCTGGCAAGCCAGCAAAGCAGATGTCTTGCAAGGCCGGGCCGGCAAAGGCCTGCGGGGCCCTTGGCGCCTGCTGCTCCTGGGGGACGGCAGCCCAACCCGCCACCTCGAAAGCCTCACCGGCTATGCCGTGGACATCGAATTGATTGCCATGGGGCCCGATTCCAGCTTCTGCCCGGAGCACTCGGGCGGCGTTGCTAACCCAGCCCCTGAAGAAATCTCCGAACTGGAGCCTCCCCTGCTCCGCCGCCAGGTGTGGCTGTGCTGCGGCAAGCAAACCTTGGCCTGGGCGGAAAGTTGGTGGAACCAAGCGCAGGCAGAAGAGCACCTGCGGCAAAAGGATCAACCCATCTGGCGCAGCCTCACGAGCAAGCGCGCCGAGCTGTTTCGCGAAGTTGATGGGCTCGCCCAGGTGGATGCCCCTTGGCTGGCTGAACGATTTGGCTATCCAGGACCGTTTTGGAGCCGGCATTACCGCTTTTTTCGCGGCGGCAAGGAACTCACCGTGATTCGTGAGGTTTTTTCGCCAGCTCTTGAAACCTGGCTAGGCCCTGCGGCGTCGGGTGGAACGGGGCAAGGGGCGACCGGTGCCTGAAACCTGCATATCTGGGGCTTCCACCATTGGCAACTGGGACGCTGAAGGTTGGGGCGGCGTTGGCTGGCGCTGCCAACGGGGAATTGAAAAACTGGCGTCGTCGGGCCAATCTTCCGAACCACTTTCTTGAGCATCTACCGGGTCTCGCTCAGCCCCACCATCTCCAGGCCGTCCCCGGCGAGAGATCGCCTCCAGGGGGCGACGCCCAGGGGTTTCCGCCCGCTGAAAACCTGGAACTGGTTGCTGCTGAGCAGGTTCCTGCCACGGTTCGCGCCAATCCTCCTCCTCATCGAGGATCCAATCGAGTTTGTCCTCCACCCAGCGGCCCAACCGATCCAGCCCTGGCCTGCGGTCTTCTCCCCCCCGTTGAGCCCCCCTCGCGGCGGTGCGTGATCCCGGACGGGCCCCCGAAACCCCATCCACCAGCTGGCGCCCTGCGCTCACCAGGCGGTCAAAGCCCTGCTCCAGGGGGTCAGGGCCGCGCCTGGGCCGTTCCCGGGGGGGGGTGTTGTCGTAGTCAGACCAGGATTCGCCCATCAACCAAACCTATCGACGCTGGCTCGCCAATCGGCGCTGGGTCGCCAACCAACGCTCCCTAGCCATGCCCACAAGGGCAATGGAGAAGCCACCGAATTCCAGGGTCCAAAGGAACACACCCATCGGCCTTGATCCGCTTGCCTCCTCACGTGGATCCGACCCTAAGCCGCCTGCTCAAACTTCAACAGGCAACTGGCGTTCCAGCGGCCACCATGGAAACGCACACAACACACCTTGCAGGCCAACCCCTTCATGCGCCGTTGGTAGGACGATGAGATTCCGCAGGTGGGGCAGCGGGCGAGCCAGCGGCTGGCATTGGCGGGCACGGGATAGCCGTGGCGCAGGCTCACCTCAAAGCTGGTTTGGCTGGCGTTGATGGCGGCCATGCGGGCCCGGAATTGGGGGCCATGCACTTCCCGAACTCCCACCACCCGATCCAGCCAGGCATGGATCATTTCGTGGCAGAGGGTGCTGAGGGTGGCTTCCCTGGGCAGGGGTTCCAACAAGGGCCGCGACAACACGATTTCGCAGAGATCACGCCCATCTGGGTAGCGCCCGCTGCGGTACAAACCCGCCGTACGGCGCATGCGGCCATCACTCCAGCGCACCTCCACCATGGCCATTCCCCCAGGCGCCAGGGTGCTGCCGAAATGCTCCCGGTCCAAACGGTGAAACAGGGGCAGCAGGGGCTCCAGGGGCACGATGCAGGCAAGCCAGCGGATCGGCGCATTGTGGCGGCCTTTGCAAATAAGCCCCAATTCGCGAACGTGGTCAGTCAGACTCCAAAGCTCACAGAGCAGCAGCAACCGCAATGGATTGGGGTCTGACCCGCGATATCGGCACCAAGGCCCTGATGGCCGGCGCCGGGGCCCTGCTCCTGTACTGGACCATCTCGGCGTTGAAGCTGGTGCTCAGTGCCCGGGGCATCAACCCATTGATCAAGCAGTTCTTCACCCAGGTGGCAAGCGGCCAAGTGGATGGGGCCTACCTGCTCACCACCAAGAACTACCGGTCCCACGTCAATCGGCAGCAGTTCATCCGCTTCTTGGCCGGACTCCAGCTGAACAAGTACCGCAACCTCAAATCCGGCAGACCCCGGATGGAGGACAAGCTCATCATGCTCACAGTGAAGCTCAAATCCGATGGCACCGAAGAGCTGCCCCTGGATTTCACCTTCGTGAAAGTGGAAGAACAGTGGCGCGTCGAGCGCATCACCAAATTGGCTGCTGCCTGAGGCGATCTTGGCGATGCAGACGCAACTGGGCTTCCCCACGGCGTCCGCCAACCAACGGCTCAGCGAGCTGCGGCGGCTGCTCACCAGGGCCGCCCATGCCTATTACGTGCTGGATGCTCCGGAGATGGAGGATCCCGTTTATGACCGGCTGTATCGGGAGCTGCTGGAGCTCGAAGCAGCCAATCCTGAGCTGGTTACTCCCGATAGCCCCACCCAACGGGTGGGCGGCAGCCCGGCAGAGGGGTTCAACAATGTGGCCCACCGCATTGGCCTGCTAAGCCTCGACAACGCCTTCAGCATCGAAGAGCTCGAGAGCTGGTATCGCCGGCTGTTGAACGCCCTCGATCGCCCTCCGGCAGGGGCCGAAGCCCTGCCCCCCCTGGCGCTGGTCGCCGAACTCAAGATCGATGGCAACGCCCTAGCCCTGAGCTATGAGCACGGGGTGTTGGTGCGAGCCGCCACCCGCGGCGATGGGGAGCGGGGGGAGGAGATCACCTCCAACGTGCGCACCATTGGTGCTGTGCCGTTACGTCTCCAGCTCGACAACCCACCGGAGTGGGTAGAGGTGCGCGGTGAAGCCTTCATTCCCGACGCCACCTTTGCGGCCATCAACACCGAGCGGGCCAGCAAGGGCGAAGCCCTGTTTGCCAACCCCCGCAACGCCTGCGCCGGCACCCTGCGCCAGCTCGACCCCAAGGTGGTGGCCTCCAGGCGCCTGGATTTCTTCGCCTACACCCTGCACCTCCCGTCCGGGCCCGGCGGCCCCAGCAGCCAATGGGAAGCGCTGCAGTGGCTGAAGGCGGCAGGATTCAAGGTGAACCCCAACGCCCAGCGGTGCGAGGGCCTGGCTGCCATCGAAGCCTTCTTTGCCCACTGGGATGAAGGCCGCAGGCAACTCCCCTATGCCACCGACGGGGTGGTGGTGAAACTCAACGACCTGCGCCTGCAGGACGCCGCAGGTTTCACCCAAAAAGCACCCCGCTGGGCGATCGCCCTGAAATACGCCGCTGAAGAAGCCCCCAGCAAATTGCTGCGCCTCAGCTGCCAGGTGGGCCGCACGGGGGTGGTCACCCCGGTGGCCGAATTTGAGCCCATCCCCCTGGCCGGCACCACGGTGGGCCGGGCCACCCTGCACAACGCCGATCGGCTGGCCGAACTCGACCTCTGCGGCGGCGACACCATCGTGGTGCGCAAGGCGGGGGAGATCATCCCCGAGGTGGTGCGGGTGTTGCCGGAGCTGCGGCCTGCTGGGGCCGAACGGCTGTATCTCCCTACCCGCTGCCCCGAATGCGGCTCGGAGCTGGTGCGCGAGCAGGGCGAAGCCGCAACCCGCTGCGTCAACAGCAGCTGTCCGGCGATCCTGCGGGGCACCCTGCGCCACTGGGTAAGCAAGGGGGCCCTGGATATCGATGGCCTGGGCAGCAAATTGATTGAACAGCTGGTGGACCGGGGCCTGGTGGGCTCCATCGCCGATCTCTACCGGCTGGATGGGGCCCTGCTCTCGAGCCTGGAGCGCATGGGCGACACCTCAGCCGTCAAATTGATGGCGGCCCTGGAAGCCTCCAAACCGCAGAGCTGGTACCGGCAGCTCTATGGCCTGGGCATCCATCACGTGGGCGAAGTCAATGCCAAGGCCCTGGCCAAGGCCTTTGCCAGTGCGGCAGATCTGGCCGGGGCCGCCACCGAAAGCCCGGACCGCATCACAGCAGTGTTTGGCATTGGCCCTGAGATTGCCCAATCCCTGCAGCAATGGTTTGGCACCCCGGCCAACCAGGCCTTGGTGAAGGAACTGGAGAGCCTGGGGGTGGCCCTAGCCGCAACCGAGGCGGAACGGGCCGAGGGCCTCTCAAGGGGCAACGGCAACGGCCACCTGGCGGGCCAAACCTTTGTGCTGACAGGCACCCTGCCAAAGCTGAGCCGCAGGGACGCCCAGGGGCTGATCGAAGCCGCCGGGGGCAAGGTGAGTGGCTCGGTCAGCAAAAAGACCAGCTACGTGGTGGCCGGCGATGAAGCCGGCAGCAAGCTCACCAAGGCCCAGGAGCTGGGGGTGGCGGTGCTGGATGAAGCGGGGCTTCGAGAGCTGCTCGACGCAGGCTGATCGACTGCCTTTCGGAAGCCTGATCTGTTGAGATAATTTCCCACCACCTCCGCGGGCTGACGGTGCTCCAGGTCCACCTGGCGGTTGAGTTCTCCCATCGTGGATGCATCCAAAGTTCCAACCAGGGCCTTGATCACCCCCACCAGTTCGGGATGGCGACGCAGGCTCGCGCTGTTGAACACAGGCGCCGCCTGATAGGGCGGAAAATAATGGCGATCGTCAACGAGATGGGTGAAATTGAGGGCTGCAATCTGCCCATCCGTGGCATTGCCGGCAATCACATCCACCTGGCCATCCGCCAGGGCCCGGTAGGTCAAACCCAGATCCATTTCCCGCGGCGGCGTTCGAAACACCAAGCCATAGCGATGGGATAAACCCTGATAACCATCCCGCCGATTCAGAAACTCAAAACCAAACCCCGCCCGCCAGGTTGGGGTCAAGGGCACAAGGTCGCTGATCGTGTGGAGATGGTGCCGCTGGGCATCGCCCTTGCGCACCAGAATCGCAAAGGTGTTGTCGAAACCAAGCGAGGGAAAGACTGTCAGGTCAAACTGGCTTTGATAACGCTTGGCGGTTTCCTTCCAGACCAGCTGGGCATCACTGATCGGAGGCCGCTTGAGGATCGCGGTCCAGGCGGTGCCGGTGTACTCGACATAACCATCCACCTGGCCACGGCGCAACGCATCGTGGAGCACGAAGGTACCGCCTAGATCAAATTGACGCTTCACCGTCAGGGAGGTGTGGCGCTCAATCTGCTGGGCCAACAATTCCCCCAGAATCACCTGTTCGGTGAAATTCTTCGAGCCAATCGTGATGACAGTCTTGGATTGATGGCCCCCCAGCAACAAGGCCGTTAGCGGCAAAGCCACCAGCGAGACAACAACCAGCAGCAGGGGCAACACCACCCTCGGAGCTGACCATCGCCGCCGTCGATGGCTGCTCAACCAGTCCCGCAAACGACCCAGACCAAGATCCAAACCCAACAGGCCATCCAGCAGCAGGGCCAGGGCTGCCGCAGGCAGGGCCCCCGCCAGGATCAGGCCATGGTCCACCGTGGCGATGCCCCGGAAGATAAAGACCCCAAGGCCGCCGGCCCCAATCGCCGCCGCCACGGTGGCCAGGCCCACGCTGCTCACCGTGGCCAGACGAATGCCGGTGAGGATCACGGGCCAGGCCAGGGGAAACTCGATCGTCCAGAGCACCTGGCGGCGGTTCAGCCCCAGGGCCAGGCCTGCCTGCAAGAGGCCGGCGGGTACACCCTGCAGGCCGATCACCGTGGTGCGCAGCAACGGCAACAGGGCATAGACACTCAGGGCCACGACGGCCGGAGCTGGGCCGATGCCCCCCAAAAATGGCACCGTGAGCAGAACGCCAAACAGGGCCAGCGAGGGGATGGTCTGAAGCCCATTGGCAGCTCCCAAAGCAACCCTCGCCAACAGGGGCCTGCGGGCAGCCAGCACCCCCAGCGGGATGGCGAGTGACAATCCGATCGCCATCGCCAGGGACACCAGGGCGAGGTGCTCGGCAAGCCGACTGGCCAAATCAGGGGGCATCGATGCCGCACTGCGGATTGGTCACTGGAGCCACCCGGTCCCACGAGCTCCCATTGGCACAGTAAGGCCATCGCGCGCCACCATGGCGTTATGGAAACGCGCATACCGGTGGCCCACCGCTGGATCAAAACGGAATGCGGCCGCGCCAAATACGCCGAGCTCGCTGGCCGAACTGGAGCTAGGGCCCGCATGCGACTGGCCTGGTTTGTGCTGATTGCGGCGATCCGCGATTGGCCCCTTCCCCAGCCTTCTAGCCGCTGAGATGGGCGCATCCAAGCCCAAGCCTGCAGGCCCTTCCGAGCTCCAAGGCAACCTCGGCCCCGTGGCCATCACGGCCCAGGCCGTGGCCACCATCGGCCTAACCCTCACAGCGGTGATCAACATTCCCCAGGCCTTCGCCGTAGCTGGCCAGGCCACCTGGATCGCCTACGCCTTTGCCCTCATCGCCATCGCCCTGGTCAGCGAGACCCTGGTGCTATTTCGCCATGAGCCCGGGCAGGCCAATGGGATTGCGGGCTATGTGAGCGCCGGCCTCGGGCCCCAAGCCGGAGCCCTGGCCACCTGGGCCCTGTTGCTGGGCTATGGCTCGGTGATGCTGGCCTGCCTGATGTTCTTCGGGTTTTATCTCGATGCCTTCGCCCACCGGATCGGACTTCCGGTACCTGCCTTCACAGCTTTTCTGGTGGGCGGGCTGGGCTGCCTGGCCCTGGCTCGGCGTGATGTGAGGCTTTCAACCACCACGATGCTGCTCACCGAAAGCATCTCCGTTCTGATCGTGCTGGGCCTGTGTGGGGTGGTCCTCCAGCACGGGGGTGCCCCGGCAGACCTACGCGCCCTCAACCCAGCCGGCGACCACCTGAACCAGATCCAAGGCGGACTGATGATTGCCGTGCTGAGCTTTATCGGCTTTGAAAGTGCCGCCAACCTGGGGCAGGAGACCAAGCATCCGGAGCGAACGGTGCCCCGGGCGATGCGGGTGGCCGTCCTGCTGGCAGGCGGTCTGTTTCTGCTCTGGGCGGTGGTGCTCAGCGAAGGCTTGGCCTGGCTGCCGGCCTCCGAACGCCTCGGCCTCGATCCGATCAGCCTGCTGGCCGACCGCCTGGGCCAACCCGGTGCCGGCACCTGGATCAAAGGGGGGGCCTTTCTCTGCCTGTTTGGCAGCACCTTGGGCAGCCTCACCGCCCTGGGACGGGTGACCTTCAGCCTGGCCCAATCAGGGGTTTTACCAAAGCCCCTTGGGGCGGCTCACCCGCGCTTCCACACCCCGGCGGCGGCCCTGGCGGCCACCGCATTGCCACTGATTCTGGTGGGATGCGTTCTGATCCTGCAGGGGGTCAACGCAAGCCAGGCCTACGACACCCTGGGCGGCTTCTCCGTGCTCGGCTTCCTCCTGGCGTACGCCCTGGTGGCCATCAGCAGCCTGAAGCGACCGCTCAAGGGAAGTTCGAAGCGGCGGCGCTGGTTGATTGGCTCCGGCAGCTTGCTAGCGGTCACGGCGGTGGCCGTGGGCTACCTCTCAGCCATCGTGGGCCATCAAAACGGCATCCTGATCAGCTTTGGGCTGCTCATGCTGCTCGGTGTGGTGCTGGTGGTCAAAGCAGCTCCCCGCCGCCTTTGATGGCCCGCTGGGCAGCCCGGCCCACCAGCCACACCGACGCCACGGTGGCGATCAAGCCGACAATCCGCAGGGCCCATAG
>Ga0007796_10000150_pt1 | contig 18947 bp, 15 predicted proteins | sample CryBogmetaGMA0M_FD_60373 | JGI IMG/M metagenome (GOLD analysis project Ga0007796, IMG submission 60373) | Freshwater microbial communities from Crystal Bog, Wisconsin, USA - MA0M | ecosystem: Environmental > Aquatic > Freshwater > Lake | place: Crystal Bog, Wisconsin, USA | collected 2009-07-06 | reverse complement strand
GTCCCCCCCACTGTCCCCACCTCATCGACTTCCTCTCCACAAAAGACTACTACCTCCCTACAAGCCATCAAAGTTTCTGAAGCCACTCAAACTTCGTAAGCCTACTGTGGACATACCCATTAGTAACGATGCCAAAGAGCTTCTTAGCATTGCTCAAAACTATGCATCGAAAGGAAACTCAAAGGGTGTTCAGACGTGCCTTTCATACGCGTTCGAATTCCTTCATTCAGATTATAAACACATCATCTCCGGTCTTACCCGATGCTTTCATTCAACGCTACACTCCAAAAGCCACCTACGTGACTACGAGTCCGTCAAGAGAGCCTCACCCGCCCCCGCATTGCGGTAACACGCAAACAGCTTCATGCCCTTTTCAACAATGTCAAAGTCTTGCGTGTCCTGAAAGCAAAACGAATCAATTGTCCACCAGCACTTCCACCCTCGTTCACGGAGATATGTGCGCACTTTGTCTTGAACGGTGGTGTCAATGTTGCCGCTCAGTCCGTTGGTTATGTCTGCACTCGTGAGCTGAAAGAAACCAGGCCCCACTCCGGCAATGACCGGGTGACGCCAGTGCAGCGTCGCCTCCGACGTCGTCTTACTGGGCGTGTTGAGAAAAAAGGTGACGGACTTTGTCACACTGCGCATGACCTCCTCGAAGAGGTGCCTAGTAAGCTGAGGAAGGATGCATTCAATGTAGAGGTGAAGCTCGTTCTGCTTCATAAGCTCGATTGCCCTGGCATGCTCTACAATGGCCAGCTGCGTCATAGGACGAACAATGACTGAAAGCTCCATTTCTTAAAAAAGAGCTTTTAGATCTGAGTAGTACTACTAAAATGGACTCAGTCAAATCGAAGAGTACTCTTGAAGAGATTTACATTGAAACCCAAACTAAAATAGAGAGGAACACATACTCTAAGAACGTACCTTTAGCACGATACTATGATGTAAAGAAGCTTGAACTACTCGAAGCAATTCTAGATAAGCTTTCTACACTCGAAAAGCGTCTACATACTTTAGAAGAAAAGGTTGCATAGATGTACTTTGAGTTTCAACTAAATCTCTACTGACGGCAACCCCGACGACCCTTACGAGACCGGCCGCCAACGCCAAGTACCTTCTTCAGTGCTCGAACAATCTTAGCACGCTTTGAGCCACGCCGCTTACGGCCACCCTTAGTAATAGGTTTAAGGTACATGGGATTGAAACGAGCAACCGTGGCGATCGGTCGAGGTGCCGGGGCTGGGGCAGGAGCCGGTTTCAAGTACATAGGATTAAAGCGAGCTACAGTAGCAGGTGGCATCCCTTTACTTTGTACGGTATGCCACACGAAACTCTTTAGGAATGGTATGATTTGTTACACCATATCCCTACACACTGGCTTCGTACTCGTTAGCTACCGAAGTAAAGAATGTGAGTAGGTCACGGGCCGGGTCGTTGAGCGTGTCGGCAAGGATGCGCTGCTGCGTTGCGTCAAGCAACTGCTGATCGCGCACGATCGCCGCGATTTCCTGCGACTGCGACGAGAGCTGGTTCTTCAGGTCCAGCACGTGCTGCTTCCAGCGGGCCGTTTCGGCGCACTGGACCGAGTATGTCTCACGAGCGCGATCAAGGAGCACGGCGTCCTTGCGCAACTGCCGCTCAAAGCCCTTCTGAACGTTGAGCAGGCGCTGGATCTCGGTCTCCTTCTCGGCCAGAGTAACCGCCTGGCGCTTAACAATGTTCTGGAAGTCGGTCGCCTTGGTGCGCTCGTACGCCGCAACGTCCTCGGCCTTCTTGACCTCCCTATTCAGGTTGGCGAGCGTGAAGGCGTCCTTCATTCCAAGGGCGACGCACTCCTTGCACTCTGGGTGGAGATCACACATGCCGCTAAAGTCGGTACATAGGTGGCACCCTACGTGCGTGTGAGGAGGAGCACTCAAGCGAGTCGTACGAGTCTTCGGCATTCCACTCAACCAAAAAAATGTATGCACACGGTCAGCTGACGAAACAGAGGTGGGCGCTTCTTTTTTGGCAGCCGAGGAGTCGACAGTCGGGTCTAGACCGGCAAAAAAAGTGTCGAGGTTAATCTCACGCTCGGAAGTAAGCTTAAGAGAGAGATGATCAAGCAAAGTCTTGACTAGTTGCTTCTCTCTCTTAAGACAACTTCCGATCTTGAGATTAACCTAGTCACTTTTACTCCCTTCAATGGTAAGCTTTAAAAAGTAAGGATTCGTTTCCTTACCTTATCTCGGAAGTGTTTTGCTAGGCCTTTTTACTTAGGAGCATATAAATTATAAGACGCCTTACGTAAAGCTTTTTTATAAAAAACTAAGTAATAAAAAGGTAAAAAAAATCCTTATTAGGGTCCAGATTAGAACAAAGTATAAGCTTTTTTTTCCTTTTCAAAAATCCTTCATTTTCGGCCCGAAAATTTCTCATTGTCGCTGCGAAATCTTCCTGGCGGCGTAGGCGTCTTATGTCGTGCTCACTATTTTGCGGCACCCCCCCCCTCGCAAAAGCAGTGTATTCCACCCTCCAGGAGGGGCATGGCAGAGGTGGGCAGACAGGAAGCTCGACATAGTAAGGCCTGAGGAACCTTACTAGGAGCATTGTAGGGGGGCGTGTGAGTAGGCCTGGCAAGCCGGTACCCCCTACAAGCCTTATGGGCGGCGTCGATCACGGACACTTGTTCACTTGCTTTCTGTCGGCCCACTGTAAGCCTTGCCCCTTCAAATCATTCCTTATAATCCATTACTGTGGGCTTACCTTGTATTGATTACCTCGCCCCTTACCAACCTACAGAGTACTACACTAAGTGAAATGTCCCGTCTTCCTGATGACCACCCTTCGGCTGGCTTCCAGCTAGCCTCGCCTAGCGGCCGCATGGGCTTCAACTCGCCAATGCGTGAGGGCCAGGCCCAGGCCGTCTCCTCCATGACTTCGCCTGGCTCGCCAAGCACCAAGATTAAGGCGCTCAAGGCCGATGTGGCCTCTATAAAGGAGACTGTAGAGCACATCCAAGAGGTCTTTGCCAGTGACGTTTCTGAGGCCATTGCTGTGACCTTGGGCAACGAAAGCAGCCTCTCGTGGCTTTCAAAGAAGTTCGAGGACCATAGCGTAGCCATACGCAGTTCCTTTCGCAACCTTGAACTGACGATTGAGTCAGTGACTACAAAACTCAAGGAAGTTACCGAGCTCGCTGAAGAGACTTATAAGGAGGCTCCTACATACTCCCAGGTTGAGGCTCTAAGTAAGCGCATGAAGAGTATGGAGGCGGCTCTTTCAGAGATCAGGGAGGGAAGTGGCGACCTTGAGGCAACCAAGAAGGTTCGCGTCCTAAGCCGCGAGAAGGAGTCTCTTACTGAGGCAGTAGAAGAGCTTGCCGAGAAGCTTCGTAAGGCCGAGAAGACCAAGTCCAAGACTGAGGGTGAGCTTTCCAATCAGAAGGAGGCCTTCAAGCAGCTTGAGCGCGAGTTCATGCATTTCAAGGAGAAGCAAAGCCAGCAGCACGAGCGCCGCTCAAAGGCCGCTCAGGACGCCTGGCAGAAGCGCCGTGCTGGCATCAAGTCAACTGGCACTCCAAATGAGGAGCCCATTGAAGAGTCTGAAGACGAGAAGCCAAAGCCACTCCACCCCTTTCCAAGCTCATCATCATCAAGCTCGACCAAGCCTACAACTCCATCAGTTCCTACAATGCAGGTAGCGAATCCCTATGCGCCTGGAGGCGAGTACAACAAGCTAGGCCTTGGGACGGGCAAGGCGCCCCCTAAGCCCAAGCTTCAGCTCAAGCGTGGCCGTGAGTCTGACTCGGACTCTAGCCCAAGTGACTCTGAAAGTGACTACAAGGAAACCTCTCGCGACAATGTTCTTCGCGATACATGGGTCAAGGATCGTAAGAAGGCCAAGAAGGACAAGTCGGACTCAGAGTAAGGAAAAGGAAAGGTACGGAAGGAAGTCAGGAAAGGGAGGGGTACGGAAGGAAGTAAAGAAAGGGAAGGGTACGGAAGGAAATAAGGAAAGGGAGGTAGGGAAATGTAAAGTGCATATACTTTCAATGTGTTGCAACAACCATACAAACCTTTAATTTTTAGGCGTAAACATAAATACCACCATAGCCGACCCAGAACTCGAAAGGATAAGAGGGACGACTTCCCCAGTAAACTTGTTACGCCATCCAATCCTGTAGGAGAAGTACTTGAGCTCTGTACCAGTAGCCAGGTAAATCTGCCTAGGAAACTGGGGCTCGTACAAGGCCGTTGCTTCGGCCGGGTTACTCTTAGGGAAAAACTCGGCAATGATAAGCCTTGTATCACCACTTAGGGATTGTACTTGGGTAGTGACTGGTCCCGACACGGCAAGGTTATCGGCAGAGACAGGGACCGTGTTACCTTCAATGAGAATGCTTTGAACGGGGTCCCACATCGAGTACCGTGAGGTCTCAGACGAGGTAATCGTCCAGTAGTACACCTGAGCATCTGAGTTGCGTAGAGAGGCAGCTGAAGTTGGCGACGATGTAGTGTTACTTACCATACGAGGGGGTAGGTACCGCAGTGAGCTCTGGGTAATACCATCGTTCATGACACTAGCATCATACCAAGAAGGTGGCATGGGTGGTGTAAACGAGTCTGCTGGGCTCAGAATAAAGTCATGAAGCCAGTACGTTGAGGTTTGCCCATTGAGCTGATTTACATACTTTTCAGCTGTAGCCGAGAAGCCTCTGAACATGTCCCTAAAGGCTGTGTTACAAGAGAACTGTAAGTACTCATCATAAATCCGATTCGTAATGAAGGATGTCGCATTAGACTGCAAGCAACCCCACGAATCACGAGCATAGGCCAGAATAGGGTCTCGAGGATTCTTAGAGTCATACGTTCCAAAGCCATAGGTATCGGCTTGGATTTTAAAGACATCGCCCTTATCACCGGGGTTCACGTCAAGGACCATAAGTGGAGGGGTTGTTCCAACCACGGGGGTGGGTTTAAGGAGGTTATACTGTCCAAAAAAGACAAAGTCTTGGACTGGGTATGAGATGACCACAAGGCCAGGTGCGCCATTGCCACCGAGAAGGTTAAGTGAGAGAGTTGTATCGCCGCCACATCCACCACCTCCACTTCCCCAACCATTGAAACCCCCGTAAGTAGCAGAGTCACCGTTAAGTCCTAAAGAAGTACCATCACCACCACCAGTTGAACCTTGGCCTGGGGCAGTATATAACCCTGCACCACCGCCACCACCACCAGCAACGCTAAAAGTAAGCCCGCCAGGAAAGGATATACTATTACCTTGACCACCAATTGCTCCCCCTTCTGCACTACCAGCGCCTCCTGCTTGAATAGCGCCGCCTCCACCTCCGCCACGCGATATAATTGGTGGCCCTGCTTCATAGTATCCATTACCACCCGCATAGCCAGGTGGAGTAAGTGTTGAAGTACCACCATTTCCTGGAGTAGTTCCAGGATACCCACCTCCGCCGCCACCGCCGTTAGCTCCATTGACTCCATTAAGAGCTTCGCCAAGACCGCCACCGCCTCCTCCTCCAGCTGCGTTCACAGTCTGAAACGAAGAGGTGCCGCCATTTTGACCAGCGGAGGTTAATTGCGCATTTGTCTTATAGATAATGATGACAATGCCTCCACTTCCAATACCACCAACACTTTCATTATAATTACCAGCGCCACCACCACCCGACCCTGTATCAGCTAGTCCAGCAGTGGCAGGCGTACTAGATTCTCCAATACCTCCATCACCACCAAGGTACGTATAGGGCTCAGTATCGCCAAAGTATCCACCTTTTCCGCCAGCCGTTTCACCACCGCCACCGCCTCCGCCTGAATACCAGACTGCGGTTTCTGCACCATTTAGCGTAACACTGACGGGGTTGCCGCCATTTGCACCCACACCCGCAGCATTTGCAGTGCCACCATTGCCAGTAGTAGGGTTAAATCCACCGCCACCACCTCCTGCATTTGCGAATCCTGCGCCACCGTTATAGTCTATGCTCACGCCCGTGCCACCACTGCCACCATCATATTGTGATGACGTTCCGCCACCACCTCCACCACACCCACCAGGTAAACCATCATTTCCATTACCACCACCATTAAAGGATCCACCGCCACCACCGCCCCTACAGGAAATTCCATTAAATTCAGATGGTTCTCCACTATCTCCTGACGCGAATGAGCTAGCACCATTCCCTCCTTGACCAACTGTGATGGTATACGATCCTGCACTAATGGTAGCGGTTCCAAACTTAACTTCACCGCCGCCGCCTCCGCCAGAGGCGAGTTCCCCACCGCCTCCACCACCGCCGCCAACGATAAGGTATTGGATATCAAGGTTTGGAGGATCAGAAAGCACAAAAGGCAGCCCCGTATCACTCTGTTTAAATGTATGCCAGGTATATTCACCATACTCTCCCATTGTGCCACCAGTTGCAATCACGCCCTGAGTGCCTATGCCACCAGCACCACCTGCGCCTACAGTAACAAGTCCACCTGAAGTGACAATGTTTGCTGAAAGGGTAACAGTACCACCTGCGCCACCTCCGCCACATGATGCACCGCCTCCGCCTCCGCCACCGCCTACGGTAAGCACTGAGCAAGTAAGTGACGAAACATTAGTTCCGGGTATCAGATCAAGGGATGCAGTGCCTGGCTCAGTAAAGATGTGATAGGCGTATCCATTCTGTTGGATGTACTGGCCTCCAGTCGCAACCTGCTCAGCTTTATTGTCTCGCGGTACAAGGGTCATGGGCGTACCAAAGAGGCCACTGAACGTAATTGGGGCCCGCGTAACCGGGTACGCCAGAACAACGACACCAGATCCACCATAACCTCCTTGCCCAGCTCCCGGAGGATCACCACCCATTCCACCACCACCGCCACCAGTATTGGCAGCTCCATTTGTTGCCGGCAGTGTGTAGTTAAAAGAACCATTACCGCCTCCTCCCACTCCTCCAACTCCAGGAGGTGATCCTGTGTTACCACCGCCACCGCCACCACCACCTCCAACAGTATACGACTTAGTGTAGAGGGTCATTGTAACACCTGCGCCGCCATTACCTGAAACAGCACCAGTTGCTCCAGCTGCTGAATAGCCACCACCACCGCCACCTCTGTTAGGGTTGGACGACGAACCAGCTCCACCAGCTCGGCCTTGAGAACCAGTACCCGCACCAGGTGTGACACTTCCACCGCCAAAACCACCACAACCGCCACCACCACAAGCTCCAGGTCGTCCGCCAGTTGAAGTTGTTCCACCTGAGCCTCCACCTCCTCCTGTTGCTACAATTGGAGGTGATATTCCAACTGAACTTGAACCACCGTCTCCAACTGGATTGCCTGGAATACCCCCAGCGCCAACCATAATGTTTATAGCGGAAGATGTTTGAAAGGGTTTCATAAAAACGTCGCCAGCTCCACCACCACCGCCAAAGTAGTTAAATCCACCTGCACCACCTCCTCCCACAATGAGAGCTTGTCCTTTAATTGTTTGGCCAAGTGGCGTAAACGTAGATGTACCAGCAGTAGAAAAGGTATGGTACACAGTTCCGTTCGAAACACTAATGACACCTCCTGTGGCGTTGTTAGTGGCTGTGACGCGGCTGGCGTAGCCATTGTACGTAACGAGTTCGCCATCCGAGTACTTTGCACCAAGTACGGCCGAGCTATAAATGAAAGGCCCGCAGTAAAGCCAGAAGTCTGTATTTTTAAAAGGTTCTGGGGCCTGAAAGTCAACTGTACCCGTACGTACATTAGCAATGTAGAGATTGTTGATGGGTGAATTAGGATCCGGGTTCGCAAATGTAACAGGGGTTCCTATTTCATAATTATCATTAGCCTTCCACGGCTTAATGTCCCTGAGCGCACTGAGAGGAGCTGCACCCGAGTTAAAGTATGTTGTGCAGTAGAGCTGGCCGTTCAGACTTAGATCAGTGATTGCATCAATGTTAGGCAGCAACGTAAGCTTTTGCATTATTACCGAAGGAAGTTCTCCAGTAAAGTAATCATCGTACTGATTCTGAAAGCAATTTGCAATGCCTGGATTGACTACATTATCAAGGTAGTACGATGTGCCATAGCCGTAATAATACGGACTTCCAGGCAAGGGCTTAGCAGTCTCTGCATACACATCCGAAGGCCGCCACATAAGTGGTTCATAGGACGAGAGATCAATCTTCGTACTGAATGCAGGCGCAAGCGGGCGGTTCGCATACACCACAGCACTCGTAGCCTGAACCAAGTTAAAGACCGTATCGGCTTCAAACCCAAGTAAGTACGCCGAAGTCACATAATCAAGACGCGATGGCTGCGAGCTGACATAGGGCGATTCCATGTCCTGGTTTTGAAGAGACACTGAGGTGTTGAGGCATTGGACCTTCGTACCTGAGATGCCCTGGTAGAAGTCAAATGAAGGGACGGTCACAGTTGACGCATTAGCACTCGGGGTAGTCGTAATAGTAAACGTAAGGGTGGCCATATTGTCCGCATTCGTAACGTTAGACGATGTCGGTACAGGAAGCTGGGTGCTTGAAGGAATTGTTTGAGTTGCAGTACCACCCGCGACGCTTACCGTAGGCGCTGATCCATAGGTAGGATTTGCCGCATAGAGTGACATACGAAAGTTGGGTGGAGTGCCAATTTCCTTCTTATACTTTGTGAAGAATTCGTTTTGCTTCTTGCTGCACGGAAGTTCAAGAATGTTAGCTCCAGACACATAGTTTGAGAAAAGGGTCGGGTAAAAGTCTTGGATGATTTCGTAGAGATCAGCATAGCCAGGCTCGGTACCGCCCAGATTGGTTGCGCTACTGACGAGCACCTGGCTCAGATCAAGGATTGTCAGCTGGGTTGCAGTGTATGAGCAGCTGAGATACCACTGACCAGACCCAGCTGACGTTTGCGTGGGAGTCGTTATCCATGCGTAGTTGGGAGATGTAGGTTCCCAGCTTCCAAAGGCTCGAACAAGAGCCCTATTGAACGAAAGAAGAAAGAGCTGAATATCCAAGTTAAAGTTGAACTGGCCTTGCCAATACGGACTATTAGGATTGTTCTCAATGTAGGCCTGCAGAGTTCCTTCGCAGGCGGGTGGAGTCTTCTTAAGATCGTTGGGGCTCAAGCCAACGCCGTAGGATGAACGGGAGTACTTAATAGGGAGACTTGACCCCCCTGTGCTAAAGAAACTATACAGTGTGGGGGTTGTAGAGTTAAGGAGTGACGTGTCTACGGCAATGGTAGACCCGTTCGATGTCGAAGGGAACATTGAACCCGACCAATTCATCTCAAAGCCAACCTGCGACTGAAGCTGGTTAATGTTACCTGACGGGTTTGAGCTTCCCTGATCAACCTGAGCAATAAAGGAAGGGAGGGCCTTTGTATCAACGCAGGCCTTTTCCACTGCGACTTGGTATGCACTTGTACGAGGTACAAGGTTTGTAGTTCGCATTTCCTGGAATAGGGCAATCTCGCCATGGGCGCCGTCATCCTCACCCTGAGTACCAGTCAAATACGTTGTATAGTAACGTGGTTCAGGGCCCGGCACAACATCAGCGGAGATTTGCTGTGAATACACATCACCGCCTTGGCCAATTGCTCGTTGGCGTTTCGCGGGGTTTAAATACGACATCCTACTTTCCAATCCTTTTAAAGGTTTGCTCGCATACTACAAGGTCTGGATCTCCCTTTGCTTGGAGTTGTGTAGAGTATGTAGAGATGGGTAGGTCCAGATTCCAACCACGTACGACGACGTGACGACCACATGTGGCTACTGAACCCTTTTGCAACTTTTTCTCATTGTAGTACACAGGCCCTCTATGGGTTTGAATGAGTTCATGAATGAGCGGCCTTACTTCCCCTAGCGTAATTCGTTCACGCTTATCTAACCAGGCCCGCTCGCCATCGGGCTTTATTCCATAGGAATCAAAGTATTCAATGGCATCGCCCTTCTTACTTAGACAGGTCCAATGGCCTTTGACTTTCGATTCGGTGAGGAAAAGGATGACCACGATCCCATCACTAGGGAAAAGGGTTTCGAGCGTTTCCTTTGCCAATTCTGGGTACGTCATAATCCTGACATTTCCCAGTAATTTACGTATGTCATCTTCGCTGAGCTCATAGTCAGCCACTGTCTTAAAGTCAAACCCGTCCATTCCACCGCCTTCGCTCTCGGAAGCCATTGAAACGTAGAAATGCCTAAGCGTTCAACGGTAAAGATCATCGGAAGTAAGGCACAGGTCTTCCATGGTAATGCAACTCACACGTCTGGTGGTCTGAAGAAGGCTGACTTGGTGAAGAACAAGCACGGCCGTATTGTCTCTCGAAAGAAGCAGGCGGCCGGTCTTAAGTCGATTCACTTTTTGATTGATGCAGGGTACGAGCCAGTCAAGGGAAAGTTTGGTCATTCGGGGAAGAAGGGTGGTAAGGAGGCAAAGGAGGATAAGGTTGAGGATAAGGTCCCTACCGAGTCTGGTGAGGTCCAGCCTAAGGTGGAGGATGTTAAGGTGGAGGATGTAAAGGTAGAGTAAATGTTGGTACATGTTGAAACTTAAGCCTTACGGCGTTTAGAAGCCTCTTTTGCCGCCATAGCAATCGTAACGTTTGGGTCCTTTTCCTTGAGTTCCTTGTAGACAGCCGCCACAAGTTTACTCCACTCGGAAACCTTACGTTTAGGCTTTTCGCCTTCTCGCTGACGCTTAGCGGTCGGTTCTGTACCATCTGCAGCAGGCCCACTTTCACCGCCATGCAGATCCGATAAGGAACGCTTACTACTTGGTTTCTTGCCAATCCGGCTTAAGTCATTCAAAGTTGGAACCTTTAGCTGGTCGTCAGTTGCATTGTAAAGCTTATTTCCCATGGAAAGAAGATCCAATGCCTTCGACGGGTCCTTTGCTGCGGCCGATGCGACGGACGATGCGGCCGCAACGCCCTTATCAACCAAATCCTTGAAAAAGTTACCACCTTCGAGGGGAGCGCGATAGAGGGCTCCACCTTCGAGTGGATGGACACCTTCAATTGGCTGGCCACCTGAAAGCTGAGCCTCAAGCTGACTAGGATTGGCAGGGAAGTCAGTAGGCTCTGGTTTGTTAAGTACGTCCTTATCAGGAACGCCAGTATTTGAAGGGTCAGTGACGCCAACAACAAGTCGATCTGGGTTCGAGTAAGCAACCTGAGTATTCATAAAATTGCTCAGTATCGTGTCAGCAATCTCAGTGGGATTGCTTGGGTATCCAGCCTCCTCATTGTCAATCATAAGGAACAATCCATCAACAATCATATCAGAGCATACCTCCACATCGCGGTCAGAAAAGTCAACACTACCACCATAAAGAACCGGCATTTGAGTCCCAGAACCCTCAGGGATACGATGAGAAAACCTACCGCCCTTATTCATTGACGAAATGATTTCCATGCGGCTTTCCTGGACGCCGTCCTCTCCATCCATATTCTCTTCATCACTTTGAAGTTCCTCTGCGGCGCGCTCGCTGCTACCCCTAATACGTTTCTGAGCCTTACGCTCTGCGTCGGTAAGATCGCCTCTCATGTATCGCATTCCACTACCACCAGTTGGCACTGAGGGCTTCGGAGCGAAATTTGGCTGGGGCTTTCCAGGTACATAACTTGGCTGCGAAGGCCGCCGATCAACGGTAGGAGTTGGTTCGATAGAAGGGGGTACATAGACCTTAGGTGTGGGGTAAGGAACACTTGTTCCTTCAGGGGTAGGCATAGGCGGTGACGGAGGTGACTTTTCAATCGGAACAAGGGTTGGAGTTGCATACCTCTTTGCGAGCTCTGCCTCCTCCAATTCCTGGCTTACGTTCTGAATTCTTGGGAGAAATTTTTCGAGCGCAGCAGCTTTTCCCTTGTTAATGGCGCCCTGTTCAGTAATGTTACGCCTTGTGTCAAAATAGCTTTGGCCAGTCTCTTTGATTGTATTTGCAAAGCCACCAATGACCTTACCCAGAAACGAAGCCGTATCAGGAAATCCAGTACCAGTAATAAAAGTAAGGACTCGCTGGCTGCTCCAAAGCCCAAATGTTGCCCGTGACAAGTGACTCGCGGCTGGTCCCAAGACACTTCCAGCCAATCCCACGAGTGTTGCAGAACGGGGCCCGACAAGTGCCTCTGTGAGCCCTACTGTTGGCTTCAAAATGCCTTCACTGATAGAGTAATCGTTTGCACTAGGTGCACCCCCAGCAGCAATCATAGATCCCATCGAACTAAGTCCCTGCATTGCTAACCCTCCTAGGCCGACCTGAACAATACCCTTACCAATAGATTGAATAGTACTCAAAGCAGACGACTTTGCACCAGGAGGCTGCGGACGCTGTGCAGCTACCACGGGCACTTTCTTCTCGGCCTTAGAATTACGCCTCTCAATCGTTGCCTTGGTTGCCATTGCAAGTGCCTGTATTGCTGTCTGAGATAGATTCGTGTTTGCTGCAATAAGAGCCTTAGCAAGTGCAGTAACAGTAGGATCACCAACTCTTTTGACTGGAGGCGCTGCAACCATCTGCAAATCTCCTGGCTGTGCGGCAGGAGTTGCCGCAGGCTGTCCATCTGGCGCTGCGGCCGGTGTAGGAGCCGGTGCCGCGGGCGTAGGTGCTGGCGCTGCTGCAGGGCGTGCCACTGAGCCACGTCTCGTTCGTACCCCACCCTGAAGGTAGCGATGGAACTGGTCATCCCGCCTAACAATTGGATTGTCCAGAAAGCTAAGCCATCCTTCGCCATGGTAATCAGCACCAGGAAAGAACTTCCCATTAGCCAGCTCCGTAGACCGACGCAGTCGATAATTATGGTATGGCACATAAAAGTCGTCCGAAAGAAGGTTACGCGGAAGAGCGCCACTCTGTCTAAGCTCATCATAACGTTGGTTAAAGCCAGCGAGTTGATCTGAATCCATAGCACGTACTTCACCAATCTTGGCATTGAATTTATCCGCAGGAAGCTTACTGATTTCGGTACCACTAAGATGGAGAATATCACCGGGTTCCATTGGCTCGACATTGCTCGATGTGACGGGTTCTGATGCTAGGGCGGACGCATCTAGAGTGGGTTCAGGAACTGCCGGCGCAGTTGAGGCAGCCACTTCTGGTGCCGGTGCGGTTGATGCAGCCTCTGGTGCCGGTGCGGTTGATGCAGCCACTTCTGGCGCCGGTGCAGCCGCGGCCGCAGCCGCGGCCGCAGCTGCCGCAGCCGCTGCCTGCTCACCAGGCTGTGGTGCTTGAACGTTACCAACCTTTGACAGCGATTCGTCAGTGCTATCAAGTCGTGGATCAGATGGAAGTGGCATAATACGGCGCGAACGAACGACTTGGAGGAGATTATTAAGCGCAGACCCAACAGGAATAAGGTTCTTCTTTCTCCTACGGTCCATTTGTAGGAAATTGTTGATTTCGTTCTGAACAGCAGCACCATCCTCAAGAGATCCATAAGAAAAGGAAGCATATGCCTGAGCAACCATTCCAACTTCCTCATTGAACGTTTCAATGTTATCCTTCTGTTCGGGTGTGGGTTCCATCCCGTCATCAGGCAAAAAGTTAGGGTCCTCCAGTTTACGACGCAAGTCTTGAACCTTATTAATAATAGCAGCCCCTGCTCGGACATTCTGAAGCCTACGCATGTCTGGGACACGATCGCCAAGCTTGAGTTCTTTCAAATTGTCAATGCGTGCAGCATGCTGAACGCCGCGAATAGAAGCCATGTACTGCTCATCGGCTATACTATTCAAGCCTACACCCTGGTGCCAGTTCTCATAGTTCAATGTCATTCCCTCAACATTATCACTTCCCACGATAGCCTGGTTGGTATAGTGCGTATTGGTCCATTTATTTGCAAGCGGGTCCACATACGTTGGCAGGCGGAGCTGTCCAGGCATCGAAGTTTTGAAGATTTCCGCCTGTGCGGCATAGGTGTGTGGTTTTCCGATGCTTCGCGCATTGGCAAGTGCATACCAGTGCGCAGTGCATCGTTCGTACACATTACTATTATTGTCAATGCGCGCTTGAACCTCGTGATAATCGAGGTTCGAGTGACTCTCGTTAAAATAAGGATTCAACCCCATGTCGACTGACAACGGGCCCACAATCTACCATGAATTTTGATATGTTCACACTATCAGTCGTTGACTATACAACATCTCTTTTCGTTTCGATTGTTATCTGCATAACACTCATCCTTGCTGCTGAGTTCACAAAGACTTGCTTTCAAAGCATTGGGCCTTCAGATCAGGAAAAGAATGAAGCGCTCTTAGAGGAGCCTTCAGATGTCGAATACATTCCCAACCCAACTCCAAAGGTTTGCAGGCTTCATACTCCCTGCTGCTCTCCAATCGCATACGAGTCTATGAACCAGAACTTTCCAAGCCCAAATCCGAACGACCCGCTCAATGAAGCACTTTCACTTTACGAACTGAGCGACACATCAACAGACTCGTCCTACACTCCAGGATCGCCTCATCCAGACGATAGTAATTTCGAAGACGACCTTGGTGACACAATTTGGATACGGCCGCGTCGCCGCCCTCGTGTTCGCCGTGTTCCAAGGGTTAATTTCGATACACCGCATAAGGAGTAGTTGTTTAGGCTTCAGTTTCACTTTCTGAACTCGAATCCTTTTCCCCGTCTACCTTTTCTTTCTTCACCTTTGGCTCCTTAAAGAGACCACTAGGTCGACGTTTCTTAGCGACACGCTCCTCGCGATCCTCATGCAAAAGATATGCACCGTTCTCGTGTATAACAATCGGTGGAAAGGAAGTTCGCAGGCACACCCAACGTGATGGTAGATAGCGCATCTTTTTAATCTCACGGCCATCTGCGCCAGCATAGGACCCAAGGAGCGTGTTGAGTTGCTTCAGACTGGCTCCATTGGGGAAGATGCAAAACTGATTACTCTCCCCCAACCAAAGGCGTGTTCGCTTATAGTCCGTAAGGAGGTGAGAGCAATTCAGAATTGAAGCGGCCGCGTGGCGGCCGGTAGTTGCAATCATATCAACCACCCGTTGAATTGCATGAAAGACTTCCTTATTTGAGCGCTCAAACCCTTCAATGTCGTCAAGTACTAATAGACTTTCAGCAAAGTAGTCAAGTTCAGGGGGATCCTCTACCCACTGTTCAGGATCAATACGGTCTGCGGCCTTGGCATCATCAATCGTAGTATCTTCCTTCAGGTATGAAACAAGACGGATAGGCCGTCTAGGAAAGAGACGTTCATAGCGCTTAATAAAGTTTCTCGCAATGTAAGACTTTCCGCTGCCACTCTTTCCGCCCACCATGATTACATCGCGACCCTTAGGATCGTGCGTTGGTTCCAAAGCAAACTTCTCGCCTTTATTCAGTGTTATAGGACCCTTTGACTCTGAATCGGGATCCAAGACGAGTACATCGCCGTCACGAGAACCAGCGCCATAAATAACAGCAAGCGCTGTTTGATTTGATCCCTTTTTAAGCTTTCCTGAAGCGATCGAAAGCATTGTAAGCTTATTTTCACACTACATCACGTTACTATGTGTTTATATGGGCTGATTTTATGCGTTTAGGTATTTAGTTGGAATTTAGTCGGAAGTTAGTCGGAATGCTCTGCTGAGAGCTCGTACAGGCACCCGCCGGGCATCATGTGGGCGCGCTGCTCCGGAGCGTCGTCGCGACAGCCCTGACAGAGAATGCGACGCGTCCCGGTCTCCTCTACTGCCTTCGAAACCGCTGAGAAGGCCGATGGCTCGGACCGCGCAAGCTTGGAGCGCTTGGGAGCGGGAGCAGGTGGCGGCACGTCCTCGCGACGCACGCGCTCCGGTGAAGCATGAATCGCTCGTGGCGCTGCAAGCTGTGCGCTAGGCTCCTCCGTTTCGTTGGCGATAACGAAACCCTCCGGGAGCAGAGCAGTAGGCTCTACGTTCTCAAAGATGATCTCACGGGCGCGAAGGCAGCACGACATTGCGCCGTTGACCAGCGCAAAGTGGCTCACGGTGAACTTGAGGCTGTGAATGAGACCCTGGCGCAGATCTCCAGGGCCAACGTAGCGCATCTTAGGCTCACCGACTGCAATAGCCCCACGGCGGCGGAGGAGCGTGGCAACCGTCTTGGCCCCCGACGGCGCAGTGCCAGTCACAATCACAAAACGTGTTGCGTTGGGCGGTAGGCTCTCAATCTGGTCCGTGTACTGCACATTTGAAGTGTATGAGCCCTGCTGGGTTTCCTTGATGTCAAAGGAATCCACCTCCGTGCCACGACCAGCAATGCGGAAACGCAGCAGAGTAGAAAAGTTGGGCGAGCCATCAGCATTGTAACGAGCCAAAGGCTTTGGGTGCTTAAGAGCAATAGCCGTACGGTCCTTACGAATGAACTCGGCGTCCTTTGGATTGAAAAGCTTGTCTGCGTTCTCAATTGCATGCTCCTGCAGCTCGAGATCAAGGCCGTGCATTGACTCCCAGATTACCGGGGTCATCTTGATTGCAAAGGAAAGGTTTCCACGGCCCTTACTCATTACCTCGGCAACTGAAGTGCATTCAAGTGGCATGGTAACTGGATAGCACTCGACTGGAGGCTGTCCCTTGCTAATGAGTTCAATGGAATTCATACCACCGAGTAAGTTAACTAGCCCGGTCGTATCGCCCTTCTTTGCAGGCTGAAACTGGATGACCTTCTTCCATTCCTTCTTACCCGGTAGAATGTGAGCCATCTGGGTAGTATGACGCCTTTTTTCTCAGTAGACTCGTGTAATCACACTTTTTTTATTTTTATGAAACACTAGGACACCTCCTCCTCCTCATCGTCCTCGTCCGTGGCCTCCCCCCTCTGACGCTTACGAGCCAAAGCAGCCGCCTCCCGATTGCGTCTACGACGCTCGGCACAGACTTCACACTTCGTGTTAATCTGCTGAACTTGACGACGTCCCTCCTCCAACCCTTGCTTATAGGCGATAGAAAAAAAAGACTCGTGTAAAATCTTGATGACATCAGTCTGATTCATTTCATGTAGACTCTGCGCATTAGTGATGAGTTGGAGCAAATCAGCAGTCTTCCTAGCACGCTCAACTACTTTAGCCGGATCAGTAGGAGTAGGACTGGCGAGTAAGCATTGTAAGTCCTCCTTATATCCATCTAGTAAGCTCTGTTCCATTTTACGTTTCTCCTCTTCCCATGAGGTTGCCTTCCCGAGCACCCATTTTCCGGCCATTTTTTATATTTTTTCAAAAAGGTCCAATAATTAATTATGAGCGTTCGGAGCGTCAGCCGATCGGCGACTGACAAAGCAGTAGCAAAATCTAGGGCGTATGCGTTTAACATACCTTTAGACCCACATTCCTATGGAGATGACCTAAGTAAAGCAGCTGACTGGACTCCAGACCCATGTCCTGATCTCTTTGGAAATACATATGCTTGTGGCTACGTTTCAGCGCAGGCATATGGAGCCGACACACTCGTAACGTTTCGAGGTTATGCCGAGTTTCGCTCACAGATATCAGTTGGACAGATTACGGCGTGGCTGGGGACAAAGTCTGTACTTACGCCGGTACAGTTGAAGGATCGAGATCATTACATTGCACAGATTCGTACGGCAAAAGATAAGGTGGATAGTGACGATCTTATTTCGAAGGCCTGGGAAGTGGGGTCTCAGGCACGCCTCTCAGAACAAGGCAAGCGCAACGACTTCTTTGACATACGCGACATTCTAAAGAAAAATGGCCCGATTGAAGGTCGCAAGATCATCGCCGAGAACTACCCTGGACATTTCATGCGATTTGCTGGTGGTATTGAGCGTCTCGCGAATGTCCTCCAACCCACGCTTGCGGACTCAGATTTCGTACCGCGTATCTGGCAGGAGGCGATTATCAGCATTGTCAAGAAGCCCGCGCATAACCGTTGGATATGGTGGATCTACGACGACAAAGGTGGTATGGGTAAAAGTCGCCTTACCACTCATCTCTGTTCCGAGTACAATGCAATTGAACTGAGCGGCCGCTTTCAGGACATTGCTCACGGATACAACTCACAGCCAATTGTGATATTCGACATACCACGCGCAGAAAAGCTTGAAATGCTTCTTGATTTGTATAAGGCGGCCGAGGCGTTTAAGAATGGATCGATCTTTAGCCCAAAGTATGAGAGCTGCCTCAAGCGCTTTAAAGTGCCTCACGTATTCTTCTTTTCCAACCAACCGGCTCCCGCAGGGGTCTGGAGTGCAGACCGCCTACAATTCATCCAACTCAGCACGCCGCCTGGATTTTCACCCACGTCGGTACCAATCGACCCTTCAATTGTCGAGGAGGACGGGCCGTCTGGGGTAGCGCTGTACCAGCAACTTTCCGCTGAAATTAAGTTGCGCCGAGACGAGGAAAGAAAAGCAAAGCATGATAGGGAGGATGGCATTGAATTGGTTGAAACGTAATACTAGACTCGCTTAAATTTCCTTTGGTAAGCACGGGCGTTAGCTTTAACCGTTTTATGCGGACCCCATAGAATGTGATACGAAAGATACCCGGCTCTCTTCGGATCATTAGTTTGTAGATCCTTTTTATGACGATTCCTATACAGATCTCTTTGCTTTTTGTCGTGTGTTAAGGTATAGTCGTCCATTCCTTTCGCTCCAAACTTGGTCCGTGTCCCGTCCTTAAATTCTGCAATCCATTTATGCTTACCATCTTTGGCGGGCTTAATTTTCATTTAGAAACGACTGCTAGGCGTTTTTGACATTACGATACACAGCCCTAAGCTGCCGTTTCGCTTTTGATTTACTCAATGGCTTACGCGACAGCGGACGGCCTGTGATGCTGTTTACTACCTTGAAACCATTAGTCCGTATTTTGCGTCGACCAACCGTAGACACCTTAGTAGATCGCCTTATTTCGAATGGCATCTCAATCTCGGAAGTGGTGTAAGTATAGAGCCGCCGTCCTCCGCCGCCCCTCCCTCTCTTAAGCCCACTTCCGAGGATGAGCGTATGTTTAGTCCGATGGAATGCTCGGGAGTTTCGG
>Ga0007796_10000149_pt1 | contig 19056 bp, 18 predicted proteins | sample CryBogmetaGMA0M_FD_60373 | JGI IMG/M metagenome (GOLD analysis project Ga0007796, IMG submission 60373) | Freshwater microbial communities from Crystal Bog, Wisconsin, USA - MA0M | ecosystem: Environmental > Aquatic > Freshwater > Lake | place: Crystal Bog, Wisconsin, USA | collected 2009-07-06 | reverse complement strand
GTAGTTTCACCTTCGCTGACTAATCCAGCAAGCACTAATCCTGCGCCGGCACGAATATCGGTAGCAGCAACCGGAGCGCCAGATAACTGTGGGATACCTGTAATCGATGCGTGGTGACCATCGATATGAATATCAGCGCCTAGTCTTTGAAGTTCATTAACAAACATAAATCGACCTTCAAAAACATTTTCAGTAACGATGGAATTTCCTTCAGCAATTGAATTCATAGTTATAACAAAGGGTTGTAAGTCAGTTGCAAATCCCGGGTAGGGGAGCGTTGCGACATCTACTGCGATCGGTCGCTTTGACATTTTGACCCGAAATCCATTTGGAGTTTTAGTAACAACAGCGCCAGCCTCGACCAACTTATCTAGCGGAACTTCTAAGTGTTCGGCGCGACCACCATTAATTGTGATATCTCCTTGAGTTATGGCCGCGGCAAATGCCCAAGTTCCAGCAACTATTCGATCGGCAAGAGTTGCGTGCGTAGTTGGCTTTAATTCAGTGACGCCAGTAATTTTAATTGTGCTGGTTCCAAGTCCTGCAATTTTAGCGCCCATACTTATTAAGAATTCACCTAAATCAACCACATCAGGTTCGCGAGCAGCGTTATCAATTGTGGTTACACCTTTAGCGAGCACTGCTGCGGTAAGTAGGTTTTCAGTTGCACCGACGCTTGGGAAGTCTAAGGAGATATCTGCGCCAGTTAAACCTTTTTCGGCAGTTGCAATTACATAACCATGCTCTGAATGGGCTTCGGCCCCCAGATCGATTAGCCCCTTGATATGAAAATCAATTCCACGAGATCCGATGGCATCGCCGCCAGGAAGTGCAACTTCAACTTTTCCAATTCGCCCAACAAGCGGTCCGAGAACATTTATAGATGCCCGCATTTTGCGAACTAAGTCATAGTCAGCGCGATGGCCCGGGAATTCTGGAACAAGTATTTTCATGACGCCAGTTTTTGCATCAAAAGAACAGGCACAGCCAAGACGTGTTAATAATTCTGACATGATGTGGACATCTGCAATATCTGGGACATTTGTAATGGTGCTTTCACCGACTGCCAGCAAAGTTGCGGCCATCAATTTCAACGCAGAATTCTTCGCTCCGGTTACATTTACTTCCCCAACTAGGCGAGCACCACCAAGAACCCGAAACTGACTCGATGCTTCTGGCATGTAAGTCACCTCCTGTTCATTATTTGGACGTTTAGCCGAAATCTGGTTTTACGCACTTCCAAGTGGTCAGAGTGTAGTTCGTCTTATAGGCTTCTTCACATGGTTAATCTAACGCGAATTTATACGAAGACTGGTGATGACGGGACGACCTCCCTTGGCGATATGAGCCGCACCTCAAAAAATGACCCAAGACTTGAGGCATATGCAGATGTTGATGAAGCAAATTCATCCATCGGTGTTGTGCTTGCATTAGGTCAAATTTCAGACCCACTCGTGGCCAAGTTACTTGTAAGAATTCAAAACGATTTGTTTGACGTTGGCGCTGACCTTTGCACTCCAGTTGTGGATGAGCCAAAGATTGAGCCACTTCGAGTTCTCGAGTCTCAGGTTACTTACTTAGAAGAACAGATTGATAAATACAACGCGACCTTGGAGCCGCTAAAAAGTTTCATTCTTCCATCCGGTACACCAGCTGCGGCATTGCTACATGTGGCAAGAACTGTGACTAGACGAGCTGAGCGAAATACTTGGCACGCAATTCATCAATTTGGTAGTGGAGTTAATTCACTTACTGCCAAGTACTTAAATCGGCTTTCAGATTTATTATTCGTACTTGCTCGCCATGAGAATAAGACACTTGGCGATCAACTATGGGTTCCTGGAGCTAATCGTTAACTAACGGCTAGCAACAGGGGTGTAGATATTTGCTGGAATTTTTTCAGTTCCGGCCTGTGCCCAGCATTTGGCAACAATTCCACCAACGCTAACGCCATCCCCAAGTGGCTCTGGACTAATTAGAAGAATTGGTTTTAGCGCTTTGGAATTTGTGGCAGAAGCCAAAGTGCGAAGTGAACCGTATGGTGTTCGAACTGTTGGATCGGAAGAGCTAGGTCCAGAGACAACCGAATCAACTTCCCACCAAACGCAAGGAGTTTCCGAGGCGACAATTATGGCGCCACAGGTATTTGTTTCACATTTCTTTAAATCTGCGGTAAGAACGGGCGAGTTTGAGGCCATACCTTTTAGCTCTTCAAATGATGGGATTTTTGCGTAGACCGTTCCGCCCTTTTCATGGTTGAAGTTTGCTGGCGGCCATTTTGGCGAAGGTGAAGGTAGGGTTGGAATTTTCTTACGGACGTAAATTTTCCGCTTCTTTGCAATGGCCTTCTTAGCGATTGGTTTTTTTGAAGAAGTTGTAATCGGTTTATGCGTGGACTTAACAACAGGTTTAGCGGCTGGTTTAGGGGATTGCTTCGGAGATGGCGTTGCGGCACTTGAAACGCAAGGAGTCACCAGAGCAAGCAGTGCTACTAGGACTAGTACTCGCTTCATTTTTCAGACCACTTAAAAGTTCTAAGCGCGAGAAGTATTCCTACAACCATCCAGAGAATTAATACGAAGGCAGTTCGGCCAGTTTCCCAGCTATGCGCCACCTCTTGCTTAGCAAAGCCATCTGGCAAGAAGACCGAGCGCATCCCTTGGGTGAGCCATTTGAGTGGAAAGAGCGCGGCAAAATCTTGCATCCATTTCGGGAGCGTTGAGAAGACAAAAAAGACACCGCTAAAGAATTGCAAGATAATCACGATTGGGGAGACGACGGCAGATGCACCACGACCATTCTTTGGTATCGCAGAAAATGCAATTCCGAGAATTGCTGAGCAGATGCTTCCAAGGAACACAAGCCAAGTAAACCTTAGCCATTTTTCAACCGTTGTTGGCAAGTGAAGTCCGAACAATAGAACTCCGAAAAGAAGCAGTGCGCCGATCTGTACGACCATTGTTGTGAAGACCATGATCATTTTGCCAATAAAGTAAGAGATGGGTGAGATTGGCGTTCCGCGTAGTCGCTTAAGCGTTCCAAAGTCGCGCTCGATTGGAATCATGATTGCAAGTTGTTGGAAACCAGTGTTGACCAGACCCGAGGCAATCATTCCGGATAAGAAGTACTGGCTAAATGTCACGCCGGGGGCAACGTCGCCTTTAAAGACTGAGCCAAAGATAAAAAGCAACAAAACTGGAAAGGCAAGAGTGAACACAACTGATTCGCGTTGGCGCATGAACTGTTTTATCTCAAGGCCACCTCGCAAGAATCCAACTCGCAATATTTTGGACATTATTTGCCACCGATCATTTCTAGGTAAACATCTTCCAGGGTGGGCCGGTGTACGGCGAGCTCTGGAATTTCACCTGAGAAGCGCTGGGCGATAACGGAAATCTCCTTCGTTGGGTTATCGGTTATGAGTTCTTTCTTTGTACCGTCTTCTAGCCAAGATATTCGCGCCTTTGCGGTATTTCGCCCGCCCAGATCACTTGGCGTTGAAACCTCAATAATTTTTCCATCAACTATCACCGCAACGCGATCTGCCAAGGCTTCGGCCTCGTCTAAGTAATGCGTGGTCAATAAAATAGTAGTTCCCTCACTGCGGAGTTTTTGAATCAATTCCCAAAATGCCCGCCGGGCTTCTGGATCAAAGCCGGTCGTCGGTTCATCCAAGAATAAAATTTCCGGGTTACCGATAATTCCGAGTGCAACATCAAGGCGCCTGCGTTGCCCACCCGAGAGAGTTTCGATTCGTTCCTTGGCTTTCTCGCTAAGCCCGACAGCTTCAATTACCTGGTCCGCACTCTTTGGGTTTGAGTAATAATTTGCAAAGTGGTGTACAACTTCGGCAACACTTAAGTCTTCAGCATCCTTCGTCGACTGCAGAACTATTCCGATTCGATCTCGCCAATTAGCGGCGTTCGAACCCAGGTTCCCCGGATCGCTACCAAGTACTTTGACTAAGCCGCCATCACGGCTTCGATAGCCCTCAAGTATTTCTACCGTAGTTGTTTTCCCGGCACCGTTAGGACCAAGCAAGGCAAATATTTCGCCTACCTTTACATCTAGGTCAATGCCCGCCACGGCAATTTTCTCACCAGCCGACTTACTTGAATAGCGCTTTACGAGCCCGCGAACCTCGATAGCAAGTTGGGAATCTGTAACGGCTGACACGGTTATATCTTGCCCTAAATGGCTGTGAATGCGAAAGAATAGTTCTGTGAGCCCGCGTAGAAATCACCCGAAGAGATCAGCTCGTCCTAAGCAGAACGAGGAAGAGCGAGATATCTCACTTTCAAGTGAATCGATTGAAGAACATTCTGAAGGAATTTATCGGGTTCGCAAGATTACGGGATCAACATCTACCAAGCCATATCGCTGCCCAGGATGTGATCAATTGATTCCGACTGCAACGCCACACACCGTCGCTTGGTTAGAAGATGATGTTGAATCACGACGGCATTGGCACACAGTTTGTTGGACCAAACGCAATGATCGCAAACCGCGAATTCTTAAATCTAAAACTGCTCCAAGATATTAAATTAGTGCAGAATTCGCATTGCTAATTTAAGAAACTTATCGGCAAAGGCAGTGCGCTTAAAGGTTGTGAAAGCAATTGGGATACTAAACATTTGCTTCACCACGGTTCTGGGATAGGTGAATTCAAGTAAGCCCTCCGGACCATGAATTCGGCCAGAACCACTGTCTTTAATGCCACCAAATGGAACTGAAGCAATACCAGCAAAGGCGATTACCGAGTTAATAGAAACCATTCCGCATTCAAGTTGAGCTGCAATTTTATTCCCATTTCGCTTGGAGAAGACTGAAGCCGCAAGGCCATATCGAGTCGCATTCGCTAACTTGATAGCTTCTTGGATATTTGAAACGCGATTGATCACCAAAGTTGGACCAAAGGTTTCTTCGGTAACTGCAGTTGAATTCTCTGGAACATCAAGCAAAATAACTGGCTCAACGAATGGCGGCTTTACCGAGTCGGAGCTACCAACAAGGAACTTTCCACCTTTTGCTACTGCATCATCAATGTGGTTTTGGATCACATTTAATTGAGATGGCATAGTTGCGGGGCCGTAATTGCCATTAACTCCCGGATGAATTTGAAGCGCCATCTCTTTTATCTTTGCGATAAAGCGATCAGCAACATCTTCAACGACATAAACTCTTTCCGCACCAATGCAGGTTTGGCCAGCGTTAGACATCGCCGACCAGAGCGCGTATTCGGCGGCCTTTTCTAAATTGGCATCTGATGCGATGAGCACTGGATCTTTGCCGCCGCATTCCAAAACAACTGGAACCATACGGGCGCCACAAGCAGCCGCAACTTTTTTAGCAGTTCGAGTTGATCCTGTAAATGAAAGTTTATCTACTGCGCTTTCGGTCAGCGCAATTCCAGTTTCTGGCAGGCCAGTAACAGTTGTGAAAATATCGGCAAATGGTGCAACTTCGGCAAAACTAGATGCGAGATATGCACCAACACCTGGCGTATATTCACTTGGCTTAAAGACAACGGCATTGCCGGCAGCTAGTGCATATGCGATCGAACCTAGCGGAGTAAAGATTGGATAGTTCCACGGTCCAATTACGCCAACAACTCCCATTGGAGATCTTTCAACGTGGGCCCTCATATTGAACAACAAAAGTCCGGAAGGTCGGCGCTGCTTTGCTAAAACTTTTTCAGAATTCTTTGCGGCCCAGGCAATATGCCCAATAGCAAGTGAAGTTTCAAGAGCCGCATCGCTACTTGGCTTGCCAGTTTCACTTCGCACGAGTTCAGCAATCTCATCCAAGTTATTTGAAAGCAGGTTGCACCAAGCGAGCAATACTTTCCTTCGTCCGGAGTAACCAAGTGCGCGCCAGGTGGGAGCAGCAATATGCGCCCTTGCGACAGCGGCGTTGACTTCGGCTGACGATGTGTTCGGGAAGTTTTGCAGTACTTCGCCGGTTGCAGGGTTGTGGCTTGGAAATGTCGTTTCGCTCATGGGTTAAGACTAAACTTCTTTCGTGCCAGAGTTAATACGTCCAAGTACTATTTTGCGGGCAATTCGTCGCCCAATAACAATTCACACGGCCGATGGACTGGAGTTGGTTGGGGAAGTGGCAACACCGGTATCCGATCGGGTGGCCTCAATTCTTTGCCTGCATCCACTACCAACTGCTGGCGGGATGATGGATAGCCACGTATTTAAGAAAGCCGCCAACAGATTGCCAGCGTTGGCCGGAATAGAAGTAATTCGATTTAACACGCGCGGCACCGAAAGTGCGGCCGGAAAGAGCGCCGGCGAATTTGGAAATGGTGAATCTGAAAAGTTTGATGTTGAAGCTGCGATAAATTATTCATTTGACTCACTTGGGGCTACCAACCTTTGGGTAGTGGGCTGGTCTTTTGGAACTGACCTTGCACTCAAATTTGCGCGTGATCCCAGAGTAAAAGGTTTGATCTTATTAAGCCCACCGTTTCGAACAAGTAAGCCGAGCGATTTAGATTTTTGGGCCACAGATGGCAGACCAATAACCGCGCTAATTCCAGAACACGATGATTATTTAAAGCCGAAAGAAGCGGCGATTACTTTCGCAAAGGTGCCGCAAATTAATTTGATTCCAGTCGATGATGCCAAGCATCTCTGGGTCGGCGAACCTGCGGTTTATCGCGCGCTTACCGAGATTGTGAAAGTAGTTGCACCTGACGCGCTCCCGTTGCCGGAAGAGTTTTAGTTAAGATTTATCTGCTCTTGGATAAACAACTTCATCAAGTATCAGAAGAACTGCAGCTGCTATTGGTACCGAGAGGATACCGCCAACTATTCCGAGCAGACTGGTACCGATCATTACCGCAATAATTGTTACAAGGCCAGGGATAGAAAGCGAGTGCTTCATAATCCTTGGCATGATCAAATAGTTTTCGATCTGTACATAAATTAGATATCCCACGAATGCAATGATCGCAGCTGTTGGTGATTTGCTTAGTGCGACAAGTGTGACGATCGTAATTCCGAGGAAATGACCAACAAGAGGAATAAGACCGCAGAATAAAACGACCATTGCTAATGCAGATTTGTAGGGCAGGTTAAGTGCAAATCCCAGAATCAGGGCAAAGATGCCAGCGATGAAGGCTACTGACACTTGGCCACCAACGAAGGCGCCCACTCTGAAAATAATTGCATCACTGATCTTTGAAACACGGGCGCGACGGGTAGCAGGGACAATTCGGTAAGCAACCTGAGTTACAGAGGGGAGTGAGGCCAAGAAGTAGAGGGTGAGAATTAAAATTGTTAGCGTTGCAACAGCCCCGGAGAGCACCGCCTTGCCAACACCGATCACGCCACCAAATGCACCAACGACGAGTTGGCCATCTTTAATCGAGGCGGTAACTTTTTTCTGGATTGAATCAATAATTCCATAGTGATCATTTAAGTGATTTAGCGTCGAATTATTCTTCAAGTCCCCAATAATTGTTGGTGCATTCGCGATAAGTGAATTGACTTGTTCAACAAGCGGTGGAATTGCAATCCAAATGAAAAGCGCAACGAATCCAATTACACCAGCGACTACTGTTGCAACGGCAGCAGGTCGCCTAAGACCCCGTTTTTGAATGAATAGAACTGCTGGATTTAAGCCGGCAGCGAAAAAGAGTGCGATGATAATTAAAACAAAAACTTGGCTGGTTGATGCGAGCGCTCTCAGTAAAGTGATGGAGCACACAGCACCGGCAGCACCTAGAAAGCCAAAATAAAATGGGTGCGATTGATTAAGCGGCTCACCCAGCGATCCAAAATCTTCTGGCACCTGAACTTTCTTGGTGCGCTTAAGAGTTGGTCTTTTGAGAATTGGTTTTAAGGTTGCCATGTGTGGATTTTAACCTTCCGTTAAACCAAAATAGGAGAGAATGGCCTCGTGGCTGACCTTCGAATAACCGGACTCCCAGAGGAGATGACGACCCTTTCTCGCTTGCCTTGGGCCGTACCTCTTGAAAGCTGGCCCGAGGATGCAACGCTGACCGACATGCGAGGCATTTCGCGCCACGTTGTTCGACTAGTTCGCCCAGAAGCTGCAAAAGAATCAATGATCTATGCGATCAAAGAGACAGTTCCAGAATTTGCTAACCGGGAATACTCGTTGCTCCGAGAATTAAATATTAGAAGCGCACCTTGTGTCGAACCAGTTGCGGTAATCATGAACCGCACGGATACCAAGGGCGAAGAACTTCCTGCGGCACTTGTTACGCACTACTTGCCATTCTCGCTTCCATATCGAGTTATTCTGAGTGAGCAGATCACACCTCATGAGATTACAAATATGGCGAATGCCCTTGCCCTACTTCTTGTGCGGCTACATCTACTTGGTTTCTGGTGGGGCGATTGTTCCTTATCAAATACTTTATTCAGGCGAGATGCTGATCAATTTGCCGCCTACCTTGTCGATGCTGAAACGGGTGAGTTTCAAGCCAAGTTATCGGATGGCCAACGAGAACATGATTTGGAAATCGCACTCTTCAACGTCGCAGCCGAATTAGACGATCTACAAATTGCAGGCGTACTTCAGAAAGATTTGGATCCAATCCGGGCAAGTGAAGGAGTAATCAAGCGCTATCGCAGACTTTGGAAGGCGCTGAAAGAACCACAGATGCTTGATCCAAATGATCGTCATGCGGTTGAAGGTGCGATGCGCGCACTCCAAGATTTAGGCTTTGCAGTCGAAGAAGTTGAAGTATCAATCAGTGGAGATAAACAAGAATTGAAATTCCAACCTAAATTAGTTGCCGCTGGATATCACCAGCAGCGGTTACTTGAATTACTTGGAATCCAAGCCGAAGAGCTCCAGGCAAAACGACTACTCGCATCATTTGATCGCTTCCGTGGAAGAGAAGCTGCCCCCAAGCCACCTGTGCATGACAGTGCCCGGCGTTGGCTGCGCGACACCTATCATCACGTAATGAATCAAGTTCCACTTGAACTTCGTGACCGGGTGGAGCAGACTCAAATGTTTCACGAGATTCTGGAACATCGTTGGTATCTCGGGGAAAAGGCTGGCCACGATCTAGGACTGGATTATGCAACCAAGGATTACATCGAAAACATCCTTCCATTCCGATCTTATGTCGGTATCAGCACACCAGGTATTCACGAACCACACGCAGTCAAGAATTAAACTGCTCATAAATTTCTGACTAGGATAAATACATGAGCTTGCCGCCCCTGCCCAAGAATTTTGCACGGGCGGTTGATCTAAGCGGACTTGGGAAAACGGCAGAAGTCATGGCGAGTATTCCGGGGATTGTTGTAAACCAAGAGAATCTCATCGGTGAAATCCTTCCGCAATCAAATACCAAGGTCGTCATACTTATTTGCTGGTCTCCTCGAAGCACGCAAGCCATAAGTTTGCTGGAAGTAATGGGAAAGTTTGAAGTCCTCGATACAAGCCCAGATGGTGAAAAGAGTTGGGTCCTAGGCACCGTAAATGTTGATGCCGAGCCACAAGTTGCCCAGGCGCTACAGGTTCAATCAGTTCCACTTGCAATAGCAGTAATTCAGGAACAGATAGTTCCACTCTTTGAATCAGTCCCACCGGAAGATCAAATTCGTCAAGTTATTACCAAAGTAATTTCACTTGCAGCAGATCGTGGCGTTGGTGCAACCCCAGAAGGTACGGCTATCCCAGAAGTCCCTATGGAGCCCGAAGAAGAGGCTGCAATGAATGCGATGGCCCAAGGTGATTTCGTGGCAGCCAAGGTAGCCTATGAAAAATGGCTCGCGCGTAAACCAGGGGATAATTTGGCGAAATTAGGACTCGCACAAACCGAATTAATAATTCGGATAACTGGACTAGATGCAAAAGATATTCTGGCAAAAGCTGCCCTTGCGCCAAATGATTTAGCGCTTGCAATTCAATCTGCCGATCTGGAAATTGCTAATGGTGATAATAAATCAGCATTTGATCGTCTAATTAAGCTGGTGAAAATCCTAGAAGAGCCAGAGCGCAAGGGCGCACGTGAGCATTTACTTCAATTATTTTCACTAGTCGATCCGCAGGACCCAGATTTAATTAAAGCTCGCCAACAATTGGCCAGTGCGCTCTATTGAAATCTAAAATGTCGCGCCGCGAAAAATGGGCGCTCTACTTAATCTTTATGCCTTACGGCATTGGGGCGATGGCAACTATCTCGAGATTTCCGGAGATTCAACAGAATTTACATTTAAGTAACGGTACTTTTGGCACCTTTTTAAGTTTAGGCTCGATAGGTGGACTTTTGAGTTTCATCACAATTGGCCAACTTGTTGATCGTATTGGTGTTCGACCAGTAATGATTGCAAGCTCCATCACTATGGCGCTTTCACTTGGCTCAGTTCCTCATATCCATCAAGGCTGGATCTGGTTGATTGCAAATATTGTCTTTGGTTTCAGCACAACCGCGCTTCACATATCAGTAAATTCTCAAGGCATCCATCGCCAGGATGAAATCGGCGAGGTTGTTCTGCCACGCTTTCATGGCTCATGGAGTTTAGGTGCGCTTATAAGTTCACTGGTTGCTTTGGTGCTTACCTCAAGGCTTACCTTGGCCTGGCAGGTAGATATTGTCATGGTCACAACTTGGCTTGCGGTTATGTTTGGTATTTTGCGCTCTACTCCTTATCTGATTAAGGCCTCAGCAGATCCAGTTCGCACTAATAGCGTAAATTTCAAAGGAGTGATCAACTCCTTCAAATTTGAACCCTTGATCTCCGTTGGCATGGTTATGGCAATTCAGATCGAATTCGCTACCAATGACTGGTCGGCAATTTATGCCAAGAACACCATCGGCATGAGTGCATCACTAAGTATTTTGACTTACGTAGTATTTATCTCGGCGATGATCTCACTTCGTTTAACAATGCACCTCTTACTCAATCACTTCACTGAACGAACTCTGCTTAGGTTCATTCCTTTGATTGGTGGAACTGGATTCATTATTGGTATCTTGAGTGGAACTTACATATCGCACCACAATCGAACGCTGGGATTCACCATCTCCTTGATTGGATTTATGTTCGGGGGATTTGGTTCATCATTTATAGCACCAGTCTTCTTTGGTATTGCATTTCGTAAATCATCATTGCCTGGAAGCGTTGTTGTGGCACAACTTGGTTTAATTAACGCCGTGCTGACTTTTGCGGTGAAGATTGTGATCTCTTGGGTCGCACAGGCAACAAGCGTGACGGTAGCTTTGATGATTCCAGGACTAATGCTTTACGGCGTGGTTTATATATCAAAGATCGGCAGTAACGAGCGAATTACCCAACCAACAACTTAAAGATCAGCCAGAACCTTCAGTGTTACCTGGATCAGCAGCGTTGATGTCATGGATCTGATACTTCTCAATTGCTTCGCGAACTACTTTGCTTTTTATCTCGCCAGCTTCAGCAAGACTTGCAAGAGTCGCAATAACGATTGATTCCGCATCTACCTTAAAGTGGCGACGAAGCGCACCACGAGTATCTGATAAACCAAAACCATCTGTTCCAAGTGATTTAAATTTTCCAGGAACATATGCAGCAATTTGATCTTGAACTGCGCGCATGAAGTCACTCACGGCAATTACTGGACCTTCTTGGCCTTTTAACTTCTTAGTTAGGTATGCGCTCTTCTGGTCATCTGGGTTCAACAAGTTATGGCGATCAACTTCAAGACCATCACGACGTAGTTCATTCCATGAAGTTACTGACCAAACGCTCGCGCTTACGCCCCACTCGTCGGCGAGTAACTGTTGCGCCTTTAGCGCCCAGTTCATAGCAACGCCGGATGCGAGAAGTTGGACCTTCTTCTTGCCGCCCTTAGCTGGCGCAAATAGGTAGATTCCTTTGAGCAGTCCTTCAACATCCAAGTTCGCTGGTTCAGCAGGTTGAACGTATGGCTCGTTATAGACAGTCAGGTAGTAGTAAACATTCTCACTATTTTCGCCATACATGCGGCGCAGGCCATCACGAACAATGTGGCCGAGCTCGTAACCGAATGCTGGGTCATAAGAGATGACCGCTGGGTTGGTGGATGCGATCAAATGTGAATGGCCGTCTTCATGTTGTAGGCCTTCACCATTAAGAGTTGTACGACCGGCTGTGGCACCTAGAACAAAGCCACGTGTCATCTGATCTGAGGCGGCCCAGAAAGCATCGCCGGTGCGTTGGAAACCAAACATTGAGTAAAAAATGTAGACCGGAATCATCGGAACATCATGTGTTGCATATGAAGTTCCAACGGCGGTGAATGATGCAACCGAGCCAGCCTCGTTAATTCCTTCGTGCAAGATGACACCTGAGGTTGATTCCTTATAAGAAAGCATCAGTTCACGGTCAACGGATGCATAAGTCTGACCGTGCGGTGAATAAATTTTGAGGGTAGGGAATAGGGAATCCATTCCGAAGGTTCGTGCCTCATCAGGAATGATCGGGACGAAGTGCTTACCCATTCCAGGATCTTTAACAAGATCCTTAAACAAGCGAACAAATGCCATTGTCGTTGCTACTTCTTGTTGTCCAGAACCACGAGCAACTGATTCATAAGTACTCAGTGGTGGTTGTGGAAGTGGCTTGGAATCTTTATTACGTGAAGGAATTGAACCACCAAGTACTTGGCGGCGCTCCATCATGTATTTGTATTCAGGGGAGTCCACACCTGGGTGGTAATACGGAGGAACTTTCGCATCGATCTGTTCATCGGTTAGCGGAATACCAAGAGTGTCACGGAATGCAAGAAGATCTTCGTGCGTCATCTTCTTCATCTGGTGAGTTGAGTTACGAGCTTCAAAGTGTGAACCAAGGGTCCAGCCCTTAATAGTCTTGGCAAGAATTACAGTTGGCTTACCATTGCGTTCGGTAGCTGTCTTGTAAGCCGCAAATAATTTACGGTAATCATGGCCACCACGCTTTAGTGCCCAGATCTTCTCATCGCTCCAGTTTGCGACCATGGCAGCAGTACGTGGATCGCGCCCAAAGAAGTGTTCGCGGACATAGGCACCAGATTCGGCTTTAAATGTCTGGTAATCACCATCGGTTGTGTTGTTCATCAAATTAACAAGTGCACCTTCGCGGTCCATCGCAAGCAATTCATCCCACTCGCGACCCCAAACAACCTTGATTACGTTCCAGCCAGCGCCACCAAAGATCGATTCAAGTTCTTGAATAATCTTGCCGTTTCCGCGCACTGGTCCATCAAGACGTTGCAAGTTGCAGTTAATTACAAAAGTTAAGTTATCTAGATTCTCCCGAGCCGCAAGACTGATAGCGCCAATAGATTCTGGTTCATCCATTTCGCCATCGCCCAAAAATGCCCAGACATTCTGATCACTTGTGTCTTTAATACCGCGACCATTTAAGTAACGATTAAAACGTGCTTGATAAATCGCATTGATTGGTCCGATACCCATTGACACTGTTGGGAACTCCCAAAATTCTGGCATTAAACGTGGATGTGGGTAGGAAGATAATCCACCACCATCGTGAGAAAGCTCTTGGCGGAATCCATCCATCTGCTTTTCGGTTAAGCGACCCTCCATAAATGCACGCGCATACATTCCAGGACTTGCATGCCCTTGGAAGAAAATTTGATCCCCGCCACCAGCGTGGTTTCTACCGCGGAAGAAGTGGTTAAAACCAACTTCATATAGTGAAGCCGATGATGCATAAGTTGAAATATGTCCACCAACACCTATGCCGGGACGTTGCGCACGGTGCACCATGATGGCTGCGTTCCAACGAATGAATGCACGAATGCGACGTTCGATTGCTTCATCACCAGGGAAGGCAGGTTCTCTCGCGGGTGGAATTGAATTTATGTAATCAGTTGAGCGGAGTGCAGAAACGCCAAGATTCTTCTCTTCGGCGCGACGAAGCATTGAGAGCATCAAATATCGGGCGCGCACCGGACCAGCGTTTGCGAGCACGGCATCCAGGGATTGATTCCACTCGGCGGTCTCGGTCGGGTCAGTATCGACGAGCTGCTCGATGAAGTCTTCCGATGTTTTGTGCTTGTCATCCGATGTGGCCATGCCCATATCCTTTCATGAATTTGCCCCTACCCCTTGCGCAAGTGGCAAAGGTTCGGTGGACTACTCCCATGTGATCCAGCCAATCAGGTTGATCTACATCACTAAATAGCCAGGTACGAGGGAGAGGAGCAACAGCCCCAATGGGGTCAGATCAGGTGGTTGAACGCCTTGGATTGAAATCCGGCGATCTCATTTTAGAAGTAGGCCTTGATTCGGATTGTGACAATGAACTTCGCGCAGCAATCCAAAAGGTAACTGGTAACGAATTCATTGAAGACGCCGCAACTGACGTTGTAGATGCCGTGTTGCTTTGGTGGCGCGATGAAGATGGCGATCTCGTAGATGAACTTATGGATGGCCTGACATATTTAACGGAAACTGGTCCAATCTGGTTATTCACACCCAAGGTCGGCCGCGCAGGGTACGTAGAGCCAAGTGACATTCAAGATGCCGCGCCCACCGCCGGGCTCTCCCAGACGGTATCTTTCACCGTTGGAGCGGACTGGACCGCAACAAGATTGGTTGCCAGAAAAGGTAACCGCAAATAACTGAAGGGCAACTAATGTCATTAGCAATCGGTTCGCCAGCACCACAATTTTCGTTAACCAATCAGCACGGTGAGAATATTTCACTTGCAGATTACAAGGGCAAGAAGAACGTTGTAGTTCTCTTCTATCCATTCGCATTCTCTGGAATTTGTACAGGTGAACTTTGCGGACTGCGAGATGACCTCGCTGCATTCCAAAATGAGAACGTAGAATTAATCGCAATCTCTTGCGATCCAATGTATGCCCAGAAAGCGTTTGCCGAAAAAGAGGGATACAAGTTCCCGGTACTTGCAGATTTCTGGCCACATGGCGCAGCCGCTAAGGCATATGGTGTTTTCAATGAAGAACGTGGCTGTGCGATACGCGGAACTTTCATCATCGATAAAGAAGGAATCTTGCGTTGGCAGGTTGTGAACGGCCTCGGAGATGCGCGCAATATCGTTGATTACAAGGCTGCGCTCGCTAGTCTTTAATCGATATTAAGCATTGATTTTTCATACCCCACTCTCACCTGTAGAGTGGGGTACTGAAAGTTGATCGAAAGTTTGGGTGCTTAGCTCAGTGGTAGAGCGCCTCGTTTACACCGAGGATGTCGGGGGTTCGAACCCCTCAGCGCCCACCAGACTTTGGAAAGTTTTATAGCTTCTAAAGAGAGGTATCGATGAAGGCTTCGGTCACCGATCAAAATAATCTGATTGAACTTCAACGAATAGATTCCGCAATTTCCCAGGCAAATCATCGCCTAAAAGCCTTGCCGGAACATCAACAACTTGTTGCAATTCAAGCAAAGCTCACTGCTGGTGCGGCCGAACTTGCAACCGCTGAAGCCGAACTTGCTGATGTTGCCATCGATCTTCGTCGCAGTGAAGTAGAAGTAGAACAAGTAGCAGATCGCATGACAAAGGATGAAGCTCGCCTCTCTGGTGGCCAGGCTTCACCAAAGGAATTAGAACAACTTCAGCATGAACTCGGAACACTGGCCAAACGCAAGAGTGAACTTGAAGATGGTGAACTCGAGATCATGATTCGCCACGATGCGGCTAAGCAAAAAGTCGAAACGTTAAAGAGCGATGAAGAGGGCTTAAAGAAGTTAGAACTTGAATTAAATATCCGACTAGAAAATGCCAAAACTGAGATTGATCGCGAGATTGCCCTGAAGAATTCCGAGCGCACCCTGCTTGTTCCAAAAATCGATACCGCTCTTACTGAACTTTATGAAAAGGTAAAAGCAAATGGTTCGGGTGTCGGAGCTGCGCTGCTAATTGGCAACACTTGCGATGGCTGTCGCTTAGCAATTAATGCCGTTGAGATGGAGCGCATTAAATCTCTTGATTCAGAAGAAGTTTTGCGTTGTGAAGAGTGCCGGCGAATCTTGGTCCGGATTTAAGTATGGCTAGATCGTTTGTTATCTCTGCTGATGGTGGCTCTCGTGGCAATCCCGGCCCGGCCGCTTATGGTGCGGTGGTCTCTGAAAATGGCAAGATCCTTCACGAACTATTTGAAACAATCGGCATCGCAACTAACAATGTTGCCGAGTACAACGGCTTACTCGCAGCACTTCGCAAAGTAAATGAATTAGATCCAACTGCAACAGTTGAAGCCCAGATGGATTCCAAACTAGTGGTTGAACAAATGTCTGGTCGCTGGCAGATCAAGCATCCAGATATGCGCGATCTGGCCAAGCAGGCCCAGCAAGCACATCCACCACAATTAGTAACGTACAAGTGGATTCCTCGCGATTTAAATTCACATGCTGATCGCTTGGCCAATAAGGCTCTTGATGGCGATACAAATACTTTTGCCCCGCGCCAGATAAATTTCTTATCCGAACGATTAGTTTCTAACGAAACACCAACTCAAATTTTCCTAGTCCGTCATGGCGAAACAGTCCTTACGCCAGAACGGAGATTCTCTGGGGGAGATGGCTCAGATCCAGAACTCAGCGAGGTGGGTATTGCACAAGCCGAAGAAGTTGCTAAAGCAATTGCAATACGCAAACCAGATTATTTCTTTGCATCTCCGCTAGTTCGAACCAGGCAAACTGCTGAAATTATCCAGAAGCAAGTGAAACTTGATATCGAATTTGATACCAGCTGGATCGAGTGCTCGTTTGGTGAGTGGGATGGCTTAAGCGTTCCGGAAGTTCAAGCACTTTATCCATCTGAATGGGAAAAATGGGTTTCAAGTTCGTCCTATGCTGCGAGCGGCGGCGAATCATATGAACAAGTTGCGGCACGAGTTGAACCCGCGCTGACAAACCTGGCTGCGGATTACCCGGGCAAGAAGATTCTTGTCGTGACCCATAATTATGTAATAAAGGCACTTGCTGCCCGCATTATTGAAGCACCTCTAGAGAGCGTCTTTCATTTAGACGTTGCGCCATGCAGCATCACAACAATAAATATCTACCCTTCAGATGGTTTACGCGTACTTAAAGGGCTTAGCGCAAAAAGTTAAAATCGCGTACCCTTACCCAACGAAGAGTCGCCTGGATCACCGCGTTATGAAAATACCGAGGAAAGTCCGGACTCCAAAGAGCAAAGTGGTGGGTAACGCCCACTCGGAGCAATCCGCAGGACAGTGCCACAGAAAATTACCGCTAACGAAAGTTAGTAAGGGTGAAACGGCGGTGTAAGAGACCACCGCATCTGCAGTGATGTAGATGGCAAGGTAAACCCCACTTGGAGCAAGACCAGATTGTTAGCGCTTGAGAGCTGCTCGCTCGAGTTAACGGGTAGGTTGCTTGAATCTGTAAGCAATTACAGATCTAGATGGATGGTGATCGGTTCGCAAGAACCACAGGATCCGGCTTATAGGGCGACTCTTTTTCTAATTAGGTGGGCGCAGGTTAAAACTGCGCTCACTTTCTTGTTTATAACTGTTTAGTTTTATGCAAAACCTTGGACAAATCTGTCGATTTCTATGGGCAAAAATGTGGACATATGGGCAGAATCGTGGACGAGAATCGACGGATAGAGCTTTCTCAGTCCGACACATAGGGCGACTTTTTTCTATCCCAATTCACAGGAGTTTCTTTCAACATTTATCAAGGTCTCCCTTTTCCTCTGATAAGTTAGCGCGATGAAAATCAAAATGCTGGTGGCATCGGCGCTAGTTATTACATTCTTCGCTTGTTTGTTTGGTGCTGAAAAATACGCTGCTTCAAAGATTGTCTCAAACATTGAACAGGCTATGCCAAAAGCTAAAGGCTTGAGTGCATCTATCCCAATAACCGAAATACCCATTGATTTCACATCAAATACCATCAAGTCAGTTGATATTAAGATCGGGAATTACTTCCTAAAGGGTGCCAACACGGATGTTTCGCTAGCAATTGCTGCAAACGATATTAGTAAATCTAAGCCAACCTTAATCGGATCATTGGATGTGATGGCAACTATCCCTGCGTCAAAGATCTTAAAGTCCGCTGGGTTTAATGACGCCAAAATTGTGGGTGATGCTTTGCAGGTTTCTGTTGGATCTGGAGGATTTGGTCAAGCACTTCTAATCCCTAAATACTCAAACAACAGGCTCTTTTTCGAACTCAAGGGAATTTCACTTTTTGGAAATGAAATTCCAGCCTCAGCATTACCTGCAGATATCCAAGATCAGATTAAGAAAAAGAGCATCCATAATCTGAGCGTTCCTGCAGAACTCAAGGTAAAATCTGTGTCACTTAACGCTAAAGGTCTATTAGTGAATTTACGTGGTGACAACGTTGAGCTCGGCAAACTCGGAACTTCGCTTTAGGAGGAATCATGAAATTCGATATTAAACAGGCGCTCCCCAAGGATCCTTCTAGCTTTAGGGGATATCGCGCAATTCGCCCCATTACAGCTCTCTATTTGGTCCTAGTGATTGTGCGAAGTTGTATCCACCTATTTACATCAGATGGTGGGGCACACAGCATCGCGGGTGTCGATACCTCGGTAGCAGGTGGAAATAACATCATTGCAATGTTCCACCAGTGGGGAGCTATTCAGCTGATTCTTGGCGTACTTCTCTGCATACTATTTTTCCGCTATCCAGGTTTGACGCCATTGATTGTTCTAACTCTTGCGCTAGATCCGGTCATGCGCTTTATTTCAGGACACATCATGAGCATAACCACCACGGGAACACCACCTGGCGCATCCCTTAACGGACCAGCGTTTTACACGCTCTTGATTCTCTTCATCGTTTCATTGATGGGTAAGAAAAGTAAGCGTGACAATTCTGGCTTATAGGGCGACTCTTCTTTTAATCAATACTCACAATTCTAGGATGCAGATTGCGCATGTTTGCGTAGGACCATCTTCCTAAAGCCTCTAGGACTTTGCGAAGTTCTTTTCCGCTCTTAGTGAGCTGGAATGCATTATTGCGAGCGCTTCGATCGGCATCTACTCTTTCAATGATTCCCAAATTTGTAAGTAATTTAAGTCGGTCAGCAAGAATATTTGTAGAAATTCTCTCGGGTGATTCAGAAAACTCAGA
>Ga0007796_10000148_pt1 | contig 19086 bp, 17 predicted proteins | sample CryBogmetaGMA0M_FD_60373 | JGI IMG/M metagenome (GOLD analysis project Ga0007796, IMG submission 60373) | Freshwater microbial communities from Crystal Bog, Wisconsin, USA - MA0M | ecosystem: Environmental > Aquatic > Freshwater > Lake | place: Crystal Bog, Wisconsin, USA | collected 2009-07-06 | reverse complement strand
CTGCGCCGGTATATCGAACTCGGTGTCGAGGTGATCTCGATGCACTGGCACGAGGACACCCGTCGCTGGGAAGTCATCACCCGCGAGGCCGACGGCAGTCTGCGCACGCGCTGGGCCGATGCGGTGGTCACCGCGATGGGCTTTCTCAACATCCCGAAGCTCGGTGCCATCAAGGGCATCGACACCTTCCCCGGCCCCTCGTGGCATTCGGCGCGCTGGCGCACCGATGTGTCGCTCGCCGGCAAACGGATCGGCGTGATCGGCACCGGCGCAAGCGCCATGCAGTTTCTGCGTACGGTGGCGCAGGAAGCCGAGCATGTCACCATCTTCCAGCGTTCGGCCCAGTGGGCGCGACCGCCTCAGGACTATCACGGCACGGTCAGCACCGAGTCGAAGTGGCTGCTCGAGCACATCCCCTACTACTACGCCTGGTATCGCTTCGGTCTGATGTGGCGTTTCGGTGATGGTCTGCTGCCCACCGTGCGGCGCGACCCCAACTGGGCCACGCCCGAGCGCTCGATGAACTACCGCAACGATCGCCAGCGTCAGCAGCTCACCGACTATCTGCTCGGCCAGCTCGAGGGCCGCCCCGACCTGATCGAGAAATGCCTGCCCGACTACCCGCCCTACGGCAAACGCATCCTGATCGACAACGGCTGGTATCAGTCTTTGCGCCGTCCTAATGTCGAGCTGGTCACCGAGGCGGTCGACCATGTCGAGGGCAGCGTGATCGTCGATGCCACCGGTCGTCGTCATGAGGTCGACGTGATCCTGATGGCCACCGGTTTTGAGCCGGGCAAGATGCTGTGGCCGATCGAGATCAATGGCCGCGACGGCGTGCTGATGTCGCAGGTCAATCCGCATGACGATCCGCGCGCGCATCTGGGCCTGACCGTGCCGGGCTTTCCGAATCTCTTCGTGACCACCGGCCCGAACACCGGCCTGGCCCACGGCGGGAGTGCGATTTTTGTCGCCGAGCTGCAGGTGCGTTATGTCTGCGCGATGCTGCGCGAAATGATCGAGGGCGGCCTGCGGTCGGTCGAGGTCAAAAAGCCGGTGCATGATGCCTACAACCGTCAGGTCGATGCCGAACATGCCGAACTGGTCTGGACGCATCCGGGCATGCGCAACTGGTATCGCAATGCGCAGGGCAGGGTGTTTGCGGTGATGCCCTGGCGCCTGGTCGATTACTGGCGCATGACCCAGCAACCCGACCTCAGTGAATTCGATCTCAGTCAGTTCAACATCACTGAGTCCGATACCAGCGAAGTCGACACCAGTGAGGTGAAAGCATGAGCGATCGACCTGCCCCCACCACCGCGATCTGCACGGCGGATGCCACCAGCATCACCATCCGCGGCGAGAGTCTGGTCGACGACCTGATCGGCAAGCTCTCGTTCACCGAGATGATCCTGTTCCAGATGCTCGGCAAAAAGCCCACCCGATCGCAGACCGTCCTCCTCGATGCGGTGCTGGTCACCCTGATGGAACACGGCTTTACGCCAAGCGCCATCGTCACGCGCCTGATCTACGACTCGGCGCCCGAAGCCCTGCAATCGGCGGTGGCAGCAGGCCTGCTCGGTGTGGGCAGCACCTTCGTCGGCACTATGGAAGGCTGCGCGGTCCTGATCGACGAGATGCTCGCCGCCCCCGAGGGCGTGCAGGCGCGCGCAGCCGCCATCGCCATGCGCTTTCGTGCCGAGCGCCGTCCGCTGCACGGCTTTGGTCATCCCTATCACAAGCCCGACGATCCGCGCCCGGCGCGCCTCTTCGAGCTGGCTGCCGGCGAGGGGGTGCCGGGTCGCCACATCACAGCGCTCAAGACCCTGTCGATCGAGGTCGACCGTGTGTATGGCCGCCACATCACCATCAATGCCACCGGAGCGATTGCGGCGGTGCTGGGCGAGATCGGTGTGCCGCAGGTGGTCATGCGCGGCATTGCGGTGATCAGTCGCTGCGCCGGACTGGTCGGGCATATCCTCGAAGAACGCGAGCGCCCGACCGCCCGCCATATCTGGGAGACGGTCGAGCACGGGATTGCCTATGTGGCGCCACCGTCCGCGGGTGGGTCAGCCGCCGGCTGAGGGTGAGTCAGCCGCCGGCTGAGGCAGCGCCGGCGGCCCCAGGCCGACTGCTCAGCGCGGCCGGTCGCCTTCGAGCGTGATCCGGTGCATCACGCGCCGATGGCCGTGATAATCGTTGACCGGGTTGTGCATCGCGCAGCGGTTGTCCCACAGCGCGATCGATCCGGGCTGCCACACGAAGCGGCAGGTGAATTCGGGGCGCACCTGATGCTCGTGCAGCATTTTGAGGAGCGGCTCGGACTCGGCGGGTGTCCAGCCCTCGAAGCGATCGGTGTGCGCCACATTCACGAAGAGCGAGCGCCGGCCGGTCTCGGGATGCGTGCGCACCACCGGATGCACCGCCTCATAGGACTGCTTCGCTTGGTTCTTGCCGTCGCTGCGGATGCGGTCTTCGCGGGTCTTTGAGACATCGGCCTTGCTCGAGGTGCTGACGCCCTTGAGCAAATCGAGGGACGCGCGCAGACCGGGCGACAGCGCCTCATAAGCGAGATACATGTTGGCAAAGAGCGTGTCGCCACCGAAGGGCGGCACTTCGCGGGCCAGCAGCATCGAGGCCATCGGCGGATGCTCGAGATAGGTGGTGTCCGAATGCCAGATGCCGCCGAAATTCACCCGCTCGTGTTCGAGTTTCTTGACCTCGATGATCTCGGGATAGCCATCGATGCCGCGCACAAAGGGGTATTCGATCGGCTTGCCAAGGCTGCGGGCAAAGGCCATGAACTGCTCGGGCGAAAGCGGCTGGTCGCGAAAGAACAGCACCAGATGCTCGAGCCAGGCCTGGCGAATCTCGGTGCGCTCTTCGTCCGACAGCGGGCGGGCGAGGTCGACGCCGCTGACTTCGGCGCCCAGTGCGCCGGCCACCTGGTGGACCGCGATGCTGCGGTAAGCGATTTGGGAGACCATGAAGCGAGTATAGGTCGGCTCCTACGCGTGGGCGTGGAAATCCTGTGTCGGCATCGAAGCGATTGCAGTTGCGCTGCAGATGACCAGGATTCCCTGTTCTGGCGCATGGATGGCCGCTGAGCGGGCTGCCACACTTTCGCCGTCGATCTGACAGGCGGTTGATTCGGTGCTAGTGGCCTGATCCCGCATGGAGTACACTCGCCCCGCTCGCGCATCAAGACGTCTGTTTTCCATCGGCATCACGTTAGGGCGGCCTGAAGTCAAGGTTGCTACGGTTTCGGATCCACGGTCACATTCCTTGAGCAGGGCGCTCCGCAAGGGCGTCTGCCCTCGCGTTTTTTTATTGACCGTCACCAAGCAAGGAAAGTATCCGATGGCAACGCAAACCGGCATCGTCAAATGGTTCAACGAGACCAAGGGCTTCGGCTTCATCAAGCCCGATAGCGGCGGCGAAGACCTCTTCGCTCATTTCAGCCAGATCGAAGCCAAAGGCTTTCGCACTCTGACCGAAAACCAGCGCGTCGAGTTCGAAGTCACCCAGGGCCAGAAAGGTCCTCAGGCCAGCCGCATCAAGCCTGTTTGATTCGGCGCGGTGATCAGGCCTGAGCGTTTGCTCGGGTCTGTGAACTGAATGTCCGAGCATTGAAAAGGGCTGCCCTCGGGCAGCCCTTTTCAATGCTGAACTGAATGCTCGCTGGCATCTGGTGCGCTGGCTCTGCGCTCACACGGCGACTGCCATGCGAGCGCACCACGCGTTGATCAGAGCCTGTCGATCAGCGTGGACGAATCAGAGTGGACGAATCAGAGCGGCTGGATCGTGCCGTTGACCAGACGCACCCTGGTGCCCGGGCGAAAGAAGGGCTGGACATCGGTGCGCACCACGCGATCGATGCCATCTTCACACCGCACCGACACATCCCAGACCGTCTTCATATCGGCCTTGGCACCGGCGTTGCTGCCGGCCATGCCGCCTGCGACTGCACCCACGCCGGTGGCGACCGTCTTGCCGGTGCCGCCGCCGATCAGGCTGCCCAGGCCGCCTCCGATCAGCGCGCCGGCGACACCGCCGGCCATGCTGCCACCGCTGCCGCTGACTTGGGCTTCAGAGATGCCATTGACAACGCCGAAGCCGTTGTAGGAAGGCATGGTTTGCTGTCCGGCGCAGGCGGTGAGCACAGCGACCGCGATGAGTGCAGCGAAACGTTTGAGGAACTGGAACATGAGTGATCTCCTTGTGTACCGATAAGTGGCGGTATGGGTCGGTCAGGGGCAGCAAGCGTCAAGGTGAAGCGTCGAAAACATCAGAAACATCGAAAAAAATCTCTTTTTTCTGGCGCCGCCGAGCTCACGAACATCGGTGTTTCCTGACTGTCGTGGTCGGGACTGGCGACATTCTATCGTTGCTTGGCGCAAGACCCGTGCGACCGGGTCGCACAACCAAGCTCGCCCCAATCGGCCACGGTCTGTCATAGTCGTGAAACGGTTCGCTGCAGCGCTTGTCCGCTGTCATGCGTGTCAACCCTTTCATGCACTTCGCCGGAACCCTGAATGAGCCAGCTCGATCAACTTTCAGCCCACGAACTGTCGGCCGGTTTTGCCGCTGGTGCGCTGTCGCCCGTCGAGGTGACCGAGGCGGTGCTCAGGCGCATCGACGCCTGCGAGCCGCACCTCAACGCGATGTACCGAGTTCATCGCGAGACCGCGCTCGCCCAGGCGCATCAGTCGCTTGTGCGCTGGCGCGATCGCGCGCCCCTGTCGCCGATCGACGGTGTGCCGGTGACCCTCAAGGAGAATCTCTACACCAGCGGTGATCCGGCGCCGATCGGCACCTCGGCCGGCGACCGGACGCCCAGGGCGCATGATTCGCCGGTGGCATCGCGAGTGCGCGAGGCAGGCGCGGTGCTGATCGGCAAGACCACGATGCCCGATCTGGGCATGCTCTCGTCCGGGCGCTCGTCCTATCATGGCACCACCCGCAATCCTTGGCGCCTCGATCTCAACCCGGCCGGCTCCTCCTCCGGGGCGGGTGCTGCGGCCGCGGCCGGATACGGGCCCTTGCATGTCGGTACCGACATCGGCGGGTCGGTGCGACTGCCCGCCAATCACTGCGGCATTTTTGGGCTCAAGCCGAGTTTCGGCCGAGTGCCGATCGATCCGCCCTACCTGGGTCGCGTGGCCGGGCCGATGACCCGCAGCGTGCGCGATTCGGCCATGCTGATGTCGGTGATCGCCGGCGCCGACCGGCGCGACTGGATGAGCCTGCCGCATCAGCCGCTCGATTATGCGGCGCAGCTCGAAGGCCTTGCGGCCAGGGGCCTGCGCATCGGCCTGATCACCGACATGAAAGCCGGTCTGCCGGTCGATCCGCAGGTCAGTGCCGCGCTGGCGTCGGCAGCCCGTGCGCTTGAGGCTGCCGGTGCGATCGTCGAGCCGCTGGCCTCCTTTCTCACGCCGCAGATGCTGGATGGTGTCTGCGCATTTTTCGAGGCCCGATCCAATCTTGATGTCGCTGCGATGAGCGTCGAGCAGCGTGCATCGGTGCTGCCCTTCATCCTCGAGTGGTCGACCTGGCGGGCCGATGGCTTTAGCGGCCGCGATGTCATGGCCGCCTACATGCAGATCGTGGCGATGCGCGAAGCGGCGGTGCGCACGGTGGCGGATGTCGACTTCGTGCTCTCGCCCACCGCACCGGTGCTGGCCTATCCGGCCGAACACCACAGCCCGAACAACGATCCGCGCAATGCGCTTGCCCACATTGCCTTCACGGTCGCCTACAACATGAGCGAGCAGCCGGCAGCGTCGATCAACTGGCAGGCCTCAGCCGAAGGACTGCCGATCGGCGTGCAGATCATCGGGCAGCGATTCGACGATCTCGGTGTGCTCAGGCTGGCTCGCCTGCTCGAGACGCTGCGTCCGGCGCAAGCGACCTGGCCCGACCCCGCGTCGTCTGCCTGAGCAAAGATCGCGCAGCCGGCGTAGCGCCCTGCCGGCGCGCGAGCCGCGCTGGCAGCCGATCTCAGGCCGTCGGGCGCCTCGCGTACATGCCGAAGCCCTTGAGCGTCATGACGGTTGTGCCTTCCTGGTTCACAACCTCCTCCAGGAACTGCACCATGCCGCGGTCGGGCTTCGACTGCGATGCGCGCGCATCCACGACGCTCACCCGCAGCCTCAGCCGGTCGCCCGGTCGCACCGGACGCAACCAGCGCAGTTCGTCGATGCCGGGTGAACCCATGCTCGATCGCGGCGAGATGTAGTGATCGACCATCATGCGCATGGCAACGCTGGCGGTCATCCAGCCGCTGGCGATCAGCCCGCCGTAGATCGAGTCGGCGGCCGCCGCCTGATCGAGATGGAAAGGCTGCGGATCGTACTGGGCTGCGAAGGACAGGACCTCGGCCTCGGTGATCAGATAGTCCCCGAACTCGGCGATTTCACCGACCGGGTAATCCTCGAAGAAACGTTCCTTGAAAGGGACGGGAATGGGCGCAGCGGCATTCGACAAGGCAGGTACTCCAGAGGAACGGCCATACAATACCGGCGCTTGCCCCATACGGCAACGCAACAACCGCGGCCACGGGCGACTTTCACAGGCGAGGCGAGATGAGTCAGAGCATGCGCAGGATGATTTTCTGGTTCGAATACGGCAGTACTTACACCTATCTGACGGTGGCGCGCATCGATGCCCTCGCCGCGAGCGCTGATGTCGTGGTCGACTGGCGGCCCTTTCTGCTCGGGCCGCTGCTGAAAGATCGCGGCATGGCGCAAGGCCCCTTTCTGGGCAATCCGCCCAAGCTCGACTACATGTGGCGCGATCTGTCGCGCCGGGCGCAGGCTTATGGCCTGCCCTATCGCAAGCCCTCGGTCTATCCGCCCAATACCCTCCTGACCGCCCGCATCGGCACGCTCGCTGCGATGCAGGGCTGGTGCGATGCCTTTACCCGCGAAGTGTTCCGTCTGCACTGGACCGAAGACATCGCGATCGGCACCGACGACAACCTGCGCCGTGCCCTGACCACCTTGGGCCGCAATCCCGAAGAGGTGATGGTGGCTGCGCAGTCGGATGCCAACAAGCAGCTGCTTCGGGCGGCCACCGATGCGGCCGAGGCGATGGGGCTGTTCGGCTCGCCGTCGTTCACGATCGGCGATGAGCTCTTCTGGGGCGATGACCGGCTTGAGGACGCGCTCGCATTTGCGCAGTCACCCGGCCGACCCGCCGCGGGCCAGGCTTAGGCCGGTGACATTGCCGATGCGACGCCAATGAGCGATTTGTACCGGCTTGTTGTCGTCGCGGATCAGATTGTTCCGGTCGCGCTGCTGGTGCTGATGCTGTTGATGGTCGAGGTCGGATGGCGCCTCGGTCGTCGGGCCAGAGCACGGGGCAGCGAGTCGGTGAGCGAAGGCACATCGACCGCCACGGTTGCGATCTTCGGGCTGCTGTCGCTGATGCTTGCGTTCACGTTTTCGGACTCCGCCCAGCGTTACGACAAGCGTCGTGACCTGATCATCAGGGAGGGCCAGACGATCAGCACGGTCTACCAGGCGGTCGGTCTGCTCAAGGACACTGACCAGCCTGCGCTGCGGTCGATGCTCAAGGACTACCTCGATCTGCGGATCGCGATGTATACCCGACCGATCGATCTGGCGAAGATCGAAGCGAAGTTTGAGGCGCGCAACCGCATTGAATCCGCGATCTGGCAGGCGGCTCATGCGTCGGTGAAAGCCACGCCGTTTCCGGACAACCTGGTCGCGGCCAGGGTTCTCGATTCGATCTCAACCATGATTGATGCAGCCGACTCCCAGCATCAGGCGCAATACATGCATCCGCCCTCGGCGATTGTCAGTTTTCTCTTCATTCTGACGCTGATTGGTGCCTTGCTGGCCGGCTACGTCATGGGCATCGAAACCAGCCGAGACTGGTTCCTCGCCGTGCTCTACGCGGTGCTGATGAGCTTCAGTTTTGCGATCATCCTCGATCTGGACTATCCCCGGGTCGGCATGATCACTCTCGATCAGTCTGAACAGGCACTGATTGTGATCCGTCAGGGCATGTGAGCGCACCGACGGCGCAATCGACGGGACCACACCATGCGGATCGACAAATGGCTCTGGGCGGCACGGTTTTTCAAGACCCGAGTGCTGGCTCAGGATGCGATCGACAACGGGCGTGTGCTGGTCGAAGGTGAGCGCATCAAGGCTGCCCGAAGCCTCAGGGTCGGAGAGCGCGTGTCGGTGCGCATCGACGTGACCGTGCGTCAGGTGGTGGTGCGCGAACTGAGCGAGCAGCGCGGCCCGGCGCCGGTCGCGCAGCGCCTTTACGAGGAAACCCCCGAAAGCATCATCGCCCGCGAGGCCGCCCGCGAGCAGCGCGCGCTGATGGGAGAGCCGGCACGGGCCATCCACGGGCGTCCGACCAAGCGGGATCGGCGCGCGATTGAGCGGGCGCGCGGCGACGACTGATCAGTCAGACGGGCTCACTGAAAACCGCGCGGCAGGGGGCGCGCCCCGAGGGGTGCGACGGGGCTCAGGCCAGGCCGCTGGGGGCGCGCTCGGTGGCCGGCTTGTGCAGCTTGAGCATCATGCGAAGGCCTTGCGGCTGCATCGTCATGCCCATCAGTTCGCTGACCGGGTCGCTGGTGGCCTGCAGCTCGAAGGCGGCCAGGGTGGTGGTCAAGACCATCTTGGCCTCAAGCAATGCCAGATATCGGCCAGGGCAAAAGCGCGGACCGCCGCCAAACGGCATGAAGGCACGGCGCCCGCCGCCGCTGATGCCCGCCTGCGCCTGAGCGCTTTGCGAGCCTGCGCCACTGGCGGCTGCCGCGCCTGCCAGCCAGCGCTGCGGCTGAAAATCATTGGCGCGAGGAAAGAAGCTCTCGCTGGTGGCCGGTGGCCGCTTGAGGATGCACACCATTGTGCGGGCCGGAATCCGGGTGCCCATCAGCTGTGTGTCGCGGATCGCGGTGAACATGTTGAGCGGGGCGACCGGCTTGAGTCGCAACGACTCGAGCACGATGCCTTCGATCAGCGGCAGCTCGCGGGTGCTGTCGAAGTCGCGCAGCGCCACCATGCGAACGCCCCGGGTGTTGTTGGGGCTTTCGGCGCTCAGGGCCTCGATCGCCTCGGTGCGGGCGGCCTTGAGCACGTCGGGGTTGAGCGACAGCAGGTGCAGCGCCCAGGCGATGGTGTTGGCGGTCGTGTCTTCGCCGGCAAGCAGCAGGGTCATCACGTTGCCGTGCAGTTCGTCGTCTGACAGGCGCGCGTCTTCGTTGGCCGCGAGCAGCGCCTGCAGCAGGTTGCGAGGCGCTTTGCGCAATTCGGGCTGACGGCGCATCAGCGCCCGGGTGTTGTCGATGAAACCATGCACCGCCTTGCCGGCTGCGGCCAGCGACCGGTCGATTCGCCGGTCGGTGGGCGTGCGCAGCCAGCGCCAGGTGGGCCAGATCGCATTGATGCGCCGGGCGATGCCATTGAAGATCGTGTCGAGATGGTGCTGAAGCGGATCGGCTTCTTCGCGCGACAGCGTGGTGACATCGGTGCCGAAGGCGAGCGAGCAGGTCACATCGACGGTATAGCGGGTCAGGTCGGCGCGCACATCGACCGGTGCGCCGGCCGCCGCCGCCGCCAGCCAGCGGGCCTGCAGCCGCTCGGTGGCGGTGACGATGACCGGAAAGAACTGCCGCAGATGCGCCGGGTCGAGGGCGCGCATCACCAGCGGACGCTGACGTCGCCAGTCGTCGCCTTCGGCCGAAAAGAGCCCGTCGATGCCCATCTCGCGAAAGATCGGCCGCACCGCGAAGTGGCGACGGAAATCGTGAGGCCGCTCGCGCAGCACGCTCATCATGGCATCTGGCTCGGAGATCACCACGATCGGCAGGGGGCCGAGTTTGACCCGATAGATCTGGCCGTATTCACGGGCCCACTGCTCCAGCAGCAGGTGAGCGCGCGAGGCGTCCCAGCGATGCAGCGATCCGATCAGCGGCAGGCCGCGCGGCCCGGGCAGCGCAGCGGGGTCGTTCAGCGGACTGGCGGGAGCGGGACCGCCAGCCGCACTCGAGGAGGCAGGTGATTGCACGATCGTCCGGAGGGAAGGGGGATACCGGGGAAACCGGGAGTGCCGTCAATGGAGATACCGCCATTGTGCTACGGACCGCCGGTCTGTTGCGCACCAAACTGGAACAGCCCGGCGCAAGCTCGTGGTTCAATAGCGCAACCGGCATCGAGACTGCCCGTCGCGCTTTTCGCGACGCTTTTCCCAGAGCAGTCCCGCTTCCCCTGTTGTGCCTCCCTTGTCGATGAGCGCTGTCGTGCCGCCCCAGAGTCGTCCCGATTCACCGCAGGATCAGCCTGTGCGCACGCTCGTGGCGCTCGCCGACCAGACCGCGGTCACGCTCGATCAGACCCGCCTGCCGTTCGATCGGGTCGATCTTGTGCTGCGGCATTGCGCCGATTGCGCGCAGGCGATTGCATCGATGCAGGTCAGGGGCGCACCGCTGATCGGCGCTGTGGCCGCGTTCGGCCTGGCGTTTGCGATGCGTGAGGCGCCTGACGATGCGGCGCTCGATGCCGCGCACGCCCGGCTGCTGGCGACCCGTCCGACGGCGGTCAATCTGCGCTGGGCGCTCGATCGCGTCCGCGCCAGGGTCGCCGTGGTGTCGCCGGCGCAGCGCTGGGCGATCGCCTGGCGTGAGGCCTGTGACATTGCCGATGAAGACGTCGCCATCAACCGGGCGATCGGCGAACATGGCGCGATGCATCTGCGCCGCCTGATGGCGCAGCGCGAGACCGCCGGCCGCCCGCTTGATGCGCGCACGCCCTTGCAGCTGCTTACCCATTGCAACGCCGGGCGACTGGCCGCAGTCGCGCACGGCACGGCGCTCGCACCGATCTATGCGCTGCACCGCGCCGGTGTGCCGCTGCATGTCTGGGTCGACGAGACCCGGCCGCGCAATCAGGGCGCCAGCCTCACCATGTGGGAACTCGCCGACGCCGGTGTGCCCTGCACCGTGGTGGCCGACAATGCCGGCGGTCTGCTGATGCGCCAGGGGCGCGTCGATGGCGTGATCGTCGGTTGCGACCGGGTGGCCCGCAATGGCGATGTCGCCAACAAGGTCGGCACCCTGCTCAAGGCGCTGGCGGCACGCGATGCCGGTGTGCCCTTCTGGGTCGCCTGCCCGAGCCCGACCATCGATCCCGCGTGCCCTGATGGCGAGGCGGTCGAGATCGAGACCCGCAGCGCCCGTGAACTCACCCACATCACCGGGCGGGCGGCCGACGGTCGCCTGTGCGAGGTCCAGCTGGTCCCCGATGGTGTGGCCGGATTCAATCCGGCATTTGATATCACGCCGGCAAGGCTGGTCGACGGGCTGCTGACCGAGCACGGACTGGTTGCGGCCAGCGAGGCGGGCATTGCGGCCGTGCTGACGGCATCGGCGGCATCGGCCACCTCAAGGACCTCCCCATGACCGAAGATCAGGCCCGTCAGGCCATCATCGATCTGGCCCGGTCGATGACCGGGCATGGCATCAACCACGGCAGCGCCGGCAATGTGTCGATGCGCTGGCATCGCGGCGGCGGCGATGGCTTTCTGGTCACGCCCAGTGCGCTGCCCTACGATCAGTGCACGATCGATGACATCGTCTGGATGTCGGTGGCGGCCAACGAGCCGGTGATCGATGGTCGGCGTCGTCCTTCATCCGAATGGCGCTTTCATCACGACCTTTATGCGCATCGCGCCGACGCGCAGGCGATCGTTCATACCCATGCGCCGCACTGCGCCGCGCTTGCCTGCCTGCCGCGCATCCAGCGCGAAGGCATTCCGGCCTTTCACTACATGGTCGCGCTGGCCGGTGGCCATGACATCCGCTGTGCGCCTTATGCCACCTTCGGTACCCAGGCGCTGTCGGACCATGTCCTGGCGGCGATGACCGATCGGCGGGCCTGTCTGATGGCCCATCACGGCATGCTCGCGATCGGCGCCTCGCTCGACGCAGCGCTTGCGCTTGCGATCGAACTCGAGTGGCTCGCTCGCACGTATGCCCAGGCCCTTCAGCTTGGCGGCCCGGCGCTGCTGAGCGCGCAGGAGATGGATCGGGTGCTCGAGAAATTTTCGTCCTATCGTCCCTGACCATCCCTGATTCGTTCCTGACCTCTCCCTGACCTGTTCCTGAATTGCCCATGACCCCGCGAATCGCAGCGCTTTACACCTATCCGATCAAATCCTGTGCCGGCATTTCGGCCGACACCATGCGCTTCGATGCCCTTGGCCCGCTCGACGATCGCCGCTGGATGCTGGTCGACGAGCACGACGACTTCATCACCCAGCGCGATCAGCCCAAGCTCGCGCTGGTGCGCACTGCCCGCATCGATGGCGGACTGCGCGTTTTCGCACCAGGGATGCCGTTTCTGCAGGTCTCGGGCGTCGGCGGCACCTGGCGTGCCACCAGCTGCTGGGACGATCGCTGCGCCGGCTTCGACGAAGGCATCGAGGCGCGGGCCTGGTTCAGCGACTACCTCGGTCGCAAGGTGCGCCTGCTGCGCTTTGATGCCGCCAACCCGCGTGCGGCCAGCCGCAACTGGACCGGCGATGCGAGTGGCAAGCCGGGTGCGCTCACACGCTTCAGCGACGGCTTTCCGCTGCTGGTGATCTCGAGTGCATCGCTTGCCGATCTCGATCGGCGCCTGGTCGAAGCCGGCCTGCCGCCGGCACCGCATCAGCGCTTTCGACCGAACATCGTGATCGACGGCCTCGCGCCCTTCGAGGAGGACTACGCGGTCGAGATCACGGTTGGCAATCCGGGCGAGGTGCCGGTGACACTGCGCCCGGTCAAGCCCTGCACCCGCTGTACGGTCACCGAGGTTGATCCGGCCACCGGTCGCCAGCAGCCGGGGGTGCTGCAGGTGCTTGCCACGTTTCGGGCCGACCCCAAGCTCGGCGGTGCGCTCACTTTCGGACAGAACTGCATCGTGACCGGCGGGCTCGACGGCACGCTGCGGGTGGGCGATCCGGTCGAGGTCGTCCTCAGGTTCTGAGCCGCGCGGGGGCGGCAGCGGTGCGGCGGTGGTCTGCTCAGGCCGCGACACCGCCGCGACGCAGTATCGGGGCGAGATAGCGGCCGGTATGACTGGCAGGGTTTGCACAGATCGCCTCGGGCGTGCCGCAGGCGACCACCATGCCACCGCCCGCGCCGCCTTCCGGCCCCATGTCGATCAGCCAGTCGGCGGTCTTGATCACATCGAGGTTGTGCTCGATGACCACCACCGTGTTGCCATGGTCGCGCAGGGTGCCGATCACCTGCAGCAGCAGCGCGATGTCCTGGAAGTGCAGCCCGGTGGTCGGTTCGTCGAGGATGTAGAGCGTGCGTCCGGTGTCGCGCTTTGACAGCTCAAGCGAGAGCTTGACCCGTTGCGCCTCGCCGCCCGACAGCGTGGTTGCGCTCTGGCCCAGCCGCAGATAGCCCAGCCCCACATCGAGCAGGGTCTGCAGCTTGCGGGCGATGGTCGGCACCGGTGCAAAGAAGGCGTGGGCGGCCTCCACCGTCATGTCGAGCACTTCGGCGATATCGCGGCCCTTGTAGCGCACCTCCAGCGTTTCGCGGTTGTAGCGCCGACCGTGGCAGACATCGCAGGGCACATAGACATCGGGCAGGAAATTCATCTCGACCTTGATGACGCCGTCGCCCTCGCAGGCCTCGCAGCGCCCGCCTTTCACATTGAATGAAAAGCGGCCCGGCCCGTAGCCGCGCTCGCGCGCCATCGGCGTCTCGGCCATCAGCTCGCGGATCGGCCCGAAGAGCGCGGTATAGGTCGCCGGATTGCTGCGCGGCGTGCGCCCGATCGGACTCTGGTCGACGCTGATCACCTTGTCGAAGTGCTCCAGACCGTCGATGCCGTCGTGCGCCGCCGGTTGGGCCTGCGAGGCATAGAGGTGTCGGGCGACCGCCAGATGCAGGGTGTCGTTGATCAGGGTCGACTTGCCCGACCCCGACACGCCGGTCACACACACCAAAAGTCCGACCGGGATCGCGACATCGATGCCGCGCAGATTGTTGCCCCGGGCCCCGCGGATCATCAGTTGGCGATCGCCGCAGGGCCGGCGCGAGGCCGGCACCGCGATCGCCTGTGCGCCGCTCAGATAGCGGCCGGTGAGCGATGCCGGATTGGCAGCGATCTCGTCGGGCGTGCCCTGTGCGACCACCTCGCCGCCATGAACACCCGCACCCGGGCCCATGTCGATCACATGATCGGCCGCCCGAATCGCGTCTTCATCATGCTCGACGACCAGCACCGAATTGCCCAGGTCGCGAAGGTGACGCAGCGTGCCGATCAGGCGATCGTTGTCGCGCTGATGCAGACCGATCGAGGGTTCATCGAGCACATACATGACGCCGGTCAGGCCTGATCCGATCTGCGAGGCCAGCCGGATACGCTGCGCCTCGCCACCCGACAGCGTTTCGGCCGAGCGTTCGAGCGACAGGTAGTCGAGGCCGACATCGACCAGAAAGCGCAGCCGGTTGCCGATCTCGCGGATGATCCGCTCGCCGATCACCGCTTTCGAGCCGGGCAACTCAAGCGTCTCGAACCAGTCGCGGGTCTGCCCGAGCGTCCACCCCGAGACCGTCCAGATCGGCTCATCCTTGCCGCGTACGCCGACCCGGACATTGCGCGCTTCCGGGCGCAGTCGTGAGCCCTGGCAGACGGTGCAGGTCCGGCTGTTGAGATAACGGCCGAGTTCTTCGCGCACCGGCGCGGCATCGGTCTCGGCATAACGCCGCTCGAAGTTCGGGATCACGCCCTCGAAGGGATGTTCGCGGATCGAGGTGCCCTCGGCTTCGCTCAGATAGACGAAGGGGATGCGTTGTTTGCCCGAGCCGTGCAGCACGACGTCGCGGATTTTCTCGGGCAAGGCCTCGAAGGGCGTTTCAATGTCGAAGTCGTAGAAGGCCGCGAGGCTCTGCAGCATCTGGAAATAGAAAGCGTTGCGCCGGTCCCAGCCCCGGATGGCGCCGGCGCCCAGCCCCAGATTGGGAAAGAGCACGATGCGCGCCGGGTCGAAAAATGGCGTCGTGCCCAGGCCGTCGCACTCGGGGCAGGCGCCCATCGGATTGTTGAACGAAAAGAGGCGCGGCTCGAGTTCGGACAGGGCATGGCTGCAGATCGGGCAGGCAAAGCGGTTCGAAAAAAGATGTTCGTGGCCGCTGTCCATTTCGGCAGCAATGGCGCGGCCCTGGGCGATGCGCAGGGCGGTCTCGAAGGATTCGGCCAGACGCTGGCGCGCAGCCGGCGCCACCTTCAGCCGGTCGATCACCACCTCGATGCTGTGGCGGGCGGTCTTGCCGAGCTTGGGCGGATCGTCGAGTTCATACAGTCGCGCCGGCTTGCCTTCGGTGCGCACCCGCACCCGCACGAAGCCCTGCGCGCGCAGGTCCTCAAAGAGATCGGTGTGCTCGCCTTTGCGATCGGCGACCACCGGCGCGAGCACCATCAGCCGGGTGTCCGGTGCCAGGGCCAGTGCCGCGTCGACCATCTGCGAGACGCTTTGCGCCTCGAGCGCCTGATCGGGATGGTCGGGGCAATAGGGCGTGCCGACCCGCGCAAAGAGCAGCCGCAGATAGTCGTGGATTTCGGTGACCGTGCCGACGGTGGAGCGCGGATTGTGGCTGGTCGCCTTCTGCTCGATCGCAATCGCCGGTGACAGCCCTTCGATCAGGTCGACATCGGGTTTTTCCATCAGCTGCAGAAACTGTCGTGCATAGGCCGACAGCGACTCGACATAGCGTCGCTGACCCTCGGCATACAGCGTGTCGAAGGCGAGCGAAGACTTGCCCGAGCCCGACAGACCGGTGATGACCACCAGCCGGTTTCGCGGCAGCTCCAGGCTGATGTTCTTGAGATTGTGGGTCCGGGCACCGCGAATGCGGATGACCGAGAGCGGGTCGATTGGCATGGTCAGCCCGCTACTATAGTTCAAGCGTGCCCGGCGACGGCACCTCAGTACTAGGCGTTTTGGCCGAGTGTCGGACGCGATGGCTGGAGTAAGCTACCAGCCTACTTCGGGCATGCCTGCAGCGGCCCATCCCCATGTTGCTTCAGCGCCTCATCTGCGGCGCTTTCCACCCCAGGAGACCATCAAGATGGCATCGGTGAACAAGGTCATTGTGGTCGGTAATCTCGGCAAAGACCCCGAGACCCGCTATTCCCCCAATGGCGGCGCCATCTGCAATGCGCGCATCGCCACCACCCGCAACTGGAAAGACAAGGCGAGCGGCGAAAAGAAAGAAGAAACCGAATGGCACAGCGTGGTCTTTTACGATCGTCTGGCCGAGATTGCCGGTGAGTTCCTGAAAAAGGGCCGGTCGGTCTATGTCGAGGGTCGACTCAAGACCCGAAAATGGCAGGACAAGGAAGGCCAGGACCGCTACACCACCGAGATCATTGCCTCCGAAATGCAACTGCTCGGCTCGCGCGAGGGCATGGGCAGTGGCGGCGGCTCGTCGTCCGACGAGGGCAACTACAGCCGCGAGTCCTATGCCGGCGGCTCAGGTGGCGGTGCGCCGGCCCCGCGCGGTGGCGGCTCGGCGCCTGCCCGCAAGCCTGCCCAGGCTCCCGGTGGTTTTGACGCCATGGACGACGACATCCCGTTCTGATCATGAGTGCGCCCCCGCCGCAGCGTCCCGGGCCTGGCGACCAGACGGGCTACCAGACCGGCTTCGGCAACGAATTTGCGACCGAGGCCCTGCCGGGCGCCCTGCCGCAGGGGCGCAATTCACCGCAGCGTTGCCCCTATGGCCTCTATGCCGAGCAGATCTCCGGCACCGCCTTCACCGCCCCACGCGCCGACAATCGTCGCAGCTGGCTCTACCGCATCCGGCCGGCCGCGGTGCATGCGCCTTTCAAGCGCATCGCCAATGGCGCGCTGGTCGGTGTCTTCGGTGCGGCGGCAGGGCTCGAGACCCCGCCGAATCAGCTGCGATGGAGTCCGCTGCCCGTGCCTCAGGCCCCCACCGACTTCATCGACGGGCTCTTCACCATGGCGGGCAACGGTGACCCGGCCTCACAAAGCGGCTGTGCGATCCATCTTTATGCCGCCAACCGCTCGATGCGTGATCGCTTCTTTTTCAATGCCGATGCCGAAATGCTCATCGTGCCGCAGCAGGGTGCGCTCACCTTGCGCACCGAGCTCGGCCTGATCAGCCTCGAGCCGCAGCAGATCGCGATCATGCCGCGCGGCATCCGCTTTTGCGTCGAGCTGAGCGATGAGGCCGGGCCGGGTGTTCGCGGCTATGTCTGCGAAAATTTCGGCGCGCCGCTGCGTCTGCCCGATCTCGGTCCGATCGGATCCAACGGGCTGGCCAATCCGCGCGATTTCCTCACGCCGGTGGCCGCCTTCGAGGATCGCGAAGGCGCTTTCGAGCTGGTCCAGAAATTTCAGGGTCGGCTGTGGGCCGCCGACATTGGCCACTCGCCGCTCGATGTCGTCGCCTGGCACGGCAACCATGCACCCTGTCGATACGATCTGCGGCACTTCAATACCATCGGCTCGATTTCCTTCGACCATCCCGATCCGTCGATCTTTCTCGTGCTGCAGTCGCTCTCCGATACACCGGGTGTCGACAACCTCGACTTCGTGATCTTTCCGCCGCGCATCCTGGCGATGCAGGACACCTTCCGGCCGCCCTGGTTTCACCGCAATATCGCCTCCGAATTCATGGGCCTGATCCAGGGCGACTACGACGGCAAGGCGCAGGGTTTCGCGCCGGGCGGCGCGAGTCTTCACAATGGCATGGCCGGCCACGGTCCTGATGCCGCCACCTTCGAGCGCGCGATTGCCGCCGACACCTCAACACCCCAGGTCATTCGCGACACCATGGCCTTCATGTTCGAGAGCCGTGCCGTGCTGCATCCCACTGCCCAGGCGCTGGCCTTGCCCACGCTGCAGCCCGATTACTGGCAATGCTGGCAGGGGCTGGCGCGCCGTTTCACGCCCGATCAACGCTGATTTTTCCTTGAGAGACCTGTCATGAAAGCTGTCGGATACCGTCAATGCCTGCCTGTCACCAATCCCGAGTGCCTGGTCGACCTCGAGCTGCCCAAGCCGGTTGCCGCCGGTCGTGACCTGCTGGTGCGCATTCATGCGGTATCGGTCAACCCGGTCGACACCAAGGTGCGGCGCAATGTCGCGCCCGATGCGAGTGGGTTGCGGGTGCTGGGTTTCGATGCCGCCGGCGTGGTCGAGGCGGTCGGCCCCGAGGTCACCCTGTTCAAGCCGGGCGACGAGGTCTTTTACGCCGGCTCGCGGTCTCGCTCGGGCACCAATGCGCAGTGGCATCTGGTTGATGAACGCATCGTCGGGCACAAGCCGCGCACCCTCGATTTCGCACAGGCCGCGGCCATGCCGCTGACCGCGATCACTGCCTGGGAGGCGCTCTTTGACCGGCTCGGCCTGCGCATCGGGCGCCCCGACGATGCCGGCACGCTGCTGATCACCGCCGGCGCGGGCGGGGTGGGATCAATCGCGATCCAGTTGGCCCGACGTCTGACCGGCGCGAAGGTGGTGGCCACCGCCTCGCGTCCCGAGACCCGCGCGCAGGCCGAGCGGCTCGGCGCCCATCTGGTCATCGACCACGCCCAGCCGCTGTCGCAGGCCTTGCAGCAGGCCGGCATCCGCTGGGTCGAACGCATTTTCAGCGTCTCGCACACCCATGTGCATTTTCCCGAGATTGCCCGCGCAATTGCGCCCCAGGGTCGGGTCTGCGTCATCGACGACCCCGACATGATCGACGTGCGGCTGCTCAAGGCCCGCTGCGCCTCGCTGCACTGGGAAGCGATGTTCACCCGCTCCGGCTTCGAGACCGCCGACATGGGCGAGCAGGGTCGCCTGCTCAATGAAGTCGCGGCGCTGGTCGACGATGGCATGATCGTCACCACGCATGCCCAGACCCTGGGTCACATCGATGCCGCCAATCTGCGTGCGGCCCATGCGATGATCGAGACCGGCAAGACCATCGGCAAGGTGGTGCTCGCAGGCTTCTGAATCCGGCAAGGCCTCGATGCCTGCCTCGACCACACGGAGACATTCGATGACATCAATGAAGACCGCGGCCGC
>Ga0007796_10000145_pt1 | contig 19196 bp, 14 predicted proteins | sample CryBogmetaGMA0M_FD_60373 | JGI IMG/M metagenome (GOLD analysis project Ga0007796, IMG submission 60373) | Freshwater microbial communities from Crystal Bog, Wisconsin, USA - MA0M | ecosystem: Environmental > Aquatic > Freshwater > Lake | place: Crystal Bog, Wisconsin, USA | collected 2009-07-06 | reverse complement strand
TCGCGCACGAATGGGTGGACTACAACGGCCACATGCGCGATGCCTACTACCTGCTGCTGTTCAGCTTCGCCAGCGACGGGCTGATGGACCTGATTGGCCTCGACGCGGCCGGCCGCGAGGCCAGCGGGCATACGTTTTACTCGCTGGAGACGCACCTCAATTACCTGCGCGAAGTCAAGGAAGGCGCCGGCGTCGAGGTCCGGACCCAGATCCTGGGGCTCGATACCAAGCGTGTGGACGTGTACCACGGCATGTACCTGCAAGGCACCGACACCCTGCTGGCCGCCAATGAGCAAATGCTGATTAACATCGACACCGCCGGCCCGCACTCCACCCCGTTTTCTGCTGCCGTGCGCGACAAGCTCACCGCACTTGCCGCAGCCCACCTCGGCCTGCCCCGGCCAGCCTACGCCGGCAGAGCCATTGCCATGCCATTGCCCAAACATGGATAGCGCCGCCGCCCCCTCCCGCTTGCAGACCCCGCTGCAAGGCACACCGGCGCGGCCCTGGGACGCGCAGGCGCCCATCGCCGCCCCGCTGTGCCTGCACCGGCCGGTGGTGCTGCCCGAATGGGTGGATTACAACGGCCACATGAGCGAGTCCTGCTATTTGCTGGTGTTTGGCGACAACTCGGACGCGTTTTTTCGTTTCATCGGTATCGACGAACACTACCGCGATGCGGGCGGCCATTCGCTCTACACGGTCGAGACCCACATCCACAACATCCGCGAAGTGGCCGAAGGCCAGCCGCTGCGCCTGACGCTGCAACTGCTCGATGCCGATGCCAAGCGCCTGCACCTGTTTCATGCCATGTACCACGCTGACAGCGGCGCGCTGCTGGCCACTGGCGAGCAGATGCTGGTGCATGTGAAGATGGCCGAGGGCCGCTCTGCGCCCATGCCGCAAGACCTGCAGGCCCGCGTGCAGGCGATCCTGACGACCCACGGCCGGCTGGAGCGGCCAGCCCAAGCCGGCGCTTCCATCGGTATCCGCCGCCAACCCTCCTGAGCCCCACGCCATGCAATTTGAATTGACGCACGAACAGACCATGCTGGTCGACACGGTGCGCAGCTTCGCCGAAGCCGAGCTGTACCCGCATGAAGACCTGGTCGAACGCACCGACGCCATCCCGCCCGACCTGGTGCAGGAGATTCAGGCCAAGGCGCTGGCGGTGGGCCTGTATGCCGCCAACATGCCCGAACAGTACGGCGGCGGCGGGCTCGACAACTTTGGCATCACGCTGCTGGAGCGCGAACTCGGACGCGCCTCGTATGGCCTGCAGATGCTGGTGGCACGCCCAAGCAATATCCTGCGCGGCTGCACCGGCAGCCAGATCGAGGAGTACCTGCTGCCGACCATCCGTGGCGAGCGCCACGATTGCCTGGCGATGACCGAGCCCAATGCCGGCTCCGACGTGCGCAGCATGCAGACGCGGGCAGTGCGCGACGGTGACGACTACCTCATCAATGGCAGCAAACACTTCATCAGCCATGCCGACATGGCGGACTACGTCATCCTGTTTGCGGCCACGGATGTGGAGCAGACCAAATCCGGGCCGAAGAAGAAAATCACCGGCTTTCTGGTGGACTTTGACACCCCTGGCGTGACGCGGCGCAGGGGACCGGGCTGCGTGTCGCACCGCGGCTACCACCAGTGCGAGCTGTTTTTCGACAACGTCCGGGTCCCGGCATCCAAGCGCCTGGGCGAAGAAGGCAAGGGCTTTGACCTGATGGGCGAGTGGCTGGGCGCCACACGCCTGACCGTAGCGGCCACCAGCGTGGGCCGCAGCCACCGCGTGCTCGACATGGCGACCGAATGGGCTGCCACACGCCAGCAGTTCGGCCAGCCCATCGGGCGCTTCCAAGGCACGGGCTTCAAGCTCGCCGACATGGCGACCGAGCTCGAAGCTGCCGACCTGCTGACACTGCGGGCCGCCTGGAAATGCGACCAGGGCCGCATGACCGACTCCGATGCAGCCATGGCCAAACTGTTTGCCTCTGAAGCCTTGGCCCATATCACCGACGAGGCCGTGCAGATCTTTGGTGGCATGGGCCTGATGAACTCCTTGCCCATCGAGCGCTTCTGGCGCGACGCGCGGGTCGAGCGCATCTGGGACGGCACCAGCGAGATCCAGCGCCACATCATTTCACGCGCCATGCTGCGCGCCCATGGTGCATAAGCTGCACCGCCTGCTCTCACCGCGCAGCATCGCCGTCTTTGGCGGTGCTGCTGCCGCAGAAGTGGTGCGCCAGTGCCGCGCGCTGGGCTTTGCGGGCGAGCTCTGGCCGGTGCACCCGCGCCGCACCCTGCTTGAGGGCCTGCCCTGTTACCCCGACGTCGCCTCGCTGCCGGGCGCGCCCGACGCCGCCTTTGTAGCCGTTCCGGCTGCCGCCACGGTGGAAGTGGTGCGCGAACTCGCGGCGCGTGGCGCGGGCGGTGCCATCTGCTACGCCTCGGGCTTTGCCGAGGTCGGCGGCGAAGGTGTGGCGCTGCAGCAGGGCCTGGTTACGGCCAGCGCCGGCATGGCGCTGCTGGGCCCCAACTGCTATGGGCTGCTCAACTACGTCGACGGCGTGGCCCTGTGGCCCGACCAGCATGGCGGCGAGCGCGTCGCGCGCGGCGTGGCCCTCATCACCCAGAGCGGCAACATGGGGCTCAACCTCACCATGCAGCGGCGCCACCTGCCGCTGGCCTATCTGATCACCGTGGGCAACAAGGCCGGCGACCGTATGGACGCCATCGTTGAGGCCCTGCTGCAGGACGAGCGGGTCACGGTCATCGGCCTGCACATTGAAGGGCTTGATGACGTAGCGGCGTTCTCGCGCGTAGCCCTCAAGGCACTGCAGCGCGGCGTACCGCTGGTAGCGCTCAAGGCTGGTCGGTCTGAGCTCGGTGCCCGCACCGCCATGAGCCATACCAGCTCCCTGGCCGGGCCGGACACGCTGTACGACGCCCTGTTCCAGCGCTACGGGGTGGCGCGGGTGTTCGACATGGCGGGCCTGCTCGAAACCTGCAAGTTCCTGCATCTGCACGGGGCGCTGGCAGGCCGGCGCATTGCCTCGGCGAGTTGCTCCGGTGGCGAGGCGTCGCTGGTGGCGGATCTGGCCGCCACTCACGGCCTGGACATGCCGCCGCTGACCGCGGACGCACAGAACCGGCTGGAGGCGGTGCTTGGCGAAAAAGTAACGGTAGCCAACCCGCTGGATTACCACACCTATATTTGGGGCGACCTGGCAGCCTCGACCGAATGCTTTGGCGGCCTGATGGCCTGCGGCTTCGATGCCCACCTGCTGGTGCTGGACCTGCCGCGCGCCGACCGCTGCGATGGCGCAAGCTGGACCACCACCCTCGACGCCTTCATTGCGGCGCAGCAAGCCACTGGGGCTGCGGCCAGCGTGCTGGCGACATTGCCCGAGGGCATGCCCGATGCGGTGGCTCAGAGGCTGCTGGCGCATGGCATTGCGCCCATGCAGGGCACGGCCGACTGCATGGCTGCCATCGCAGCAGCGGCACACATTGGCAAGCTGCAGCAGCAACTGGCGCACCTGACCGCCCTGACAAACGTGGAGGCGCAGCCCGGACCGGTCACCCTGCTGCACGAGGCCGACAGCAAGGCGGCCCTGCGCGCTTACGGCCTGGCGACCCCTGCGGGCGCAGTCTGCACGGCGCAGGATGCCGCCGAGCGGGCCACGCACATCGGCTTTCCGGTGGTGGTCAAGGCCCTGTCGGAGGCCCTTGCCCACAAGACGGAAGCCGGCGGTGTGCACCTGCACCTGGGCAGCGCGCAGGAGGTCGAGCGCGCGGTGCACGCCATGCAGGGGCTGTCGCAGCGCTTTCTGGTCGAGCGCATGGCCACGGGCGTCGTGGCGGAACTGATCGTCGGCGTGCACCGCGACCCGCAGTTCGGCATCGCCATGACCCTGGGTGCCGGCGGCGTGCTGGTGGAATTGCTGCAGGACAGTGCCACGCTGTTGTTTCCGGTGGAGCGCGGTGACGCACTGGCCGCGCTGCAGTCGCTGCGGGTATGGCCGCTGCTGCAAGGCTTTCGGGGCAAGCCTGCGGGGGACGTGCCGGCGGCGCTCGACGCCATCCTGGCCATCGCCCGCTTTGCGCAGGCCCACGCCGCCCGCCTGGAAGAACTCGATGTGAACCCGGTGCTGGTGCTGGCCGCCGGCCAGGGTGCACTTGCTGTGGATGCCATGGTACGCATGGCGCAAGGAGACTGACGCATGACCGACGCTGTCCGCATGGTGGCCGAAGATGGCATTCTGACCATCACCCTGGACCGGCCCAAGGCCAACGCCATTGATGTGCCCACCAGCCGCGCGCTGTACGCCGCATTTGAGCGGCTGCAAAACGACCCCCAGTTGCGCGTGGGCATCATGACTGGAACCGGGCGCTTTTTCTCTGCCGGCTGGGACCTGAATGCCGCGACCGGGGGCGAAGTCATTGATGCCGACCACGGCCCCGGCGGCTTCGCCGGCCTCACGGAGTATTTTTCGCTGCAAAAGCCGGTGATTGCCGCCGTCAACGGGCTGGCGATGGGTGGTGGATTTGAACTGGCGCTGGCCGCCGACCTGGTGGTCGCGGCAGACACTGCCGAATTCGCGTTGCCGGAAGTCCGGCTGGGCATGATCGCCGACTCGGGCGGCGTGCTGCGCCTGCCCAAGCGCCTGCCCCGCGCCATCGCCGCCGAGCTGCTGCTGACCGGGCGCCGCATGCCAGCCGCCGAGGCCGCCACCTGGGGACTGGTCAACAGCGTCGTGCCCGGTGTCGAGCTGATGGCGCAGGCCCGCAGCCTGGCCGCGCAGTTGGTGCACAACGCACCGCTGGCGCTGGCAGCCGTCAAGGAAGTGCTGCGCCAACTCGAAGCCTGCGGCGTCGAGGAAGGCTACCGGACGCTGCGCTCGGGCACCATGCCCGCCTACCGGGCCATGCTAAGCTCCCACGACGCCCGCGAAGGGCCCCTCGCGTTTGCGCAAAAGCGTACGCCGCTTTGGACGGGCACCTAAGTAGCGCAGACACATTCCTCGTCAATTGGGCCTACCGAACTTGACCACTGCATTCCACACCCCCGCGGCGCTGCGCGCCTGCTTGATCGCCGCCTGCTGCGCCCTGGCGGCACCCGGCGCGCTGGCCATCAACGGCTCGCAGCTCGGCGGTTACGGCATCAAAAATGCCGGCATGGGTGGCGCATCCATTGCACTGCCACTCGATGCTTCCGCCGCTGCCAACAACCCGGCGGGTATGGCCTTTGTGCCCTCCTCTTTCATCGCCAATATCGTGGTGCTGCAAGGAGAAGCCAGCAGCAACTTCGTGCTGCCTGACAACAAATTCAACGTCACCGTCGGCCAGCTGGCGCCCGAAGGCGGCATCAACTATGTCATCAGCCCGGAAGTGACGCTCGGGTTCAGCGTTTCGGGCGGCGGCGCGAGTGCAGATTTCGGCCGGCCGCTGCTGCCAGTGCCTGGCGCACAAACCGCCGTGTCGACGCAAGTGGCCCTGGAGTTCATTCCCAACATGACCTGGAAGCCACGGAGCGATCTGGCGCTGGGGGCGGGCCTGGTGCTGGCGCAGCAGCAGTTCAGCGCCCAGGGCGTCCTGGCTGTGACACCGGGAGGTGTGGTGGGTGTGCCGGGCCACGGCATCCAGACGGCGAGCGGCGTGGGCGCACGCATTGGCGTACTGTGGCGCGCCACCGCGCAACTCGCACTGGGGGCCACCTACAAAACGCTCACCCCCATGGGCCCCCTGGGCGAATATGCCAAAGACATTCTGGCCTACAGCGAAGGCCATTCAGACATACCGCCAGAATTCGGTGTGGGCATCGCCTGGAAACCTGCGGACGCCGTGACGCTGGCTGCCGATTGGATGCTGATCGGCTACAGCAAGGTGAAATTGATGCAAGACCCCAACGGCCCCCTGTGGCAGGACCAGCCGGTGCTGCGGCTCGGCCTGGCGTGGGATGCCAGTGCCGCCTGGACCTTGCGTACCGGCGCGAGCCGCAACCGGCGCCCCATGGACAGCAGCCGCGTACTACAGAACTTTCTGACGCCCGTGATTTTTGAAACCTCCTACACCGCAGGTGCCACACTGCGGCTGGACCCGACATCCGACATCAGCATGAGTCTCGAATTCAACCCGGCGACCACGCTGGAGGGCACGGGCCCGAGCACCGGCAGTTCCATGCGCAACGAGGGGTACGTACTGCGGCTGGGCTATCAGAAGCTTTTCTAGTTCTTTTCAGGCCAAGCACAACACACCCGAGGACACCACCCCCATGAACTCCATCATCGTTGCCCGGAATGGCGCCATTGCCACTGTGACCCTGAACCGGCCCACCGCGCTCAACGCGCTGTCGCCGGAGATGAACCTGGAGTTGTCCGAAGCCACGCTGCGCCTGGAAATGGATGCCAGCGTGCGCTGCGTGGTGCTGCAGGGTGCAGGCGACCACTTCATGGCCGGTGGCGACGTCAAGGGTTTCAGCGAGGCATCGCCCGACCGGCAGGAACGCAAAATCATGCTCGAGCGCGGCATTGCCGAAACCCACACCATCATCACCCGCCTGCGCCGCATGCCCAAGCCGGTGATTGCCAGCGTGCAGGGCGCCGTTGCCGGCTTTGGCGTGTCGCTGATGAGCGCCTGCGACCTGGTGATTGCTGCCGACACCAGCTTCTTCACACTGGCCTACTGCCACATCGGCACCAGCCCCGATGGCGGCGCTACCTACGCACTGCCCCGCACCACCGGCACCAAACTGGCGATGGAAATCGCCCTGCTCGGTGACCGGTTTGACGCGCAGCGGGCGTTGGCGCTGGGGCTGATCAACCGTATCACGCCCGTAGCCGAACTTGCCGCCGCCACAGCGCAGTTGGCAGCGCGCCTGGCCGCCGGGCCCACTGCCGTGTATGGCCGTACCAAGCGGCTGATCAATACCTCGCTGGAGCACACGCTGGCGGCGCAACTCCAGGCCGAGCAGGACAACTTTGTGGCATCGGCGCTAGACGACGACTTCAGCGAAGGCGTGCGCGCCTTTGTGGAAAAGCGCAAGCCCACTTTTGTGGGGCACTGAGGGCAAGGCCGGTCAGGCGCCTTCAGTCCACCTTTGCCCCAGAGGCTTCGACAGCCCCGCGCCAGCGCTCGGTATCACGGCGCACAAAATCGGCGAACTCCTGTGCGCTTCCCCCCACCACCTCCAGCCCCTGGCTGGTGAGGTTGCCGCGCAAGGCCGGGTCCGACAAAGCCTTGTTGATTTCGGTATTGAGGCGGGCAATGGCAGCTGCGGGCGTACCTGCGGGCACCATGATGCCCTGCCAACCCACAGCCACGTAGTCCTTCAGACCCGCTTCGGCCATCGTGGGAACATCCGGCATGACCGGCGAACGGGTCGCCCCCGTGACCGCCAGCGCACGAATTTTTCCGGCCTTGACGTGGGGGACCGCAGTCACCAGGTCGTTGGACAGCACCTGCACTTCCTTGCCCAGCAGTGCGCTGAGCGCTGGGGCCGCGCCCTTGTAGGGGATGTGGGTGAGCGAGACACCGGCGCGCAATTTGAACAACTCCACCGCCAGGTGCGGGAAGGTTCCGTTGCCTGCCGACGCGTAATTCAGGGCACCAGGCTGGCTCTTGGCAAGCGCGATCAACTCGCCCAGATTCGCCGCTTTCACGTTCTCGGCCACGAGCAGCAAATTCGGTACCGTCACCATCAACACGACCGGCGCGAATGCTGCTGCCGTGTCATAGGGCAAGGTCTTGTAGAGACTTGGATTGATGGCGATGTTGGTATTGGCAAATAGCAGCGTGTGCCCGTCAGCAGGCGCCTTTGCGACCGCATCTGCGCCCAGAATGCCGCCGGCACCGGGCTTGTTGTCAACAACGACAGGCTGCCCAAAAACCGCCGACAACCGGACACCGATGGTGCGCGCCAGCACATCAGCAGAACCACCGGGTGGAAACGGCACAACAATCCGGAGGGGCTTTGAAGGAAACTCCTGGGCAGCTGCGGTGCTGCAGCCCAGTGCAATCGCAGCGTGCGCAAGAATCGCAAAGGCGCGGGTGAACAGTTTCATGAAGACTCTCCTGCTTTGGGAACAATCGGTAACAACAAAAAGGAACCGGTGGCACCGCCAAAAGCGATGGTGTGTCGCGTTCGCAGCGGGTTGCAGGTATGCACCCAGATCGGATCCTCTGCGGTCGAGTCCTGGCCCCGGATATCGAGTGCAATGCGATGCCCCTGGCGGAACAGGTTAGCCACCTCCCGGATCTCGATCGCGTAGTGGTAGCTCTGACCGATCACCAGTTCTTCCTTGCCCGCGTGCGTCTGCCAAGGGCGATACGGTGTTGACTTTTCGCTGTCGAGCGCACGCTGGGAGGCGCGCAACCAGCCCTTGGTCAAGGTCCGTGAACTGCCGTCAGGCGCCACATCACGCAAGGTCACAATCCAAGTTGCGTCGGCCTGGTCCAGGGTGGCAGAAAAATTCAGTGCAACCGGGCCGGTGACCTCAAGGTCTGACAACAAGGCCTCGGTCTGAAACGTAACGGCGGGCGGCAGCTGCCCAGGCGGCAAATCCGGATTGTTTTCAAAGGAAACATCACCAGGCGCCTCGCTCTCCGTGGTATTGAGCGTGCCATTGACACCCAGAAAAAATCGGGTCCACTGCGTCCGGGCCAACGGCCACTCGTATTCAAACCGGTACTCGCCACTGCCCTTGATCAGCAACTGTATCGGCGGCTCATCCATCATGCCCGTGTCAATGCCTTTGAGCCAATGGTCGTACCAGCGAAGAATCAAATCATGGTGGTCCGTCCAGGGCCGCAACGGGCCCAGGCGCGACTCCGTCTCCATCACCAGCAGCTTCTTGGGTGCGTTGATGCCTTCGTAGGCTTGAAATGCCCCGGCCAGGTGCACCGCCCAACTGGTCCACCGGGTGACCAAGAAGGTCGGGATCTTGATGCGGTCGAACATCTTGTAGGGCGACCGTTCCCAATAAAACGGGCCATCAAACGGTTCCAGCAGCCATCCGAAAAGCAGTGGATTCTTTTTGGGGTACTTGAGTTGAATGTGCAAGTAGGGGGAATGCTGCACCTCGGGCGTTTGCATCAACGCAGCGACGCGCCGGTCGATTTCATCCTGTGGCAGGTAGTCGTAGCTCAAGGGGCGCATGCCATCCACACTCACATGGCCCCACCACTGGTGCCAGAACCCCTCATTGAGCAGCCCGCCGTGGTAAACGCTTTGCCGATAGCGGTCGGTCAGCGCCTCGTAGGGCACGATGGCCTTCAGATGCGGTGGCTGCTGCGCCGCCACCATGTATTGCATTACCGCAAAGTACGACATGCCCAGCATGCCGCAGTTGCCGTCGCACCAGGGCTGCTCCGCCATCCACTCGATGATGTCGTAGCCGTCTTCCTGTTCCTTGAGTCCCTGGTAGCAGTACTCGCCTTCTGAATCACCGGATCCCCGCGCATCGGCGATCACATGCACATAGCCCCGGCTGACAAAGTATTCGGAGTCGCCCGCTTCCAGTCCGCCATTGCCGATGAGTGGACTCAGGGGAGATCGCTTCCCGGTTATGGTTTGCAAATCCTTGCCATAGTGCGAGTACGACAGCAGCGCCGGGTAGCGCCCGGGCTGGTCCGGAAGATAAACGTCGCAGGCCAAATTGGTCCCGTCCCGTCCACGAATCATGACGCCGCGGCGCACCGACATACCGTACATCGGCTGGGATACTTGGCTGTGCCAATCCTGTGCAGTCATGCTGAGATCCTTTGCAAGTTGCTCACCGCCAGGCTTGCCGATGACGGCCCAGTTTAGGATAGAGTCGTAGAGTTGTAAAAATCAATTACCCCCAGTGGAAACCCGCGGTCTGCAAAGAATGTCTCTCGAAGCACCCACGCGGCTCGATGAATTGCTGAACTACCGGCTGGCGCGCATCCTGGCCAAAAGCAGCGCTCCAGGCATCCGGCTGTTTGAAGGCATGTACGGGGTTTCCCGACGCGAATGGCGGCTGGTGGGGCTGGTGGCCATTTATGGTGCCATGTCGCCTTCCGCCCTGGCCACACTGGCCCACCTGGACCGCCCATGCGTGTCAAGGGCCATCACCGAATTGGTGGCAAAGGGATTGCTGACACGCGCGGGTCTGCCCAACGACAGGCGCCGCGCCCAGGTGGACATCACGCGCAAAGGAAAGAAGCTGTACGAAGTGGTGTTTCCCCAGGTCGCCCGGATTAACAATTCCGTGCTGAGTGTCCTGAGCGCAGATCAACTGACCCAACTCGACACCATTCTCGACCTGCTGACGCAATCCGCCGAAGAAGTGGCGCGCTCCTCGCCGGTCCTGGAAAAAGCTTCCCGCCACTTGGGTGGCCTGCGCTTGATGCCAGAACTGAACTAAAGATCCAAATGCAATTTGCCTCTGAGACGCGATGGATGGATGAATGGATGGAATCATGCATGTGCGCGCCCTGCGCTCGCGGCTGCCGCTGATTGCCAGGTTGGCGTAACCCCACGCTGCAACAAGTTTGCCGGCGGCGCCCTAGCGCTTCACTGAACTGTCACGGCAGCTTCACGAAGCTGGAATAAATTGCGGCCTTGTGCTTCACAGCGGCAGCAATACATTGACCCCCACCCCTGCATCCTTTTTCAGCAACTTCAGTGGTGCTGCCGGCAGACTGTCCCAGTCATTCGGTGCTGTCCTCCTGGTGCTGCTACTGACTGGGTGCTCAGCGCGCCACCTGATCGTGCAAAGCCTGGGCGACGAGCTTGCCAGCCAGGGGCAGGCGGTTGAAGAAGATGTCGGTCTTGCGCGGGAGGCCAGTGCTTTCTATTTGAAGTTGTCCGAGTCCCTCTTGCGGGAGTCGCCCGGCAGCCTCAAGCTGGCAGAGTCTGTTTGCGCCGGGTTGAGCCAGTACGCGTTCGCCTTTGTCGCTTTTGAAGCGGAAAAGCTCGCCGCCAGCGATGCCCAGGGCGCCCATCGCATCAACGAGCGTGCAAAACGGCTCTACCTCCGAGCCCACCGCCATGCAATGCTGGCCCTGGAGCTTTCTTCTCCGGGCTTTGCGGCACAACTTGCGCAGCCCAAGGCGGGCCAGCGGCCGGCTTTGTCCAAGGATCAGATTGGCCTGGCCTACTGGGCTGCTGCGTCTTGGGGTGGCTATATCTCCCTGTCGAAAGACGTGCCGGATGCGGTTGCCGACCTGCCCTTGGCCTACCGCCTGGCGGGCTTGGCCTGGAAGTTGGACCCGCAATACGGCGACGGCGGCCTCGCCAGCCTGATGGGCAGCTTTGAATCGGCGGTCCCCGGCGGATCAATGGACAAAGCAGCGCAGTATTTTGACGCTGCAATCGCCATGAGCGGCGGCAAGAATGCCGGCCCCTTTGTTGCCAAGGCAGAAAACATTGCACTCGCGCAAGGCCAGCGCGACGCCTTCGAAATGCTTCTGCAAAAAGCCATGGAGGCCAGCGAACTGCGCCGCGACCTGCCCAACGAAGTGATGCGCGAGCGCGCGCAATGGCTGCTGAAAACCGCAGACGATCTTTTCTGAAACGAACATTCCCATGAACCTCCGTAATTCCACTCGTCGGCTGCTGCTGTGCGCACTCTTTGTGTGGGCCGCCATGGGCATCCACACCACTTGCGCGGCGGCGGACAAGCAATTGCGCATTGGCTCGCTGGTACCCAAGAACTCCCTGTACCACCGCCAACTCATGGACATTGGCGAGGCTTGGCGCGCTGCGCAAGGCGAAGGCGCGAAATATCTGGTGTACCCCGACGGCAGCCAGGGCGGCGAAGCGGAGATGGCGCGCCGCATGCGCATTGGGCAATTGCAAGGTGCACTGCTCTCGGTGGTGGGCCTGCGGGAAATCGAGCCATCGATTGCCGCCTTGCAAGTCATCCCTTTGCTGTTCAGGAACTGGGACGAAGTCGATTACGTGCGCGAGAAGATGCGCGCCGGCATGGAAAAAAAGTTTCTTGAAAAAGGCTTTGTGGTCCTGGCCTGGGGCGATGCCGGCTGGGTTCGCTTTTTTTCCAAAGATGCTGCTGTTCGCCCCGACGACTTCAAAAAGATGAAGTTTTTTGCCTGGGGCTCTGAACCGGATCAGCAGGCCATCATGAAAAGCCTGGGGTACACGCCGGTGCCCCTGGAGACCTCGGACATCCTCCCGGCCATTCAAACCGGCATGATCAACGTAGTGCCTTCGACGCCCTACTTCGCACTCGCCACCCAAATTTACGCCACGGCACCCAACATGCTCGAAATCAACTGGGCGCCGATTGTGGGCGCCCTGGTGGTGACCAAAAAGTCCTGGGACGACGTGAACCCTGCGGCCCAAGCGGCCGTGCGCTCCGCCAGCGACAAAGCGGGCGTACAAATTCGCGCCAAGGCCAGGCAAGAGGTGGAAGAGGCCGTGGACGCCATGAAAAAGCGCGGGCTCACCGTGAACCGCCCCAACCCGGAGCAAATGCGGGAGTGGAATGAATTTGCCGAGAAGCTGTACCCCCGCATTCGCGGCACCATGGTTCCCGCAGAAACGTTTGACGAGGTTCTGTCGCATCTGAGAGACTTTCGCGCGGGCAAGGGCAAGTGAGCATGGGCAGCAGGTTCCCAATGCTGTCCAGGCTGGGGCAGCTAGATGCGCACATCGCATCCCTGGCCCTGGCACTGATGATGGCGATTCCCCTGGTCGAAATCCTCATGCGGCCGCTCCTGGGCAGCGGCATCGAGAATGCGCCAGTACTCGTGCAGCACCTGGGTTTGGTGCTTGCCATGTTCGGCGCGTTGGCGGCGGAGCGCCACGGGCACCTCACTGCTTTCGGGGCAAGTGGCGCGGGCACCGCGCAAACGCTGGCCTGGCGTTGGGCCCAGTGCCTGGCGGCAGTGGTGTGCGGTGTGCTGGCTTATGCGAGCCTGCGTTTTGTGCAGAGCGAACGCGACGCCGCGCACATTCTGGCCTACGCAGTACCCACCTGGTACATCCAACTCGCGCTGCCCCTGTGTTTTTCCATCTTGGGCTTCAAACTCGGCCGCCGCTGCGGCGGGGCCACCTTGGCACGCTGGGCGCTTTCACTGGGTGCGCCCCTCACCGGCTGTGTGCTGGCCTGGCAGTTTGACGGCATCTCCATTTCAATGTGGCCAGCGCTGGCGCTGCTGGGTGCAGCGCTGGTCGCCGGCGCGCCCATATTTGCCGTGCTGGGCGGCCTGGCCCTGGCCCTGTTTTGGAGTGACGGCATGCCGCTGGCATCCGTGGCCTTGTCGCATTACCAAATCACGGTCAATCCCTCGTTACCCGCCCTGCCCTTGTTCACCCTGGCCGGGCTCATATTCGCGCGCACTGGTGCGGCTGCGCGGCTGGGCGACTTGTTCGTCGCAGTGATGGGCGGCGGTGTTCGCGGCACCGTGGTTGCTGTGGCAGTGCTGTGTTCGTTTTTCACGGCTTTTACCGGTGGCAGTGGCGTGACCATCCTGGCGCTTGGCGGCTTGATGTTGCCACTGCTGCGCAACGCCTCCTACCCGGAAGACAAGGGCATTGGGCTGGTCACCAGCGCCAGTGCCTTGGGCGTTTTGTTGGCACCTTCGGTGCCGCTGATCATGTACGCCATCATTGCCCGCGCTCCCATTGCCACCATGTTTCTGGCGGGCATTGTTCCTGCGCTGGTCATGGTTGCCTGCCTGTTGCTCTTTGGCGGCTTTCTTCAAAAGGGCAAGGGCACAGCGCCAGCGGCGCAGAGCCTCGTGCACCATTCATTGGCCCAAGTGGCCTGGAACGCCAAGTGGGAAATCTTGGCGCCGTTTGTCGCCATTGGCTCCCTGGCCAGCGGCATCGCCACCCCCATGGAGAGTGCCGCATTGACTGCGGGCTACGCCGTGCTGACCCAGGCGCTTGCGCACCGCGAGCTGCCGATGCGTTTGCTGGTGAAGTGTTTGAGCGAGTCTGCGCAGATCATTGGCGGGGTTCTTTTGATCCTGGGCATGGCGCTAGCGCTCACCAATTTTTTGATTGACGCCGGCATACCGGACGCCGCTATCGAGGCCGTGCAAAACCTGATCCCCAATCGCTGGATTTTCCTTTTGGCGCTGACGGTATTTTTGCTGTTGGCGGGCGCGTTGATGGAGATTTTTGCAGCCATCGTGGTGCTTGTGCCCTTGCTGCTGCCGGTGGCGCAAAGCTATGGCATTGGCCCTGTGCACTTCGGCATTATTTTTCTGGCCGCGATGGAAATGGGGTTTTTGTGCCCGCCTGCGGGGCTCAACATCTTCTTTGCATCGGCCATGTTCGGCAAACCCATTCGCTATGTCGCAGCATCCGTAACACCTGCGCTGGCCGCCATCTTCCTGGGAACCCTGCTCATTGCGTGGCTCCCTGAACTGTCCACCAAGCTGCCTGAATTATTGCGAGCCACCCTGCCGGAGTAGTCGCAAGACGCAATACCGGCACTTGGTGCGGTGTGTAGGTATCTATTGGTGACTTCGGCAGTTTTCAGTGTCCACTGGTCGTTCAGTGGTTGATCGTCGTGACACGCCCAAGCACTGGCACTGGTACCACGCCCTTCATACGCAAATAGAGCTTGACAACGGCGGAGTCGACATCTCCCGTCGTCCGGTTTTTTCCCTGTTGAAAGACGGTAAAGCTGTCGCCGCCATCCGCCAGGAAATTATTGGTTACGACGCGGTAATGCTTGTCCACCAGTACCGGCTCCCCGTGCAGCATGAGCGAGCCTGGTACAACACGACGACCCTGGCCCCGCGACGCGCCCGCTGGCGCCGCTGCGTCCCAGGTGTAGCTAAATCCGTTAGATACCGACAACACCACGCCGCGGCTGGAAGTCCGCTCCCATTGCTGCTCGAGCAAGCGCACGATTTGCTGGCCAGTCAAATCCATGCTGACCAGCGTGTTGTTGAAAGGAAGCACGTTGAACAATTGCCCAAAGCTCACGGACAAAGTGCTGGAGAGATCACTGCGAATGCCGCCGGGATTGGTAAAGGCTATTTGCGCAGGGATACTACCGTCCTCAGTGCGTGAAGCTCCCACCAAGTATGCATCGGCAATCATGGACCCCAACGTGCTTTCGCCTGCCACATTGGGCTGGCGATCCAGCGGTGCGGCAATGCGGCCAATCACCGCATCAGAAATGGTGGCACTCAGGTCGCCATAGCGGCGCACCAGCGCGCCAACTTCCGGGTCGGGGGCAAGTGCTGCCAGATGTGCAGGCAGGGTCACGGGATTGCCACTCGGGTCTTTCACGCCTTGATCATTCACCACCACCAGGTTATTGGCGACCTTGGCCAGCACCTTGCCCGTGGCGCGGTCAACCAGCAGATCAATTTTGGTGAGCAAACGTCCATAAAAGCCGGACTGGGTAATGAGTAATCCACTTGGTCGGGTGCAGACATATTCCTGGTGTGTATGACCGCTGACCACCACGTCCACCGCCGGATCCAGGCGGTCGGCGATGGGCAAAATGTCTCCGCTGAAGCCGGGGCATGTTTTATCCTGAACGGTACGCGCCATCGTCTGCCCACCTTGATGGATCAAGACCACGATGACGGTGGCGCCCTGACTTTGCAGCACGGGCACCAGGCCATTGATGGTGGCCACCTCGTCCTCAAACTCCAGGCCCGCCACGCCCGAGGGCACCACCATGCTGGGGGTGTCGCGCAGCGTCAGGCCGACAAAACCCACTTTTACGCCATCCACGATGCGGATGTCATAGGGCGCAAACAAGGTTTTTCCGGTCGCCGTGACGCGCACATTGGCCGCGAGATACCGAAACTTCGCACCAGTGAACTGGCCCTGGTTCATGCAGGTGTCGCGCCCGACCACGCCGGCACTGCCATCGGCAGAGGGCGGGAAGCAGCCGCCCTGTTGCAGGCGCTTCAGCTCTTTGCTGCCGCGGTCAAATTCATGGTTACCCACGCTGGCCACGTCCAGTCCGAGCTGATTAAGCACCTCAACCGTCGGTTCGTCATGGAACAAACCTGAGCTGAGTTGCGATGCACCGACCATATCGCCCGCAGCCACCACCAGGGTGCGCTCGGGGTTGATTTTCTTCAGGCTGCGCACCAGTGTGGACAAATAGGCTGCGCCACCAGCAGAAACGCGGGTGCCCGCAGGGTTTGCCGCATCCGGCGCGAGAACAGGTGCGGCCGGCGGCATGATGTTGCCGTGAAAGTCGTTGAGTGCGAGAAGGGAAAGCGTAACGGTGCTCGGCAATGCCGGGGCCTTTTCAGCGGCCTGGGACCAAGCGGAGGCGGGCAAGGAACTTGCCAATGCCAAAAGCAGGGCAAATCCGAATGGAGAGCGAGGTCGGTTCATGGGGAAATCCCTTGGGGTTGCATCGTTTGGAAAGCTAAAAAACAATGCTGCCCTGGCTCCGCTACCGAAGCCAGGGCAGTCGTGCTACCGCTTCTAAATCAGCGTGCAATATCGTTTGAACGACGCGCCCTGCTTAAAAATCGGATCGGAACGTTACAGACGCAAAGCGGGGGGCGCCGATGTAATAAGCAGGTGCCGATCCTGCACCAATCCAATTAGTGATAGCGCGGGTCGTGAATTGGCTGCCGCTTCCAGAGTTGATCTGCACATACTCCTTGTCGAACAGATTGCTCACGTTGAACTGGATGCTGGGTTTCTTGAAGAAGCCAGCGTTCTCAAAGCGGTAACCCAGGGTGGCGTTGACAATGGTGCGAGCCTCCACCGACTGATCATTGACCAAGGTCGAATAGCTTTGGCCGGTGTACTTGGCATCCACGTTGCCGTACCACGTGCCGCTGCTGTAGTTCAAGCGAATACCACTCATCCATTCAGGCGTATCGGGCAACTGCTTGCCAGCAGTGGCTTCGTAGTTGCCGGAAGAAACACGCAGATCGTTCAGCATTTTGCTGCTGGTGTAAGACAAGGAGCCATAGACCGACCAGTTGGTGTTGAGCCTATAGCCAGACTCCAACTCGAATCCTTGGGTTTGTACCGAGCCCACGTTGTTGTCTATGCTCAAAGCAGCGACAGGGTCGTAGCTCTTGGCAATGCGGTTTTGGAAATCCACCAGGAACATCGATCCCGAAAAAGTCCAGGCTTCGTTGGCAAAGCGGTAGCCAATATCCACATTGGTAGACGTTTCCTTTTCGACCGAGGGGTCGCGCTGCGTTGCGCCCGTCAGGACACCGTTGACGTAAGTGCCACCACTGAGCAAGCTACCGTAGCTAAAGTTGCCCGGCGCCTTCATATTGGCTGCCACGTTGAAAAACACTTGGCTCTGCGCATCAAGGTTGTAGCGCACGCCCAGGCTGGGCAACAGCGCACTGTAGGTCTTGTTGACCGAATAATCCGCCCCTTGGCCCGAACCGGTATTGGCATAGTTGTCAAACGCGCGGTTGATCGAAGTGTTCCTCAAGCCCAGTTGCAGATTCAAGGCATCGTCCATCAGGTTCACACTGTCTTGAACAAAGAGACTGGTACCCGTGCTCAGGGTGACCTGGTTGCGGTATTGGTACGGACTACCATCGGCAAACAGCAGGTAGTTGGACGTGTTTTCAAGCCAAGGATCCGCGGCACTGCCCGCGTTGTTAAACGTTACACCGGGTCCGGTTTGTTTGTGGTTGGCGCGCTCAAACCAGTAGCCCGCCAGGATGTTGTGGTTGTCCCACTTGGTATTGGCCTTCAAAGTAATGCCGGGCCGGTTGGTTTCGGTTACCGAACTGCTGTAGATCATCATCGTATCGAGGATGTCGCCATCGCCGTTGATGTCGCGCACACCGCCATGCACCGCTGAGGTACCGGTGCCTTCCTTCAAAGTCGAAAGCTGGCTCCCACCAGTGCCGAAGCCGTACCAGAAGTAGGGTTCTGCTGAAATCGTCGTTACCTTGTCCAACTTGAACTCCGCCTTGGCAGTCCAGAGATAGTTCTTGAAGGGGTTGACATTGTAATCGTAGTAGCCATTTGCCGGAGCGCTCTCCACTTGCGCGGTTCCGTTGACTGGCGTCAGATGCGTCGGGGGCGTGTCCGAGAAGTCAAAGCGATTGCCGTTGGCCGCAATTTGCGCATAGGTCAGGGAACGGTAGTTGTTGTTGATCGCTTTGTTGTACAAAAAGCTCGTGGCCAGAAACACGCTGTCAGTCGGCTTGAACTCAGCACCGATATCAATGTGGTCGCGGTCCGCTTTGCCCGGGCCCTTGAACTTGTCGACCTTGGCTTTGGAGTAAGAAATGTAGGCCTTGGCCTTGCCGTCCGCAAATTTTCCTGTGTCTACGCGGACGAAGGTTTTGGTCATGTTTAGCTGACCCAATGTTTGCGAGAACTTGACGCCGGATTCGTCTGATGGTGCGCAAGTAACCATGCCCACGTTGCCGCCAGAGGCTCCCACATGCGGTGCCTCGGTATCTGTAGAGCCCTGTGTCAAGAACACTTCGCAGAGGTTATCGTTATCGGTATATTCCATGGGATACACCGCAAAGTTCCCGGAGTCATTGACCGGCGCACCATTGATGGTGAAACCCATTTCGTCAGAGTTAAATCCACGTACCCGCAAGCCACCGCCAAACATACCGCTAGCGTCATGGCTGAAGGTATTTACGCCAGGCAGCATTTCAATCGCTTGAAAGGGATTGCTTGTGGGGTTGAGTGAATCCAGATGCGCCTTGCTGACCGAACTGCGCGCTTTGGGCGTTTCTTCCTGAACGATCAAGCCGGTGCTGGCACCGGCAGGCAACGCCTCGACCGTAATGCGGCCAATATCTGTGCTTGCTTGCTGAGCCCACAGGGGGGCTGCCGCGCAAACGGCGGCGGCTACCAGCGCCAGTTGGGTAGGTTTGAAATTTCTCATGGATGAAACCTTTAAGTAGTGAAAGTGACAACGAAAACTAGGAGCCACTGGGTGGCACAAAATTCAGCTCGGCAGAAAACTTATGCTGCTCATTGCCGGGCCAGGCCGTGGCGGGGAAAGGTGGAAAGGAACTGCGCCGAACGGCGGCCTTGGCTGAGTCTTCCAGGATGGGAGGGGCATCTCCAGGCAGTACGCCCAAATCCACCAGCACACCCAAACGGTTCAATACAAACCACACCTTTACTACGCCCTGCGGTCTTTGCTGGCTCGCCTGTCGGCCTGTGGGGTAACGCTTGGCGGCATCAATCGTGGCGCGCAACTTCCCGATGTATTCGGATTCCAGCGAAGGGGCTTGGGGCGCCGGCGCCGGCTCCGGCG
>Ga0007796_10000143_pt1 | contig 19351 bp, 25 predicted proteins | sample CryBogmetaGMA0M_FD_60373 | JGI IMG/M metagenome (GOLD analysis project Ga0007796, IMG submission 60373) | Freshwater microbial communities from Crystal Bog, Wisconsin, USA - MA0M | ecosystem: Environmental > Aquatic > Freshwater > Lake | place: Crystal Bog, Wisconsin, USA | collected 2009-07-06 | reverse complement strand
AACGGATGGGGTGTAGATTGTACATTTGTACAGTATCCGTTAGCATCGCCATTTTGACTAGAAAAAGGGAGGCGAACGATGACGCTTAGGGAGTTGTTGGTGGATAGGGTGGCACCTCTGAAGGGGCTGTCTGACAGGTCAGTGGAAATGTATTTGGCAACGCTGGACAGGTTCCGCGATTACCTGGGGCACGAGGCCACCGTTGACGATCTTGACGATTTGACGGCCGCGAAGTTCCTGCGGTGGCGGCAGGCCACCCAGCACAGCAAGTGGAAGAAAATCTCCCCGGCCTCGCTGGCCAAGGACAGCGCCCACCTGCGTAGCCTGTGGACGTGGCTTGCCAAGAAACGCTGGAAGCGGTCTGACGGCGAACTTGTTGAGTTCCCAGACTACGCACGGCCTCGCGTCCCTAAGCCCGTTCCGAAGGCTTTCCGGGCCGATGAGCTTGCAAGGCTTGTCGATACCGCCCGGCACCGGAAAGGCACCGTAGCGGGCAAGCCAGCGGCTTGGTATTGGGTGACAAAGATTCTGGCCATGTTTCAGACGGGCGAGCGCATCGGCGCTGTGCTCGAGCTTCGCTGGGAGCAGGTGGATTTGGAGCAGCACACGCTCACGTTCCTGGCTGCCACCCGCAAAGGGCACAGAGAGACCATTACACGGGCGATCACGCCGGAACTGGCCAAGATGCTGGCCATGCAGCAAGGGGCCCCCAGCGAGCGTGTGTGGCCTTGGGTGGAAGATCGTGAGTTCCTGTCCATCTACGGCAGCCTGCGTGTGCTATGCCGCACAGCCGGCGTTCCCTACCACCCGTTCCACTCCATCCGCAAATCGACGGCCAGCTACCTCAAGAAGGCGGGTGTGTCTGCCAAGAAGCAGCTGGGGCACAGCAGCGAGGAGATGGCGGAAAACCACTACTACGACGAGGAGATCACGGGACGCGAAAGCAACCTGGACTACCTGCCAGACATTTCTCAGCGGCCGGAAGATAGGCCTAGGTAGGGCATTTCGCCGTTATTGCGTGCCACGCAATTAGCGTGAAATAGCGTACCCGGCACAGGGCGAGCGACGGCGAGGAAAGGATGAAAACTCGCCGCCGCTCAAGCCCTGGCCTAGGTCATCGGTAAGAAACTTGCGTCTCGTTTTCTTTCAACGCAGCAGCCACCTTGAGCCGCTGCACCTCGTTGAGCAACCGAATCACGTAGCCGGCCAGCGTTCCGCTCGTGCCCGTGTAGGCACCTTGGAAGCGTCTAGCGGCCTGCTCCATCGTGGCGAGCTCGTCGGGCGTCAGCACTGCTTGCCCTCTCGCAGTTTCAGCAGGCAGATGAGCGCCCAGTTGGCCGCATCAATCAGTGCATTCTCATAGTCGACGGGTTGCCCGGTCGCGTACTTCTGCATCCGCACGACGCAATCCGACAAGTCGCACAACGCTCGACGCCAGGGCTCAACGCCGCACTTGGCCGACGCGGTGACGTTCTCAAACGGATCTGCCGCACCGCCGTACGATGCGGTCTTTTCGTAGTGCAGCGTCCGCAGCTCCTCGAGCAGTTCAAGAAACGCCAGCGAGCCGGGCCGCTGCTCGTGCGTGATGCCGTCGCCGCGCAGACGCTCAATGGCTTCGTCGAGCTCAGCCTGCTCTTCCGCCCAGCGACTGAGGTGCTCAATGTAGCGCTCGTCTGCCTGTGGCGAAACCTCTGCCGAAGTTTCTTCTGGCATAGGTTCCGTATCCCTATACCACTCCTCATGTGGCTTTCCGGCGGCCTGTGCCTCGCGGCGTGCCTCGACGGCGTTTCGCAGCATGGCGTTTTTTTCTTCCATCGTCAGACTCATCGGCGTCCTTTCGCGTGGCGTGAAGTTGGCAGGTTTCGCTAATCCAATACATCGGGGCGGTGCCCCAGAAAAACCCGCGTCCGTGGTGATTGTCCAACACGGGGCAAGTGCAACCCTTCTCAACGGCGGCATCACTGCCGGGGGTGGGCTTACTCGTCATCGTTGCCATCCCGTGGCGAATCGTGGAAAGACGCACGCAACTCGGTGTGATCTGTGTTCCACCTCAGCAGCATCCACCACCCGCCAAGCGGGCGAGAGCTCATGCCCTTCTCGACGGCCCACCCGTCGCTCAACGACTCCTGCTTGTACGCCGCTGAGCGGACGAGATGAATCGGGCGTACTCGCACGAGCCCCGTAGGCGAGAGCCGTTGCCGGCTGGCCTCAATCAGCGTCCGCTGGTGGACGTGCCCGGCGTGAACGCAGTCAGCGTCCACGTCCGTGAGATAGCGGCTGTAGTCGATGACGCCGCGAGTCACCGGGCCACCGCCACCGTAGCCATGGTGGTACCACAATCGGTACAGTGCCACGCTCGTCTTGCTGGCACTGGCCCGGAACATCACCCAGCCCGAGTAGCCTGCGGCCCGGCACTTGCTGCCACGCACCCGCAGCTGCTCCACGAGCCGCGTGGTCAGGCACGTCTCCATCCGCTTTCGCACAGCCGTCTCATGGTTTCCCGGCGTGATCAGCGCCATCTGCTCGCGGTAGGGCTCGAGGTACTCGGCGCACTGCGTAACGATGTCATCGTAGTAGTTGCCCTTTTGGAACTCTGGCCTAACGTCCCACTTGCCATTGCTGCGGGGATCGTACTTGCCACCCATCGCGTCGAAGTGGTCGCCAATGCTGAGCACTGCGGCGTTGAGTTCACGGGCCTTGGTGAGATCCGCAGACAACTTCTCGCGGTTGCACTTCACCGAGTCCCAATGCCAGTCACTGGAGAGCAGCACCCAGAGACGGGTGTTGAAGTCTATGCGGGTGACGCTGCCATCTAGGCTCGTGACGTTCCAGGCGTCGCTCGCGTTCTTGCGGCGGAATGTCCCAGCGCTACGGCCCATCAGTCACCTCTCGGAAGTTCAGCGCATAGAGAACCTTGGCAATATCCTTACCGGCCTGCTCGACGTGCTCTTCGCTGGCTGTGGGGAATAGAGCGTGCAGCAACTCGTGGGCGATGATCGTCAGGCGGTGCCGGCCTTTAAGCCCGCTGTGAATCAAGATGCGTGGCCGCTTTGACTTCTGGCTGTAGGTGTAGCCGTAAGCCTGGCCCTTGAGATCAGTGAACCGGACAAGCCAACGCTCATCCCCGTTCAGCGTGAAGACGTGATCCTCGGGCACTGGCCGCTCCTTTGCCCGTAGGTTGGCAGGGTTGTCAACCGATGCCCAGCTTGCGGCCGAGTTCGTTCAGATTCTCCTGACGCTTGCTGCAGCCACAGTCACCGCCAACGACGGCAGAGACACGCTCCTTGGTAATGCCGATGGCAGAGAGCCCGGCGGCCACAATGTCGCCTAGGCCGGGCTTGGGCCGCGGGTACGCCGGGTGCGTCTCGTCTACGGTGATCGTGTCGCCGTCCTCGCTCACGATGCACGGCCGCACGTCGTCGAACGTGTAACCACGCTCGACGCACCGCATTTCAAACTTGACGCGCGGGCCGGTAATCATGGGAACGGATCGCAGAGATCAGTGCATCCGGGATAACTGTTGCCGATGGCGGGCGGATCGCACGTAGGCGGCTCAGGACATCCGCAATCGCCGAATCCGTCGCAACTACCGAGTTCCGTCCGCAAACGCTCATTCACCTTCATCCATTGGCAGGTTGCGGCATTGAAAACAAAATCCACCGTTCTGTAGCGGATGACGATGATGAACTTGAGGCAAGTGCAAGCACCTGTTTCGGGGTCTGTCTGTATTGTGTATGCGTAGTTCAGACAGCTGCTTTCCATGCTCACGCAATAGCAGTTGTCGTACGCGGATGGGACATTCGGAAACGCAGGATCTGAGCACCTTCCCTTGAATGAGAGGATCGGATTGCAATCTCCAAACGAGCGCGTTTCTTGGAAATAGGCTCCGCTGCATACAGTCTCAGACCGGATGATTTCAAAGCACTCGGGATAGTCGTTGCCAATGATTTGAGTGCAGTACTTCGATCCTTCGGCGCACGCTTGGACGCACTGCCCTCCTTCGCACCGGCATCCTTCAGCGCAGTCCTCCGACGTTGAGCATGAGCCACGGCACTTCTCGCAGCACGGGCATCCCATTACGGCACCCGCAGTCTGAGGAACGTCGCCGTGTACGAGGACGCAATAAACTGCGCTGTAGCGGTGCCAGAAGCAACAGTGATGGTGGCGGTTGTCGCTGTCTTTCCTATCGTGATCGAGCAGTTGCCGGTATTGAGCGACGCGCTGATGTTGACATCAGAAACAATCTGCTGAGATGACGTGCCGCTGACAAACGTCCGCTGCACGGTCTGTGTCACAAATACCGCCGTGGCGGTTTGCAACACTGGCACTACCAGCCACCACGACGTGCCTTCCCTGCCAACGATGCAATCTTCAGGTGCGACGTGATTGAATGTGATGGGCCACGACAGGTTCGAGACATTAGCCGTAGCGGTCGGCGCATACTTGAACGTAATCGTCTTGACGCTGCCAATCGGCCACGCACCTGAGAACGTCGCGGCCCGCACCTGCTTCGGGATGCGATCAGCGAAACGCTTATCAAACGTCAGCGGAGAAGCAGCCTGCGGCGTGAGCTCGGCCTGGCGAACGACACGAGCCACACGCTCGGCGCTTTCCCGAGTGAACTGCACCGCGTCGAAAGGTTTTTTTCGGGCCATGCGTCAGGTCGGCGGTGTGCCGAAGAGTGCTAAGAAGTTTGTTTCGGCGTTGACTCGCCGCTCTAGGATGGCGGGGAACCCAGATGACTGATTGCCATTTCCATCAAGTGCCACGGGATTGGCAGAAGCAACCCACTCGCCATTCTGAAAGTCAAAAACCATGGCGCGGCGTTTCTGTCCGCCGCCAATGAAGTTCCATCCAACGTCAGGCAGCTGCAGGTTCCACTTACTCTCTCGGTACAGGATCTCGCACGTCGTTGCCCAGTAGGTGTAGACGACGTTGTTGTATGACTCAATCGTGTAGGTGGAGTTGACGCCAGCGACTTTCCACGAATGCTTAGGGCAGCCGAAATAGTCGCCGCTGTTGATTTGGTTAGTGGCCTGCATCTGAGACGCTGGAAAGTTGGCGTAGTTCTTTTTGATCGTGGCCCTGACAATCTGCTCCTCAGTCGTGAGCCCCTCAAAGTAGTCGTTGGCTGAGTTCACCAGCGGCCTGCGTGTCGTGCCGTCCCAGTAGTAGAAGGCTGGCACCTGGGCAGGCTCGGCAGCGAACGTCCACTCTGCCGTGCGTGACGTTGGGGCTAGAAGCTCATTGGCGGTTATGAGCCCGTACTCGGCAACCACTTGGACGTGGTACGGAGAGTCTGAGTGACGTTCTGTGGTGATGACTTTCCTGAGCCCAAGAAACGAGAGCGATGGATGAGCCGCACCCCAGTTGTCCAGGCCAAGCGTGGTGATGAGCTCTTGCTCTGTCGGCGGGTTGTTCTCTAGGGTGTTGTCCGCAAGCGTCAGCACGAACGTCCGTACCGCTTTTGTAGATGTGCCAACCTCGCCCTCAGAGGTGCGTGCAAGCTCACGCCAAGACTGTATGGCCATCAGATGCCTCCCACGTCAGCGTAGCCAACGATGGCGACTGGCTGATTGAAGTAGTTGCTAGCCGCCTGGCCAATGCCAAGGGCGATCTTCTCGAGCAGCTTAGTCTGCAGCCGCTGCTGAATCAGTGCGGGATCTTGGGCAGCCGCACCGAGTTGGAGCACAAGGTTGGCGCTCTCGGTGTTGCGGATGTCAGCCACTTGGATGGACTGAGCGCCGAGCGTGTTCAACTTTGCAAGCCGCTCCTCCTGCCGCTTTGCTTCGGCCTCGGCGGCCTTGCGCTGCTCTTCAAATATGCGGTCCTGCTCCTGGGCGTAGGCTTGCTGCGCCTGCTGCTGCTGTTGCTGGTACGCCGTCAGGGCAGCGTCTTGCTGCTTGCGGATTTCTTCTTCTTGCTTGCCGCGACCGCTCGCTATGTCTTCTTCCTTAGCCTTAACTTGATCAAGCTCACCAAGTCTTCTGGCGGCTGCGTCGGACTCTTCTTTATTCCCAGCCTCGCGTGCCTTCTTTAGTTCTTCTTGAACTCGCACGATCTCTTGCTCAATCTCAAGCACACGCTGTGAAGCGGCAAGCCGTCCTTGATCTCCACCAAACTGCTGAAGAGCAAGTTGCTGGTCAACGTATTCGTTGATCGTCTTTCGCTCATTTGCAAGCTTTTCAATATTGGCGAGCTCTTGATTGTAGAGGTCCTGCTGCCGCTGCACTTCGGCGTTGAATGCCTCAGCGTTCAGGATTCCATCCTTTGCCTGCTGCTGTGCCGCAGCGATTCCTTCCTGCAGACGCAGGGCTGCGTCGAATCCGGCTTGGCCGAACTCCTGTGACTTGGCAATCAGTTGGCTAATGTTCTGGTCAACCGACTGGAAGGCTGCGTTGAAGCCAGCACCAAAACCCTGCTCGAGAGCCTGCTGCTCTTCCTCAAGCTTGGCCGTGAGTTGGTCAAGCTCGGCCTGCCTAGCAGCTGCTGCGTCGGCGTCGGCCTGATTGTTGGCCGCTCTCGCTGCAGCGAGTTGCTCAGAGACGCGGGCCTGCTCACGTTGAACCGTCAGCAAGTCGTTTTCAATCCGTGCCCCATCGTCCTTTGTCTCCATCAGTTGGTCAAGCCGCTTCTTGTCAGCGTCGGCCTGGGCAATGGCAGCGTCAGCGGCCTCCTGCCTCTTTGCTAGTTCTTGGTCTAGCTCTGAGTTCACGTTTTTCATGAACCCGTTCATGATCTCAATCTGGTCTGCCGTCAGGCCGCCGGCGGCTGTCATCTCTTGGAACTTGGCAACCGTGTCGGCTGACTGCTTCAAGAAAGCAGAGCCACCGCCATCAGCCTTCTTAAAGTAGGCATCAAGCCGCTCTTGAGCGTTGCCAAGGTCAAGGGCAACTTTCACTTCCGGGATGCGTTGACGCCTGATTTCATCGCGCAACCCAGACACGTACGACACAGCGGCACCTTGGCCGGCGGCACCAGCGTCAGCGGCACCTCCCGTGATCATGTTTCCGAATGCTTGGCCTGCCCGTGAAGCAGCGTCCTCAAGATCACGTGAATTCTGTTGCGTTGCGAGCTGCGCTTGCCTCTGAAGCTCTGCACCGTACTCCTTGAGATCCTTGCTGACGTACTTGCCAACAGCCTCAAGCAACTTTCCGAGCGCAGCAGAAAGAGCATTCCCTGCCAGTTGAAACACATTGAAGACAGCACGGAATGTTTCGCTTAGCCCGAGCAGCCCCTGCGTCACAACCGTGAACGTAGATGACACAGACTCGGCAGAGACGATGATGCCAGAGAAGTTTCCAATAAACGCATCAAATATTCCAGCGAAGTATTCCGCACCTTGCAGCAGTACGTCAGTGATGGCGTTGGCAATGCCTGTGCCGCCTTGCCCCTGCGCCCCGCTCCACTCCTCTACAAATCGTAGAAACTGGTTTGTGACATCCGTGACGGCGGGAGCAAGATTGCCGATAACTTGGCCAATAATTCCGTTGATAGTGGCAAGCACCAAATCAAAAGCGTCATTCATGTCAGCGACGTTGTTTACCTGCGTTTCGCTGACGATGATGCCAAGCCGCTCAGCACGGGCCTTGAGCTCCTCAATGCTGGCGGCACCTTCGCGGAAGAGCGGGGCGAGCGCTGCGCCTTGCTTGCCAAAGATTTCCACGGCAGCAGCTGCACGCTCAGCAGCAGTCGGCAGCTGCGAAATGGCATTTCCGATGGCAGAGAACTGGTCTTCCGGCGCGAGGGCGCGCAACTCCTGTACCGACAGGTTGATGCCACGCAGCGACTTGTCGAGCGCGTCCCCAGGCGTAGCCTTTCCGATGTTCACTGCCAACTTCTGAACCGCTGCACCGAACTGCTCTGTATCAACGCCGGCCAACTTGGCCGCGAGCGAGTAGCCCTGCAACGCCTCAACGCCGATGCCAGTACGGGCAGAGAAGTCGTTCAGCGTGTCGATAGACGAGTTGACGCTAGAGACGAGCGACGTGACGCGAGAGCCAATATCTTGAAAGACGTTCCCAATGGCCGAGAGCCCGTCTAAGAACAGGCGGCCAATCTCGATGCCGGCAAGAATCTTTGTATTCCTGGCAAGAGACTCCATGCCCTTGTCGGTCTTGGCAACGGCAGTAGAAGTCTTGTCGAGATCGCCCTTGGCCTTTTCTAGAGCGCGGTTGTACGTCTCTTGCGAGATGCGGCCCATCCGCACTTGGTCGTCAAGTTCAGCAACCGTGCGTCCGTACTTCTCAGCCGGCGAGATATTGGCTTCAGTGATCTGGGCTGCCCGCTTAAAAGCGGCAGCCTCTTTGTTGATCTCGTCGGCCAGGTCTGCGTACTGTGACGCAAACTCTTGGGCGCTGATCTCGCCACGCTTGAGGCTGTCGGCCAAGTCGGCCATGGACTTGGATGCATTGAACTGAGCGTTTGCCGCAGCCGCACTTGTGCTAGCAAACTCGTCAAAAACGCTGGTGGCCTTGCTCGCCTGCTTGGCCAGATTCTCAAGCGCCCGCTCAGCCGGCGTCAGATTCTTCACCACGCCAGAGGCGTCGGCGTTCACCTTCAGCGCGAGTGAGAGAATAGTTGCCATTGCTTACTCAGGGAATGCCAAGAGTTTCTGCAACTCCCGCTTCATCTCGTCTGCGTGCTGGGGTGGTTTCTCAATGGGGTTGAAATCGTCTGCTTTCGGTGCCTTGCCGTGCTGGGAGTACGGTGCAAGCACGGCACTCGTCAGCAGGCCCGTCTGCCGCCATGGATCAGGAAGAGCGTGGAAGTAGCGGGTAAACGCAATCCACTCAGTGAGCTCCTGCGAATCCATGCGACGGGATAGCTCCCGAACCGTCATGCCTAAGTGCCCCGCCAGACGAAACAGAAAACGTCTCGTCGGACGGACGCTTAGTTTTTTGCTAGCTCCTCCACGTCGGTTTCGGTCATGTTGTTGTGCTTCATGGCTTTTTCAAAAAGCTTTGAGACGATGGACGCAGACTTCTTCGACAGCTGCTCGATGCCGGCCTCATCAAAGAGACGCTCGCCGCTTTCGGGATGGCAAAGGCAGCGGGCTAAATACTTCGTCCGGAAGTTGTCGATGCCACGCTCTTTGTTCCCGATCCATTCCTTCTCGTACGAGTCGCGTTCTTCCACCGTCATGACGCGAACGCCAAGCACCAGCGGCTTGCCGTCACTGCCTTTCCATTCACGCACCGTCACCTTGAGTACGGGAAGATCGTCAGCCGCGAGAATCTGGGCAGCAAGTTCAGAAACGCTCAGCATGGTTGCTCCTAGCCTTGGACTTTTAGCGTCACGGCGTACCGGGACACATCGTTGACCACGCCAGCCATGGTGAACTTCTCAAGCACGGCCTTGCCAGAGTACGCGAGCCCGCCACCAGTGATGGTGACTTGCGCACGCTTGCCGTAGTTGGCAGTGGAGATGTTCGCCGTGGTTAGGCACTTCATCTCTATAGTGCCAATGTCAAGCGCCCACGTACTGGCGCGAGCCAATGGAAGAGCACCGCCGTGCGTTACGGAGATCTCCGTAACCTCACCGAAGTTCACGCCGTTCCATGTAGCCGTAACGCCCGCTGAGTAGTCAGCCATGACGGGCCTCCGTCACGGACTAGCTACGGGCAATGCGGATCGTGGCCTGGCCTCGGATCGCATCCTGCGTCGCCAGCGTCAGCGTCGACGAGTTGACGGTGCCGACACGGCTCAGGAGCGACGTGCCGCCGATCGTGATGGAGATGGTTCCGGTGTCCTTGTCGGTAATCAGCGTCTTGCCGATGTAGTCAAACTGCACGGTTTGGCCAGTGTCACCAGACGCCGCGCCGGCCAGAGGGTAATCAAGCGTCTTGGCAGTTTCTCCAACGGTCTGTCCCAGGTGCGAAACAGAGATCTTGTCCGCAGTTGCAGTTGGGTCCGTCATGCTGACCACAACGTTGGTGACTGTGTACGTGGTGCTCTTCCACGTCAGGACTGTGCCGGAACCATCATGCGGCGTCTCGAAGGCCATCTGCTAAGTCTCCTGCCAGAGGATTGAGAACGATTGCGTCACCTGATAAACGGGCGGTAAGTCACCGCCAGCGAGTTGCACGAAGCCGTCAGACTCAGTTTCGAGGCTGACGTTCCGAACGCTTACGTAGTCTGTCACTTGCCCGCCCCATCCATCCAGAACTGAGCGGATTCGGTCTGCCGCCTCGCGGGCCTCTTCGTAGGTGGTGGCAAACACGTCCACCGCCAACTGCACAGACGTGGCACCGATCGGGCCAGACAGCCCCTGCGAGCGAGCGACGCCCGTGCGTCGCCATGTGGCAAATGGCAGGGACGCAGACGCCGGTGCGATCACGGGCCAAATACGCTGGCCAAGAATCATGGCCACGGCGGGATCTGCAACGAGTGCTCGAGCAGCTGCCTGCTCTGGTGACTTCAGCACGGCTAGCCTCCAGCCTGGATGGTGGCACCAGTGACGCTGCCGGTGCTGGTGTACGTGAGCGACTCCAAGGCACGCTCAAGAGAAATCCGTAGTTCAGACGTGAGCCGCTCAGCCACCTTGCCTTGGTACTCGTTCCAAGTCTTTCGCAGCGGCGGCTCCCCGCTGCCGCCAGGATTCATGGCAGGAATCACGATAGGCGTCTTGGACTTTTGGAAAAACGCTTTTGGGTAGGCAGGATCTGTCTGCACTCGCTGGCCGCTCTCCCCTCGCGGCACGCGGGGCGTCTTCATCATCTTGAACTGCCCCAACTCGCTGTAGGACGATGCGATGTAGGCGTTTTGCCCAGAGACTTGGTGAGCCTTGATGCTGGCCACTTTGCCAGACTTCATCGTTCTTTGGTGAGCCTTCCGCTGGTAGGGCTTGTTTGAGAGCTTGGAAACCACTCGCTGCTTCGTGCCAAACTCAAGCCACCACTGATGAAAAGCCCTGTCTGGCCCGGCCTGCACTGAGCCACCTGCGGCGCTATTTGTTTTTCCAACCCCGGCCAGGTTGTAGCCAATCAGCCCCACAGCCACGCCGCTGGTTTTGTACTCCACAACCTTCATATTCACGGCACGCTTTAGATTGCCTGTTGGCCCTACAGGCGTGTTCTCTCGCAGCCGGCGTGCCGCAGGATCAAGAGCCCTTTCGAGGGCTTCCGCTAGCGTTGAAGCAAGCCCTTCGTTATCGAATACCTTGCCCAGCGACTGCTGTAGCCGCACGAGCTCGGACGTATCCAGCGACAGATACACGCCAGCAACGGCCATTACACGCCCTCTTGGCAGATGAGCTCGTGCTCGCTTCGGTTCCCGTGCTCAAGCAGGCTAACGATCTCCAGCGTGCGGCCACGCCAGACAAGCCGCATGGACTGAGTCAGGCCCGTGAGATACCGCATGCGGACGCGGTGCGAAACCTCAATCTGCTGCTGCCCGTATTGCAGAAGCTCACGGGAAGATACGCCTTCCACGCTGGCCCAACGCTCAGCGAACGTGGCCCACGAGAGCACGGTTTCCCCGAGAGCGTTCCGAGACTCGGACGCCTGCTGCACCGTGACACGCTCGCGGAGGCTGCCAGCGTCAATCATGTGCCGTACATCGCAATGGTGTACGAGGACGTTCCCGCTTGCGTTCGCACCGTAGGCAGTTGCCCGGCATCACTAAAATCGCCAGTGGCGTCCGAGACAACTGTCAAAGAGTTTGCGTCAATGTTTACAGATGGGTTATTTACCACCAAGGCAGCAGGCCCGGACTTAATTACGAAGCGCTGAATCTCAAAGAACGAAACCAAAGCGCCGCTTGAGTCCCTGTAGGATGTAGGCGCTACTTGGATAGTCACGGCACTAGTGCCGCACGTACCACTCACGATGGCAACCTTGCCAGTGGTGTAGGCTTTCGAGTCCTGCAGGCTCGTTACCTTGAGCGATGCCGTGCCGTCCTTATCGTGGAACAGCACGTCTACGTTAATTCGTCCTTCAAGGCTCATTGGTAGCTGCCCCATTTCTGCGACGAGAGAAGCGATTCCACAGCAAACTCTAGCGGCTTGCTGATGCTGCCAACGAGCACGGTGCTGCGGTTCTCGTACCAGTAGCCAACGAGCATCAGGATGGCGTGCCGTATCGACGCTGGCACGCTTGAGCCCGTGGCACCGTAGCCGGCCCACCACGTCACGCTGATGGCGTTTTCATCCTCAATCTGATTCGCCGGCCACGTCCCGCCGTAGATCGTTTGAATCTCGCCGGGCGTGCTGTAGCGGCTCACTCGGTATGTGGACGTGGAGAGCGTGGCTGTTGCACCGCTCTGGAGCGTGTAGGTGAGGCTCACAGCCGTGGTCGTTCCGGCCGTAGCCATGGGCGGCATCGGCAGCGAAACCTCGTCCTCGTCATGCGGGAACGATTCCAGCGTCATCACGTACTGGCGATGAATCAGCGAGCGATTCAGATACGCTTCGGTCCACTCTCGGGCAGCGGTGATAAGCGTGCCGATGTAGGCGTCATCCGTGCTGGTATCAACCCGCAGATGGCTCTTTGCCTCCGCAACCGTGACGGGCTCAACCGCCGGCTGAGTGGCGACGCGAAGCGTCTGGTAACTCTCGCTCACTCTTGCGTCTCCGTCGTGGCGTGGCGTCTGCGGTTTCCGTCTTCGGCTCTAGGGCCGCCGTCTCGAGCAGCGTGCCTTGGTGGTCTTGGATTGCTACACGCTGGGCGATCAGCTGCTGGGCGAGCCCGCCAGGAACGTCTGCCGTCTGTCCCTTGGCATAGCCACGCCACGCGCGTGTGAATCTAAGTTTCGTCATTGCCCCACACTCCATGCAGATTCCGGCGGCTTGTTCGTGTTCGTGAACTCAGTAGTCCACTGAAAAACCGGGGCAGCAAGGTTCTTGCCGGGCCACGTCACCACGTATTCCCCATGGCCCAAAACGACACGCGGCGAGACGAAGACACGGTTGCCAGAGTCTCTCCACTGCCGCCAAAACCAAATGTCATCATCAATCCGGCCGTCGTTCCAAGAGCCATCTCCGTCAGGCTTGCTCCAAAACCATGGCTTCTTCATCCGCTTGAGTGCGGCGGTGCTGATCACGGTGAGCCCGAAGTGGGCGGTGTCCACTTCCTGCACGGGCTCTGCAAACCACGACACGGGAAGTTGCGTGTGCCCATCATCTGGCGGATTGTCCAGCGTGCCCTTCAACGTCAGCATCGGGCGCCCGTCCTCCCGCTTCGTCTGCAGGCCCGTGATGGCGTCGCACTGAAACGTCATCGCCATGGCAAAGAGTTGTTCAACGTCCTGCTTTGTGAAGAACGTGTCGTAGTCAATGGCCAGGAGATATTCCGCAGAATCAATGAACTGCTCATAAACACGGGTGGAAACCTGACTCCAGAACGCACCCGTGCCCATCGTAGGGCGAATGCCGAGCGGCATGAGTGCCTGAGCCCATGCGAAGTGATTGGCCGTAAACGAGAGCCTAGGCATGCTCAGTACGGCCTCGACTCTAATATCGACTTCGGTGCCACCTACCTTGACCAGCATGCGTGCCTCAAAAGAGAGAGCGGGCGGCCCCGTCGCGGAAGCCGCCCGCTCAAGATTGCACACTCGTCAAGCCGTCAGGCTCACGCACCCACGAGCGCGATGACCGGGCCGGCGTTGGTGGCGTCGCCAAGCGTGTGGTGCGAGATGGCCACGCGGGCCACGGCACGAATCACGCTCTGGTCGCTCAGGAAGTTGACCTGATCGCTGCTGGCAATCTCGATGCCCTGGCGGACGCCGTAGATCGAAGAGTTCATCAGGTCGCCGTAGATGGCCATGACTTTTCCGGTGCTGTCAGTACCAGCAGGCAGCTGGTCGGTGAGCACCACGGGCTTGCCCATGAACGTCAGGCCGAGCCCCTGCGTCAGGCCGACCGAACCGCCCTGAGCGTAGTCGAGAGCCTGCATGCAGGTGGCGAAGAAGAACGGCGAGCAGTACCACTTGGCACCCGCCTGACTGTGCTGCGGAAGAGCAGCCATCAGGGCGAGCATGTCGGCCTTGGTCACCTCGTCTGGAGTGTCGCCAGCCGCAACCTTCAGCGAGGCCGCATAGGTGACGCCCGAAGCGGCGTAGAGGCCACCCGTGTAGCCAGTGGCCAGACCGGCAACGCTCGGCGCGTTGGACGGGTTTCCGTTCCACGCCACGCTCTCCACAGCCTGCGAGAGGCCAAGGGCGAGCTCAGCAGCGAGCCAGTCCGAGATGCTCACGATGGAGTCCCGAAGGAGCTCGTTCGCAAGCACCACAGCGCCAGTGACCTTCTTCGCAGTCAGCGACACCTGGGTGCTGGTCGGATCGCTGGCAGTGATGCTGGCGTTCTCGTTGATCCAGTAGGCCGTGGCAGCGCCAGTGCGTTTCGGGAAAAGCACGTAGTCAGAGGCCATGTTCACGCTCATCGCGTTGGACGCGAATGCCGAGAACTCGGTGACCAACCGCAGCACGGTCGCCTCAAGGATGTCTGGCACGAACGCCGATCCGGTCGTGGAGCCGGTTGAGCCCTGGGCACGGCTCTCGACGCCGTGATCCTGGCACCACCGCTTGGCGTCCGCGTCTCCGCTCTTAGCCTTGAACCACTGGCCAACCTTGTAGGCATCTTCGGCGGACTTGAACGCACGCAGCTTGCCGTGGAACGGAACGGCCTCGACGCGCGTCTTCGGCTCGTCGGCCCGAACTTCGGGAGCCGGCGTGCAGCGATCGACAACGCTGCGGAGGTTCTTGGATGCTTCCGCCACCGACTTCTCAAAGTCGATCTTCTTGGCGAGCTTTACGGCGTCGCTATTCAGCGTCTCGAGTTCAAGGTCACGCTCAGCGATCTTGTCGGCATCGGTGCTCTCGATCGCACGCACGGCGTCGATACGGTTGGCGAGGTTAACGGCCTCGTCCTGAAGCTTCTTGAGGTTGTCCACGTGGATTGTCTCCGCCGGCGGTATTGCCGATGGAATCCACTTTGCCTCTAGCGGTGCCTGTCCTTGCAGAACCGCACTTCAGAAAGTGTTGTTTTCACAAACACAACACCGCGAGCACCGCACCTTGGGCAACGCAGGTACCGCTGCCGCTCGTCACCGCATGGGCGACTGCTTCTCGTCTTCAGTCGTTCGCCGCATGTGCAGCGTGGTTCAGACATTCTTGAGCCTAAGAATGGCAGACCAGGCGGCAGCGACGCCCCGCAGAGCCGAACGCGAGTGAACCGCCTGGGCTGCCGGCTCTTCGGTGGCCTGCGACGCAAGCCACGATTCATACGAACGCTGGGCAACGGTGACGCTGCTTGCCGGGTAGGCAGGCGTCAGAACCACGGAAACGTCTACGAGCGAACTGACTTCCCGCACTTCTCTGACTGCGCCTTGCTCATCGCTCGTCCACTTGTCTCCTTTTCCTGGCTCAAGACTGAACGCGAAACTGCTTCCCTTGAGGTCACGACGCCTGACGAGTTCCATGGTGTCACGCCCCACCTGGGTGTCTGGCGGAATGACGGTATACCGCAGCCCCTTGTCATCGCTGGTTAGCTCCAGCGTGCCGCTGGCTGAACGGCCGAGAATCAAGTCAGGGTTGTGATTCAGCAACGCCACAACGTCGCTTTTGCCACGCTGGCGGTTGAGCACTTTATCGAATGCGCCGGGCAGGATGATCTCGCGGAACTGCGAGCCGCCTTCACGCAGCGGAAGGCTGAAGCGGTTGTAGACGGCGGCATATCCCGTCAGCACCTGCGTGCCGTTGGCGCGAGTCTCAATGGTGAGCTCGGCTTCTGGGCACTCATCAAACGCAAGGCAGCGGCGCTCAAGTTCCATTCGTCGGCTCCTGTTGCTTCACAAACTGCGGAGAGTCATCCACCCATACGTCAACGCTTATGCCTGCAGCCTTTGCGGCAGAGTCTTTGAGTTGATCACCAACAAGCAGCACGCTTGAAAAACTCGCGGCGTATTCGCCAAGTGCGTCAGTGATTTCTTTTCGGTCCTGATCGGTGTCTGGCCTACGTGAAATCATCACAACCTGATTGCCTGCTGCGGCTGAGGATTTCGCAAACTCGCCCCACATCGCCGGGTCGCTGGAAAAAGTTTTGTCGTAGTCAATGCTGATCGTCATGGCACGCAAAGACCGTGCTGGCTGCGCGTCCTGCGGCATCGGCTGCGGATCTTGCGGCTGTGGCTCGCCTGCCTTCTCTAGCGTGGTCATGTTCAACTGGATGAAGTGCTGGTCGCCTTGTGGGCCAATCGGATTTAGGTTTTCTAGCTCTCGAATCTCATTCACTGTCATCCAGCCATTCTGCAGGGCTGAGACGAAATAGGCAGCCCGGCTCGCGTGATCACCACGAAGCAGGCCCGTCAGGACGTGCTCTGAAAAGAACGTCTCATCGTCCACGATGAGGTCACGACTGATGGCCGATTCCCAACGCCGGCAGTGAGGCAGCAGGCAATGCTGCACAAACTCCACTCCCTGGACTTCGATGTTGTTAAACGTACTGCGTTCCAGCGACTGCAGCAGGTGCAATGGAACCCTCATGCACCGCGCGACTTCTTCAATCTGAAACCGGCGAGTCTCAAGAAACTGGGCAGCTTCGTTTGAGCCGCTGAGCTCGTGAGCCTTCACGCCGTTTGGAAGCACAGCTGTGCGGAACGCACGATCAGCACCACGGTGCATCCGCTCCCACTGCTCGCGCAGACGCTCGGCCGCTTCGGCTGGGATCGGGTTGTCAGACTCCAGCACGATGCCGGGCCGGGCGCCGTTCCCGAAGTACGTTGAGCCATGGGCCTCGAGGGCCTGGGCCAGGCCGATGGCGTTCCTGCTCAGCGACGAAGGCTGCAGGCCAACAACGCCGTCAGTCGTGAGCCACCGCAAGTGGAAAATCTGATCCTGCGTGTAGGTTGTCTGGCGTCCGTTTGGCTCACGGTAGCGATACCGCAGCTGCCCATTCTCAAGCCGCTCCACTTCCATCCTGCTTGGATGCAGCGGCCACAACTCCGAGACAGCACCAGTAGCACCAGGGCGAATCTCAGCAAAAGACTGCCCATACATTAGGTACAGGGCTGTCATCTGCTCTCGAAATTCCATGGCCGTCTGCCACGGATTTGGAGCCTGATGCAGCATCCGATACAGCGGCTGCTCGCTGGCTTTCTCTTTTCCGCCGGTGACCAGCCGTCGATAGAGCAGCAGCGGGAGGCTGGCAACGCTCTCTGAGATCACGCGAACGCATGCCAGGAATGCCGAGCACTGCAGGGCTGATTCCGGCGTGACTCGCACGCCAGACGGCGTACGATTGCCGCTCTCAGTCCAGTCGATGCCACGCAGGTCGATCATGCGGAAGTCTTGGCTGGCGGTTTCGCTCATAGCGTCATGATGTCCCAGGACTGTTCCGGCTTAGGTGCCGTTTCTGCTTGCCAGAGGCCAATGGCCATGACGAGCGAAACGATGCCGTCGATGCGTTCCGTACTCTTGGCCTTGCTCGGTTTAATATTTCCTGCTGCCGAGTCCTGCTGAATCGCCACGTTAGAAGCCTGCCACGAGAGCACTGGGTGCCCACCGTGCGAGAGCTTGCCAGCCACAACCCAGTTCTCCAGCTGTTTGCTGGGCGCTGAGAGTGAACCGTAGCCCTGCCGAAAGTCTCGCATGGGAAGGCCGTCGCCTTGCAGTTGCTGGCCGAGTTGCGCCGAGTTCCACGGGTCAAGGCCAATCGCCTTCACGCGGTACTTGCTGGCTATCGCGTTGATGTCTGCCCGCACTTGGTCAAAGTCTGTGACGTTGCCATCAGTCATCGTCAGGTGGCCCTGCCGCTGCCACGTCAGATAAGGCACCTTATCCCGACGCTCTCGCTGGTGGGCGTTGTCGCTCGGTATCCAGAAGTGCGGCTCTATCCAAAACGTGCCATCGTCCAACGGGAACAGCAGCACCAGGGCCGTGGTGTCAAACGTCGTGGCCAAGTCCAGGCCGGCCCAGCACTCACGGCCAGCGAGATCCACAGGGCAAGGCTTGTCGCCCTGCGCCCAGTGATCCATCCGCAGCCACCTCGTGCTCTGCTCTGTCCACTGGTTTAGATACAGCTGCCGGAAAGTGTTCTCATACGTCGGCATCTCAACCGCTCGAGCACATTCGCTGCGGAGGAAATCAAGACGCACCGAAACGCCCAGGTTGGGATTAGCAGATGCCCAAGTGCTTTCTAGCTTCCAGTCCGCAGCAGGCTCTGCCGCCCATATCATCGGCAGAAACGTATCGTCTTTGACGGCCCCGGCTGCCACAGCCTCTGCGTATTTCCAGATTTCCCAGCAGACGCTTTTTCGGTCATAGCCTGCGGTAGTCAATGCCACCGTCAGCGGGTTGCGTCTAGCTCCCTGGCCAGACAGCATCACTTCCCACATCTCACGATTGCTTACGTGGAGCTCATCAAAAACCACGGCATGCGGCGAAAGCCCGTGCTGCAATCCAGCCTCGGCGGAAAGTGACTTGTAGGTAGCGTGCGTTGACTCTCGGACGATTGCGTTTCGGTACACCTTCAACTGTGCCGATAGCGTTGGCGACTGCTCAACCGCGATCTTTGCGGTATCGAAGACCAACCTAGCCTGATCCCTTGAGGCAGCACAGGAGTACACTTCGCAACCGGGCTCAGGCTCTAGTAGGCATCGCAAAGCTATTCCAGCAGCAAGCGTGCTCTTCCCATTTTTGCGAGGCAACGCAAGCAGGCTGGTGCGCACCTTCCTGCGGCCGTTCTCTTCTGCAAACAGGGCTCGCACGTAGTTACGCTGCCACGGCTGCAGCAGAAACGGCTTGCCGCCGAGCTCGCCCTTGGCGTGCGTCAGGTGCTTCTCAAAGAACCGCACTGCGATGCACGAGGCACAAACCTTGCACGGCTTTTCAGCCGAACATGAGCCGGTCTTCTTCGTCTGCTTGCGGGCCATTCTCAGCCGCCGAGACGCGGGCCAGAGCCGAGGCCGTCAGGCCGAACTCGGCCGCGAACTTCAGCATCTGGTTTCTCGCGTCTCGTTTGCGGTTCCACGCAGGGTGATTGGTTACCCTACCTTTATCGTCCATGAACGTGGCCCCGTTGGCCTTGAGCTCCCTGTCTGCCTCAATCATGTCAGCGAGCGAGTCGCAGTAAGCGGCCAGCGTTTGCTGGTGCCTGGGGCTCATTACTCTGGACGCCTCGAGCATCGGCACGATCCGCTCCCACTCTTCGCGGCCAAGATCAGAGAGCCAGTGCGGAGCAGGCGGGATGCCTGGAACTGCTTCGATTCCAGACTTGTGCGGACCTCTAACGCGAGTCCCGCGAAGCTTAAGTAGCGGTTTAGGCGTCGGCTTGCGGCCCTTGCCCATGTTGCAAACTCCCAATTTCGGCCCCACGTACATAAGTAGGGACATCGGGTTTTCCTCAGACTGCCCAGTAG
>Ga0007796_10000142_pt1 | contig 19424 bp, 12 predicted proteins | sample CryBogmetaGMA0M_FD_60373 | JGI IMG/M metagenome (GOLD analysis project Ga0007796, IMG submission 60373) | Freshwater microbial communities from Crystal Bog, Wisconsin, USA - MA0M | ecosystem: Environmental > Aquatic > Freshwater > Lake | place: Crystal Bog, Wisconsin, USA | collected 2009-07-06 | reverse complement strand
CAGTGCGGGGGACTCCAGCCAGGCCGAACCGGGGGCGTTGGCTACCAGCACATTGCCGGCGCGAATCGCCTGCAGCAGGCCGGGAACCCCCAGGGTCGAGTCCGCGCGCAGCTCCAGGGGGTCCAGGTACTGGTCATCCACCCGCTTGAGCAACCCGTGCACCGGCACCAGACCCTGCAGGGTTTTGAGAAACAGACGCTCGTCGCGCACCATCAGGTCGCTGCCTTCCACCAGGGTCAGCCCCAGGTAGCGCGCCAGGTAAGCGTGTTCAAAGTAGGTTTCGTTGTAGGGACCGGGGGTCAGCAGGGCAAGGTGCGCATCTGCCCCCGCCGGGCTCAACCGCCTGAGGCTGTCCATCAGGGCGCGGTAGGTTCCGGCCAGGCGTTGCACGCGCATGTTCTGGAAGGCCTGGGGGAACTGGCGCGACACTGCCAGGCGATTTTCCAGCAGGTAGCCCAGGCCGGAGGGTGCCTGGCAGCGCTGCCCTACCAGCCACCACAGTCCGTCCGGGCCGCGCGCCAGGTCGAAGGCCGCCACGTGCAGGTGCACGCCGCCGGCCGGCCGGACACCGTGCATGGCACGCAGGTAGCCGGGATGGCCTTGCACCAGAGCTGGCGGCAGCAGGCCCCGGCCCAGCAGGGTCTGCGGCCCGTAGACATCGGCCATTACTGCTTCGAGCAGCTGCATGCGCTGCTGCACGCCGGCTTCGATGCGCACCCAATCGGGCGCGTCCACGACCAGCGGAAACAGGTCCAGCGACCAGGGGCGCTGTGGCCCCTCCTGGTCGGCGTACACGTTGTAGGTGACACCGTTGTCCCGGATCTGGCGCAGCAGGTTGGTGCTGCGCTGGTCCAGGTCGGCGCCTGTCTGTGCCTCCGGTTCTGCAAAGAACTGGCTCCAAGCCCGCGTCATTGCTGGGCCTTTTGCTTCGGAATCGATAGCGCCTGACGCCTCGGCAGCAACTGCAACCCGCCCCCGCAGCTCGTCGTAATGCCCGGCACTCGCCCGGCAGGCCCCCGCGCGGAGCGTCAGCCCGGCAGCCGCGCCGGCCTCGTCCTTGGAAGGGCTTTCCGGCATGGTTCGATCAGGCCAGTGGCAGGCCGTCGAGTGTGGCGTACATTCCCCGCAGCCAGTTCTTGACCCGCTGGCGTTCCAGCAGACCGAGCGCATCGGGCCCGCTGCCGGACTGCGTCGCCGCCCAGAAGCTGGTGTTCTGCCGGTCAATCTTGCGCATGCTGGCCTCGTGCAACTGGGCCATGGACACCACGCTGGCGCCCAGCGCCACTGCCTTTTTGAGCGCCACGGACTGCTCGAGTTGGCTGAAGTCGGTGCCGCGCCCCATGTTTTTCACAATGATGTAGTGGGGGCCGGCGCCATAAGTGTCCGTCAGGCGCTCAAGCAGGTCCACCGAATCCTTGCCGGCATCGGCCACATGCCAGAGGTTTACCGACACGCCCATCTCCGCCATCAGCGCCACCAGGTCGGAGTCGCGGATCCAGCGCGCCAGCGGCGCTGCGGTTTGTGCCGCCAGGTCCACGATGACGTTGGGCAGCTTGCCTGCGTCATCGGCCTGTTCGAAGGCACTGGCCACCAGGTCCAGGCCCTCATAGCTGTCGACCACCACCGGAGAAGCGTAGTCGGCATAGAAACGGCTGAACGAGGTGTGCGAGCGGTCGGTGTCAAATCCGGTAAACGCATGGCCCTTGTCAATAAAGTACTGCGCCAGCACCCGGGCCGCCACCGACTTGCCTACGCCGCCTTTTTCGCCGCCGATGAAATTGAGGGAAGGCATGGTGTGGTATTCCTGAAAGTTGTGTCTGATGACCGGTGCAGCAAGATGGGTGCCACACTGCAGCCCGCATTTCACCACGAAGCATGCAGCGCCAAAGTTACGCTGCGCTCTCGCTCTGGTTCAGGGCTTCCCTGTAGCCATGGTATTTGGGGTTGTTGGGATTGAGCGCTTGCACGCGCTCCAGCAGTTCCCGCACCTCCTGCTGCAGCACGGCCGTGCTGCCCTGGGTGCGCATCAGGGCCAGCAGCAGGCCGCAGAGGTTGGTGAGGACGACTTCGTTGCCGGGAAACCGGGTGGCGGCGCCGCGCAGCAGCTTGACGGCCCCGGCCAGTTCGCCCTTGCGCGCCAAAGTCACGCCATGGTTGTTGATGCTGACGATTTCCATGCGGGCTTCCTGGATCAGGGCCTTGCCTACATCCCCCACCCCGGCCGCATCAAACAGGGATTCCACCTGGCGCGACAGCGACAGGCTTTCATGGTTGTTCTTCACCAGATCGCGCACCAGCGCGCATGCCCGGTCCTGCTGGCCGAGCGCCAGCAGACTTTGCGCCATGTCCAGCACCACACTCTGGCCAGGCCGGTCACTCAATTTCTTCAACAAGGTTTCGGCACTGGCCAGAGCAGTCTGGGCCTTTGCCGCATCGCCCATGCGGTGGTGCACACCGCTCTCAATCGCAGCGGTCTGCACCGCCAGTTCCGGTCGCCCCTTGAAATCGCGCCGGGTCCGGCCCAGGACATCGAGTGCCCGCTGGTGCGCGTTCTGGTCGGAAAAAACCTTGGCCAGCCCCAGGTACACGGACGGACTCTTGCGCGAAGAAAACTCGCTGACCTTGATGTGGGACTCGAATGCTGCCTGGGCCAGATCGAGCGCACCATTTTTCAGTGCAACTTCGCCCAGCGCCTGTTGGCGTGCGCTCGAGCGCGGCGAGAGGCGGACGGCCTCGCGCAACACGTCCTGGGCCCGTTCCCATTCGCCAATGGCATCGAGCGTCTTGACCAGCCAGTCGCTGGCTTCCATGTACATCTTGTTGTCCGACAGCACCTGTTCAAACAGGTCCCGCGCGCCAGCGTAGTCGCCATGGCAGTAGCGGATACGGCCCAGCCCGGTGCGCGCCCAGGGTACGTTGCGCTGCGCCAGGATGGCATCAAATATCGCCTTGGCCGCGTTGAAATCGCCGATCCGCAACAGCACATCGCTCTTGATGCGCAACAGTTCACTGGGGTTGACACCCGGGGCTGCCATTTGCCGGTCGCACTGGGCCAGGGCTGAGGCATAGTCGCGCACCTTGATGGCGCCCGCGATGCCGCGCAGGGACAGCTTCCGGAAAATCAGCTTTTCCAGCCGGGCTTCGAGCAGGTTCTGGGTCACGGGCTTGAGCAGGTATTCGTCGGGCTTGGCTTCGGCCGTACCCATCACCATTTCCAGCGTTTTTTCCGCTGTCACCATGACCCAGATGGTCGAGACATCAATCCATCCATTGAAGTGGGCCTCCTCCAGGATGTTCTGGCCATTGTGTCCGACGCCCAGGTTGTAGTCGCACACCACGATGTCGTAGCGTTGCAGGCGCATCTGCTCAAGCGCCTGCTCCCCATTGGCCGCCGTGTCCACCCGCCGAACGCCCATGGCACGCACAAAGTCGCGCAGCATCGTGCGGATGCCCTGAAAGTCATCAATGATCAGTACTTCCGCCTGAATCAGGGGGTTCGCCATGGGGGTTCGCGCCTAGGGCAGGGTAAGAACGAAACAGCCGCCGCCGTACGCTCCCCCGTTTTCCACGGTCAGGGTGCCGCTGCGCTCGCCGTTGCGGTGCACACCCGCCACCTTGCCGGAGAAATAAAAACCCAGGCCGGTGCTGTTGCTCAGGAAGTTCACGCCGCGCGCGTCGTCCAGGCCACCCGCCCCCAGCATGGATGCCGGATAGCCGGGGCCGTTGTCTTCCACCCGCAAGTGCAGCGCGCCATCGCTGGCCTGGGCCACGATCCGGATCTTGTCGCGGGTGTACTGGTAGGCGTTGTTCAGGGCGTTGACGAGCACGCCGGTGACCAGGTCCCGGTCCAGGTACCAGAAGCAGTCGTCCGCGCACTCCACCGCCACCGCGATGCGATTGGCCTGCACGATGGAGCGGTTGTGTGCCAGGGCGTCGTCAATCACATCTGCCAGCCGGTGTTCGGCAATGTCCACCGGATAACTGGCATTGCCCAGCTTGTACAGGCTGAGCAACTGGATCAGGTTGGCGTTCATCCGGCTGGCCTGGTAGATCACACGTACCAGGGCCTGGTGTCCGGGTATGTCGCCGCGGGCGCTGCAATGGCCGGCTATTTTCTCGAGTTCGTCCACCTGCACATTCAGCGAGTTCTTCATGTCGTGAACGCTGGAGGCAATCAAATCGGAAAAACTGATTTCGTGGTTCGCCATGGTAATGATCGGCCGGCCGTCCGGCCGGCGCTGTCTCCAACGTGTAGTTGTCTGGTACCCCGAGCCATTCTAAGACGGTCCGGGCCTACATGGCCGTTGCAGCAGTGGGGCGTCAGGTTCGCGCCTTGCTGCGCCGCAGGTCCAGCGTGAACGGAAACTCCTTGCTCGCTGCCACGTGGAAGGTCGCCGGCGGAACTGCCAGCACCCCCGGTGTGTGCCCCATGGCGGCAAAACGCGACAGGCGCCGGCTTTCGGCCTCGTAGGAGTTGACCGGGAAGGTCTCGTAGTTCAGGCCGCCGGGGTGGGTGACAAAGTACTGGCAGCCGCCCACGGAGCGCTTCATCCAGGTGTCCACGATGTCAAAGGTCAGCGGCGCATGGATGCCGATGCCCGGGTGCAAGCTGCTTGGGGGGTTCCAGGCCTTGTAGCGCACGCCGGCCACGAACTCGCCCACCGTGCCGGTGCTGTGCATGGGCAGCGGTTCACCGTTGCAGGTGATCACGTAGCGGCTTTCGTTCAGCCCGGTCACGCGCACCTCCATGCGCTCCAGCGACGAATCCACATAGCGTGCCGTCCCGCCACCGCCACTTTCCTCGCCCATGACGTGCCAGGGCTCCAGCGCATTGCGCAGCGTGATTTCCATGCCGGCCGAACGCACCGCGCCAACGATGGGAAAGCGGAACTCGAAGTGGGGGGCGAACCAGGCCGGGTCAAAGGCATAGCCGGCGGCCTGCATTTCCGCCATGACGTCGTCAAAGTCCATCCGGATGAAGGCCGGCAGCATGAAGCGGTCGTGCAGCTCGGTGCCCCAGCGGGTTGCCGGTGCGCGGTAGGGCTTCTTCCAGAAGCGGGCCACCAGCGCGCGCAGCAGCAACTGCTGCACGCTGCTCATGTGGGGGTGCGGGGGCATCTCGAAGGCGCGCAGCTCCAGCAGCCCCAGGCGCCCGGTGGCGGAATCGGGTGAGTACATCTTGTCGATGGAAAACTCGCTGCGGTGGCTGTTGCCGGTGGCGTCGATCAGGATGTTGCGCAGCGTCCGGTCCACCAGCCAGGGCGGCATGCTCTGGCCATGGGTCTCGCGGTTGCGGTAGATCTGCTCGATGGCAATTTCCAGTTCGTAGAGCTGGTCATTGCGCGCCTCGTCGACGCGCGGCGCCTGGCTGGTCGGGCCGACGAACATGCCGCTGAACAGGTAGCTCAGGGACGGGTGGTTGTGCCAGTACAGCAGCAGGCTGGCGAGCAGCTCGGGCTTGCGCAGGAAGGGGCTGTCGGCCGGTGTGGCGCCGCCCATCACAAAGTGGTTGCCGCCGCCGGTGCCAGTGTGGCGCCCGTCGGTCATGAATTTCTCCGCCGACAGGCGCGACTCGAAGGCCGCACGGTAGAGGAACTCCGTGTTGTAAACCAGCTCCTTCCAGTTGCCCACCGGGTGCACATTGACCTCGATCACCCCCGGGTCGGGCGTGACCTGCAGCAGCTTGAGGCGCGGGTCACGCGGGGGCGGGTAGCCTTCGAGCACGATTTTCATCGCCAGGTCGGTCGCGGTGGCTTCCACCGCCGCGATCAGGTCCAGGTATTCCTCGACCGTTTCCAAGGGTGGCATGAACACGTACAGCACACCGGACGCGCTGCCCACGGCCTCGGCCTTGGGGCCGTTGGCCCGGCGCGGGTCGCGCACCTCCACGCACAGCGCGGTGCGGGTGATCCAGTGGGCAGACTCCTGGCGCGCAGGTGCCCGGGCAAAGTCGGCGGGTTCGGTCTGCTGGCTGCTTTGGGCGTGAGCTGCCGCACTGCTGTTGGCCGGCCCACGGCCTGCGGGCAGGTCCTGGAATTTGCGCGCGGCTTCGCTCTGCGCACCCGTGCCCGTCAGGTACGGCGTGGTGCCGGCCGCTGCCGCGTAGCGTGCAGCCAACTGCGCATGGGCCGGCAGGTCGCCGCGTTCGGCGGTCGGATCGCGCTCCACCAGGTAGGGGTAGTCGCCTTCGCTGACCCAGGGCAGCGAGTCCAGCGGCAGCCGCAGGCCCATGGGCGAGTCGCCCGGCATCAGGACTATGCGTTCATCGCGGAAAAACCAGGGCCCGGTGGTCCAGCTGCTGTCGCCGCCCGACTTGAGCGGCAGCACATAGCCCACGACGGCATCGAGTTTTTGCGCAAACACCCTGCGCAGGCGGCTGCGCTCCATTTCGTCTTCGAGCCGGGAATGGAAAGGGTCGACATTGACTGGCAGCCGGCGCTCGCGCCAGAGGTAGTACCAGGTGTCTTCGTAAGCACTCTGCACGTAGCGGTCGGTCACGCCCAGGCGCTGGGCCAGGCCGCGGACAAAGCGGTCGGCATCGGCGCTGGTGTAGTGCGTGGGATCGCGCTCGTCGGTAAACAGATCCGGGTTCTTCCACACCACCTGGCCGTCGGCGCGCCAGTAAATGTTCAGGGCCCAGCGTGGCAGCTGCTCGCCCGGGTACCACTTGCCCTGCCCGAAGTGCAGAAAGCCGCCGCGGCCGTATTCGTCACGCAGCTTGTGCACCAGCGCAGTGGCGAAGTTGCGCTTGGTCGGGCCCAGGGCGTCGGTGTTCCATTCGGCGGCCTCGCGGTCGCCCACCGCCACAAAGGTCGGCTCGCCCCCCATCGTCAGGCGCACATCGCCGTCGCTGAGCTGCTGGTCCACCGCCTGGCCGAGTGCCATGACGGCGGCCCATTGCTCGGCCGTGTAGGGCTTGGTGACCCGCGGGGATTCGTAAATCCGGGTCACCTGCATGTGGTGGGCAAATTCCACCTCGCATTCGTCCACGCCCCCCTCAATCGGGGCGGCGCCCGAGGGCTGCGGGGTGCAGGCCAGCGGAATATGGCCCTCGCCAGCCAGCAGGCCCGAGGTGGCGTCCAGACCGACCCAGCCGGCGCCGGGCAGGTAGACCTCGCACCAGGCGTGCAGGTCGGTGAAATCGACCTCGGTGCCGCTGGGACCGTCCAGGGACTTCACGTCCGGCGCGAGCTGTATCAGGTAGCCCGACACAAAGCGCGCCGCCAGCCCGCAGTGGCGCAGCAGCTGAACCATCAGCCAGGCCGAGTCGCGGCAGGAGCCGGACTTCTTGGTCAGCGTCTCTTCCGGCGTCTGCACGCCAGGTTCCATGCGGATGGTGTAGTTCACATCCTTGTGCACACTCTGGTTGAGGTCCACCAGGAAGATCACGCTGCGGCGCCGGGTGTAGTCGATCTTCTTGAGGTACTGGGCCACCAGCGGCGTTACCGGATCGGCCATCAGGTAAGGGGCCAACTCCTGCTGGAGGTCAGGCGCATAGCGGAACGGGAATTCTTCAGCGTCGGGTTCCAGAAAAAAATCGAACGGGTTGTACACCGCCATCTCGACCACCAGGTCCACGGTGACCTTGAATTCGCGCGTCTGCTCCGGAAACACCAGGCGTGCCTGGTAGTTGGAAAACGGGTCCTGCTGCCAGTTCAGGAAATGGGTGGCGGGTTCGACCCGCAGAGAATACGACACCACCTTGCTGCGGCAGTGCGGTGCTGGACGCAGTCGGACCACCTGCGGACCCAGGCCGACCAGGCGGTCATAGGTGTAGTGGGTGGTGTGGGTCAGGGCGGCGTGAATGGACATTGCGGGGCTTGGTTAGGGGCGTCTGCCGGGGCCAGAAGGCCGTAGATCGTGGACATGGATGGTAGCAACTCTGTATGTCAACGCGTGGAGGCTTTGGACCCCGGCAAGCAAGACGCGGGCCAAAGACAGGGGCCGAACACCCGGTCATGGCCACTGGCGCTAGCATCCGGCCATGCCTGCGCGCGAACTTCCGCCCCCCTTGCGAGCCTCTCTTTTGTTGTGGGCGCCACTGGCCTGGGTGCTGGGCACAGCGCTGCAACTCCAGCAGCGGGCGCTGTGGGACGCTGAAATATATGCGGGAATTCTGGCTGTAGCCCTTGCTGTGCTTGGGCTTCTTGCTATCAAAAGCAGAGCAATTTTCCGGTTTGGAGGCCGGATTCTGGTGGCCTCAAGCGCGGTGCTGCTGCTGGCATGGGGCGGCACCGGCCTGCGCGCTTGTTATTTTGCTGCCGACCGGCTGGACCCGGCGCTCGAAGGGCGCGACCTGTGGGTGACCGGCGTGGTCACCGACATGCCACAGCGCACCGAAGCCGGACTGCGTTTTCGCCTGCAGGTGGAAACCGCGCAGGACGCTGGGGTGCGGGTGCAGCTGCCGCCGCGCATGGACCTGGGCTGGTACGGTGCCCTGTACCCCGTGGGAAATGAAACTGTGGCCTTGCAGCGCCAGCACCAGGACCTGCAGGCCGGCGAGCGCTGGGCCATGCTGGTGCGGCTCAAGGCGCCCCACGGCGGGCGCAATCCCTTTGGCTTCGACTACGAGCTGCTGTTGTGGGAGCAGGGCGTGCAGGCCACCGGCTATGTGCGCGCCGGTGCGGCCGACCTGGTGCCGCAGCGGTTGGCCCAGACCTGGACGCACCCGGTGGCGCTGGCGCGCCAGGCGCTGCGGGCGCGCATTTTCGCGGCTGTGGAGCCGCGCCCGGTGGCCGGCCTGATCGCCGCCTTGGTGGTGGGCGACCAGAACGCCATTGACCGCAGCGACTGGGACCTGTTCCGGGCCACCGGCGTAGCCCACCTGGTCAGCATTTCCGGCTTGCACATCACCATGTTCGCCTGGGGCGCTGCATGGCTGGTGGGCGCCTGGTGGCGGCGCTCGGCACGCCGCTGCCTGGCGCTGCCGGCGCCCACCGCAGCGCTGCTCGGCGGCGTGCTGCTGGCCAACGCCTATGCCGTTTTTTCCGGCTGGGGCCTGCCGGCGCAACGCACCTGCCTGATGCTGGCCACGGTGGCCGGCTTGCGGTTGGCAGGCCTGCGCTGGCCCTGGCCGCAGGTCTGGATGCTGGCCTGCGCCGTGGTGGTGGCCAGCGATCCGTGGGCCCTGACGCAGGCCGGGTTCTGGCTCAGCTTTGTCGCCGTCGGCATCCTGTTTGCTACGGATTCAGGAGCATCAGGCCGAGAATCTGCGGGCCTCACGCGGCGAATTGCCTTGTTTTTCCGGGAGCAGTGGGTGGTCACGGTGGCGCTGGCGCCGCTGACGCTGCTGATGTTCGGCCAGGTCTCGCTGGTAGGCCTGGTGGCCAATGCCTTGGCGATTCCCTGGGTGACGCTGGTGGTCACGCCGCTGGCCATGCTCGGTGCGCTGGTGCCGGCCCTGTGGGAGGGGGCCGCGCTGGCCATTGGCGTGCTCATGGCCTGGTTGCAATGGCTGGCCAGCTGGCCGTGGGCCAGCGTCTCGCTGGCGGCGGCGCCCTCCTGGGCGGGTGCCGCCGGGGTGCTCGGCGCGCTGTTGCTGGTGGCATCCGTTCCCTGGCATATGCGTGGCCTGGGGCTGGCCTTGGTGCTGCCAGTGGCGCTGTGGCAGGCGCCCGCCCCGGCGGTGGGTGAGTTCGAGCTGCTGGCGGCCGACGTGGGGCAGGGCAATGCGGTGCTGGTGCGCACTGCAGGCCATGCCCTGCTGTTCGATGCCGGCCCGCGCTACAGCCTGGAGAGCGATGCGGGCCACCGCGTGCTGTTGCCGCTGCTGCAGGCCCTGCAGGTCCGGCTCGACACCGTGGTGCTGAGCCACCGAGATACCGACCACGTGGGCGGCGCGCCGGCCGTGCTGGGCATGCAGCCGCAAGCGCAACTGCTCAGTTCCATGGACGACTGGCGCCCGCCGGGGCCGCACCCGCCCGCCCAGCGCTGCGAGCAGGGCCAGCACTGGGAATGGGATGGCGTGCGCTTTGACATCCTGCACCCTGCGCCTGCGGATTACCTGCAGTCAGCCAAGCCGAACGCCATGTCCTGTGTGCTGCGCATTTCCAACACCGCGCATGCGGCGCTGCTGGCCGGCGACATTGAAAAACCGCAGGAAGCGCGGTTGCTGGCATCGGGTGCGGACTTGCGCGCCGATGTGCTGCTGGTGCCCCACCACGGCAGCAAGACGTCGAGCAGCGACGCTTTTCTTGATGCGGTACAGCCCGGCATGGCCCTGGTGCAAAGCGGCTACCGCAACCGCTTTGGCCATCCGGCCGCCCCGGTGCTGCAGCGTTACCTGGCGCACGGCATCCGGGTGCTGGATTCGCCGCATTGTGGTGCGATGGCCTGGAGCAGCAGCGCCCCGCAGGCGTTCGGATGCACCAGATTCGACCAATTGCGCTACTGGAACCACCGTGTACCTTAATGGTGCACAGGCATTCGTTTAGCATGCTGGTGCGAAGTTTGCTTCACTGACACGGCAAGTGGTGCGAGACAACGAGGTTCTATGCAGAAATTTGACGAGATGTACACCCGGCTCCCTTACGAGTTTTTCACCGGGGGGGAGCAGGTGCGTGAGCACTACCGCCTGTATGACGCCTGGCTGGCGCGCCAGCCGGGTGACATGATGGCCAAGCGGCGCGAAGAGGCGGAGATGATTTTTCGCCGCGTCGGCATCACTTTTGCCGTTTACGGCGACAAGGACGAGGACGGCGCCGGCACCGAGCGCCTCATCCCCTTTGACCTAATCCCCCGCATCATTCCCGCAGCCGAATGGGCCAGCATGGAGCGGGGCCTGGTCCAGCGCGTCACTGCCCTCAACCGCTTTATCCACGACATCTACCACGATCAGGAAATCCTCAAGGCCGGCATCGTGCCGCGCGAACAGATCGAGAACAACGCCCAGTTCCGCCCCGAGATGATCGGCGTGGACGTGCCCCATGGCATCTACTCCCAGATCTCGGGCATCGATATTGTGCGGGCCCCGGACGCTGCCGGCAAGGGCGAGTACTACGTGCTCGAAGACAACCTGCGCGTGCCCAGCGGCGTGTCCTACATGCTTGAAGACCGCAAGATGATGATGCGGCTGTTTCCTGACCTGTTCAGCGCGCACCGTGTGGCGCCCATCGCCCACTACCCCGACCTGCTGTTGGAGACCCTGCGCGCCAGCAGCCCGGCGTCCACCGACGAGCCCACGGTGGTGGTGCTCACACCCGGCATGTACAACAGCGCCTACTTCGAACACGCCTTCCTGGCGCAGCAGATGGGGGTGGAATTGGTGGAAGGCCAGGACCTGTTTGTGCGCGACAACTTCGTCTACATGCGCACCACGCGCGGGCCGCGCCGGGTGGATGTGATCTACCGCCGTGTGGACGACGATTTTCTGGACCCGACCGTGTTCCGCCCCAGTTCCACACTGGGCTGTGCCGGCCTGATCGGCGCCTACCGGGCCGGTAACGTGACGATCTGCAATGCCGTGGGCACCGGCATCGCCGACGACAAGTCGATCTACCCGTATGTGCCCAAGATGATCGAGTTTTACCTCGGCGAAAAGCCCATACTGAACAATGTGCCGACCTACATGTGCCGCAACAAGGACGACCTGGCCTACACCCTGGCCAACCTCAAGGACCTGGTGGTCAAAGAGGTGCATGGCGCTGGCGGCTACGGCATGCTGGTCGGACCGGCCTCGACCAAGGCCGAAATCGAGGACTTCCGCAAGGCCCTGCTCGCTAACCCCGAAGGCTACATCGCCCAGCCGACGCTGAGCCTGTCGAGCTGCCCGACGTTTGTGGAGAGTGGCATTGCGCCGCGCCACATCGACCTGCGCCCCTACGTGCTCAGCGGCAAGACGGTGCAGATGGTGGCCGGTGGCCTGACCCGCGTGGCGCTCAAGGACGGCTCGCTGGTGGTCAACAGCAGCCAGGGCGGCGGCACCAAAGACACCTGGATACTGGAAAACTGACATGCTTTCAAGAACCGCTGACCACCTCTTCTGGATGTCCCGTTACACCGAGCGGGCCGAGAACACGGCCCGCATGCTCGACGTCAACTACCAGACCTCGCTGCTGCCGCAGTCCGAGGCGGTGGCCCAGGTGGGCTGGCAGGGCCTGCTGTCCATCAGCGAACTCACCAGCGCCTTCACCGAGCGCTACGGCGCGGTCGCCCCCCGGGATGTGATGGACTTCATGGTCAAGGACGAGAGCAACCCGTCCTCCATCGTCTCCTGCCTGAGCGCCGCCCGCGAAAATGCCCGGGCCGTGCGCGGTGCGCTGACCACCGAGGTCTGGGAGACCCAGAACCAGACCTGGCTGGAAGTCAAACGCCGCATCAAAAGCGGCGAGTTCGAGGCCGACCCGTCGCAGTTTTTCGAGTGGGTCAAATTCCGCTCGCACCTGTCGCGCGGCGTCACGGTGGGTACCATGCTCATGGACGAGGCCCTGTACTTCATGCGCATGGGCACCTTCCTGGAGCGGGCCGACAACACGGCGCGGCTGGTGGATGTCAAGTTCCATGCGGTGCAGAGCGACTTTTACGGTGCGGCCAGCGAGCGCGACCAAGAGTACGACTTTTACCACTGGAGCGCGATTTTGCGCAGCGTCTCCGGCTTTGAGGTCTACCGCAAGGTCTACCGCGACGTGATCCGGCCGGAGCGGGTGGCCGAACTGCTGATTCTGCGCCCGGACATGCCGCGCTCGCTGCATGCCAGCCTCAACGAGGTGGTCAACAACCTGGCCATGGTGGCCAGCGACCCGCACAGCGAAACCCAGCGCCGCGCCGGCAAACTGCGGGCCGAGTTGAACTACGGCCGCATTGACGAAATCCTGGCCACCGGCCTGCACGCCTACCTGACGCAGTTTCTCGACCGCGTCAACGACCTCGGCGCCCACATCAGCCGCGAGTTCCTGGTCTCGTCCAGCTAGCTGCTTCTGCTACCGGCACAGCGCTCTCGTGGGGCGCGGCACGTGACTTCAGGGTTTGGGTTCAAACACCAGGGCATCGAGCCCGAGGTTGCGGATCTTGTCGGCGGCGCGCTCGGCCTCGGCCCGGCTGTCAAACGGCCCGACCCGCACCCGGGTCAGCCGGCCTTTTTTCGTCTGCAGCACCTCGGTGGTGGCGGGCAAGCCGGCGTCACCGAGCTTGGTGTAGGCGTTGCGGGCGTTGTTGTCGTCGGCAAACAGGCCCACATTGACCAGCAGCTTTTTGTCCGCCGCAGCCAAGGGTGCCGACGCTGGCGCTGTCCGTGCCGCTGCCACGGGCGCGGGCGCGGAGGCTACGCGCGCCGCCCCCAACTGGTGCTGAGGCTGCCCGTTCTGCAGCCAAGGGCGCGGAGGTTGCCCGCGACGCGGCCAAGGGCGCGGAGGTTGCCTGCGCTGCACTTGCCGCAGCAGAGGCGGCTTTTGCGGCGACCGGCGCTGACGCGGCCGAGGCTGCAACAGCAGGTGTGGATGCCCCGGCTGCGGCAGCTGCAGGTACCGAGGCCGACGATGCCACCAGGGCAGGTGCCGAGGCTGTCGGGGTTGACGCAGGGGCGGAGGTGGGCGCGGACGCCGGTGATGCGCTTGGGTTGTCGGCCATGACAGGCACCGGGCCGACTTTGCGTGCATCGGCCATCTTGCTGGTCGCCAGCGGCATCAGCCCGGCTTGGGGCAGCGCGAAGTAGGCAGCCAAGGCACATGCCAACAGGCCGGCTTGGGCCGCCGCGACCACCATCATGCGTTGGCGGCTGCTGGACTCCTGCAGCAGCATGCTGCAGGCCTCGGGCAGGGTGGTGTTGGCCGCCAGCGCGCGCGCCATCCGGCCGCCAGCGCGCGCGCCATCCGTTTCTTGCTGGCGGCATACAGCAAGCCGTTGCCGACCAGCCCCGGTATCGCAAAGGCCAGCACCACGAGGCCGGCCAGCAGCCCCATCTCCATCTCGGCGGAGGTCCGGTAAACCAGCCGACCCACACCAAACACCAGCAGCACCGACGCCACCACTGCGCCGGCATAGGCCAGTGCGGCACCCCAGAGCTTGCGAAACACCATCCAGTCCAGCGTGCACAGGCAGGCCGCCCAGTTCCACGACAGCCAGGCCCGGTCCGTGCTGTCAAAGCGGCCGAAGATGCGGCTGTAATAGGCCGCGTTCACCGGCCCGATGGCGGCGGCAAACAGTTCCCCGGTGGCACTGCGCTCGGACTGGTCCAGCGTGGTGGCATCCGCCGGCACAGCGCCGTTGTCAAAGCGGGGTTCGGTCGGGCGAAAGGTTGGCCATGGCTTATTTTGGCATGACCTGCATGGAGCATAGCCTCATCCATAGACCGCGCGCAGCGCTCCCAACGCTTTTCGCTCACCGCCCGCCCCAATGCAATCACCGCCGGCGCGTCGTAGCGGCTCCAGTTGTCGCGCGTGCGTGCACAGAAGTTTTTCGTGCCTGCCGCACGCTTTAGCGCGGGGACATGCCGGCGCTGTTTGGCTGGTGTCCTAGGCCGCCGCTGGTGTGTGCACGACAGCGTCACAAAAGATTCATGTAATTTTCACCAAAATTTCATCGTTGAAAAATATCGTGGGGCCCATCTGTTTATCAAACAACTGCTTTAGGAACTTCAGTGAAAAAAAATATATTTTCAGTAACACCTGCTCGTGGTTTTGCTGTGTTGGCTGGCGCGCTGGCAATGGCAACAGTATTGCAAGGTTGCGGCGGTGGCGGTGATGCCGTAGTTGACCCAACATTCAGTGTTGCTGTAATCGGTGATTCGCCCTACGGCATTGCTTATGGCGACACCGCTCAGTACCTGGCCAACCCAGCGTTTATTGCCAAAGTCAACGCTGACACCAGCTTGTCCGCGGCGCTTCATGTGGGCGATATTCACTCTGGAAAAGAGTTTTGCACCGAGACCTACAACTTAGGGGTATTCAATCAGTGGAAGACGGGCTACACCAAGCTCCCCTTGATTTACACGCCAGGCGACAACGAATGGGCTGACTGCCACAAGGTCAAAGAAGGTGGCGGTGCCTACAACGCCGTGACCTCTGTCATCGACTACGTGACCAAAGACGGTGGCTCTTACGCCAATGGTGACCCACTAGCGAACCTGACCTTGATCCGTTCGATTTTCTTTCCAGCTCCCGGCAAGTCGCTGGGCAGCGGGATGAGCTTGCACTCACAGGCTCTTGAGTTTGACCCGGCACACCCAGCGGATGCGCAGTTTGTGGAAAACGTCTGGTTTGAAAAGAATGGCGTGCTTTTTTTCAACATCAACGTTCCTGGCGGTTCTAACAACGACGACGACAACTGGTACGGCACACCGACCAAGTCCAACGCACAATTCCAAGAAGCGGCAGCACGCACAGCCGCCAACTTGCGCTGGATTGACGCGGCTTTTGCCCAGGCGACCGCTAAGAAAAGTGTGGGGGTGGTGATTCAGGTCCAGGCCGATATGTGGGATCAGGATGGCTCGTCGGCTGGGAAAGCTCATCTGACCAACTACAAACAGTTCATAGACAAAATTGCCAGCAACACGACGGCATTTGCGAAGCCCGTATTGTTGGTCAATGGTGACTCTCACACCTACCGGTCTGACAACCCTTTGGTGCCCAACGCCACCTGCGTGGCTGAAAAGCCGGTTACCGCAGTCGTTGGTGCTGCGCTGGTGCCGGCTACCAGTGCGGTGGCTTGTAGCGACCCTTCACTTGCTTCTGTCATGGCCACCTACCATCAAGACGCTGCTGGAACGACTGATCCCTACGCCAATCAGCCCCACGGCTACAACGTGCCCAACTTCCACCGTGTGGTTGTGCATACCAACCCGGCCAACCCACAGGAATACCTGAAGCTGACGATTGACTCCAGAGCCAGCGCCGTCAATGGCAGCGACGCATTCGGCCCTTTCAGCTGGAAGCGAATCGCACCTTGACCCGTGGCAAGGGCGGCAATCGCACCGTGCGGTGGTAAGGTTTGTGCTGGTTCAGGGCTTGCGCTTCATTTTCCGCCCCACAGTCCGACCCAAGTCAAGCGCCGCTAAAGCGTAGTAGCTGCTCCAGTGGTAGCGCGTGAATGCGTGGAAGTTTGCGATGGCTGCCCGTAACGTTCGGTACGCACCGTGGCGTTACTGCACCAGGCGTACAGCGAGTTCGCGCACTTCCGGATGGGTCCAATGAACCTTAGCCGTTGAAAACGTATTCCTTGCCGAGTGGTTCAATGCAAGCGGGAGTCGCGGCATTGTCATGAAATGGTAAGAAAATCGTCGCCCATGAGCAAAATAACGGGTGCACCGGGCGTCAATGTGCTGTGGCTGGCGGGCATGGCACGGCAATCTGCGGCCGGAATGACCGTCGGCTTGAGCGCGGTCATATACGCCATTTCCTACGGGGCCATGCTGTTTTCAGGGCCGCTGGCGCCGTACGTTGGCATTGGGATTGCCGCAGCCATTGTCACAGCGGTCGTGGGCGCGCCATTTGGCCTGCTGTCCGAAGAGCGCAGATTCATCAGTGGCCCAGATTCCAGTACCACTTCGGTGCTGGCGGGGCTGCTCGCCACCCTCAGTGCCATGCAGTTTGCCGGGCTTCGTACCTTCAATCTTGCCTTGGCCACCTTGTTCCTGACGTCGGTAGTCTGTGCAGTTTCGTTCTACGCGCTGGGTCGATTTAAATTGGCCGGGCTGGTTCGCTTCATGCCGTTTTCGGTCACGGCCGGCTTTCTGGCCTCCAATGGATGGCTGATCTGCAGCAGCGGGCTGGACATCATCAAGGGGTACACCGCTGAGCCGAAGCGGACTGGCCGCGCTGCTGGAGCACCCGTACCGGCCAGAATTGGGATTGGCGTTGGTGGTTTTGCTCGCCCTTTACGGTTTGGGGAGGAAGGTGTCCGCAGCCCTTTTGATTCCGCTGGTGATGTTGACAGTGTCACTCCTGATGAATGTGGCGCTGGCATATGGCATCTGCCCCGCCACAGCGTGCAGCCGCGACAGCTGGATGTTCCACGGGCTTGATGACCTGGTATGGACACCACCATGGAACCTGACGTTGGAGTGGCGTGACTGGCGAATGCTGGGTTCTGAGCTTCCAGCGATGTTGGTCATCAGTTTTGTCGGCACCCTAGCGATCTTGGTGTCATTGGCAAGTTTGGAGCGTGATTTCAAAAAAGAATTCGATCTGGACCGTCTGCTCAAAGCCCATGGGGCTTCGACCGGCGTTTCAGCGCTTTTGGGTGGCTTTGTAGGCATTGTTTCCATTGGGCGGACATCATTGAACCGGGCTGTGGGCGGTGGGGCGATGTCCGGCGTGATTGCGTCTGTCATCTGCTTGGCGATGCTGGTGGGCGCAAGCGGGTTGATTGCCTATGTGCCAAAGGCCGCCTTGGGTGCGCTGGTCATGTTCTTGGGTTTGAACATGCTCAAGAAGTGGCTGTGGGACCAGATCACCGAGGTCCATTTGCTCGAATTGGCACAAATTGTCGTGATCATTTTGCTGGTCGCCAACTATGGCTACCTGGTCGGATTTGCCGCGGGGACCGTCATCTCTTGCATTGTCTTTGCCGTGGCCTACAGCCATATCCCTCTGGCCAACCTCACGACAGACTTGTCTGCGCTGCCCAGTTCAGTGGTCCGTCCTCGGCAAGACGTGGAGACGCTGTCAACGCGCGCCAGCGGAACCGTGGTGTATCGGTTTGAAGGCTATATGTTCTTCGGCTCCGCCAAAAAAATAGACGCCGTTTTCCAGACCATGAAGATGGAGACGCTGGAAGCGATCGTCATGGATTTCACCCTGGTCAATGGCATCGACCGGTCGGCAATCTCGGCGTTTCAGCGTATCTTGCGGCGTTATGCGGACATGCCACTGCACTTTTATTTTGTCCACCCCGTCACGGACTGGGATTTGCAGCGGTCGCTTCTGGAAGATGACGCGCTGCACGGCCAAGTGAGCTTCTTTCAGGTGCTGGATCTGGCACTTGAGGCGGCAGAGGAACGCATTCTCAGCAGCAATGGGGTGGCGGGTCATGCGCCAGGCTGCTTCGACTTTCTTGACAGTTTGGCTGACCAAGAGGTGTTCCGCAGCTACTGCGATTTCAAGCAGCTTGGGAGCGGCGACATGCTCTGCCATGAGGGCGAACTGTCCGATGCCGTCTATTTTGTCAATAGCGGCAGCTTTGATGTCATCAAGCCCTTGAACAGCAAGCCAGGGCGCCGGTTGGCAAAAATCAGCGTCGGCGCCATGGTGGGTGAGATGGCGCTTTACACCGGCAAGGCGCGAACCGCCTCGATTCAGGCCAGCGTGCCGTCATCTGCTTACATCCTGAGCAAATTGGCATTGGCGCGCATGCGTGCCGAGCTTCCCGAGCTGGTCACACGCTTTGAACACATGGTCATCCGCAAGGTGTCAGAGTCACTCGCGCGCTCCAACCAGTTGGTCACCACGCTTCGGTAGGCATGGGTGGAGGGGGTAGATTGAAATGCTGTGTTGGGGAAGCGGTCCGGGTGGCTTAGCCGTCCACGCCAGAAAGCCGTACACGCCAGATGGAGTCAGGTTCAGACTGGTCTCGCGCCAGAAGGGAGTCCATCATTGTTCCGGCCAGAGCGCATATCCCAATCAGCTAGACTTTTGGAGTTTGATATGGAAACAACACTGAAGTTCCGGCCAGAGCGCATATCCCAATCAGCTAGACTTGATGGCTTTTGGCGGCTGGCAACCTAAAAGTTCCGGCCAGAGCGCATATCCCAATCAGCTAGACTGGCAATATCGCCATGCACTACCAGGACAAAGTTCCGGCCAGAGCGCATATCCCAATCAGCTAGACTAAGATCGCACGCCGTACACGTTGAGGGCTTGTTCCGGCCAGAGCGCATATCCCAATCAGCTAGACTAACCATGGCAATATCGCCATGTACCACCAGGTTCCGGCCAGAGCGCATATCCCAATCAGCTAGACTTTCAGTTCGGGGATTGTGGACCGTATTTGCGTTCCGGCCAGAGCGCATATCCCAATCAGCTAGACTCCGTCCGAGACGATCCACCGTTGCACCGTCGTTCCGGCCAGAGCGCATATCCCAATCAGCTAGACTTGCAATCAATCCAGTGGCTGTATTGCCCCAGTTCCGGCCAGAGCGCATATCCCAATCAGCTAGACTCTTTCGGGAAGGCTACACCGAGGTGCCGCGGTTCCGGCCAGAGCGCATATCCCAATCAGCTAGACTCACTTGGAGCAAACATGGCAATACGCACTCGTTCCGGCCAGAGCGCATATCCCAATCAGCTAGACTTTTTCTTCGTTGACCGCCATGGCGTAAACAGTTCCGGCCAGAGCGCATATCCCAATCAGCTAGACTAGTACAAGATTGCCAACCTGCTTGCAAAGGGTTCCGGCCAGAGCGCATATCCCAATCAGCTAGACTAAAACAGCGATTTTCCATCCGGGGCCACAAGTTCCGGCCAGAGCGCATATCCCAATCAGCTAGACTTTCA
>Ga0007796_10000141_pt1 | contig 19445 bp, 19 predicted proteins | sample CryBogmetaGMA0M_FD_60373 | JGI IMG/M metagenome (GOLD analysis project Ga0007796, IMG submission 60373) | Freshwater microbial communities from Crystal Bog, Wisconsin, USA - MA0M | ecosystem: Environmental > Aquatic > Freshwater > Lake | place: Crystal Bog, Wisconsin, USA | collected 2009-07-06 | reverse complement strand
ATTGGTTGGACCTGGTTAATGGAATCTCTGGCCCGAAATAACTGTGACTACACCGCACCGAGTGGCACCGTAACTCGGGTTGCAAGTGCATCTTATGGAACGTTAGAAAATATTGACGATGGTTCTGAATTAGAAGTTAGAGCATCCTGGACACCTAATTCTGGAATACAACTCGTTAATAATGTAATGGCGTGGCTCGAACTTTTAGAACTCTCTGCTGGACTGCAACCAATCCCACAAGGTGTCACGCAGCTCGGCCGAGCAAAATTAGCAAACCAAAATTAAGTATCTAAATGGCGCAACCGTTATTAGCACCGAGCGCTGGCATTCCTGCGCTTGTACTTAGCGAATCTGGCTTAGAAGAAGTAATAGCTCAACTATTAAATGGGGTCGGTCCAATTGCGGTGGATGCGGAACGCGCTTCTGGTTATAAATACTCGGCGCGGGCTTACTTAATTCAAATTAAAAGAAATGGTGGTGGCTTACACCTCCTAGATCCCATCGCTATTGGATCAACAAATCTCTGGCAAAAAATGTCGGAGGCTTTTCAAGAAGAAGAATGGATTATTCATGCCAGCACGCAAGATCTGCCATGTCTGCGCGAACTAGGAATCAACCCAACCAAGATATTCGATACCGAATTAGGCGGCCGGATTGCAGGTTGCGAGCGCGTTGGCCTTGGGCCGCTGACTGAAAGTTTGTTGGAAGTTCAACTGGCTAAAGAACATAGCGCCGTTGATTGGTCGATTCGCCCACTGCGAGATGAATGGTTAAATTACGCCGCGTTGGATGTAGAACTTTTAATTGAACTTCGCGATGAAGTTTGGAAATTACTCGAGGCCCAAGGAAAACTTGATTGGGCGCTTGCTGACTTTGCGGCGATACTTGCGGCTCCCCCACCTCCACCGCGAGAAAACCCATGGCGTCGTACCTCCGGAATGCACAAAGTTCGTGACCGGCGCACCTTAGGAATTATTCGAGATCTTTGGCAGGCTCGGGATTCATTCGCCAAAGAAATCGACTTGGCTCCGGGCCGAGTTTTCAATGATGAAACTTTGGTAGAAGTTGCCACAAAGCGCCCGGCACAGATTGATGAATTTAAGAAAATTATTCAAAAGCGCTCACGAGTAGTGGATCCACCAATTAAGGATTGGTTTGAAATTCTTCAAAGCGCGTTATTAACTCCGGAATCAGAACTTCCAGAACTGCGAACTCCTTCCAATTCATTGCCACCCGTTAAATTGTGGGCGGCCCGAAATCCACTTGGGTTTGCTCGGGTTACCCACGCCCGCGCCGCGATTACCGAGAAGGCGCTGGAGCTGCTTATGCCGGTAGAAAACCTAATCTCGCCGGAAGCAGTCCGAAGGTTGTGCTGGGCCCAGCCACCTGCCGAACTGGCCAGCCTCGGCGACTACGTAAGCGCCAAACTCCTTGAACTAGGTGTGCGTCCTTGGCAGATCTCTCAGACCGCCCAGGAGCTCGCGCAGGCGCTGCTGGCGACCGAGCCACTTGTTATAGCGCCCGAAGACCAAACAGAGGAGGCAGTCGAGGCGGAAGTGGCCGAAAACGCCTAATTACGCAACATTGCAGTTGCGTAATTCCACAACTTAGATTTAGGCTTACCCCATGTTGAGCACATTCTTAATCGCCCTTCGCGAGGGTCTGGAAGCTTCGCTGATCATCGGAATTCTCGTGGCCTACTTAACGCGGACTGGGCGCAAGAACTCGCTCCCTTGGTTATGGCTTGGAGTGGCAAGCGCAGTACTTCTCAGTCTGGGCCTAGGAGCCTTTTTGAGTTTTACCTCAACTCAACTTTCAACGCGTGGTGAAGAAATATTTGCGGGTACCACTTCACTTGCTGCGGTGGCATTAGTAACCATCATGGTTTTTTGGATGAAGAACAGCGCACGTGGACTTCGCGATGAATTACAAGGCAAAGTAGATCATGCTTTGGGCTTTGGAAAATTTGCCTTAGTATCTGCTGCTTTTTTTGCAGTCGCGCGCGAAGGGCTAGAAACTGCGCTCTTTGTTTTCACGAACTTCAAAACGGTTTCACAAGATAGCGCTCCTTCGATCGGACTTATTTTCGGATTGCTTGCCGCTATCGGACTCGGTTTTGGTATCTATCGCAGAAGTATTAAATTGAATTTAGGAAAGTTTTTCACGATTACTGGTTCCGCGCTTTTAGTAGTCGCCGGTGGCGTGCTCTCTCACGGAATATCTGAATTCCAAAAATTTGGTGCTCTTCCAGGTGCTAACTCTTATATTTGGAACTGGCGCGGTGCTAATTCAGTTTTGACTACCGTTCTAGATGGAACGATCGGAATCGGAACCAGCCTGACTTGGCTTCAAATTCTAGTTTGGGGCGCCTACCTTTTTGTTTCCCTCCGGATCTACTTGGCAAAGGCAGTCGCTAAGCCAGCGGAAAAACTAGTAGCCGCTTAACATTCCTTTTTAATCTACTCACTAGTAACCTAGGGTTATGAGCGAGCGAGTTGTACTTGTCGATGCAGTCCGATCCCCATTTGGTAAGGCCGGAAGTCTCTATTCTGGAACCAGAGCCGATGACATCATGGTTCGTACTTTGCGCGGACTGCTAGAGCGAAATCCTAAGGTTTCACCAGATCAGATAGATGATGTTGCGATTGCCGCCGCAACCCAAACTGGTGATCAAGGAATGAACATAGGCCGTAGCGTCTCACTTCTCGCCGGAATTCCAGATTCGGTTCCTGGTTATTCAATCGATCGTTGGTGTGCTGGCGCGCTTACTGCGGTGACAACTGTGTCTGGTGCAATTGCGATGGGACAGTACGACATTGCAATCGCCGGTGGCGTTGAACATATGGGAAATCATCCGATGGGTGATGGCATGGATCCCAACCCACGATATCTCGCTGAAAAATTGGTCGACACTGATGCACTGCAAATGGGTGCAACTGCCGAGCGCTTACATGACAAGTTTCCCCATTTAACGAAGGAGCGCGCAGATAGATATGCCGTTGCCTCGCAAAATAAAACAGCAGCTGCGTATGCTGCTGGAAAAATACAACGAGATTTAATTCCAGTTGCAGTCCGCTCAGAAGAACTCGGTTGGGGTATTGCTACGGTTGATGAACCGCCACGTCCGGGCACAACACTGGAAGCACTTGCCGCTCTTAAGACGCCATTTCGTGCTGCCGGACGCGTAACCGCTGGAAATGCTGCTGGCCTAAATGACGGTGCCACTGCTGCAATACTCGCAAGTGAATCAAAGGCGCTAGAACTTGGTTTAAGCATCAAGGCAAAATTGGTTTCATTTGCATTCGCAGGCGTTGCACCAGAAATCATGGGATATGGACCAGTTCCTAGCACGATCAAAGCGCTTGCCAAGGCCGGCCTAAAGATTGAGGACATTGGACTCTTTGAAGTGAATGAAGCCTTTGCGATTCAAGTTTTATCATTTCTAGATCACTTTGGAATTAGCGATGATGATCCGAGAGTCAATCCGGTAGGTGGTGCGATCGCAGTTGGCCATCCACTTGCCTCCTCAGGCATTCGTTTAATTCTTAACCTCGCTCGAAGCTTTGAGGAGCACCCAGAAGTTCGTTACGGATTAACAACAATGTGTATCGGACTTGGCATGGGTGGCTCAGTAATTTGGGAGAACCCGCACTTCACTGGCAACGGTACTGGCAAGGGCGCTAGCAAATGAGTGAGATTAAACTTCCAGACGGGGCGCCAGAGGAAGTAATCACAAAAGCTATCTTGCGTGAAATTGATCTGAGTGCCTTTGGGCAGGCCGGTTCACTCTCGTTGATTACTTTGGATAACGGGATGGATCACAATCGTCCAAATACTTTTGGTCCAGCCTCACTAGCCGCACTTGCACACGCGATAACTGCAGCTGAGCAAAGCTCCTCAGTCGCTATCGCTATAACGGGTAAGCCATTTATTTTTGCTGCCGGCGCCGATTTATCTGCGCTCGCTTTTCTAACTGAGAAATCCCAAGCGCTCGCCATCGGAAAGCTCGGTCATGATGTATTTCGTCGGCTGAGTGAGAGCACGAAACCAACTTTTGCTTTTGTTAACGGCTTGGCACTTGGTGGTGGGTTAGAGATTGCGCTGCACTGTAACTATCGAACTCTGGCAACTACCGCTTTCACCGGCCTACCTGAAGTTTTCCTTGGACTTGTGCCAGGTTGGGGTGGGGCAACAATTTTGCCTAAGTTAATTGGCCCCGAAAAAGCAGTTCAGGTAATTATCTTGAACGCGTTAAATAACAACACCATGTTAAAAGCAAATGATGCGTTGGCCCTAGGTGTTACCGATGCCGTATTTGCGCCGGCAGATTTCCTTGAGAACTCAGTGCGCTTCGCTGCGCAAGTTCTTTCTGGTGCCAAGAAAATCACCCGCCCTGACCACACTGCCGATGTTGCGCAGTGGGAGGGCGCAATCAATACTGGCAAGGCTGCGGTTGCCAAAAAATATGGTGGTGCGCCAATCTCTGCACCTGCAATGGCTCTTGAATTAATCACGGCATCACGAACTAATTCGCTCTCCGAAGGATTTGATGCTGAAGAGAGCGCGCTGGCAACTCTCACTATGAGTGATCCACTACGTGCCTCGCTATATGCCTTTAACCTAATTCAAAAGAAGCGCAAGAAAGTTGAAGGGGCACCTAAGCCCGCGCTGGCGCGAAAAGTAAGCAAGGTTGGTGTCGTAGGTGCTGGGCTTATGGCGTCCCAACTCGCTTTGATCATTCTTCGAAATCTGAAAGTACCTGTAGTTATTACAGATCTCGATCAAGAGCGAGTTGATAAAGGCTTGGCTTACATCAAGAGTGAAATTACGAAATTGGTTGAGAAAAAGCGCATGAGTCCAGAGACCGCGCTTCGAATCTCCGGGCTAGTCTCTGGCTCGGTAGATAAATCAATTTTTGCAGATTGCTCTTTCATAATTGAAGCAATCTTTGAAGAGATTGAATTAAAAAAGAAACTCTTCATGGAGTTAGAGACGATAATCTCGCCAGAATGCGTCTTGGCAACCAACACCTCATCACTCTCAGTTACGGCGATGGCCCAAGGCCTAGCGCACCCGGAGCGCGTCATTGGCTTCCACTTCTTTAACCCAGTCGCGGTTATGCCACTTCTAGAAATTGCTCGTACCCCAGCCACCGATGATGCAACAACTGCTACCGCGGTTGCTATCGGTAAAGAGCTCAAGAAGACCATGGTGATCGTTAAAGATTCGCCCGCCTTCGTTGTCAACCGTCTACTTACCCGCTTCATGGGTGAAATTACCGACTGTATTGATGAAGGTACTGACCCAGCAATTGCTGACGCTGCGATGAAACCTCTTGGGTTGCCTATGACCTCCCTTGAATTACTTGGCCTTGTTGGTCCAGGAATTGCACTGCATGTTGCACAAACTTTAAATAAGAGTCTTGGTGATCGCTACCGAATATCACCAAGCATGGAACGTTTTGTTAGCGAAGGTGTTCGTACTTTCTATTTGAAAAACGATGATGGTTCACTTGCTGCCAATCCAGCGGCGATCAAGATTATTGAAGAGACCACCCAAAATAAGCCAACTTGTACAACGCAAGATGCGGTAAGAATTCGTGCCTTATCTGGACTCGCACAGGAAGCTCGCATGATGCTAGATGAAGGTGTTGTTTCAAGTGCGGCTGAGATTGACTTATGTATGTTGCTGGGCTGCGGCTGGCCGCTGCACCTAGGTGGAATCTTGCCTTACCTAGATCGCGAAGGTATTAGCGATTTGGTTTGCGGTCAACGCTTTCATCCAGCGGGAGTTGCATCGCTGCCGGCGTAAGGTCATCTTTTACTGAACTGCTCCAAGTGACTAATTGATTGCTGATATTTTTTGCGGTAATTCCTAGATCACTTAAAATTTCCGAGCGCTTAGAATGTTCGATAAATGTAAGTGGTACACCGATCGAGTGAATTGGAACGCCAAGATTTGCATCGCGGAACATCTCGGAAATTGTGCTGGCGATTCCGCCATGGCGAATTCCATCTTCAACAACGACAACACTCTTATATCTGCGAGCCATTGTTACCAAGCTTGCAGGTAGCGGCTTCACCCAACGCGGATCAATTACGGTAACTCCAACGCCTTCACGATAAGCCTGGGCCGCCGCTTCAACACAGAGGTGGGCCATCGCACCAATACTTATCAGCAAAATATCCGCACTCTCGCCTCGGTATAAAACATCAATTCCATCACGTCGTTCAAATGCTGGAATATCTGGACCAACGGCGCCCTTAGGGAATCTAATTAGTGACGGCGCATCGGAAATATCAATTGATTCTCGCAGCGTCTCGCGAACCCGCTCACCATCTCGTGGCGCAGCAACATGAAGGGTTGGGACAATTCCAGTTAGGGCTAAATCCCATATACCGTGATGCGACGGGCCATCATCTCCGGTAACACCCGCACGATCTAACACAAAAGTTACTCCAGCTTTATGGAGCGCAACATCAAGTAATAGTTGATCAAATGCGCGATTTAAAAAGGTTGAATAAACCGCAACAACCGGATGCAAACCGGTAAATGCTAAGCCAGCTGCGCTCGTGGCGGCATGTTGTTCTGCAATACCAACATCGATCGTACGTTCTGGGAAGTGCTCTTGGAATTTATCAAGCCCAGTTGGCCCGAGCATAGCTGCGGTTATGGCGACAAGATCCTTGCGTTTTGCGCCAAGTGAAACCAGCTCATCAGAAAAAACACTGGTCCAACTTGGGTTCGATTTAGATACTGGAATACCAGTTACGGGGTCAACGATTCCGACCGCGTGGAATTTCTCAGCCTCATCATTAACCGCAGGTGCGTATCCTCGACCTTTTTCAGTAATGACGTGGACGATCACGGGAGCGCCAAAATGCTTAGCGCTTTGCAAACTTTTCTCCACCGCACCGATGTCATGGCCATCGATCGGCCCTAAATACTTTAAACCAAGATCTTCAAACATACCTTGCGGCGCAATGATGTCCTTAATTCCTTTTTTCACGCCGTGGAGTGTTTCAAAAATTGGTGTTCCAACAACTGGTGTCTTCTCTAAAACACCTTTGCCCCACTCCAAGAACTTCTCGTACCCGCTTGTTGCTCGTAGGGTTGAAAGATAGGTTGCTAAGCCACCTATCGTTGGCGAGTAAGAGCGCTCATTGTCATTAACAACAATGATTAAATTTAAATTTTCACTAGAGGCTATGTTGTTAAGCGCCTCCCACGACATGCCTCCAGTAAGTGCGCCATCGCCAACGACACAAACAACGGTCCGATCACTTTGACCATTTATTGCATTTCCTCTTGCAATTCCATCTGCCCAAGAAAGCGCGGTTGAGGCATGCGAATTCTCGATTACATCGTGTTCGCTCTCGGCACGATTTGGATAACCAGCAATTCCACCTCGCTGGCGCAACTTGTCAAAACCTTGCGCCCGGCCAGTAAGAATTTTATGTACATAACTCTGATGGCCAGTATCGAAAAGCACGGTATCTTTTGGAGATTCAAAGGTTCGGTGAATTGCAATTGTGAGTTCAACGACTCCTAAATTTGGCCCAAGGTGGCCACCGCTTTTTGAAACTTTTTCAATTAAGAACCCGCGAATCTCGCCGGCCAATTCTTCAAGCTCTGGGTAGGAGAACTTCGCTAAGTCGGCTGGACTCTGGAGCGACTCCAGGCGTTTACTCATGGGCTTAGTCTAGTTCAAGCCGTAATTATTTGAGCAGTGAACGCAATACATATTGCATGATTCCACCATGGCGGAAGTAGTCCGCCTCACCTGGAGTATCGATTCGTACGATGGCTTGGAAACTCTTACCATTCGCGCTGACCGTTACCTGCTTTGGTGTAATCCCGTTATTCAACTCAGTAATACCAGTGATTGAAAATTCTTCACTGCCGTTAAGACCTAGCGCTTTAGGGTTTTCACCCGGCAGAAATTGCAGTGGCAAAACTCCCATGCCAATTAAATTTGATCTGTGTATACGTTCGAAAGATTCTGCGATAACAGCCTTAACGCCAAGTAGCGCGGTCCCCTTTGCGGCCCAATCGCGCGAAGAACCTGAGCCATATTCCTTTCCAGCAAGAATAACTAGTGGAACATTTTTTGATTGGTAAGCGATTGAAGCATCATAAATTGTTGACACCTCGCCATCAGCCAAGAAATTCTTTGTGAAGCCACCTTCTACGCCATCTAGCAATAAATTCTTCAGACGAATATTCGCAAAAGTTCCCCGAATCATGACCTCATGATTGCCGCGGCGAGATCCGTATGAGTTGAAATCCCCTCGTTCAATTCCATGCTCAGCCAAGTACTTACCTGCTGGAGAATCTACTTTTATGTTTCCAGCTGGAGATATGTGATCAGTAGTCACGGAGTCACCAAGAACTGCTAAAACTCGAGCACTTGCAATGTCTGTTACGGGAACTGGGTTACGTGGCATTCCCTCAAAGTAAGGCGGCTTGCGAACATAAGTTGATTTAGGATCCCATTCGAAAGTTTTTCCAGTTGGCGTTGCAAGGGACTTCCAACGATGATCGCCTTCAAAGACTGTTGCATAATCTTTTGTGAACATTTCTGAAGAGATTGAACTATCGATCACGCTCTGAATTTCGCCGGCCGTTGGCCAAATATCACTTAGAAAGACTGGCTTACCTGAAGAATCATCACCAAGAGAATCATTCTCAAAATCATGGTCCATCGTCCCTGCAAGGGCATAAGCAACAACTAGTGGTGGTGAGGCTAAGTAATTCATCTTGATATCTGGGCTGATCCGGCCTTCAAAATTTCGATTTCCAGAGAGGACTGCAGTTACCGCCAAATCATTCTCATTTATCGCTTTGCTAATTTCAACTGGCAGCGGCCCGGAGTTTCCAATGCAGGTAACGCAACCATATCCAACTAAATTAAATCCGAGTGCTTCCATATATTTAGTTAGGTCAGCACGATCATAATAATCAGTTACAACTTTTGAACCCGGAGCAAGTGTTGTCTTGACCCATGGCTTTGATTTGAGCCCCTTTTCGACTGCTTTTTTCGCAAGCAAAGCTGCGCCAATCATGACACTCGGATTGGAAGTGTTTGTGCAAGAAGTAATCGAGGCAATTACAACCGCGCCGTTGGTGACCGATGTGGCAGTCCCATTTACATTTACTGCAATTTTTTCACTACTTGTTTTTTCACCAAAATAGGATGGTGCGATCTTTTCATAAGAATCTTTTGCGCTGCTAAGAGAGATACGATCTTGCGGACGCTTTGGTCCAGCGATTGAGGGAACGATTGTTGCTAAATCCAGCTGTAATTTCTCGGAAAACCTTGGTTCCGCACTTGGATTGTGCCAGAGCCCAATCTTTTTCGCATAGCTTTCAACTAGTTCAAGTTGATCAGCGGTGCGGCCAGTAAGGGCGAGATAGCGAATTGTTTCTTCATCAATTGGGAAAATTGCGCAGGTCGATCCGTATTCCGGGGACATATTTCCAATTGTTGTTCGATTTGCCATTGGCAAAGCGCTCACACCAGGACCATAAAATTCTACAAACTTTCCGACAACCCCATGCTTACGCAGCATCTCGGTGATTGTGAGAACTAAATCCGTTGCGGTCGTTCCAATCGGAAGAGATCCGGTTAATTTGAAACCAACAACTCGCGGGATCAACATAGAGACTGGTTGACCTAACAGCGCAGCTTCAGCTTCGATTCCACCGACTCCCCAGCCCAAGACCCCGAGTCCATTGACCATAGTTGTGTGTGAATCAGTGCCGACGACTGTGTCGGGATAGGCTCTTAGAACTCCATCAACTTTTCTTGTCATAACAACACGAGCAAGATATTCGATATTTACTTGGTGAACGATTCCCGTTCCGGGCGGCACAACTTTAAATTCATCAAATGCGCTCTGGCCCCAGCGCAAGAAGCGGTAACGCTCTTGGTTTCTCTCATACTCGATATCAGTATTCTCTTCAAAAGATGTTTTGGTGCCAAATTTGTCGGCGATGACCGAGTGATCGATAACCAGTTCGGCTGGTGCAAGTGGGTTTACCTTTGTTGGATCGCCACCTAACTCAGAGATCGCTTCGCGCATTGTCGCAAGATCCACTACGCAAGGTACGCCAGTGAAATCTTGCATGATGACGCGTGCTGGCGTGAATTGGATTTCAGTATCTGGCTCGGCATCTGGATTCCAACTAGCCAATGCCTTGATCTGTTCCGCAGTGATATTTGCGCCATCTTCAGTGCGCAACAAGTTCTCTAGCAAAACTTTAAGACTAAAAGGCAGACTATCTGCCTGGTCTAATTTTGAGATATCAAAGATTTCATAGCTTTGACCGCTAACGTTTAACGTGCTCTTTGCGTCGAACGAATTCTTGCTCACGGGAATATCTTAGCCGCGACTGAACCGGGCCACACATTCAACATGATGCGTCATCGGGAAGAGATCGAAGCCTACGATGTGATCTAGGTGATATCCGCCCGCTTCCAACGCTTTCGCATCACGTGCCAGGGAGGCCGGATCGCAGGATACATAGACGATAACTCTTGGAGATTTTGCAAGCATCTCCTTAACGACCATCTCGCCTGCACCAGTGCGCGGTGGATCTAGCAAGATCACATCAGCACGTTTTACAAGTGGAAGTTTCTGTTCTACTCGACCAGAGTGAATTGTTAAATTCTTCTTCCCATCAAAAATACGAAGTGCATCTTGCGTGGCCCGATGACTTGATTCAATTAGGTGGACGCGACCAATGTCGCCAACTTCCTCCAGCATTGGAGCGGTGAATAACCCAACTCCACCGTATAAATCACAAGCATGATCGCCCGGGCGTAACGCCAGTAAATCAATTGCGAGTTTCATAAGCGTTTCTGGGGCCCGCACATGTGCCTGCCAAAATGAAGTCGGTGAAATTTCATAAGTGAATTCGCCAACTTTTTCATGGAGTTGAGTTGGCCCCGAAATACTTCGACCACCTCTAGAAACATTTCGTTCACCAGAATTTGAAACAGCTACTTCAAGTCGATCCTCACCCTTCCAGGTTCTGTCAAAAATTACTGGATCATTAATCGCATCGAGCGCGATTTGGCAACTTTCTATCTCGGTAATTTCATTACTTCGCGAGGAGAAGAGGCCTAGCTTGCCATTTTTTGAAATTGCAAAGTCCATTCGAGAGCGCCAGTGCAATCCATCTTCAGGTGCGACTGCGAGCACATCTAAATCAATATCCATTCTTGCTAATCTAGAAAATTGTTCCCGAATTACGGCGCGCTTTAATTCAAGTTGGGCGCCAATTTCTACATGCTGAAAATCGCAACCGCCACAACCACCAGGCACCGCATATTTGCACGGTGCGACAACACGGTCCTTGGATGCTTCGAGAATTTCAATCGCATCACCACGAGCAAGTCGAGATGAGATAGATGTAATTTCTATGACAGCACGTTCGCCAGTTATCGCATGTCTAACAAAAATAACTTGACCATTATGTCGTGCCACAAAGTGGCCGCCATGTGCTACCGGACCAATATCAACTGTTACTCGCATCCCTACTTTTAGATCGGCGGGCGCGGTTGTCTCCATAAGGGCAACCTTAAGGGTGTAGGGTGTACTTCGTGCACGTAGTAATCATGGGATGCGGTCGGGTCGGTTCCGGCCTAGCGCGAGAACTCGAAGCTAGCGGCCATTCTGTTTCCATCATTGACCAGAATCGTGAGGCCTTTCGCCGATTGGGCGCAGATTTTAAGGGAATGACTGTTTCTGGGGTTGGATTTGACCGCGATATTCTTCTTGAGGCAGGTATCGATCGAGCAGAAGCCTTCGCAGCAGTTTCAAATGGCGATAACTCAAATATCTTGGCAGCACGAGTCGCGCGCGAAACTTATGGCGTACAAAATGTAGTTGCAAGAATTTATGACCCAGCGCGCGCCGAAATTTATCAGCGCCTTGGTATCCCAACAGTTGCAACAGTTCTTTGGACTACAGATCAGATTATGCGTCGCCTCGCTCCAGAAGGTTCGCGTTCGGAATGGCGCGATGCAAGTGGCGTTGTCCAACTCTGTGAAGTTCATTTACATCACGATTGGTTTGGCCAACCGGTCTCACTTATCGAAACCTCAACCAAAGCCCGAGTCGCATTTATTACCCGCCTTGGTGAAGGCATGATCCCAAATGAAAATTCTGTCCTTCAAGAGGGGGACTTGATCCACGTAATGGTTAGTAATTCAGAATTGGAAAATGTCGAAAAATCACTCGCTAAATCGCCGGAAGAGGCTTAAGCCATGAAGATTGCTATCGCAGGAGCTGGCAATGTTGGGCGCTCTATCGCCCGCGAACTTTTGGAAAATGGCCACCACGTTCTCTTGATTGATCGCGATCCTAAGGCGCTTAAAATGGAGAGCGTTCCAAGCGCTGAATGGTTGATGGCGGACGTTTGTGAAATTACCTCACTTGATAATGCCAAACTAGACACCTGCCAAGTTCTTATTGCCGCTACTGGTGATGACAAAGTAAATCTTGTTGCCTCTCTCCTAGCCAAGACCGAATATGGCGTGCCTCGTGTTGTGGCTCGCGTAAATCACCCGAAAAATGAGTGGATGTTTGATAGTTCATGGGGCGTTGATGTTGCAGTTTCCACGCCAAGAATTATTTCGGCCATTGTTGAAGAAGCCGTTTCTGTAGGCGATGTTGTTCGTCTCTTCTCACTTCGCAAAGGCGAGGCGAGTCTTGTTGAAATCACATTGCCAGATACCGCTAAGGCCTGCGGAAAGACAGTTGATGAGATCAAACTTCCAGAAAATGCCTCACTTGCCGCAATAGTTCGTGATGGTCACGTTATTACACCTCACAGCCACGATGTATTTTCACCAGGCGATGAGCTGCTTTTTGTTGCAACCGCAGCGGCTGAAGAACTCCTAAAGGAATGCTTTATAGCTCAGTAGTTGCTTCACTTTTAGCTATCGGCACCGAACGTATGACCAGCCAGGTTCCCCAGAGCGTCAATAAGTAAAGTGGGAAGCCAAGAAATACATTAGCAACACCAAGTGCGTTTAGTTGGTTCGCCTTATAAAGCGGATATTGCACTGCAAGTCGGATCCCAAAGAGCGCAAACCAAATCCAACTCGCATTCATGTAGGCGCGCATGCGCTTAGGATCTTTACGCCAATTAAAATTTTCACCAAGAATTGGCCCAAGTACGACGCCGATGATCGGCCACTTCACAATTATCGAAATTAGATACACGATGAGGAATGCAGAATTTTTCCAGAGGCTTGGCGCGTAATAAGCCTTCGCAGTTCCAGATTTCCAAGCAAACCAGCCACAAAAAACCACACCAACAAATCCACTTACCGCGTGCATCAAGGTGTCCCGGCGAATTAGCCGATAGAGCGCAAGTAATGCGGCAACAACTATTGAAACGAGGAGACAAACTTTAAGGTTCTTAGAGATGTCATAGGCCAAGAGAAAGATCAACGAAGGAAGCGTTGAATCAATTATGCCTTTTGCGCCGCCCAGAGCAGCTACGACTTTAGATTTATCTTCTTCTTGCATCAGGCGCCCCTCCCAGTTGAACCAAAACCACCGGTACCACGATCTGAACCGGGCAAATTATCAACTTCAATAAATTCTGCGATCTCCACTTGTTGTATAACGAGTTGTGCAATTCGATCACCCTTTTTAAAAGAGACCGCTTCCTTAGGGTCGTGATTAATCAAGATTATTTGTAACTCACCGCGATAGCCAGCATCTACGGTTCCCGGGGTATTAACCATTGAGACTCCGTGTTTGATCGCAAGACCAGAGCGCGGGTGTACCAGGGCAACAAATCCATTAGGTAGCGCGATTGAAATTCCGGTCGGAACCAGCGCGCGTTCCCCGGGCGCAAGGGTGATGTCGATACGAGTTGTGAGGTCCGCTCCGGCATCGCCAGGTTTAGCATATTTAGGAAGTGGAACCGACGGGTCTAATCGCTTAATCAATACTTGTGCGCTCAAGGATTTATCTCAAATTCTGGATCGACGAATGCAAGAAGTTCTGGATGTGCGGTTACGTGATCGATGTACTCTTTTGGTGCATTTTCTAGAAAATGTTTCATGGGAACTATTACAAACAGCGCCGAGGCCTTCACTGCAACCGGGCCGTCGGGATCTCCGATTCGACCTTGCGCAGAACAATAAACTTTTCGATTGACTTGACCAGTAATCTCCGCACTAATGTGCAAAGTTGTTCCCATTGGCACTGGCAATAAGAAATCTGTTTCTAGTCTGGCAGTCACGGCAGGCGCACGAATCAGCCACATTAATTTTCCAAGTGCCTCATCAAACGCGAGCGAGAGTAAGCCACCATGCGCCAGTCCTGGTGCACCTTGGTGATTCTCGGTTACGGTAAAAACTGCAGTTAAATTCTGACCAGACCCGGCATGTGCGACGAGATGCAGTCCGGTCGGATGTAATTCACCGCAACCAAAACAATGTCCGAAGTGGGATGGAATCTTTGTGCCAGGTTGTGGCGCCTTCGCATGCCGCGCGGGTATCTCTGCGCCAATTGGCGGAACGGTACTTGGTATGCGACTCATACCTGAACTGTAATGCAACCACCCTTGCCTAACTCCTAATGCAGTAGCGTGCCGCCATGGGCAACAGCAAGCGACATTTCGATGCCAACTATGGTGCCCCGCTTTATCAAGAAAAAATTGGATGGAGCTGGTGGCTCTGGGCGTTCGCGCTATTTCTTGGTGCTTCGATCTCCCTTGCCGTTTGGGCTGCAATTTCACCAATGGCAACAATCGTGATTTCTATCGCCGAGTTTTTACTTCTGATTCTCGCATCAGTAAAAACTAAACTCCTTATCACTGTCACAAAAGGTTGGCTTCTAGTAGGACCAGCGGCTATCGAACGGGCTTACTTGAAAAGCTTTATTCCCCTAGCCTTCAATGAATTAGCTAAAGTGCGAGGAGTCGATGGTGACCCTGCAGCCTTTCTGCAATTGCGATTCTGGATTAGCTCGGCCATCAAGGTTGATTTGCGCGATCCAAAAGATAAAACGCCCTACTGGTTAATTAGCACCAGCAGAGCGAGTAATCTTGCAGAGGTTCTTAACTCTCATTAGTAGCCGTTATTAGTCACAATCAGTGCAAACCGCCTTGGCGCCTTCGCCGCGAGCAAGTTGCGTTATATGGTGAACTAAGAAGCATCTAGAACAAGTAAATTCATCTTGTTGTTTTGGAACAACCCGAACGGTTAGCTCTTCGCCTGAAAGATCAGCACCAGGAAGTTCAAGATTCTCAGCCGCTTCTACTTCATCAATATCAACTTGTCCCGATTGTGCATCTACTCGGCGAGCTTTTAGCTCTTCGAGAGATTCTTCGTGGAGTTCTTCATCCGTTTTTCGCGGTGTGTCGTAATCCGTTGCCATGGCACCTCCTCCACTTGCTTCTCTTGCGCTAGTTTCATAGGTTCTCTAGATTTTCTAGATTTCCTGGATTCCCTTTTTACTGCTATCAGGGCGGATAGTGTCTTATAAGTAGTGGAACTACCTAATCAACCTTCGGCGTGTCGGAATTATTCCCCGACTATTCACGGCGCGTTATGAGGGGCTAAGGTTTTAAGCGAATTGGGCTCTGCCCGCGTGCAACAAGGCGATCAAAATGTGCATCTCGCTTTTCGACAAAGCGCGAGACATCAGCCTGCGCTGCGGAAATGTATTCTGCTAATTCATTTCGAGCCATCTCGCCCGCCGCAGTGAAATCTTCGCGCTCAAATATTTTCCAGGCGCGGAGCACCGGAGCAACAACATCCTCCAGATGAGATTTTGGATCGTAAATTCCGGCGAGGGCAATCTGTACTGACTTGCGACCCCAACCGGGCATACCAGCACCTGGCATTTGGAAATTAGTAACAACATCCTTAATAGCAATCATGGCAGAATCGGGCTCCATATCCAAGGCAGCGCCGAGCAAGTTCCGATAGAACAACATATGCAAATTCTCATCTAGTGCAACTCTCGCCAACATGCCTTCACAGATCGGATCATCAGAAATTCGTCCGGTGTTGCGGTGGGAAATTCGAGTTGCTAGCTCTTGAAATGTTACGTATGAAACTGTGTGAAGCATGTCATTGTCGTAAGGGGTCTTATACCCAACTTGCATATGGGCCATCCGCAAATCTTCTAATTCAATTGGATCAACGCCACGGGTTGCCATTAAATAATCTCGAAGAACAATGCCATGTCGGGCTTCTTCCGCCGTCCAGCGATTTAACCAATTATTCCAGGCACCATCGCGTGACATCGAAACTGCAATCTCGGTGTGATAGCTCGGCAGATTATCTTCGGTAAGCAAATTTAAAATTAATGAGTCTTGCGCAATTGGCGTTAACTTAGAATCTTTCGCTTCCCAGGCATCGCCATTTAGCGGACCAGCAAAAGTTCGACCTTCACTCCACGGGACATACTCGTGTGGATACCAATCTTTTGTTGTAGCAAGGTGTCGATCTAATTCAACAGCGACGACTGGTTCAAGATCGCGAATTAAACGCGTTTGAACTTCCGGATCGATGCTGGCCATGGTTGAAACTTACCGCATAAGTCGTTATTACTCGCTAGTTACTTTTCGGGGTTGCTTCGCAATTTCTCGGTACGGGTTTGAGATTGCTCACGTCGATAGGCCGCAATCGCGCCATGATTACCCGATAACAGGACTTCGGGAACGCTTAACCCACGCCACTCTGCTGGTTTTGTATAAGTTGGATACTCCACCAAAGTTGAATTTGCGTCTTCCAATGAGTGTGATTCCTCCGCGAGGGATTGTGGGTTTCCGATCACGCCAGGAATCAAACGAATTATCGCCTCCATAATTACCAGCGTTGCTACTTCGCCACCACCTAAAACATAATCGCCAATCGAAATCTCGCGAACTTTAAAGTTGGGTTGACTTTGGTAGTACGCAGTAACTCTCGCATCAATGCCCTCATAGCGACCACAAGCAAAAATTAAGTGCTTTGATCTCGTTAACTCTTGCGCAACCTTCTGCGTCAATTTAGCTCCTGCGGGCGTTAGAACTATTAGCTCATGCACCGGTTCATCGGATAACTCCGCGACCAGATCAATTGCCTTACCCCAAGGTTCTGGTGACATAACCATTCCAGCACCACCGCCGTAAGGCGTGTCATCTACCGAACCATGTACATCGGTTGTTTGTGCGCGCAGATCATGAACGCCAATTTCTATCAAACCCGATTCGGATGCTTTACCAATTAGCGAGAGCTTTAGTGGCGCTAGATATTCCGGGAAAATTGTGATTACATCAAAACGATTGACTTCACTCATCAAGTAACCCCTCTGGTGGGAGAACTGTGATCTTGCGATCCTTGATACTTACCTCAGGAACAATGGATTTAACAAAGGGAATCAAAATCTCCCGACCCAAATAATCAACCGCTAAAAGATTCTGTCCGGGTAAGGTAACGACATCAGTAACCGGGCCTAGTTCTCTACCATCACCCGTTACTACCAGGCAACCAAGTAACTGCTGCAGATGGAAGTCATCTTCAGTTGTACCCGCTTCGATATCGACCTCGGAAAGCAATAGGACATTGCGTAGCACCTCAACTTGATTGCGGTCAGTGATACCTTCAAATCCGAGAAGCAGCGTCCCGTTGTGATCACGGACCGATGCGATAGTTAGCGGACCGATGGTTGCTGGATCAGTTATTAAACGCGTTCCAACTTTGAAACGGTCTTCCGGCTGGTCGGTACGAACTTCAATTGTTGCTTCACCAAGTACTCCATGTGCGCGCCCAATTCGAGCGACGACAAGAAGCATTTTTATCTAGCCTCGTCGGCCTCGATGAGATCGACGCGGACTGAGCGGCCAGCAATTGCACTTACAACAGTACGAAGTGCGCGAGCAGTTCTACCATTGCGACCAATTACCTTGCCGATGTCATCTGGGTGAACACGAACTTCAAGAGTTGTTCCACGGTGATGAGTCTTCTCTGTGATTACAACTTCGGCAGGATTATCAACAATTCCCTTAACGAGGTGTTCTAGTGCCTCATCAATCATCGTTATTCGGCCACTTCTTCGGTTGGGGTTTCGGTAGCCGCTTGCTCTGGAACTGGTGCCTGGTCCGTATTTGATTCCACTTCGGACACCACCTCGGCAACTTGTTCAACTTCGGACACAACTTCGGAGGCTGCTGGTGCTTCTTCTACAACAGGGTTCGACTTAGCAGCAAGCTTTTCGGCCGCACGCTTCTTCATTGTTGTTGCGCCATCTGCTGGCTCATTCATTGCATCTTTCACAGCTGCTTCGTAAGCAATTCGCTTGTGTGGCTTCTCAGCAATTTTTCTAAGAGTTCCTTCTGTTCCAGGAAGTCCCTTAGCTTTCTGCCAATCGCCAGTAATTTTAAATAGCGCCTCTACCGCTTCAGTTGGTTGTGCACCAACAGACATCCAATACTGTGCGCGTTCTGAGTTAACTTCAATTAATGAAGGTTCTGAAATTGGTGAGTAGCGACCGATCTCTTCAATAGCGCGGCTGTTACGAGCTGTACGAGCATCAGCAACAACAATGCGGTAGTGCGGAGTCCGGATCTTTCCCAAACGCATCAACTTAATTTTTACGGCCACGTAGGCTTTCTCCTTGAATTTAATTGGTAGAACTTTGTTGTGACAGTGGGAGCGTCACTTCAAATTTCAAACCTTGGTTTATCGTGACAGTTTGACCACGATAGCTCGGGGGTAGAGGGCCCCTTGCAGGAGGCCAATCTTGCCAGCCCACTTGGATATCCCCAAATTGTGAATTGGCCGAGGTTTACGAGCTCTCGGCAGCGCGCTTCGCCGGGTTTCCAGAGCGTGATTTCTTCGCTTTTGGGGCGTGGCCTTTATTTGAATTGGCACCAGTGGTGGGTGGGAACTGTGGCATGCCAGGAGGCAGCTGCATATTTCCCAAACCACCCTTCCCAGAACGCATCTGTTTCATCATCTTTTGCGCACCTGTGAATCTTTCGACTAACGAGTTCACATCTGAAACTGCGCGCCCACTCCCCTTAGCAATTCGGGCACGACGTGAGCCATTTAAAACTTTAGGGTCTCGGCGTTCTAGTGGGGTCATCGATTGAACAATTGCTTGCGTGCGAATCAATTCACTATCGTCAAATTGTTCTAGTTGTTTCTTCATAGCACCAGAATTCGCGCCAGGAAGCATGCCCAGTAACTTCGTCATAGAACCCATCTTCTTCATGGCTTCCAATTGCGAGAGAAAGTCATCAAGAGTGAAATCTTCGCCACTTGCAAATTTGCTTTCTAGTTTTGCCGCGGTATCACCATCAAAAGCGTTTTTCGTAGCTTCAGCCAAAGTTTGGATATCGCCTAAGCCAAGGATTCGAGAGGCCATTCGATCTGGATAAAAGAGATCAAAATCAGTGACCTTCTCGCCAGTTGCGGCAAACAT
>Ga0007796_10000140_pt1 | contig 19471 bp, 4 predicted proteins | sample CryBogmetaGMA0M_FD_60373 | JGI IMG/M metagenome (GOLD analysis project Ga0007796, IMG submission 60373) | Freshwater microbial communities from Crystal Bog, Wisconsin, USA - MA0M | ecosystem: Environmental > Aquatic > Freshwater > Lake | place: Crystal Bog, Wisconsin, USA | collected 2009-07-06 | reverse complement strand
AACTTTTAATGACTATATTGAAAGTTCAGAATTTATTGCTCTGCTGGACGTTATGGCTTTTATGGGCCAAAGTCTGGCATTCCGCACCGACTTAAACACACGTGAAAACTATTTAGACACAGCCGAACGCCGCGATTCAGTTGTTCGTTTGGCTAATCTTGTTAGCTATACCGCTAAACGTAATACAGAGGCCAGCGGATATCTTAAAGTGTTTAGTGTAAGCACTACAGAAAATATTACAGATTACAACGGTATCAATCTGGCTAACCTCACAGTGAACTGGGCTGATCCTACCAATTTGGATTGGCAAGAACAGTTTACTACCATACTCAATGCAACCTTGGTTAACACACAGAAGTTTGGTAATCCTGGCAACGATCAAGTTATACTTGGAGTTGACACTCAAGAATATACTATTAATTTGGTTCCTGGATACTTGCCGGTAATTCCGTATACCTCTACAATCGACACAGTGAATATGCCATTTGAAGTGGTCAACAGTACAAGTGTGGGACAAAATTTTGTTTACGAACCTCCACCGTTGCCTAATGGACAATTTAATATTTTGTTTAGAAATGACCAACAAGGTTATCTCAGCGCCAATACTGGGTTCTTCTTCTTGTTCAAGCAAGGGGTATTACAAAATCAAGATTTTAATCTAGCAGAACGTATAACCAATCGTGCTGTGGCCATCAACATTGAAGGCGTTAACAACACTGATGTTTGGCTTTATCAGTTAGACAATCTAGGCAATATTTCTAACTTTTGGCAACGAGTTCAAAGTGTATACGCCTCTGCAGTAGAGCAACTAGCACCGGGCACACGAAATATTTACAGTGTAGCCAGTCGTACCAATGATCAGATTACTTTAAACTTTGGCGATGGAATATTCAGTACAATCCCTGTGGGCACTTTCCGTACCTATGTTCGCGCCAGCAATAGTCTAACTTATATTATTAATCCAGTAGAAATGCAAAGTGTGGCTGTGCCTATCAGCTATGTAAGTCGCACCGGACAAATTGAAACAATTACATTTACCTGCGGTATTACACAACCTGTGACCAATGCCCAGTCTCGTGAAACTATTGCTGAAATTAAACAACGTGCTCCAGCACAATACTATACACAAAATCGTATGGTCAATGGCGAGGACTACAGCCAGTTTCCGTTTACGCAGTATACTAGTATTCTTAAAAGTACAGCCGTTAATCGTGCGTCAATTGGAACTAGTCGTTACCTTGATCTAGTCGACGGAACAGGCAAATATTCCAGCACTGATATTTTTGCTAGCGACGGCGCACTATGGGAATCTAACGATTTATACTCATTTCAATTTAGTTGGTTAACCTCCAATGACATTTCTAGTGCAGTAATTAATCAAATTAATCCATTGGCGTTAAGAGCCGGCCTACAACAATTTTACTATGCTAATTTTCCACGTCCGTCTTTAGTATCATTAAATTTGACCTGGCATCAAAGTACAGTAATCACTAATGAAACCACTGGTTATTTTCAAAACGAGTTAGGAAATCCAGTTTCAATTGGTAGTTATGCTAGCAACGATGCCAAGTATATCACGCAAGGTAGCTTAGTACAATTTGCAGCTCCTAGTGGATATTATTTTAACAGCGAAAATCAACTGGTAGTTGGTACACCAACCAAAGCCGATGATAAACTTACTATTTGGGCTGCCCCTACTGCGGTCTATTTGTCAGGAACTGCACAAGGCCTGGGTAATTTACCTTCGGGTGTTGGCCCTGTGGTTTTAAATGCCTTTGTTCCAACAGGGGCTATACCCGTCCAGGTAATTCCTTTGTTTACAACAGATATTCCTGTGAGCGTTCAACAAAGTGTCGTTGAACAAATTTCTCTTAATCAAAACTTTGGTCTAGGTTACGATAATCTTACCGCAACCTGGTATGTGATTACTTCAAACAATCTTGCGGTTAATGCATCATTTGGCAATGTTAATAATCCAAACACAGATGGAACTAATAGTGATGCTAGCTGGTTGATACAGGCTACCTATGATGGGTCTGCTTACACTGTGGTTTCACGAAGCTTAGACTACTACTTTGGTAGTGTATTACAAACAAGATTTTTCTTTTATACCAGCGATCCTATCTATGACAGTAGAACAGGAACTGTAATACGTGATTATGTGAATGTATTAAAAATTAATAGTTTTCCTGACACGGCTGTTCCAATTGGTACAGATAATCGATTAACTATTATTGATCAACCTGTTCTTGGTGATGGCCTAGTAGACGATTTTCAAGTGGTAGTAAGTTTTGCCAAGTCACCCGGCGACCTTACACCGGTTAATCCAGATTTTTTCAACGACATTGTGGCTCCTGATGTTAATGCCAATCAGAAATATGTATTCTTCCAGGCCACAGTGGATTTTGATAATTTACAACGCTATCTGCTGATAGAAGCTGGCATAGTCAATAGTGATTACCCAACTCTTTCAAGTATACAGGCAGTACAAACACAATATGTTGTAGGCCAAGTATTTTATGCCTATTCAGACGCAAGTTTTTATGTTCTTGGTGTAGACAGTTTAGGCAATCCAACTCTGACTCTAAGCAATAACTATTTGGCCAAGACAGGCCGCCAAGACTTATACTTCCAATATCGTCACAACAGTCCGTTGACTAATCGTATTGATCCTGGATCTACAAACATTATTGATCTGTACGTGGTAACCAATGCTTATTATACAGCGTACACTAATTGGTTGCAAGACACCACTGGCACTGTGGCAAAACCAGAACAGCCCACCATCGATCAATTAACCACTGCCTATCAAGGCCTACAAAATTATAAAATGATATCTGATAATATGATTATTAACAGTGTTGACTTTCAACCCCTGTTTGGACAAAAAGCAGAGCCAGCACTGAGAGCCACAATCAAAGTGATCCGTTCCGCTAATAGTACGGCCAGCACCAGTACTATTAAAAATTTAGTAGTGGCCAACATAAATGCTTATTTTGATATTGCCAATTGGAATTTTGGAAATACTTTTTATTTTAGTGAACTAGCAGGGTACCTACATCAAAGGATTGGCGAGATTGTTAGTAGTGTAGTCTTGGTACCATTAAGTCAACAAAAAAGTTTTGGTGATCTATATGAAATCAGATCAGCTCCAAATCAAATTTTTGTTAATGGCGCCACAGTCAATGACATTGAAGTGATTACTGCTTTGACCAGCACTAATCTACAAACCGCTCCTGGTAGTGGAGTAATTTAATGGCCAAGCAAGTTCGAAGTGTAGAGTTTTTACCGTCGATATTCCAAACTCCGATTAATGATCAGTTTTTATCGGCTACACTAGATCAGTTGATTCAGAATCCTGAGCTTACACAAACACAAGGGTTCATTGGACGCCGAGTTGGGCCCGGGGTTAATGCCAACGACAAATATGTTGTTGAACCAACTAAAACTCGCAATGATTATCAATTAGAACCTGGAGTAGTACAAGTAGATCCAGCAGATAGTCATAAAATTATAGATGCTATAACCTATCCCGGCATTAATGACGCACTAAAATTACAAGGCGCCTATACCGACAACGCAGAGAGACTTTATACCAGTGACTACTACACCTGGGATCCATTTGTTGACTTTGACAAATTTGTAAACTATGCACAATATTATTGGTTGCCCGGTGGTCCATTGGCCGTGGATGTGTCAGCTGAGGGCGTTCCACTTACAGATAGTTTTACAGTAACTCGGGCCAACGGTGTTTACACATTCTCGGGTGTCACCGGCGATAATCCTGTAATTACTCTAGCCCGTACTGGCCGATATACTTTTAATGTAGCACAAAATCAACAAGAAACTGTAAACTACCGTGTAACCAATAACAATAACAGCAGTTGGAATATTGATTTTCAACCCAATCCTACATTAACATTAACTCGTGGCAATACCTATGTGTTTAATTTGTCACAAACCTTTCCGTGGGCATTTTATTTTAAAACAGAACTTAGTTTAGGAACAACCAATGTCTACTCAGATGGAGTATTCAACGGCGGAGCCGGAACCGGACTGATTACATTTACGGTACCTCAAGATGCCCCAGACACCTTGTATTATTGTAATGACCTGCAGATCAATCTGCGTGGTCAAATTAATATTGTTGATGGTACATCTGGTACAGGACCTGGATTCTGGATTCAAACAGATCCCGGAGTCAACGGTCGTATTCCTACGACACCTAATATTAGTAGTAGAGATGTCTACGGAGTAGTCAACAACGGTGAAGACCTAGGCACAGTTACATTTAATGTGCCAGCTGCTACAGCTCAAGATTTTTACTTTAATATGCCTAGCATCGGGCAGGTAGATTTAGTTACTACATTACAGTTTGACCAAATTAATAATCAGTTTGTAAGTATATTCTTAGAGAACAATCCCGACGGCATTGACGGTATTACTAATTTAGAAAATCGCACCATAGCTTTCATTACACAAGATTCAAATCCTGAAACTGGCGGATGGCAACAGACTACATTTTTTGATCCACTGCTTAATGTGGGTAATGTAGAAAGTGGCACAGGATCTTATGATTCCACTACCTTTTCTCAAACTACACCCATCACCGATCAAGCCACACAATACAGTATATGGCGCATACAGTACCTGACTGCTGTGGGCGGTGGTGTTTATATGTCGTTGCAATTTGTACAAAATGTAGACCTTGACAATAAATTTTCAGTTGGATTTGGTGCAGAATATTCTAGTACTAGTTGGTACAAAGATAGTGACGGCTTTTTTAGTGAGATTCCATTGCTTACTGCTGATAAAAGTTTGCTATTTTACCAAGACGGTACAGACCCAGAAATATTTGGGCAGATTCGTATAATTGATCAGCAGGCATCTACTACAATAAATGTTGATGAAATCATTGGATCCCCCACCTATACTAGCCCCAACGGAGTCATATTTACCAATGGTATGAAAGTAGTGTTCCGCGGAAATGTTTATCCTGCATCATACCAAGATAATGAATACTATGTAGAAGGAGTAGGCACAGCAATTCGACTATTGCCTGTAGGAAATTTTGTAACCCCTGAAACGTATACCGTAGGGGCAAGTGTGCCGTTTGACACAGTTCCTTATGATTTTGGAAACTTTGATGGCAGTTTAAACCAACCCGCAGTTCCAGATTATATTACAGTGAATCGCGCCAGTTTGGATCTTAATGCCTGGGCTCGTAGTAATCGTTGGTTCCATATTGATGTAATCAATGCCTCAGCTGCATATAATAATACTACTCCAATTTTAGATAATAATTTCCGTGCTCGCAGACCTATTTTAGAATTTCGCGCCGGCACAAGATTGTTTGATTTTGGAACTGAAGGTTTACAGCCAGTCGACATTGTTGACTTTACCGAGACCGATGCTCTAAGCAATGTCAACGGATCCCTTGGCTTTGGCACCGATGGGTATAATCTACTCAACGGAAGTACAATTATTTTTGCCGCAGATCTAGATCCAGAAGTACGCAAAACAGTTTACCTAGTAGAATTTGTTACTCCAGATACTGTGCCGCCGTTAATCCCAGAACCTGTAATTGTATTAACTCCAATTGCAACAGCACTAGCAGAACAAACTGTGGTTATTTTGAGTGGCACCACCGAGCAGGGTATATCTTGCTACTACAATGGGGTTGACTGGTCACCACCACCGATTATGTGGATTGATACATCTGGAACTGCAAGGCCTGCAGGGTCAACCGCAGTCAATAGTTTGTACGCAACTAGAGTAACTCATGAAGGATTGTTACCAGCTCAACAAAAAATTAGTGTAAATCAACCTCCATTGTTTGATATCTATGATAGCAAGGGAATTAGTTTTGGCAACCGAACAGTATACCCTAGTTCAAACTTTACAGGCAGTCCCTTGTTCAGCTATGCTATAGGCAATGCCGCTCCTGATCTTGTATTAGGATTTCCGTTGACATATTTGAGTTTGACCAATCTTGGTGATATTGTTTTTGACAATAATTTTTACAAAGATTCTTTTAACTATACCATTGACAGCACAGGACAAACTGTACCACTTAGCACAGGATTTGTTAGACAGTATCAAACTCGTCTTGTATTTGAACGTGAGATTGGGTGGCAAACTGCCGTCACAACTAGCTTGGTTCGTCAACAATTCCAGTTTGTCTATGACGGAAGTCCTTTGCTATTAGATGTAGCAGTCAATAATAATAACACGGTTCCTGCTGTACAAATATTTGCCAATGGCCAATTCCAAGAGGCGTATAATTATCAATACACTGTTGGTACCAATACCACTACTATTAATCTATTAACCACCTATGTACCAGGCGATTTAATTGAGGTTGTAGTACTCAGTGACCAAGTTAGTGCAACAGGGTTTTACCAAGTGCCAATGAATTTGTCTAATAATCCGTTAAATGGCAACAGTGATCGATTTACTCTAGGTACCATACGCAATCATTACACCAGCATAGCTGAAAATTTAATAGCGTTGTCAGGCCCTGTTATTGGTGCTAACAATACTCGCGACCTAGGTAATATTATACCTTATGGTCTACAAATCCTACAACAAAGTTCTCCAGCAACGTTGACTGGGTATTTCATGCGTGATGCCAACTATGATATTTTTGCCTCGTTGGCCTACAACAGTACCGAATACATTAAATTTAAATCACAGTTGTTAAATGCAGTGACCACCTTTGGCATCGCTGATTATGATAACTGGACCGTTGCTGAACTGCTAGATGCCAGTATTGCTCAAATAACTGCAGGCAGAACCAATCTTAACTCATTTTATTGGAGCGACATGTTGCCCACGGGAACAGTGTTTACTTCCAATAGTTATACTGTTAATCCTATAACTACCAATAGATTTAACACAACACAAACTTACAATTTTACGGAATCAAATTATTTAGGATTGTGTGTGTATGTTAACAACGTATTATTGACCCGTGATTATCAATATGTGGTTTCTACTGAAGGTCCTACCTTAACTATTACTATACCATTATCAGTGAGCGACGTAGTTACAATCAATGAATACTCCGATACTGCCGGTAATTTTGTACCTAACACTCCTACCAAGTTAGGACTATATCCTAAGTACGAGCCTAAGATTTTCTTAGACCAAGACTATGTAAATCCTACCCCTGTGATCCAAGGGCATGATGGATCAATTACAGTGGCATTTGGTGACATTCGAGATCAAGTTCTATTAGAATTTGAACAACGCATTTTTAGTAATCTTAAGAATGACGGAAATCCTCCTCCCTTGGTTGCCGAAGATGTGATTCCTGGACAGTTCCGTACTACTGATTATACCCAAGCTGAAATTAATCAAATCCTTGGAGAAAACTTTTTGGCCTGGGCTGGTGCAAATAAGTTGGCCTATACCTCACAAACTTACATAGCTGACAACGAATTTACTTATAATTATAGTCAGGCCAGCAATCGACTTGATACTAGTACTCCTTTGTTGGGCGCCTGGCGCGGCATTTATCGTTGGTTCTACGACACGTTGACTCCTAATCTTACACCGTGGGAAATGTTGGGATTTAGTGAAATGCCTGTGTGGTGGACTGATCGTTATGGTCCTATACCTTATACTAGCGATAACTTAGTGTTATGGGGAGACCTAGAGGCCGGCTTGGTAGCTGATCCTATAGCACCCTACATTATACCTAAATATCGTCGCCCGGGCTTAACCTCAGTAATTCCTGTTGACAGCCAAGGTCAGTTGTTGCCACCATTCTACAGTGTGATGGGCGCATATAATCCTCAAGGATTTGTTAAGAGTTGGCAAGTAGGCGACGGTGGCCCAGTTGAAGCAAGCTGGTGGAATAGCTCAAGTTACCCATTTGCTGTTATGCGACTGTTAATCCTGACACGTCCAGCAGAATTTTTTAGTTTGTTTGCTGATCGCGACTTATATCGTTACAGTGCCGAATTTGATCAATACCTATACAATGGTCGCTATAGAATACAACCACAAAATATAGAAGTGTATGGCAATGGTGTTAGCAAGGCCAGTTATATCGATTGGATTGTAGATTACAATCAGCAACTGGCAATGAACAGTACTGACGCATTAACCATAGACCTGGCCAACCTTGATGTTAGATTATGTTATCGTGCTGCATCGTTTATAGCACAAGAAAATTTAAAATTATATTTAGAAAAGAGTGCTCCGCAAAGTCAAAATGATAGCCTGTTAATTCCTCCTGAGAGCTACAATTTATTGTTGTATAAAAATCAACCGTTTAATCGAATTGATTACAGTGCTGTTATTGTAGAAGTGGTCGAGGGCGGATATAGCATATATGGTTACAGCACTACAAATCCTTATTTTAATATTTCAGTCAGCAAAGTAGCCGGCCTTACACAGACAATCACAGCTGGAAATATTAGTGTTACAGTTCCAAGTCAGTATAGTGGACAAGTGGCACAGATACCTTATGGTTATACATTTACTACGCTGGCCAGTGTTGTTGATTTTTTGTTAAGTTATGGCAACTATCTTAAAAATCAAGGACTTACATTTACAGCGCGAGAAAACGGTTATACGTTGAACTGGTTGCAGATGGCACAAGAGTTTGTATACTTTGCTAATCAAGGATGGGCAGAAGGTACTATTATCAACTTGAATCCGTCAGCTACTCAGGCCATAGCCCTAAGACCCGGTTCCGTTGTAGATTCTATTGTGACCTACACTCCAGAAAATTTAATTAAAGATCAAAACCGTCAAGCGTTTAATGCTAGAGATTTGATTGTATTCAGACAAGGAAATTTGTTTAGGGTTAATCCAGCTCCGGCCGGTAGTCAAACTATCAGTTATCTGCAATTAAAATTTACCGACTACGAAGACATGGTGGTCTTAGACAATCGTACTATCTTTAATGATTTGGTCTACAACACCATAACTGCTGAAAGACAAAATCGCCTTAAATTAATTGCTGCCACAAGCACTCAGTGGAATGGTACATTAAATGCTCAAGGATTTATATTAAATCAAAATAATGTAGTAGCTTGGAAATCTAATACCAAATACACCAAGGGCGACATTGTTATCTATAAAAATAATTACTGGCAAGCGGCAAACATTGTACAACCCAAAGAAAAATTTGACTACACAGATTGGTATAAGAGTAATTACGACCGCATCGAACAAGGCCTATTACAAAATCTAGCAACCAAAGCTGATCAATTGGCCAACAGTTATGACACACAAACTGCTAATCTTGCTGGCGATAACGACTTGTTGGCATTTGGACTTATTGGTTTTAGACCAAGACAATACATGGTTGATCTAAATTTAACTGATACTAGTCAGGTTCAATTGTATCAGCAATTTATTAAAACTATGGGTAGTAAAAATGCTACAAATTTGTTTACAGAAGTTAATTTTAATAATTTAACAAGTCAATATGACATTTACGAAACCTGGGGAATTCAGATTGGAACCTACGGAGCTCAGGCCAATCGTAGTTGGTTTGAAGTTGCACTCAATGAAGCGGTACTAAACGGTAATCCTAGCACATTTCAGATTATTCAGCCTGGCCAAACCAGCGAAGCTAACCAGACTATTTTATTAAGCAATCTTTGGGCAGAAAGTTATGCTATACCCAATACCAACATATTGCCTACAACCTACACTAGAAATTTAGACACAGCCTTGCCAAGTGCTGGTTATGTCAATATCAATGACGTTGACATTACAGTGTTCAACCTTAATGACCCAAGTGCTATTGCGGCCCAACTTACCACAGTTGGTAATGGCACTGTAATTTGGGTAGCGCAAGATAATAGTTACGATTGGAACATTTATCAATGCGTTCAAGTCCCAGGACAGTTAATCCAGGTATCTGACAATCTCAATGGAACCAGTCGCGCACAATTTAACGGTGTTGTTAATTTGGCCATTGGCGACTTAATAATCGTTCGTTATTTTGACACAGCGATTGATGGAGTATACCGTGTATTGAGCAGACCCACAATTGACAGTGTAGTTATTCAATACGCATTTGTTAATTCTAATCAAACTACAATTACTGGAATTGGTATTGTGTTCCGACTACAAACTATGCGAGTAAGTCAGGCCAGCGATATTATTAATTTGCCTTATGCTAATCAACTTATACCAGGAGCACAAGCCTGGGTTGATAATAACGGCTCTGGGCACTGGGAAGTTCTACAGAAAACCGATCCATTTGCCGCTATAGAAGCTATAACAGCCAATAACCCAGAAGTTGATTCGTTGTTTGGATCTAGTCTAGCACAAAGTTCAGATCATTATGTTATGATAGTGGGTTCCCCGGGTTCTGGAAGCGGCAATGGCGCAGTCTATACATATAGTTTAAAACAAAACCAATATGTAGAAAATACAAAATTATTGTTGTCTGCGACCGGCGTTGCCGGCTATGGTAACAGTGTAGATTTTGGTAACAGAACTTGGGCTGTAGCCGGAGCAAGTGCTAGTAATAGTGGTGCTGGTTATGCCACAGTATTGTATTTGATTCCTGCATCTAACGACTATGTTCAAACGCAATTGTTGGTGGCGCCAGATCAAGACTTTAGCGCCTCAGGATTTGGTTCAGCAGTACAAATTAGTGATGACGAGCGGTGGATGTATATTAGTGCCCCAGGTGCCAACAAAATTTACGCATATGGACGAGTTGATGTGCCAGAACAAAATGTTTCCTATGTAGGCAACGGAACCACCTCATCGTTTAATTACAGCAACAGCATTGTCATCGACTATACCTATCCAGACCAACTGCTGGTAACTGTAAACAATGTGTTGCAAACATACGGAGTTGATTATACGTTATCAGATACCGCAGTTAATTTTACATCGGCTGTTGTAAATAACAATAAGATTTTTATTAGTCGTCGCAAATCATTCCAGGTAATAAATTTTAATGCTTTAACTCTGTCTATAGTAGATTATTTGTACACAGCCACAAATTACGATTCGTTTACAATTCTAGCAAACAATGTATTGCAACGACCTTATATTGATTATACATTTAGCGGCGGTGTCGTTACATTTATTACCTCGCTTCCATCCAATTCTAACATTGTAGTATCGTCTGCTGTAGCCGGTGCATACTGGCAATATGTTGACGTCATTACAGCCGCTGGCATTGATGGCGATGCTGGTCTTGGCACCAGTTTGACTACTGATCAATTGGGCCTGCAACTTTTAGCCGGTGCACCGTTGGACAGTGCTCTAGATGCCAGCGGCAATACTATTAATAATCCTGGCGCCGTGTATGCATTTGATCGAAGCACCATTAGGTATATCATTACCAGTGCTAGCCAATTAACTTATGCAATTCCTGGAACATATACTAGCCCAATAGCAGTAATGGTGAACAATCAATATTTGACCAACACTGCTCAATATATCAATGGCCAGTTTACAGTAAGTGGCAGTAACATTGTATTGTCCAGTTCTATCTCGTTGACTGTGGGCGATACCTTAGAGATTGAAACCAACCAATTCCAATTCGTGCAAAAATTTGCAAGCAATGTTGTGATTGACGAAGCCAAGTTTGGTCAAAGCGTAGATATCTGTTCCAACAGTTGCAGTGTATATGTCGGTGCACCATTTGATTCCTATGCCGCTGAAACAATTGAAGCTGGACTAGTTCAACGTCAAGTTAATCAATCCAGAATTTACGGAGTGACCACTAGCACCGTGGCAAATCCTTCATTGACCTCAGGAGATACTTTAAGACTTAATCTTCAGGAAGTAGCTGTTCCTGCCGATAATACTGTAGCCGGGTTAGTCAATGCTATCAATACCGCTGCCATACCAAATGTTGTAGCCTCGGCGACTCCAGATGTGACCTTCATTGGTGATGGAAGTAAACAAACATTTGATATAGGCAATATCTATTCCTCTGCTTCGGCATACACAACGGTTGTATATCTTGATGATGTGTTACAACTTGAAAACACAGATTATACCTATAATAATTCTACAAGGCAAATTATTTTTGTTACTGCTCCTATTTTTGGAGCTAAAATCCGTGTAGTGTCTGGACGTATGACTGTTAGTGTAATTAATAGTGTAGCGGCTGCAGAATTTAATAAACTTACAGTGTTGCCGGGTGTAACCGGAACAGCATTTGCTGATCTTGGATTTACAACTTATTTGTACACACAAACTATTACTAGTCCAAGTCCTACAGCCTATGCTCAATTTGGAGCCAGTGTAAATGTAAATACTGGCGCCGTAAACTTAGTAGTAGGATCACCCAATGGTAATGTTTATGAGCCAACTACCTTTGATGCTGGCAAAACTTATTTTGATGAGCGCAGTACCACATTCTTTGGTTACATTAATAACTCTGGAGTAGTGTACACATACGACTACCTGCCAAGCGCCAGTATTAGCGCCGCCAATCCTGGAAACTTTGTGTTTGGACAACAAGTCTATGTAAACACTTTAGAGACTGGAGATCAATTTGGTTCTGCAGTTAACTATCGTAGTGGTAGATTGGTAGTAGGTGCACCTGGAAATGACCTTCCGGGCGGCAATCAAAATTACGGAAGCATATCAGTCCTAGACAATCTAGCCAACTCCGCAGTATGGCAAGTACAGTACACACAACTGCCAATGGTTGATGTAAATCTTATGAATAGTGTTTATTCATACAACAAATTATTGAATAGCGCACAAACTTATTTTGATTATATTGATCCATTACAAGGAAAGATCTTAGGTGTAGCCAGTAGAAATATTGATTACATTGGCGCAGTCGATCCAGCTAGTTACAATACTGGCACAGTACATAACATTGGCACCAGTTGGGGCGCCGCACACGAAGGCGAAATTTGGTGGGATACTAACAGCGTTAGATTCATTGACGCCAATCAAGATAATTTAACCTATGCTAGTCGTCGTTGGGGCCAGGTCTTTCCTGGTAGTCGTATAGACATTTATCAATGGATTTCCAGTTCAGTTTCTCCAGCCGACTATACCGGTTCTGGAACTCCTCTTAGTACAACTAGTTATACCACACATTCTACAGTCAACGACCAAGGGTTAATAACTACCACGTATTATTTCTGGGTTCGTGGAATTGCCACAACAGCTACCCAGTTTGGAAAAACTTTAAGTGCCACAGCTATTGCTAGTTATATTATTGATCCTTCTAGCAGTGGATTGCCCTACATAGCAGCCTTAACAGCCAATGCTGTAGCCATTTATAATTCTGCCAATTTGTTATCGGCCAACGATACTATATTACATGTTGAATACGATAGAATAGTTGCCGGCGGTACCAATGACATACACACAGAATATGAATTTATTGCCGACGGAAAAGCCAAGGCTTTCCTAAACGCTAATCTTTATCGTAAATTGCTAGACAGTTTCTGCGGCACAACCACATCCGGGGCTGCAGTACCAGATCCTCTTTTAAGTCCAGGCATGCAATATGGTGTTGAATTCCGCCCACGTCAGAGTATGTTTACTAATCGTTTTAAAGCATTGGAAAACTATTTAACTCATGTTAATAATATACTGGCACAATATCCTATTGTTGAAACTCGCAATTTCTATCTATTAAACAGCGCCGAGCCTACACCAGCATCGTTTGTGCAAATCAATGCTGGCAGTTTTGTTGTAGGCACTCAATATACCATTTATACCGTAGGAACTACCGACTTTACATTAATTGGTGCTGCCAATAACGTGGTGGGTACAACATTCATTGCTACCGGTCCTGGAACAGGAAACGGAACAGCATTATATTATAGTTGGAATTACGAAGTTCCTAATCTTGAAATTTTAGCTTATCAAGATCTTGCTTTAGTTCCGATTGGTTATCGATATTTGGTCCTAACTGACTCTAGTCAACAAGGCCGATGGACCATATACCAAATAATTGAAAGCAGTGAAACAGGACAACCAGCATTGGAGTTAGCCCAAGTACAAAGTTACGATACTCCTTTGTATTGGGATCATATCAATTGGTATCTGCCGGGATACAACAGCAGTATACAACCTGCGGTCACAGTGGTCAATACTGCTGAATTACAGACGTTAAGTCTAAACACTGCACCTATTGGAAGTAGTGTTAAAGTTACCAATATTAATGGAAACGGCAAATTTGAAATTTATCTCCGCACTGGAATAAATCCAATCACTGGATGGCAACGGGTAGGACTACAAGATGGAACTATAGAATTCAGCAAAGTACTGTGGAACTACCCATCGGGCGGTTTTGGATTTGATGCAGACATTTCCCCATTTGACGCACTGTACTTCGATCAAGAACCAGTGGTCGAAACTCGTTATATTCTACGGGCTATTAATGAAGAGTTATTCATTGATGATTTGTTAATTTACCGCAATCAAAGTTTAATGTTAATGTTCCAATTTATTTACAGTGAGTTTACCAGCCCAAGCTGGCTAATCAAAACTAGTTATATTGATGTGGATCACGTTGTCGGCGGATTGTATCCTTATCAACTATATCAACCAGACAATCAAACATTTGTACTAGATTATCTCAATGAGGTCAAGCCGTATCACGTTCAAACTTTAGCTTTTAATTTGATCTATGAAGGCCTAGATCTTTATCCCGGAGCACTGGCCGATTATGATGTACCTGCTTATTGGGATGTAACATTAGAATCTCCGCAGTTTGTCAGCCCAATATTAACTCCTTACACGTACTCTGACAGTGTAGCACAATCATTTGTTAGCGATGCGGCCAGTAACGCACAAATTTGGCTACAACGGCCTTGGAGTAATTGGTTTAACAATTATACATTAAGTGTGGATAGCATCAACGTCGTTGATACTACAACTGTATACAATGATGTACCAGTTATTGCCATTGGATACAAGTGGGAAAGCGAAACCGCATATTCCGCAGGCGATCAACTATTTTATGGCGATAATTTGTACACAGTTACCGTGGCCGGAACTACCGGAACCGCAGCTCCAACATTTACTTCCGGAAGCTCAGTCGACGGCACTGCAACTCTAACCTGGACAGGAATAGCGGCAAAAGCTACGGCAATTTTAAGATCCAACGGCACTATATATTCAGTTACAGTTACTAATCCTGGGTCTGGATATTTAATTACGCCAGTAATAGCTATCGATGGTGTATATCCTATTTTCGACCCAGAACTACCGCCGTCAAAGGTAAAATTAGTGCCTGCAATGGGCAACAGTCTGGTTAGAGATATCAAGACTACAATCAAATACGATCGTTGCGAATATGCTAGTACTATTTTTGAGTGGCAATCCAATGTAGTATATGCCACGGGCGATCGAGTGCGCTGGAGTAATCGTGTATGGTCTTCTAAATCTACTCAAAGCTCCTTGACATTTGTTGTGCCAGATTGGACCATTGTACCAGCCAGCAATCTTAATTGTGCGGATCGTACCATGGGCTATTATACGCCTACAGTCGACATGCCCGGGCTTAGTTTACCACTGTTAATTGATGGTATTACCTATCCTGGAGTACAAGTCTCTGCTCCGACATTTAATCAGAACTCTGGATTTGACGTTGGCAATTTTGACATTAATCCGTTTGATAATATTTCTTACGATGCCAACGGTCAGCCTACATATGATCCAGCAATTTTAGATGCACGGTATTCTAGTGCTTACTTAGATCCATACCTAGGACTTAGACCTACCGACATTAATGTCGACGGCGGCGGGTATATAGATGTATTCAGCAGTCATGCTCCAGAAGAATTGGTTCCCGGTAGCGAGTTTGATACGCTGGACCTCCGTGTGTACACACGTCCAACCACTATCTACATCAGTGATGGATCAACTATTACATTTGCCGCTCCAGCAGGAGCAACGGAAGTTATAGTAACCTTAGACAACACAATATTAACTCCAACAGTAGATTATACCTATACCAGCGGAGTTGTCACATTATCTAGACCAGCAGCTACAGGATCTCAAATTGTTGTGCTTGAAAGCAATCCAGAAAGTGCTGGATTGTCATTCCGCATATTCCAAGATATGCGAGGTTTACAGGCCACATACCGTATAACTCCTGCTACAACTACAACATTAACTCAAGACTTGTTGACTACCGACGATATAATTTATGTTGACAATGCTAGCGCATTGCCACAACCAAATTTATCTGCCAATATCTGGGGAGTGTTAACTGTAAATGCTGAACGCATTATGTATCGTGAAATAGACCTTGACAACAACACAGTAAGTGGCCTATTAAGAGGTACTGCTGGTACAGCCGTTGCTGAACACTCCTCCAATGCTACAGTTTATAACTTGGGCCGAGATAATTTATTGCCACAACCATATCAAAACTATGTGGTCAGTGATAGCCAATTAGGCAATGGAACCGATACCGTATTTGTGGCTGCCGATATATCGTTGGTCTATGGTGAACCTTACGATACATTACCATACGATGTTGGCACCACAACTGGGGATCCTGGATCATATGATTATGGCGAAACCTTTGCTCCAAACACCGCAGTTGAAGTATATGTAGGTGGAATAAGAATCCAGACTGGCTATACAATAACTCAAAATCAGCCGGTTATTGTGGTATTTGATACTGCTCCACCAGAGGGGGTCGATGTTACTATTTTGGTACGCAGAGGCGTTACTTGGTATCAACAAGGAGTAGATCCACTAACACCTAGCAACGGCGATCCCTTGCAAGTAACCGAAACGGTACCTGCACAGTTTTTCCGGGGCTAATAATCAAGGTAAATAATGTATGACTGAAAATAAACAACCAACTCAGACACAGACTTCTACAAAACGACCCAACGAAACTGGCTCAGTACAGGTAGAAGGTTTTGTACGAATACACGATCCAAAAACAAAAGAAGTTTTTGTGGAGAAACGAGCATGATAACTCCTGGTTTATGCAAAATTGAAGGATTTGTAAAGATCCACGATCCAAAAACAAAAGAAGTTTTTGTAGATAAAAAGAATGCTATTCACTACGAAAACATTAGTATCGCCATGGCCGAAACCCTAAGCAATCGTACCAGTGCCCAAGGCGGCGGCTGGATTTATGGCATGGCCTTTGGTAACGGCGGCAGCGCTGTAGACCCAACAGGTGTTATTACCTATTTGCCACCAAATACTACCGGTCAAAATGCCAATTTATATAATCCAACGTATTTTAAAGTGGTAGACGACAATTCAGCTGCTGACACAGACCCTGCCAACAATTACATGACTGTAGTGCATACTTCGGGTCAGGCCTATACCGATATTATAACCACCTGTTTGCTTGACTACGGCGAACCCGCAGGACAACAGGCCTTTGATAATTCAACTAATTTTAACGGTCAATATGTATTTGACGAATTAGGATTAAAATGCTGGAATGGAAGTGCTAGTAATTTACTATTGATTACACATGTAATTTTTCATCCGGTGCAAAAAAGTTTAAATCGTCAAATCCAAATAGATTATACTTTGCGTATTCAAACATTAACTAACTTGAGTGCGGCATAAATATGAGTATATTAACACGCGGTAAATACACGAATACGGAGCAATAAATGTCATATACAATTAATTTAACAGATGGTGCGTTATTCGCTACCATACCAGACGGTACAATCAATCAAGCAAGCTCGATGACCCTGGTGGGTAAAAACTACGCTGGTTACGGTCAGTTTTTAGATACTAACTTTATCCATCTGCTTGAAAATGCCTCAAATACCACTGCACCGGGTGCTCCACTAACCGGTCAACTTTGGTGGAATTCTGGCACTGGCGTACTTAATGTTTATAACGGAACCGCGTGGAAATGTATATCTGGTGCTACTTCTAGCACATCCGCTCCGAGTGGTAGTATCAGTGTTGCCGGTGATCTATGGTATGACAGTGTTAATGCGCAATTAAATGTTTACACTGGTACCTCTTGGTTGTTAGTAGGCCCACAATCCAGCGCGGGACAAGGAGTCACAGGCGCGGTCGCAGCCACAATTACAGACAATGCAAGTCAAAATCACGTAGTTCTTGAATTATACACTGCCAACGTTATTGTTGGAATAGTCAGCAAAGATTCTACATTTACTCCCGGAACTTCGGTACCCGGCGGATGGGGAACACAAGCGATATCACCTGGAATCACATTGTCTACAAACGTGGCCAATTCAGCATTCCAAGGTACCTCTATTAGAGCCCTGTATGCTGACGTTGCAGAAAGATTTTCTGCAGATCAAGCATATGAATCCGGTACTGTAGTCGAGCTTGGCGGATCCGCAGAAATCACTCTTTCTAACACTGAATTAAGTGAAAATGTGTTTGGGGTCATAAGTACAAGAGCAGCATATTTAATGAATAGTAATGCCGGGACAGACGCTACACATCCCCCAGTTGCAATGACTGGACGTGTTCCGGTTCGCGTCGTTGGTCAAGTACGCAAAGGCGACAGATTAGTTTCAGCCGGTAACGGACTGGCAAGATCAGCTGCTACAGGAGAGGCCACTGCATTTAATGTTATTGGCCGGGCTCTTAATGATAAATTAGATACAGACACTGGTACTGTAGAAGCCATAGTAACAATCAAATAATATTAGGGATTAGGTAATGACATATTCATCGGGTGGATTGATACAAGCAACAGACTATAATGGTTTTGTTAGCACAACAGCAGGCGCCAACGTTAATGCAACCTGGAGTACTGGTGCTAGCAATGCCGGATGGGGACAAACAGCACTGGGCACAGTTGCCGCAGGCGGAACTGTAACGGCAACACAATGGGCCAGCTTGGTTAATACCTTGGCAAGTATGGGTAGTCAAACTGGTACAGCAATTACAGCGAGATCGGCTCCAACTGCCGGCCAAACCATCAGCGTGTTGGCCGCAGTCAACACGGACTTGACAAACTGCTATAACAATCGCGGCAATGCAGCGGCAAGTGGAACAGCTTACGGAACATTTAGCGGTACAACAAGTCAAGTTAATCCTACAGGATCTGGTGCTAGTGCCTGGACCATTACATTTACACACACTGTAACTTTCCCAAGTGCTGACCAAGCACGTTATTTCTTTAATGCTGGCGGCATTGTAAAAATTCAATACGGTAAATCTTCAATTGGCACAGACACTGACCCAGACTGGAACACTCTTGCTGGTTGGTGTGGAAGTATCAACATCACCGGCGGTGCACAGACTATTGCTAGTCAGGCCTACACAGGCACTACACGCTTAGGCGGCACAGGCGGCACACAAACTACATTGGCTACAGCAACAGGTTGGTATGCACTTACCGCATCGCCAACTACTATATTCCAGTTAAATAATACTACCGCACCATACACCGGTGAATATATCCGTACTACTGCTACAGCAACATCATCTACTGTATTAACTTTGGTTACTACATGGGTTGATGCTGGCGGCGGTCAAACGTCAAATATCTCCGGCGGTTCGGCAACAGCTAGTCCAAGTACTACAA
>Ga0007796_10000137_pt1 | contig 19551 bp, 17 predicted proteins | sample CryBogmetaGMA0M_FD_60373 | JGI IMG/M metagenome (GOLD analysis project Ga0007796, IMG submission 60373) | Freshwater microbial communities from Crystal Bog, Wisconsin, USA - MA0M | ecosystem: Environmental > Aquatic > Freshwater > Lake | place: Crystal Bog, Wisconsin, USA | collected 2009-07-06 | reverse complement strand
TTTGGCGGGTAAACCCTTAGCCTTTCGGGCTACCAAGATTTGGGTTTGCAAGGGCATGGGGTTTTTAACGAGCGTCACTTCGGCAAAACCCGCCTCCTGGATGAAGCCCATCAGTTCCCTGGCGGTTCGCAGCCGCCCAGACCCCATGGCAAGCAGGTAGAAATGGAAGTAGGCGTCGCCCAGAGGGGGCTGGTCCGCCTCCTGTGCCATCGGCTCCGCGAGCAACAGGGTGCCGCCTATCGGTAGCGCTTCGAAAATGGCGCGCAGAACTTTCTTCACATCCGCATCCGGATGGTCGTGGGCGACCCTGATCAGGGTGACCAGGTCGGCGCCAACAGGCAGCGGGTCCATCAGGAAGCTCCCTTCCCGCGCCGTGGCACGCTGCTCGAGCCCCTGGCGGGCGAAGTTGCTACGTGCAAGGGCCGCGACCTGGGGCAGGTCAAACAGCATGAGCGCCACATGCGGCGCATGCTTTGCCAGCCGGGACAAGAATGTTCCCTGACCACCACCCACGTCGAGCACGCAACGGTGCGCGGAAAAAGAGTAGGTCGCCAAGATCTCGTCGACCACGAAGGGCTGGGACGCGGACATCAAGTCGGAATAGCGCGCGATCTTTTCCGCCTGCCACTGGTGTTGGGCGGTATCCCGTTCCTCGTCGAGGGCATAGGGCCAGTACTGCGCCATCTGTCCATCGGGCAACTGGTCACGCAACAGCGCCACGGGATCTTGCATGTCCTGGTACAGCACAGCGTGGTGTTCAATCATGGCCCGGATACCGGCATGCCCCGCTACGGGCGCTCCCAGGGCGCCCAGGCCAAAGCGGCCCTGGCCCCGCTTTTCGAGCAGATTGAGCGCCACCGCCGAGTTCAGCAGCCGCTGTAAGCCTGACGCCGGAACATTGCAAAATTTCGCCAACTCCTCCAAGGTGCGGGGGCGCTCCTTTACCGCCTCGAGTAGCCGCATCCGGACACAGGCCAGCAGCACCTGGGAGTACACAAAGCCGGCCATCAAATCAAATACCTGGCGCGCCCGTCGGCGGGTGATCCAGCGTGTCAGTGGATTGGAAGTGCTCCAGCGGTACAGCTCGTCGCTGGTCATCCAGCGGTCAATCCAGCCGTTGATCCGGTCGCGAACCGGTGTACTGCGGCCTTCTTCGCGTGTCGGTGGTGCCAGGTCAAGGGTCTTCATCGGAACTTTTCTGCGGTTCGATTGATCAGGCGCTGCCGGATCCTTCATGCAAGGGCGGCTGGCGAAGTGACGGATGCATTGCGGTATTCGTTGCATGCGGCCCGTGGTACCAGTCGCTCCGACTCCTGCCACACCAGCTGGCGCATCTCCTTTGCGCTGGCGCATTCCGGGACGGAATCCACCGCAGCCTGGATCAGCGACTCAAAGTGGGCGATCGCACCTCCAAGGCCGAGGTTTGCAATGGCGTTGGGCCGGGCATGCTGCGCGTCCTGGCCAACTGGCTTGCCCAGCAACTCAGCCTGTCCCATCACATCGCGAATGTCATCCGCCACCTGGTAGGCCTCACCCAGGCATTCGCCCAGTGCGCGCCAGCCCTGGGGATCAGCGCCAGCGCTCAAAGCCCCGGCGCAGGTGGAAGCTACAAACAAGGCGCCGGTTTTTGCCCGCTGGTAATCGACCAGCGAAACCCGCGATTCAGACTCCCAGGCCTGGCCCGCGACGATGCCAAATGGCATGCCCACGCCATCTGCGACGATTTTCAACAGGGCCGGCAGGCGCTGGGGCGACTGGCCTGCCGCGCTGGCCAGCGTTTTGAAGGCCATGACGATCAGCGCATCACCGGCGAGAACGGCGAGGCTCTCACCGTAGGCCCAGTGGACCGACGCACGGCCACGCCGGGTCTGCGCATCGTCAAAGCAGGGCAGATCGTCGTGCACCAGGGAAGCACAATGCAGCAATTCAATCGCCACTGCGGCGGCGTCCGACAAAGCGGGGTCGTCCTGACCGCAGGCATGGGCCACTGCAAGGCAGAGCTGGGGGCGAATACGCGCACCGCCCGGAAAGACGGCGTGGCGTATGGCACCGGCCAGCTTGGGCGGGCATCCGGGCTCTTCGCCGGACGCCACAGCCATGGCAAGGGATTGCTCGATTCGGGTGACGACTTTCATAGTGGCCTTGTGGTGTGTTGCTGACCCGAAGTGACAATTTGAATTGTCACTTCAACATGTCAAGCAATATAGACACTAAGCTTTGGATCGTCAACTGTGGTTTACACGATCGAACCCAGGAAGTCTTAAATTCGCCCTGCGCTGTCCCTGAGCGGCTGGAGCCTGTCGAGAATGAAGGCAGCCAACTGGGCCGGGCGTTCTTCATGTGCCAAATGCCCCAGACCCTTTAGCGCAAGGACCGGTGCGACCTGTTGCCGCACCAGCAATGCAGCCACGCGCTGCGCGGTGTGGGGCGGCACGATCAGGTCGTTGGAACCGACCACCAGGTGCAGCGGCGTTTTCAGGTTGCGCATATCCCGCCACAGCGCATGCAAGTCCCAGTTGGCCATCATTCCCAGGGCGCCAGCGGCGTGTCCCGGATTGGCAATCAGTTGCCGGTACAGCGCAACGCCCTGGGCATCGAGCTGCGAGCCTGTGCCACTGATCAGCCGGTCCAAAACGACCGGATGGGCAGCGCGCCAGGCAAACAGCTCCGGCACGAGCGGGGCCACAGTCAACAGCTTGGCCAGCGGCGAAAAAATTCTTCCCGCCAGCCCGTCGAGCGGAACCAGCGCACCATTGATACTGAGGACCGCGCGTGGTGCCAGAAGGCCATCCAAGCACATGCGCACCGCTACTGCCGCCCCAGCAGAATGGCCCAGCACGCAATCCGGAGCAAGCGCCAGGCTGTGAAGCAAGCCTGCCACGCCCCGCGCCATGCCCGGTATGGAGAACATGCCCGAAGCGGGCCCACCGGCCGGCATCTGGGTAAAGCCGTGTCCGGGCAGGTCCAGCGCCACCATGCTGAAATGGGGCAAAAGTTCGGAAATCAGCCCACTCCAGGAGTGTGTGGATGCACCGGTCCCATGCAAAAACAACAGGGTGGGCGCGTCAGCGCTGGGGTGGATGAACTGTTGCACATGCCAGCGCAAATCCTCCCTCTGTACAAAGCGGCTCGCTTGACGGTGCGGCCAGTTCGCTCCATCCGAGTCCCATTCCAGGCGTGCACTCATGGGCGGCAACCGGACGCCTGCATCAACGTGCTTTTGCTGACAATGCCGCCACCGCCCGCACGGCCTGGGACAAGGCCTGCGCCCCGGCATAGGGCAGCGGCACATAGGTCGCGCCCATTTCCCGTGCCAGCAATTGCGCCTGTGGCTGGGGCTGCGGCGAGATGTCCATCAACAGCGATGTCATGCCTGAAGATCGGAGCTCCTGGGCCGCGCGCATTGCGTCCTGTGCCGCCTGAGCCCGCCCCGGCTTGCCATCGCGGGAGATGTTTCCGCGTCCATCGGTCAGCAACACGATGAGGGGTGTTTCCCCCTTGCGACGGATCTGGTCCCCCAAGGCGCGTGCGCTGTCAATGCCACTGGCCAGCGGGGTGCCACCACCACCGGGGAGCCCCGCCAGGCTGCGTTTAGCCCTGGCCAGTGAGCGCGTTGGCGGCAGCAGCATCTCCGTCTCCTTGCCCCGAAATGCCAGGACTGCCACGCTGTCCCGACGTACATAGCAGTCTGCCAGCAGCAGTTCGACTGCACCCTTGGCTTCGGCCAGGCGATTGAGCGCAGAAGAACCGGAAGCGTCCACAACAAAAACCGTCGTGGTTTGTCCCAACTGGCGAAACCGGGACACATGAAAGTCGTCCTTGCGCACCTGAATCCGGCGCTTGCCGTCCTGCGTACCCGATTCGGCACCCTGTTGCCCTTGCCGTAAACGCTGCCATGGTGCCGCTGCCCGCAGCGTTTCGATCACATTGAGCCTTTGTCCGGCACGGGGTTCACCGCGGCGGGCGCCAATCGGCCGGCCCCGCAGCTGGCTCTTTTGCGCGGCTCCCGCACGCCCTGCAGACGGCGCCTTGGACCGCGACCCTTCAGCCACCTTGAGCGCCGCCAGCAGGCCCGCAGGGATGGCCGCCTGCGCCGCCTCCAGAACCCGCTCGCCCATCTCGCTGCCGCCGTCAGTGTCCGGCATTTGCGCTGTGTCATCTTGCGGCGGTGCGGGGGCATCCTGTTCCGTCGCAGCCTCCCCCCGGGGTGGTGGCGGGTCTGCCGGTGCAGGCGGTTCGTCCGGTTGATCGGGTGGGGACCCCTCCTGCGGAGCCTCGTCTGCGCTTGGCGGCTCCGGCGGAGGAGGGGGAACGCGCGTCGCTCTGGGAGCCAGGACCAGCCTTGCTGCGAGGGCGGAATGTTCTTCCTTGACCGCATCGCAACCTGCCAGGGCGGCTGCAACCCGCGCCACCTGGAGTGCGAACAGCGATGCGCGCAGTGAGTCCACCCCCAGGGCCTGGGCGGCAGCGCACAGTGCACGCACTACAGCGTCATCGGCCCGTACCCGGGGCAGCAGTGCACGCGCCTTGGTGACCTCTTCATGCGACCATTCCAGATGGTCCTCTTCCTCGCCGGCTTCTTCCAGAACCAGGCTGAACGCAAGCCGCTCCATCAGGGCCGCCGGCAAGCGCTCGTCATCGCTCGCGCCCTCGTCCAGCGCTACCACGCCGATGCGTGCAGGGCTCCTGGTTCCCAGTCCGTCACGCTCCATGGCAACTTCTCTGGTGTCCATGACAGCGCAAAAGCGGGCTGCGGCACCCGCCGCCATGCGCTCGGCCATGGCCAGCAGCACGATACCGCCATCGGATTGCGCCAGTACGCCTTTGAGGCCCACCGGCTTTCCGGCCTGCAAGGTGGCACCCAGATCCAGACCGCCAAGCAAGGCGGTGTCGGTGATGTTGAGCGGAACCCGGCGCATGGTGCCTCCCGGTGGCAGAAGGCCGCGCAAGAGCCCGAGCCAGGCATCCCTGCGCGCGCCTGCACGTGCGCGCAGCGCAACACCACCCAGACCCACCGGGTCCACGGCCAGCAAAGCGGCAATGGTTGCTGCGTCCCCGTTCACGGTAACCGGCCCCTAATCGCCGAACAACTCGGATACGGCCCGCTCCACCCGCGCCGATGAGCCGGAGTCGTCCAGCGGATTGCGCCGCAGGCGGTGGCGCAGGGCGGGCGCTGCGACGGTGCGCAAATGGCGATCCTCTACCTGGGCATCCCCTTGAAGCGCCGCATAGGCACGCGCCGCCCGGATCACAGTCAGGTCGCCGCGCAAACCATCCGTGCCCAGCGCCATGCACAGTTTTGCAGCGCTCTGGCGTGCGCTGTCTGGAATGTCAACGCCCGCCAATCGCTTGCGTCCGGCCACAATCGAGCGCCGAACCTGCTCGTCCCGCTTTTTCCACTGCGCGGTAAAACCTTCCGGGTCGCGTTCAAATGCATCCCGGCGCTTGACCACTTCCACACGCTCCTCGAGCCCCGCCGGGGTTTTTACCTCTACCGACAGCCCGAATCGGTCCAGCAATTGCGGACGCAGTTCGCCCTCTTCCGGATTGCCGCTGCCGATCAGCACAAACCGCGCCGGATGGCGAATGCTCAGCCCTTCCCGCTCGACCACGTTCTCGCCCGAGGCTGCCACGTCAATCAGCAGGTCCACCAGGTGGTCCTCCAGCAGGTTGACCTCGTCGATGTACAAATAGCCGCGGTTGGCACGGGCAAGCAGGCCGGGTTCGAAGGCCTTGACACCCTGCGACAGCGCGCGCTCGAGATCCAGCGCGCCCACCACACGGTCCTCGGTGGCGCCCAGAGGGAGATCCACCACAGGTACCGGCATCAGATGGCTTGTGCGCGCCGCCTTGCCCCCGGACCGCGCTGCGAGGCAGTCCGGACACAGGGCGTTGCCCGCATCGGGGTCGCAAGCGTAGCGGCAGTCGACCACCGCACGCATTTTGGGCAGCAAGGCTGCCAACGCCCGCACGGCGGTGGACTTCCCCGTGCCCCGGTCTCCGAAGACCAGTACGCCGCCGATGGTGGGATCAATGGCCGAAATCAAAATTGCCAGTTTCATTTCGTGCTGGCTCACGATTGCAGAAAAGGGGAACGTCAGTGCCATGCTTGTGTGTGCTTATTCTCAGAAAGGAGGGGTAGTGATCGGCTGGCAGCAGATCACGCGAGTCCCACGTATTTTTCGCTCAGATCCCACAGCATGGCAGATCTTGCTTCATTGGTGGCCTTGGTGCTCAAGGGTTGTGAAAATGCCTTGCGGCCTGGCTGCTGTCGGTTACCCCAGCTCCAATGGACTCCGGAGGTCCCGAATTCCGGGTCGGCCACGACCTGCGCAACCCGGTCGCCAGATAGCGCCTGGGTCACATAACCCTTGGTGATGTTCTTCTGAAACCAGGGAAAGATGGTCTGAAACAGCTTGGGCGTGTGCCGAAACAGAGCCGTTTCCGCAACACAACCCGGGTACAGCGTGTTGAAAACGATACCGGTGCTCGCATGGTAGCGGCGGTGAAACTCCCGGCTCATGACCATGTTGCACAGCTTGCTGTCCTTGTAGGCCTTGCCCGGCTTGAAGGGTTTGCCGTCGATCATCGCCACCGGCGCCAGAAACCCGGCTTTCAGGCCCGTAAGGTCGCCCAGGTCCGCAGGCGCAGGAATCGGCACCTTCCCGCCAAATTCCTCGGAATTCGCCGTGACCGTGCCCAGCGTGACCAGACGCGGATGGGGTCGTTGGGATTTTTGCAGGTCATCGAGCAGCAGGCGGCTCAGCAGGAAATGGCCAAAATGGTTGGTCGCCACGCTGATTTCGTAGCCCTCGGGGGACCGCTGGGGTTCGGTGACGCGTGGCAGGTACACCGCAGCGTTGCACACCAGCGCATCCAGCGGCAGAGCGCTGGCACGAAAGGCATCCACAAACCTGCGCACGCTGTCCTGGGAGCCCAGATCAATATCCAGCAAGGTGGTGCGGCCGGCCTGAAGCCCTAAACTTTGCGCCGCCCGTGCAGCTTTGGACAGATCGCGGCAGGCCATGACGACATGCCAGCCTCGCTGGACCAGCGCGTGGGTGGCATGCAGGCCGACCCCCGAGGATGCGCCCGTGACGATCACGGTGGGTTCTTGAACATCGGTCAATGAATCGTCTCCAGAAGAAAGGCCCGGACAGGAATCAATGAGCGCTCTGGCGCTTCTTCTTGTGGCACATGCCCAATGCCGTCCAGGCTCACCAATGTACTTTTGGCAATCGCTTGCAAATAGTCTGCTGCGTTGGCAAAAGGAATCATGCCATCTTGTTTGCCCCAAAGCACCATTGTGGGGGCGGTGATCTGTCGAAGCACGGGCAGCGGGTCTTCCAACACGGTCTGTTGCATGCGGGCAATCATCGCATTCCGGGAACCGGGCCCCAACATGAGTGCGTGGTGACGCTCTGTCAGTGCATCCGTCAGGGTGCTGGGGTCCGCGTATGCGGGCGCCAGGCTCATGCGAAGCAACCATTTGGGCAAGGTAAAACGCATAAGCTGAACGCTCATGGGTACTTCGGCGCTCTGGCCATATGCAAATCCAGGGCTAGCGAAACCGTCAGGCGAGATCAGCACCAGTCGTTCTGTGCGCTGTGGCTGGGTGCCTGCAAACGTCCATGCAATACGCCCACCGATGGAGTTGCCCACCAGGCTGATCTTGGCGACTTCCAGACGGTCCAGCAGCCCAATGATCAGTTCGATGGTCCGCGCGTCGGTATAACGCCCAGTGGGGTCCGGGCTGCTCAGGCCGCTGCCTGGCAAGTCGATGCGGATCACCCTCAGGTCCCGTGACAGGTCTGCGCTCCAGGCATCCCAGGTGTGCAGGCTGGAGCCGAAACCATGCAGCAGCAGCACGGCCGGCGCACCGCGCGGGCCGCTGTCACGGATATGCAGGCGTACACCGCCGATCATCAGCAGGTCGCCCGGTGCCGCAAGGTACTTGCTTTCGAGCGCTGCGCGATCGCGGTCCGGCGTCCATAAACTCCAGGCTATCAACACCAACACAATCAGCACGGGCAGTAGGAATTTCATCGACGTCTTCATGGACTGGGGTGTGGGGCCGCGTCGCGCAGTTGCTCGTCCTGCTGCGGCGCCATGCCATAGGGCTCCATCAATTTCCAGACGTGAATCGGGATCATCGTCTTCATGCGCCTGGGTTCCTCCCGGCGCAGATGAATGATCGTTTCCGCCGCCTTCATTTCCACCCGGGCCCGGGCAAATTCGAGGCCCCGCGGTCCCACCCTGGGCATCAGCCAGCCGACGATGGGCCGCAGCCATTGCGGCATGCGCCGCAGCGGCAAGCCGCCAGCGGCACGCTCCACATTGGCAATGAATCCCTTGACCGGGCCTTGGCGCTTGCCCGCGCTGCCGGGGGCGCTGATGCGTACCTCATCGCCGAGCAGTTGCAGCAACTCTTCCCCGCGCTGGTTGCGCACCAGAAGCCATTGCTTGCCCTCACCGCCCATGTAGCCCACTGTGATGTCTGACAGCACATTGGTGTAGTCCACACAGGTGCGGCAGGTCATGGGGAAGAAATCGGGCGGTAATTGAGCGAGTGGCAGCTGCAGAAAAGGAATGGCCCGCTTGCGACCGTCGTCATAACGCACTTCCACGTGGTAATCCGCCCTGAATTCCAGATAGCTAATGTGCTTGGGGTCATCTCGGGTTTCTTCGGCAATCAAGCCCAGAAACTCATGGAACCGCTCGGTGGTGGTGTTGTCCGAGCAGGGTGTGCCAATCACGTACAGCTTTTCAAAACCCAGTTCTTTTTCCAGTGCGCGCAGCGCATAGACCTGGCACGGAATACCGATCACCGCCAGCCGCTTGAAGCCCTGGGCCAGCGCTGGTTCCAGCAGGGCCAAAAGCGGCGCATAGCCCATGCGCATGCCACGGCAATGCGCCATGCCCTCGGGCTTTGTTACCAGCACGGGCACCGGCCGCCAGCGATCGTTCGGGTCCGGGGCCATGGTCAGCACCGCGTTCACTGCACCGGTTTCTAGCAGGCGTTCGGCAATCCGTGTGGTGATGCCGGTCCACTGGGCTCCTGGGGTGGCCGGCTCCAGCGCAGCGCGCAGCATCCGGCGGTGCGGCCCAAAGTGCAGTTCATCGCTGCGGGAAGGGTCACGCGCACGGCCGTGCACCTGGGTTTCTAGTCGCTGGTACTGCGGTTGAATGAACTGGCAGGCTTGGCCACACCGCCTAGGGTCACTGGAACGGGAAATCCCGCAGTCAGTGCACAGGTCGCGGTGCGGCGCCGGGCCCTGCAGGGAGTTGGTATCGAACATACCCTATCGTAACGACTCCCAACGCGCTTGAGCCAGCAGCGCACAGCCATGAAAAAAGCCGCAGACCCTCACGGATCAACGGCTTAAAAATGGTGGTGATAGGTGGATTTGAACCACCGACATCAGCATTATGAATGCTGCGCTCTAACCAACTGAGCTATATCACCGGCGGCCAAATTATAGCAACACCCGCCCCGGCGCCGGTGCGGACCGGCTTTGCAGGCTCAGGAATTGCGGAATGCGGGCTTGCGCTTGCTGACAAACGCGTCCATGCCTTCTTTCTGGTCGTCGGTGGCAAACAGTGCATGGAACAGGCGGCGTTCAAACATCAGGCCGTCGGAAAGGCTGCCTTCAAAGGCGCGGTTCACGGTTTCCTTGGCGGCAATCGTGGCCAGTTGCGAGTAGCTGCAGATCATCAGCGCCGCGCCCAGCGCCTCTTCCATCAGCTTGTCAGCTGCGACCACACGGCTTACCAGGCCGGCGCGTTCGGCCTGGGCTGCGTCCATCATGCGCCCGGTGAGAACCATGTCCATGGCCTTGGACTTGCCGATGGCCCGCGGCAGGCGCTGGGTGCCGCCGGCCCCCGGAATGATGCCCAGCTTGATTTCGGGCTGGCCGAACCGGGCCGTGTCCGAGGCAATGATGAAGTCGCACATCATCGCCAGCTCGCAGCCGCCACCCAGGGCGAAGCCGCTGACCGCGGCGATCACCGGTTTGCGGATGCTGCGCAGGGTTTCCCAGTTGCGGGTGATGAAGTCGCCCCGGTAGGCGTCGGCAAAGGTGAAGCGGGCCATGGCGGTGATATCCGCGCCAGCGGCAAAGGCCTTTTCGCTGCCGGTAATGACCATGCAGCCGATGGCTGGGTCGGCGTCAAAACCCCGGAGTGCATGGCCGAGTTCGTCCATCAACTGGTCGTTCAAGGCATTGAGTTGCTGCGGGCGGTTCAGGGTGACGATGGCAACCTGTTCGCCTTCAATGCGGGTGGTGATGCATTCATAGTGCATGGGGAGCTCCGGTTCAATAGGGATGGCCGGACTATAGCCAAGCCGCGCTAGGCGCTTCCGAGCCACCGGTTCACGGACGCCGGATCGCGCACCGAAAGGCGCACGGCGAAGCTGGGCCGCGGCAGGGTGAGGGTCAGCGCGAGCAGGCGCCGGTCGCGTACCACCGTGGCTACCACCGTTTTGGCATTGCCGCCATACAGCAGCACGTCATCGAGGGTCTGTACCCTCCAAGGCCCGCTGGCACGCGCACCGGTGGCCTGCACCGCCAGCCACTCGTCGCCGCTGGCAAAGCCCGCTTTTTCGGCCGGACCCCCGCGTAAAACCTGCGTAATCTGCAGTCCGCCCGCTTCCTTGACCCGCAGGCCCAGCTGTTGTGCCACCTGATCGGGCTCGCGGTTGTACTGCACACCGTGCTGTTCCAGCAGCTCGGCCAGCGGCAATTCGCGGGTGCTGTGCACCCAGCGCGAAATTTCCCCGGCAAAGGACCGGCCACCGAGCTGACGCAGGACTTCCAGCAGATCGGCCTGGGTCATTGGCCCGCCTTCGCAGCGCAGCCACAGTGCGCGCATCACCGCGTCCAGGTTGGTCGCTCCTTCGGCGCGCAAAGTCAGGTCCAGGCACAGTGCCACCAGCGCGCCCTTGGTGTAATAACTCACCGTGGCATTGGCGGTGTTTTCGTCCGGGCGGTAGTACTTGATCCAGGCATCGAAACTGGCCTGCGCCACCGTCTGGACCTGGCGGCCCGGCGTTTGCTGCACCTGGTTGATCGTCTTGGTCAGCAGCTTGAGGTAGGCCGCGTTGTCCAGCCGGTGGCAGCGGCGCAGCAGCAGGTCGTCGTAGTAGCTGGTGAAGCCTTCAAAGAACCACAGCAGCGCGGTGTAGTTCTCCCGGGTGTAGTCGTACTGCGCGAATTCAGCTGGCCGCAGGCGCTTGACGTTCCAGGTGTGAAAGTATTCGTGGCTGATCAGCCCCAGTAGCGTGGTGTAACCGTCGGGCTGTTTGTGTTGCACCGGCGCCAGCGTGGTGCGGGGCAGCCGGGGCAGGTCCTGCCGGGCGCAGAGCAGGGCGGTGGAGTTGCGGTGCTCCAGGCCACCATAGCCGTCGGCTACAGCGTTGAGCATGAAGGTGTAATTTTTGAAGGGAATCAGGCTGGAGCCCTTGATTTTTCTGGGCTTGGCGCTATCAATTTTGAAGTCTTCGTCGATCGCCTCGCCGTGCCAGAAGTGTATCTGCGCCTCGCAGATGGCTTGGGTGTCGGCCAACAAGCGGTCGGCGTCGAAGCTATCGGGTGCGCCGGCCACGACCAGGCGGTGCACAATGCCGTGCAGCACAAAAGTGCCGCTCCAGAAAGCGCCCATTTCCACCGGGCAGTCCACCAGGGCATCGAAGTTTTCTGCCGCATAGGTGCCGAAGCCGCGCCGGTTCACGCGCAGCGGTTCCAGGCCTGTGGCCAGCTGCCACGCCGGCGCGTTGTCTGGCGCCAGCACTTCCACGGTGTGCCGGACGCTTTCTTGCCCTGCAACCTTCAAAAACAGGCTGGTGCCATTGAAAAAGCCACGCCGCGCATCGAGCCAGGCGGTGCGCACCGAGGTATCGTAGGCGTACACCTCGTAATGCACGGTCAGTGGAACGTCCGCCCGGCAGGCGACCAGCCAGGACGCCTTGTCGCGCTGCTGCGCCGCCACCGCGCGCCCCTCCTGCACGCAGCGCAGGTTTTGCAACTGCTTGGCAAACTCTCGGACCAGGTAGCTGCCCGGGATCCACACCGGCAACTGCAAATATTGCCCGCCGGCCGGTGCGGCAATGGTCAGCGTTACCCGAAACAGGTGGGCCTGCAGGTCTGCCACCTCCACCCGGTAATGCAGCCCTGCGGCGAGGGCCGGACGTCGCCTGGGTGCAGCCGGCTTCATGATTTCACATCGTTCAGACGTTTTTCCACTTCCTTGGCATCAATCGCTCCCGGAACGCGCGATCCGTCCACAAAAACCAGCGTGGGCGTGCCCGTGATCTTGTAGGTGCGGCCCAGCTCGACATTGCGCGTCAGGGCGTTGGCATCGCACGCTGTGGCTGCCGCCGGCAGGGGCTGGTCGCGCACCATCCAGTCTTGCCAGGCCTGTGCCCGGTCCTTGGCGCACCAGACAGCCTTGGATTTTTCGGTGGAATCCGCCCCCAGGATCGGGTAGAGGAACATATAAATCGTCACGTTGTCGACTTTCTGCAGGTCGCGCTCAAAACGCTTGCAGTATCCGCAATTGGGGTCTTCAAACACCGCGATCTTGCGCTGGCCATTGCCGCGCACGATCGTGAACGCATCCTTGAACGGGAGGGCTTCAAACTTCACGGCAGTGAGCTTGTCGACCCGTTCTTCCGTCAGGTTGCGGCGCTCCCGGGTGTCAATCACATTGCCCTGGATCAGGTAGTTGGCCTGCGCATCGGTGTAATAAATTTCGGTGCCATTCACCCGGATTTCATACAAACCCGGCACCACGGCTTTGCGGACCTCGTCAATCGATTTGAGCTGGGGGATCCGTTCGCTGATATTTTTGCGTATGACGCTTTCCTGCGCCCAGCCTGGGCCAGAAGCCAACGTAGCGGCGACCAGCAGTGTGATGAGCCCGATATTTTTCATGCGGTTTCCGGTGTGGTGTGTGTGTGTTTTCCGGTCATGTCATCGCCCGGAGTGGCGCCCATAGCGCGCCGGGCAACCCAGCGCTTGAAGGGGCCACTGTGGTCAAAAGCCTGCATTCCCCAGCCGCGCAAGGCCTGTATTGCAGGTTGGGTCTGGCAAAAAATCTGCTGCAGGGCATCGCCTGCGCCGCCCACCAACGCCAGCTCCGCCTTGCGGGCACGCTCGTAGGCGCGCAGCAGTTTCGGGTCGGCCACCGAGCGCCAATACGGGCGCGCGTCGAGCACCCGCACCAGTTCTGCCACATCGCCCAGGCCCAAGTTCAGGCCCTGGCCGGCCAGCGGATGTACGCAATGCGCGGCGTCACCTGCCAGCACCCAGCTGCCTGCGGCAGGGCTGCTGCCGGTCCAGCGCCGCGCCCGGGATGCCTGCAAGGGCCAGACATTGCGGCTGCTCACCAGGGTCAGCGTGCCCAATACGCCCTGGCTGGCAGCTTCCATGGCCTGGCAAAAATCTTCCTTTTCCAGCGCCTGCAAGGCCGCAGCCCGTGCCTCGCTGACCGACCAGACCACCGCGCACTGGTCGCCTGCTGCGCCGCCCAGCGGCAGCAAAGCCAGTACTTCGCCATCGGAAAACCATTGGCGCGCGACCTGGCTGTGGGCGTGTGCGCACTGCACCCGCGCTGCCAGCGCCCACTGGTGGTAGGGCTGGGTGTCAAACTCCACTCCGAATTCCTCCCGCGTGGTGCTGGCGCGCCCCTCGCACACCACCGTCAGAGCGGCCACCGGAGGTATTGCCTGGACAGAGATCAGCGGCTGAAACTGCACGGCCTGGGCCAGCAGCCCTTCCAGCACGGGCACATCCACGATCCAGTTCAGCGCTGCCGTGTCTTGTTCGGCCGCGGCAAACCCCAGGTGCGCGTCCGCCCGCCCATCGTCCAGCGACCGCACCTCCATCGCCAGCACTGGTGTGGCGTTCGCCTCTTCAGGCCAGCAGCGAACCGCCTCGAGAATCGCCCGCGACGCCGGGCTCATGGCATAGGCCCGCACGTCCGAATGCGCGGCATGGGCGGCCGCGTCCTGGCGCACGAGCGCCACGCGCAGGCGCTTGGCTGCCAGATGCAGGGCCAGCGTGCTGCCCACAATACCGGCGCCGCGGATACAAACGTCAAAAGGTCGTGCCATAGGGCGAATTGTAGAAGGCAAGGTGCAAATCCTGCGGATCACCGGGTGCTACTCGCCGGTCTTGCGCAACGCACCCCCTGCCAGCCGTCATGGCGATCCGGCAGGTTTGCTGGTAAAGGGCTGCTCCAACATTGCCGGCGCCACGGCTGCAATCAAGTCTTGCTTGAGCAGTTGGACCTGCTCCCAGGCCAACAGGCCGCCCAGGATGCTGTTTTTGACGAGTTCCAGCTGGTGCCACTTCTGTGCGGTTGGGAGGTCCTTGAATGCGCCCGAGACCGTCAGACAGGTCAGTCCGTGGATGGCGGCAAACGCGCTGATTTCCGCGTTGGGGCGTGCGCCCGTTGTGATGACCTGGGTGTCGCGCAGGCCATCGAGCGCCTCGCTCAACATGGCGTAGGGGTTGTTGTTGATATTCCCAGATTGCATGACCCAGTTGGCAGACCCGGTGCCAAAGGGACCGAACATCAGCTGGAACAGCGCCGGGTGGTCCAAGCCAAACTGAAAATACGCGTCTGCCCCAACGGAAAAGCGTGCCAGGCTGCGCAAGGCGGGGTTGTCGCCGATTTGCAGGTCCACTTGGGCGACGCGTTCCAGCCAGAGCGCTCCCATGGCCTGAAAACCATCATGTGCCAAGGCAGTAAGCAACTCTGATTTGTCGGCGAAGTGGCGGTACATAGCGCTGGGTGCCACCCCCAGCGCGGTGGCAGCCTGACGCATGGAAAAGCCCTCCACGCCATGGGCGGCGATCAGCTCCAGAGCGAGCTTTTTCAGCGCCTGGGGCAAATCCCCGTGGTGGTAGTGCCCGCGCGGAGCGTGTGAGGATGGTGCGTCGGCCATGGCCAATGGTAAGCCCGGCTTGGACGGCAGCGACAAACCCAAAGCGCTGCGCGAAGTTGAGGGCGCCATTTTTCTCTCAAAAAGTTTTTTCAAATAAATGTTGACGCTATTCACATATGACGTTAAAGTTAACATCATTCACATTCCGTGGATGCTATCAAGAAAGGTTGAACCCCATGAAACGCAATTTCTATTTCCAATTCGCCACTGGCGCCGCTGCCCTTTTTGTCCTGGCAGGCTCCGCGCTTGCCGAAGCCAGTCCGGTGGGGCTGTGGCGTACGATTGACGACAGCACCGGCAAACCGCGCGGTGAGGTGCGTATCACCGACACCAGCAAGGGCCTGAGCGGGCGCCTGGTGCGCAGCCTGGCGGCGGACACGTCCAAAGAGCCCACCACCTGCAAGCCCTGCACGGATGACCGCAAAGACCAGCCCATGCAAGGCCTGGAAATGGTGCGCGGCGGCAAGCTGGCCGCAGATGGCCAGTGGTACGAGGGCGGCGAAATCTTGGATCCTGACAACGGCAAAACCTACACCCTGAAGATGCGCGTCACCGACGGTGGCGCCAAGCTCACCATCCGTGGCTACATTGGACCCTTCTACCGCACCCAAGTCTGGGAACGTGCGGAATGAGCGCCCCGTTCCAACCTGCCGGTTTTGCCTTGATCACCGGCGCGAGCAACGGCATCGGACTGGAGCTGGCGCAATGCATGGCCAAGCGCGGCCACGACCTGCTGCTGGTGGCGCGCAGTGCGGGCCGGCTTGACAAGCTCGCCAGGGCCTTGCAGACCGAGTGCGGCGTCACCGTGCGCCACCTGGCACTGGACCTGGCCGCCCCTGGCGCGGCGCAAACGCTGTATGACTATTGCCGGACCGAAGGCTTGCCGGTCAGCATCTTGGTCAACAACGCCGGATATGGGGATTACAAGCCGGTGGCGGACGCCAGCGTGGGGGTCCTTCACGACATGCTGCATCTGAACGTGGTGGCGCTTACCGAACTGAGCTGCCTGTTCGCCCAGGACTTCAAGCGCAAGGGTTACGGCCGCATTGCCAACATCGGGTCGACCTCCGCGTTTCAGCCCTGCCCTGGCATGGCAAGCTACGGCGCCAGCAAGGGCTACGTCATGTTGTTCACAGAAGCTCTGCATGCTGAGCTGCGCGGCAGCGGCGTCAGCGCCACGGTGATCAACCCCGGCTTTACCGACACGGGCTTCCATGCGCGCGCCGATATGGTGGGGCACCCGATGACGCGCGGCGCGGCCCACGCCAAGGACGTGGCCCAGGCCGTCTACGACGCCATGATGGCGGGTGAAATGAACCGGGTGGTGGGCTTGGTAAACAAGCTGTGGGCGCAGTCAACGATGTTCGCAGCGTCCCGCCACCTGTTGCTGTGGGTCGCGCAATGGCGTCTGCGCGATCGCAGCACCTCCAAAGCCAATAGCGCGGCCCCGTAGAGCATGCAGGCTTTTACGCGCTGTATCCCTCACAAATGCAATTCAACCCAGAGGTGCCCATGATCCATACCGAAAAAATGACCGCTGCCATCGAAGGTGATTTCGTGCTGTTCCTCATCGGCATGCGGTTTAACCAGCCATGGAAGGTGCACCAATGGTTACCGGTGGTGCTATCCATGGGCCGCATGTTGCGCGAACTGGAGACCCGGCCGGAATTGGGCTTGCTGCACCAGGACATCTGGTTCTCGCGCACCATCATGCAGGTGCAGTACTGGCGGTCTGTGGACCACCTGCTGGCCTACTCCAAGAATCAGGATGCCGTGCACCTGCCTGCCTGGCGTGCCTACCACCAAAAGCTCAAGGCCTGCGGTTCGGTGGGCATCTGGCATGAAACCTATGCCATTGGCCCTGGCACCTACGAAAACGTTTACATCAACATGCCTGCCTTTGGGATGGGCCAGGCGGGCGACTTGACGCGCGCACGGGGTCGCCGCGACACTGCTGCGGGACGACTGGGGCGCTAGGCGCCAGGGGGATGGTGCGACGGTGTCGGCAGTACCCATAGCTCTGCTCGGGGAGAAGTCCAGGCCTGGCTAATTACAATGAAACACCCGACGGCCCGTCCGGCGCGCGCGCACTGTCGCCCGGCTGGCCGGACTTCGTATTCCCCCACCCAAAGGACACCCCCATGAAATGCGGCATCGTCGGCCTGCCCAACGTCGGTAAATCGACCCTGTTCAATGCCCTGACCAAGGCCGGCATTGCGGCGGAAAACTACCCCTTTTGCACCATCGAGCCCAATGTGGGCATTGTGGAGGTGCCAGACCCGCGCCTGCAGCAACTCGCCGCCATCGTGGTGCCCGAGCGCATCGTCCCGGCGATCGTGGAATTTGTCGACATTGCCGGCCTGGTGGCCGGGGCCAGCACCGGCGAGGGCCTGGGCAACAAGTTCCTGGCCCACATCCGCGAGACCGATGCCACCATCAATGTGGTGCGCTGCTTTGAAGACGACAACGTGATCCACGTCGCCGGCAAAGTCGACCCGATCTCCGACATCGAAGTGATCCAGACCGAGCTGTGCCTCGCCGACCTGTCGGCGGTCGAGAAGGCATTGCACCGGGTGACCAAGCTGGCGCGCTCGGGCGACAAGGAGTCGGTGAAACTGGTGGCCATCCTGGAGAAATGCCAGGCCGCGCTCAACGAAGCCAAACCGGTGCGCACCCTGGACTTTGCCAAGGAAGAGCTGCCGCTGCTCAAGCAGTTCTTTCTGATCACGGCCAAGCCGGCCATGTTTGTTGCCAACGTCGCCGAAGACGGTTTCGAGAACAACCCCATGCTCGACCGGCTCAAGGCCTTTGCGCAGGCGCAAAACGCGCCGGTGGTGGCTATTTCTGCCAAGCTCGAGGCAGAAATGAGCGAGATGAGCGACGAAGACCGGCAGATGTTTCTGGAGGAACTCGGCCAGACCGAGCCGGGTCTGAACCGGCTGGTCCGCTCCGCCTACAGCCTCTTGGGCCTGCAAACCTACTTCACCGCCGGCGTGAAAGAGGTGCGTGCCTGGACCATCCACGTGGGCGACACAGGGCCGCAGGCGGCGGGTGTGATCCACACCGATTTCGAAAAAGGCTATATCCGGGCCCAGACCATCGCGTTTGACGACTACATCCACTACAAGGGGGAGCAGGGCGCCAAGGACGCGGGCAAGATGCGTGCCGAGGGCAAGGACTATGTCGTCAAGGATGGCGATGTGATGAACTTCCTGTTCAGTTCCTGAATCCGCCCGCCGCTGCCAGATCCACCGCCCTGGTATTGCCATGAACCCACTGCACACCGAACTGGAGCGCCTGTTCCCGGCGGCTGAAGGCCAGGCGCGTGCGTTGGTTCTGGAACTGGCACGCCCCGCCGACTGGAGCCTGCTGTCCCGGGTGTGGCGCGGGGTGCAAACCGACCTGGCCCTGCCGGCCCCCGCCATTGCCGTTTCTGGCGTGGACGGCTACCAGCTGTGGTTCTCTCTGGCCGAGCCCGTGCCCCTGGCGGAAGGGGCCGGCTTTCTGGAGGCGCTGCGGCGGCATTACCTGGACGCGGTGGCGCTGCAGCGCATCCGCCTCACCCCCGCGCTGGCGGGGGCAGTGGCCCCGCAGGCTCCGCAGGTGCCTGGGCAACAGCCCACGACGGGCTACTGGTCGGCCTTTGTGGCGCCAGACCTGGCCCCCATCTTTGCCGAATCGCCCTGGCTGGATGAGCCACCCAGCCCCGACGCCCAGGCCAGCGTTCTTGCGGGGCTGCAACCCATCAAGTCCGCCGCGTTCCAGGCGGCCCAGGACTGGCTGCGCCGCGCTGCGCCGCCCGTGCTACCCGCACAACAGCCAGACGCTGCCACGCAGCCGCTGGAGCCCAGGCAATTTCTGATGGACGTGATGAACGACCCGGCGGTAGCGCTGGGACTGCGCATTGAGGCGGCCAAGGCCTTGTTGCCTTAATTGGAGCCCTGGTTGGGCAGTCTTTGACGAAGACTGCTTTGCAGCGGAAGCGGATGGTCGATAGGGATCTACGCTCATCCGCAAAGGACCAGTAGGGGACATTGGCGTGGATCGACAAAATATTTATGTTTTCCTGCACTGCAGGATGCGTGTCCTTCAGTGCTGGACCTCCGCGTAGCGCTGACGCAGGGCGCGGTGGAGTATCTTGCCCGTCGCGGTTCGGGGCATGTGGTCTTCCGAAATGAAATCAAAGCCCGTCGGGCACTTGAACCCCGCAAGCCGCGCCCGGCACCAGCTGTGCAACTCGTCTGACGAAAGAGTGTGGCCCTCGTGAGGGACGATAACCGCTCTGACGGTTTCTCCCCATTTGTCATGGGGCACGCCAATCACAGCCAAATCACGCACGCCGGGGTGTTGGGCCAGCACGACTTCGACCTCCGATGGGTAGATGTTCTCACCGCCACTGATGATCATGTTGCTCTTGCGGTCAACCAGCCAGATGTAGCCGTCTTCGTCCCGGCGGGCCATGTCGCCCACCGAGCACCACGCGCCAGCCATGGCTTCGGCCGTTTTTTCGGGGTTCTTCCAGTAGCCGTCGAACACATACGCGGTGCGTGAGAAGAGTTCGCCCACCTCGCCGTCGGCAACTTCCTGCCGCTGCTCGTCGA
>Ga0007796_10000135_pt1 | contig 19692 bp, 26 predicted proteins | sample CryBogmetaGMA0M_FD_60373 | JGI IMG/M metagenome (GOLD analysis project Ga0007796, IMG submission 60373) | Freshwater microbial communities from Crystal Bog, Wisconsin, USA - MA0M | ecosystem: Environmental > Aquatic > Freshwater > Lake | place: Crystal Bog, Wisconsin, USA | collected 2009-07-06 | reverse complement strand
CCTTTTAATTGTGTCCTTTTAATTGTTTGACCTATTCTTTTAGTTATGTTGTAACAAAAAAAGTATAAATACTTAAAAACTAATTATTATTTACAAAAGGAGAGCATGTAGCTCCGCAATGTCAATCTGATGTTCCGTGTGGTAGTAATGTAATACTTGTTGTATATGTTGATTTTGTGCCAGTTGGTCTTCGGCGTTAGGCATATAGCCCTTTTCTCGCACTCGTTTCTCGATGTTAATCCAGTTTTTTACGCACTTCAAGTCTGTTTGTTTTTTTATCATAATTTTAGATGCGTCAACATTATGATGAATATTGTTACAAGTTTCGCACAATAAGACCGCAATGTCGGGGCTATCTATGCCGTATACACTATGTGCGCGCCAATGATCCACTGCCAAGCGATTTGTGTCGCCGCATATTTCGCACTTTTTGCCGTATTTATTGACAAATGCGTCGCGGTCGGCGTCATTGGCGAATATATTGCGCGATACTTTTGGCTGCCCATTGATCCAATTGTACTCGTCTTCGGATATCGGTGCCCACATATAGGTGACGTTTTCTTGCTCTTCCCCTTCTTCATCATCATCGTCTTCTCCATCAGACGCTGCGTCTTTCAATCTTTGGACCAGTTCTTGTTTTTTACCTACCGTAGAGAGGCCCTTGGCAGCCAAGAATACTTGGAGCTGCTTGCTAGTTAACGCTTTGGGCTTTTTTTCAGTTTCAATGCGTTGTAGTCCATATTTGTGATACTTATCGTAAAATGTGCGCACTTGTCGCTGTAAATCGCCGGGCAAATAAGTAGCCATGGCTAGCAAATCGTTAAAATTATGTATGATAATACCTTCGCCAAATTGGACGCCGAAGAAGCAAAAGGCTAGACCGAGACGCTTTTCTAGCTGGCGCTTGGGTATGACTGTATTGTATCCTATTTGGTTAAATATGCTTAGTAATATATGTATTTGTGTATTGGGGCGACTGCTCGTTAAAAGCTTGCCGACGACGTCAAATTGGGTAGTAGTAGTTGCGTTCATTTTCAAGAAAAACCTAGACATAAATGTATATATGTTAAAATATATAGAAAAAATGTTTCATTTTTTTTAAAATTAATATTTATTTAAGAATGTACTAAAAATATTAATCTATTTTTTTATAAACCGCAGACGATATGGTACCATCACTAAAAAAATATATATTTTCATACCACCACACGTTTTCTACTTTATAGTATTTATGTTGTGAAGTATATCCTATATCTCGTTTGTTAAATTTTTTTTTACAGTATCCTTTACAAACACTCAATGTATAATCATTAGAAACATATAATTTGTTACATATTGATTTAGAGTCATATAATGTATGTACTGCTTTACATCGTGTGCGTGTTTTATTTAAAGGCCAAGCCTCGCCTTCATTAATTACCTCTTTATTTTTGTTATAATAAATATAATTTATTTTATCTTTACCACGAACATTTCGTAAATATGATGATTGGTTCGTATCCCCATAAACACGCTTGTACAACCCCCCTACGCCACATAAGGTCCTTGGTGACCATTCATCTGGTTTATTTTGCGAGTTTTCACAATTACACATATTATAAAGTTATAAACTATTTTTTACAAATAAAATTAGTTAAACAACTATATAACTAACAAATTAAAGGAGGTGTCAAAGGTACTGTCGTTGAAACGTAATTCCCCTAAACTAACAAAATTTTTAGTAAAAACAACCAACCCTCAAGGAAGTGGGGGTAAAGGGGGGCCAAAGGTACTGTCGTTGAATCTTAGTTCCCCCTAAAATTGAAAAACTTTTTTCCCTATAGGATGTTAGTATATTCATACCCACACTCGGCGAACAACCCCAATCAATCGTAATCTTATACTACTACTACTACTACTTAAATATCCAAATACACTTTTACAATGAGTTATACTAACAAGAAAGACGCTTTTGGCCGCGACATTGATTTGCGCAATCCCCAATTGAAGCAAGTCATTGTCTTTAACGACTATATTACTAACCTATCGAAACTATTGAGTAAAATGGGTTGGGCTGAATTCTCATACGCCCAAGACGAGGAGGAGGAACGTAATAATTTGGCAAAAGAAGCCGAAAGAAAGCGTGAGGATGCTATTAAAAACCAACATTTTGACAGACAAAAAAAAGCCCAAATAGCTTGCGGCAACTATGAGCTGGAAGAAGGCGAGATCATCGAATAGGGGGAACCTAGGTTCCCCTTTAACCCGTCCTTTTAATTTATTTTATGTAATTAATTAGTTTAAAGGGAATTTTAACCCTTTTTTCCCAATATTAACAAAATTTTTAGTAATTAAAGGAGTGGTCAAAGGGGAACGTAGTTCCCCTAAACTAACAAAATTTTTAGTAATTAAAGGAGGGGGTAAGGGGAAACCTTGGTTCCCCCCCTAAAATTGAAATTTATTTTTTTACATGTATTATTTGTATATTCATACCAACACTTCGGCGTCAAACCTTATACTCACTACCTAGCATTTAAAAACTTAATAACTTTCAAACTCGAACCCCATTTCGTAATCTTAACTACTTCCTCTATTACAATGTCCGCTCCAGTCTCTAACCCATCCCTTTGTATTCCACGTGCTTTTGCCAATATTGACCAAAGACGTGTAGCAGATGTATTTTATCAATTAAACCTAGGTAAGATATCCCGTATAGATATTATCCAGCGTAAAAATGAGCGCGGCGAGCCCTACAATCGCATATTCATTCACTTTGAGCATTGGTATTGCAATCGCGACGCAATTGCTGCCAAGAGCAAGATTTTAGAGGGCAAAGAGCTCAAAATTGTCTATGACGGCCTTTGGTTTTGGAAGGTGTCGCTCAATAAATTTGACACGGTTAACCAAAGAGCCCATATTGTGTGGTCGGATGACAAGCCAGTGGCTGTGCCAATTGCTCCCGGATTGCCCATTGCTGCTACCCCTCATAATAAACCCAAACGCTCTAACAAGCCACCACCACCACCAAAAGCGGCGGCAAAGGCTCATGCTACTGCTCCTACTACTGCTCATACTACTGCTACTATCGCTACTACTGCTACTACCGCTAGGCCCCCAAATAAACAGTTAAAAGCCTCCGTTGCCGACCAGTCAGCCACTTTGCCAGTGAAAAAGCGTGTATTAACCAAAAAAGTAAAAAAAGAGCCAGCAGCAGCAGCAAAAAAAGTCGTGTTATTAGAGTTAGAGGAAGGCGAAGTTGATGAATCAGACGCCGCGCTAGAAAAACAAGCTGACGCACTCTATGGCGATATTTAGATTTGTATTGTAACTAACAAAAAAATAAAAAATTATATGTGTATATTGTATTTTGTAATGTAATAATTAATTAAATAGCATTTTTTTTGACACTAATTGTGTTAGTAGCAAACTCAAGAAAAATTGAAATATATTTTAAGTATTTAAATGATATTATTAATCAAACCAAACCAAAAGCCTTTTTAAAGCACAATATATAAAATGTCTACATTTCAACGTAATCAATCAAGCTGCTCTTACTGCAGAGACACTAGCCATAATATTCGTGGTTGTAACCACGCGTCAATTGGCGATTTATATAATAATTACCGACTCTTATTTATTTACGTAACTATGCTCGGGCAACCCGAAGAAGAAACGCGAAATTTGTTTGTTGGAACATTATGCCGTAGTTTCAACCTACCTCAACTGAAGGCAGTAGCTGTGCGCTTTGCTGGAGCTAGAAGCGATCTAACCAAGATAAATTTTGCGTTTAATCTTTGGGTTCATTTCCTCGGCGTAGCGGTAGAAGCCCAACAACCCGATCCCGTCATCGCTGAGCAAGAGCACGTCCGCTATTTTAACCAAGCCCTAGCTGAGGTGGAGGTTGATTTTCATATTCACCAACAAGTATTCGCAGCCGCAGCTGAAGAAACCGACGACTTTATTCCGCTAAATCTGAATTCAGCATTTGAGGCGGCAGCCGCTACGCCTATAAAAAAATATCGCATCAATCCCATATTATTCTGTAGCGAAACCGACGAGGAGCTTGAAGTTGCAAGCGAGTGTCATATTTGCTACGATTCAGTCAAGCTGTTTGACTCAGTCATACTAAATTGCGACCACCAATTTTGCCGACAATGTATCAAGGACATGTGCCAACTAACCGCACAAAAACGGCACCTAAATTGCCCCCTATGTCGCGAGCCCATCAGCTCCTTCATTGCCAAAAGCGACGAAGTATATGAGGCGATTGCCGAGCATTGTGTTGTATAAATGTTGTCCCATATAGTATATAAAATTGTATTTAAGTTGTTTTAAATATGGAATATTAAATTGTAAATTAATTATGTGTGTTTGCCTTTTTTTATGTGGCTAATATATGGCGAATTCTAGTATATATAATCGCATATTTGGCAAGGCTAGGGCGCAAAGGGGTGGCGCGGCTGCTCAGTTAAAGAATTTAATGCAGTTGTTAGTAGACAAAAAGGAGTTCTTTATATTGGTTTTTGCCAATTTAATTGTTCAATGCGGTATAACATATTATGTTTTGGAGAAAACAACTACAAATGTTAGTGTATTTCCTCTTTTTATTGCGGAAGTAATACTCATTTTTGTCATCGCACTTGTACCTATGCCTCAATTTGTAAAGTTTATTCTGTTTTGCGTGTTTTCCACTTTAATTGGCATGATGATGTCGGTCTTTAAGAAAAAATATAATCCGACCATGATTAAAACAGCGGCTATGGGAGCATTATCCGTATTTGCCATGTTCTTAGCAATTGGTGTCGTGTTAGTGCTAGGTGGCATTCGTCTAGGCTACAAATTTGGTCTCTTCTTATTTTTGGCTTTATTGGCGCTTATTGTAGGTCAACTGGTATTCGTATTGGGAGCCGGGCTAACTTGGGCCAATAAAATATTGTCGGCAATTGGAATCGTCCTTTTTTCGCTCTACATTCTCTATGACACTAACAAAATACTTCAAAGAGACTATATGGGCGATTTTATTACCGCATCCATGGACTACTATTTAGACATAATTAACTTGTTTTCGGATTTGTTAGTCTTCAATAATAGTTAAAAATAAAATACTTATATCGTATACTTATAACTATTTAAAGAAAAGAGCAATATAATAATAATGTCCATATTTGTTAATGATAATAGCAATTTAAACTCATTTATAAACCAATTTTTCGGCCACACGGGCAACGACAAGATACTAACATTAAAGATTTTTGTTGACGGCGATGACCTACTTAAAAATACATATTTAAATGCGGCAATAGCCCACAACAATAAACTAATGGCCGAACCACATTTTTACGATGCCGGGTTTGACTTGTATTTGCCGCATACAAACGATGATAAAGGGCGCACTTGTTTTAGAGGATTTAATGCGGCAAATAAAGTGGATTTTAAAATCAAATGTTGTGCTCAAATTCTCAGTAAACACGGCGAAACCTATTTTTCACCTTTTTATACCTATGCTCGGTCAAGCATCTCCAAAACACCGCTTAGACTAGCAAACAATCAAGGCATTATTGATGCCGGGTATCGCGGTCCTATTATCGGCATGTTTGACTGTATCATTGGCAACTATTTTGCTGACCCATTCACTCGATTGTTACAAATTTGTGCTCCCGAATTGGCACCCATCTATGTGGAAATTGTAGACACTGTGGAGGAACTCGGTCCCAACACTTCTAGAGGCGAGGGCGGTATCGGTTCCACTGGTCTTTAAGTTATTTTATTGGCAAAATATATATTATACAATTAACTTAAAGAAACGAAATAAATGACAATAAAAGACAAATTATTATTGTTGGGTTGTTTGCCTTTGCCTATAGTCATAGTCAATTTAATAAGCGACTATGTGTTTGTTGCCATTGAAGACAGAACAAGACGACAAAAGGCCGATTTAATAGCGGTAATAAATGAGCGAGTTAGGGACACAACGTTTGTTACAACGATGCGACTAAGAATGTCGCATACATTTTTTTGGATAAAAGAGGATACTAAATGTCCTCGTTTTTGGTTTTTACATTGTAGAAATTGCGGTGAATATATAAATACGGAAAATAAACTAACACCGTTTTTAAATTCTATTATTTGTGATTGTGACAATTATTAGACTAGTAAAATTTATTAGAAATTAGTAAATTATTTTTTATAGTCATATTTTAAAGATGATAAAAAATAATTATAAATATGCGGTACTTATTGTGTTAGTAGTTGCTATTGTTGTATTTAACAGTTACAGTAAAAATGCTTTTGGAATCTTCAGTAAAGACGGTTTCCAAAACTCCAATAATAGATGGTCTCCCGACCTCATTAGTCGCTTCAATGAATACCAATATACTGTTAATCGCAATATTCATAATTACGATTTAAATATTGTACAACAACAAGCAAGCCCTCAAGAAGCCGAATACCTTTTAAGAACGGGCTATTGGCCGTGGCCCGATTACCTAAAATACGAATTTTTGGATAAAATCGCATCCAACCCCATTATTTCAGTTGAACCGCAATTCGCATTGGACTATAATATGAAAATATATAACGAAGCCGCAGCAAAACAATTGTTATCATGGAACACCAAAGAAGGTCAATTTCTTTTATATGGTGCTAATTTAGGTGTAAATGATACCGGACTTCCCAATAATACATTAAAATGTAATGATAATTCTATTATGGAAAAAACTACCTATACGGGCATGAGTTTATGGAACGGTTACTATAATCTAAATACCGAACCCGTAAACAATGAAGACATTCCCAAATTAATGCCCGGTTTTCAATTTGTTAAATCACCTTGTAATCCATGTGTAGCACTCAATAGTCCGGCTGATTATAGCTGCCCCTTTCAATTGAATGTAAAGGGCGACAACTCGGTAAGCCGCATTTGGCAAAAATTATGGGGTTTATAGGGCTTATACTTTTAGTCTGTATTATATCCTATTCGTCATTGTTAGTTCATCAAAATTTGATCCCGCACTTATTTCGCGCATCACATCTACCACTCGCGGTGTATCTGTGGAAAAAGGCGACAGCACATCATCCGACATTGTATAATTCAGCAATAATGGTTCTTCCAGATCTATATCGCCATTAATCTCATTCAACATGGAACATGTATATACTTGTTGCCGACCTTGCGATGTTTGCCGCGAACACGTATACATATTGGCATATCTTGTTCCCAATGTGCGGTAAGCCACATAAATATCGTCACAAATCATCTTTAAATAAGGATCAGATTCCAAATTGTTAGTTTTAATATAGCCAGTCAATAGTTCAAAGAACTGTTTTAATTTAGCCTTTAATTGATTTTTATTTTCATTATCACGGTCAAAATAATTCGGGTCTCTAAGTAATATGCTGTTACTATTGTTATGAAATAGTTTAAATCGCTCGGAAAATTTAAGCGCATCGTATAGCAGCTCTTGACATCTTTGCCTCAATATATAGAAATTCAATTGCTTGAAATTGGGCGGATAAAAATCGGCCGTAATATTTATTTCTTCTTTTGTTGTTAATATATGACCTTTTATTTGAACGCTTGATGTTAATGGTGTTTTACTGCGTATATGATATATTTTATTTTGCTCGCTCAATAAATTGCCAACATATAACTCATGCGACCACTCATTTGTTAAATAATTATATAATTCACAATTACTAGCTGTTAGGATTGTTGATCCTACTGCCTTGTATAGTAATCCGTGTACTATTTCTCCATAAACGAGCGACGCCTTTTCAATGGCGTCAATAAACCGATAATCATTATTCGGCGCATTTCCTAAAAAAGACAGCAATTGCGAATCATGGTTTTTACCGTAACCCACAAATATGTTAGTACTATCTGTTGGAACTAATGTCACCAGTTTTTCATAATTTGTTTCTCCCGCTGTAATGTCGCCGTCGGTTAAAAATACGTGTATCAATTCATAATCTGTATTTGTCGTCATTTCTTTGTATTTTTGTATGTGTTCTTGATAACTTTTTAATGCTGCTTCAATGTTAGTTGAACCTCTTGGACGAATCTTTTTAATTTTACCTATTATTGCTTCAATGTCGCCCGTATTGTGAATATTTGGCACATCCGTTATTATATCATGAACTTCTGTGTTAAATGATTGAACGTGAATAGATATGCTTGCTCCCGAAATATCATGAAACATATGTAACATATTTTCCAACGTATGTAAAAGATGGTCTAATTTGGTTCGCCCGTCGCTACAAATATCAGTCATGGAACCGGAGCTGTCCACCGTGAAAAATATATGTAAATGTTTGTTAGTTATCGGCACTTCGCCGCGCACCTTTACCTTTAAAATGCCAAACTGATACGACGGGTCTTCAAATAGGGTAACGGGAACTTTTGGATCCGTATTGGGGTCGCTAAACTCAATACTTACGTCTTCAATTATGGGTTTAAATTCGGCCATTCAGATATATTTTAAATATCATAAATACTTTTTAAATTGTTTATGATATATAATTGTTCGGTTAATAATAAGAAAAAGCTGTCTAGTCTAGCGAATATGGTTCCACTACTGCTTCTATAAGGGCCCAAGTACTAAGTGAAAGTGTTTTCATTTTAAATAACGCCGGGAATACATTACCATTATTTGTCGTAACTGTACCTATACCACTCCATCCAATAAATTTGGCGCCTAGTTTAGGAAATAACGGCGCTTGAGATGTGAAACCAAAAGAAACAACGTCGTTTGGTTCATCTGAATTATTTACCGAACAATTCGTGGTAATTGAAATCCATCCACCGGATGGATTATTAGATAAACAAGATGGTATACTAATCTGCCCCCCACAACCCCCAACAACCGTCGTTTGGGGATCAGAATATAGATTCATTTGTGAAGTGATTGTGACACCATTTTGATCAAATGTAGGCCACCGCATAGGAAAATAATAGACAAAATTTGGTGGGGCTGGTTGCGAAGGCATCTATAACATATTTATATATAATTATTTTTAAAAATAAAATAATTATACATATGTAATCCAATAAACAGTAGTTTAATTAGTAGGCTAAATAAGAACTGTGGCTTTTATAAGGGAATAAGTTGACCAAGACAACACTTCCATATTAAATATAGCGGAATGCGAATTACCGGTATTATTTTGAGCTGTTCCAATAAACGACCATTTTGGGTTTGAAATATTATCGGGTGGACCATAAAATGGTGCTTGACCATTGGCATTCATAGTTATTGTTCCAAAACCGTCAACATCAAAAGTAATATAATTATCTAGTTTTACAGTTGAAAACGTCCGATCGTTTGTGAGGATAATGGGCTTAATCGATGTAGAAATTTTACCACCAACAACAGTACAATCGGCATCTGCGAATGTGCTCGCTTGCCAATAACTAGTAACGTAATTTTCGGCAATGTTATTAGGCCATGGTAATAAAAAATAATAAGTGAATTCCGAAGGCAGTGGGTCGGGGCTGGCCATTGTATAGTATATCTATATATATTTATTTTAACAAAAAAAATAATTATCAAACATTTATAATATATATTTTTTAGTTTTGCTATGTCCGTATTTATATTTTTTTTGCGATTTAGTTGCCAATTTGAACGCACGTTTACTATGGTCGCATCCCGTTGTTAGTATATTGTAGTCAACTGCTGCCGCTTTGCCACCGGTGACCGAGCTGGCTAGTCGCGCTAAACCCCACGATTGGGCAGTTTGATTAGGTCGTGATCCCGATGAATAATATGCTCCTTCACCTTTTCTAACTATCTGCTTAAGCGCTGCTATAGAACAACCCGTTACTTTTGCTAAAGTTGCGTTGGGCGTTATATTTTCTATTTTGTAGATTTGTTGTGCCTTTAATATGTGTTTGGATTTTTTGTGTGGATATGATTTCAACGGCTCTCTGTTGTAATATTGATGATTTTTATACATCCGTCTAGACCTCATCAACATTTTTTTTTGTTTTATTCGGTCCCGCTTGGATAAAGTAATAGGCAAATAACGCATAGGTACTTTAATTCTTTTTTGCGTTTTTTGCTGTCTTTTTTTATTCATTTATTATAAAATAATAAATTAATATATTGCCAATTAGTATTTAAAAAGACGTATCATAATATAACTAATATGGAGTCTCAATCAACTACTGAATTGCCAACCAATGCCGGTGAGAAAAAGCAAATGCGTTTAGTCGACATCCCCTTGGAAACACAAAATGATGCGCTTCAGCTTATTGTTACCTTTTTAAATTTGGCGCAAAAGCGTGGATCATTTACACTTGATGAGTCGGCTAAATTATGGGAATGTATTAAGATGTTCCAATAAAAATATTGTTATTTTATTTATAAAGAATAAATAAAATAACATGAATTTTGGTGTTGTATTGGCTCTGTTGTTTATAAATTTGTTGAATAGTGGAGTGGTCGAGGGACAAGAAACCGTCCAACGCTTTTCAACAGCGTCAAATCCGACTTACAATATGCTTAACGCAATGAAATACGTGTGTCGTAATATACCAATATCGAATCATCACGTAAAAATGTGTCAACAAGTGCTACATTTGGCTGGCGGTCCATTTTACAAAGAGGGTGGATTAACTATGCGATGTATGTGTATAAAATCGGGATTAGCTAAATCACGCTCCTAGATTAATAAATCTAATACAATTAGTTATTTAATTTAACAAATGTAAAACTAAATAATTATTTTTTGGCGTCGCTCCGAATAGGGGTCGAACCTATGACCTTGACGTTAACAGCGTCACGCTCTACCTACTGAGCTATCGAAGCATTGGATTTTTTCGCGATGCTTAATGCTGGAACCTTTTGGTTTTTTTCTATATTGAAAGTTTTAGGGATTGCTGTAGGGTTCCATATTATATTCGCGGGTTCTCTTTAAGTTGTTTTAGGGCGAATATATATTATTTTTTGTTAGTTTAAAGAAAAAATTGAATTTTTTTTTGTTAAATAAAATAGAGACATATATATACAACCCTTTAGCAACTTAAATCGCAAACTAACACATACTTTAACACATTAAAACAATGAATAATAATACTACTATCATTAAACAGTTCTGCCCCTATTGTTTCGCAAGAAAAATGTATTGTAAAGACCATAATATAGACGAATGTCGCGAATTAGCAGCTCATCAATGCGGCAAATGCGGTGGCAAAGGCCACACAAGAGGTAGGTGCTCGGATACGAATACGATTACACTCGGCGAATTTATTGAAAATTATAATGCCAAACCGCAGCCCGGTAATACATGGGCCGCAATGGTAGATAAACAAATTGCCGACAATATGCGTGAAAAAGTAGAAGCCGCAAATATTGCCGCTAAAATGAAAGAGGATAAAGAAAATGCTGACCGAATCGCAGCGAGACGTGCTGCGGAAGCAGAAAGACAAGAAAAGGCGCATGATACTGCTATAAGATGGCGCAACCATATGGCATATCAGTACGGTCATCGCTGGTTTGACTTTGTGAATGAGGCGCGGATGCCTTGGGGCGCTGCTCGCAAAGAATGTTTGTCATTACTGTGGAAAGAGAAACAAGAATTTGAAGAAGAGGCCGAACGCACAGCATATGAATACGAGGATATGTTGGATAAACACGTACGAGATTGCCAAGAGCGTACAGCACAAAGAGCGGCGGAGTATGAGCATAATGAGGCGACTATGTCGCCAATAGAATTCGCTAGATGGGCGAGAAATAGGGAAAGAGAGGATGACGAAATACGCTATGAAATGGAGGACTATCTTGAGTCATTGGAAACAGACGCTGGCACTAAATATCAAAATTTTACAGCCGATTGCCCCAAATACTATCTCCACTACAGACAAACGGGGATAATGTTGGACCCACGCGATAAGGAATTGGAGCGTAAAGCTGCAGCTAAAAAAAAATAACGTATTTGTTTTGTATTTTGTAATATAAGTATTTGATCTTTTTTATTATGTGCTTTAAAAATATACAACGTGCTAAAAATATACAACCTTGTTGAAGGCTGTATATTTTTTCAAGGGGTTTCAACAATCGGTGCCTTTGGCTCCTTAGACCCCATCCTTTTACCTTTTTATACAGTCTTTCGTCTGTATTTTAACTTAACGATTTTTTGATTGTTTTTGCTGTATGAATTATAAAGGTTTATATGTAAATTGCTCTGCAGCGCAAAATACATATGTGCTAAATTCAAGGGGAACTACGTTCCCCTTTAACCCCTCCTTTAAAAAAGTGACTAAATTCAAGGGGGAAGGGAACCGATGGTTTCAACGACAGTACCTTTGGCCCCTTTGACCCCTCCTTTTACGGGATGGTATTGGGTTGGATTGGATTTAATTGCTAATTCCTATTGGATTTTATAATTTTGGAAAATTGCTGTTAGGAATTTTATACTTTCCATTATGGAAAGCCGCCTTCGCTTACTAGTTTCTTTTTTAAACGATTAAGATTAGAAGTCTTTTGTTTTATATTGCTGTTAGAAACAAACTTAAGGGCATTTACTTATTTTATTGTTTGCACGAAGAGGGGTTTGAACCCTCGCATCTCTACGATATTGGGTCTTAAATCCAACGCCTTAGACCACTCGGCCATTCGTGCAAGGGGAACTACGTTTCAACGACAGTGCCTTTGGCCCCTTTAACCCCTCCTTTTACTGGATGGTTTTGGTTTGGTTTAAATTTAGTTCCTAAGAGATAACTACGTCTTTCAACTACAGTTATCCTTGGAAAAGAGGTAACCAATTTTGATTGAATTGGTCGGTTTTGGGTTAATTGCTAATTCCTATTGGGTTTTATAATTTTGGAGTAAATCGCTGTTAGGAATTTTTAAATGCTATTTCCTATTTTAAAAATGAACGTGAGTTCATTCTACTATTAGCAAATGGTTGTAAATTGCTGTTAGGAAAAAATTGATTTATAATTTAGCCGATTTATAAAATAATAGATTTAAAGAAATGACTGAACTAACCAAACGCATAAATCAATTACCCCAAGTGCTACAAGATTATATCGGCGAGTTTAATGTACTTCATCGCAAACTCTTGTCAGCAGCGCTAAACGATATTAATAATCTAACTTTTAACTGCTGTTATTGCGACAATACCACTCGCAAAACAGAAGAAATAAATCAATATGTTTTAAATTTTACATTCGCTTGTTGCTCTGAATACTGTGCTTTCAATCACGGCCACGAATTCAGAAGAAATTATTACAAATATAATAGACGTATATAGTTGCTCTAAAGCGGGCTCGAACCGCTGACCTTTGGCTCATAAGACCAATGCGCTAACCAACTGCGCCATAAGAGCTGTGAAATACTGTTTTCATGGTTTGGGTTGCCCGTGAAGGCATATAGCGAACAAGTCACTATAAAAATAGTCGTTTTAAATTGCTGTATGAAAACAAGGTATAAATTTTTATATTATTTTGAGGTGGCTTGTTGCTTCTCGCTATCGCTTGTTGCCCTTCCTAATCTAATTAGGCGGGTTCTCTTTAAGCTGTTTTAAATATATATTATTCTATATTGGTACATTCATTTTGTATTTTATTTATTTCTAATCTATTATATACTATATACGCAGTAGAAATTGAAAATAATAATAAATCAGCCGACCCTCTAATTAATAATGGCATATCGGATATCATTTTACTGTATGTAATCCATAATGAAGATGATACAATATTCATAATAGAGAATAATAAAGAATAAATATTTGTTGATTTTTTTGTATATAGTAAGTACATAAAAATGAATCTTCCCGACACCGAAATAACAGTAGCCGAATATGCTATTACTAATTCGTTGTCCATATAAATATAAATATTTTTTATTTAGATCATTTAACTGCCCAAACATGTAAAAATAGAAATCAATCAAAAGCGAAAAAGTTTGAAAAATTAATAATATATAATAAATAATATATGAATTACACGCCTCTAGATGACGCATATAAAATTCACCATGTCACCACTAACACCTACAAACAAAATGTTCTATACAATCCTACGTGTATTTTTTGCTCGCATTCGGATACTGTGGCGCTTATGAAAGATGATGGCGGATCATTTAGACAATGTAAAAAATGTAGGAAACAATTTAGAGCCGCAGTTGTGACCGATGCTATCAAAAATTACAGTTACTCTACTCATCATTTAAGGGGTACCAACTAACAAATTGTATAATATCTGTATAATATATTATACAAATGAACTTAAAGAGAGGGATAGAATTATTCACATTCTTCATCATTTTTATTAAACTCGTTTTTATTTTAGCAGCTATTTGCTACTTTGCGTTGACACATTTCCACGTATTACAAATTAGTGATAAGACCCGAATGGAATTTGAAACCAAATTTGCGTATTGGAAGGACCGTACTGAATTCATTTTTACTATCGGTATGTCAGTTTTACTCATTTACTATTTTAGACCAGCTTCTCGCCATCCCGTAAATAATGAAACCGCTTTATTGTTTTTCTTGTTTGGCATTATTCTCATTTTCACCGCCAAATGGGATCTATTTGTTACTGAAGCGCCTTGGTATAAAATAATTGTTAGTTCTTGGAATTAGATTTTGGGGGTTAAATTGTGTTGTTTAACTAACAAAATAAAAATTAAAAATAAAAAACAAATACAAATATATTTAATTTACAGTCATTTATTAATTTAACAATTTATACATTCTTCCACGGAAATCGGCTAATTCGCTTGGGATAGGGTTTTGTTGCTATAGAATTTTGATAGTCCTCGTAGTCCAAGCTGTTGCTGTTGCGCTTAATCCGCCCCAAGTCCTCGCGGATTTTTAGCAGTTTTTCCTCGCATTTTTGTCTCGCAATATTGAGCTTTATGTGGCCTTTACAATATGCGTGCTTTTTTAAAATCGGAAACTTGGCCTCATTACAGTTAGGCTTCTTACAAATTGTATTGAGGGCGTCGTTGCCTTGATGCTTATGTAAACAAGCGCAAGGGGAATAATATTTTATAGACAAGCAGCCGCATTTGTACTCTTTCGGCTCCTTTGGCGCCGGCACATAGCCGCTCAACATCTGCGTATGGCTTAAACGCAAACCCGATGGCAACAACGACTGAAAATCGTTGCTGTATTCGCAATAATGGATTAAATTAGTGTTAGTGCTATCAACTATATTTATTATTATATCGGAGTTATGCTCCTTCTCCTTGCGCTGAATACGCTGTATTTGAATGATCAGCGCATCGCGTATATCTAAATAATCCTCTAATACATCTAACAACAGCAAATAATGCTGATTGTCATTCAAGAATTTGTCATACTTACGTTCTAATTCGATTAGCTGCCGCTTGTTTGGCATCACCAATATGTCTTCAATACTTATTTTGGGTGGCAGCATTGGGACATTTTGAGATTTATTGAGAAATGGATAAAATATATTATACATTTTATTTGTTTTTATTTGTTTGTTTAGTAAATGCGTGTATTTATGCTTTGATTTTCGGGGAACAATTTAAATATTTTGTTAGTTTGTTGTGATTTATAAAGTAAAAAATTACAACAAAAACTTTTCAATTTTCTTCATTTTATTCAATAAAATATATTTCGCGCTGGAATACTCCGGTAGCATTATATTTTACACGCGCTTCTTTAACGTTTCTAAATATACCATTTGCTGCTGTAATTAAAAATTTATATGTAACACTTTTTTGTGTAATAAAACTACTGTCATCATTTTCTCCAATCCTATAAGCCGTTTCTAAAATACTATCGTTAGATTGTATAATAAACTTGCTTTTATTGAGTGATTTTGGTATGCTGAAAGCGGGATCTGTTTTTCTTGGGGGAGTATAACTGTTTCCGATATTATTAGTGCGCTATTTAAGGGTGCGCCATGTTTGTCAGTTAAACGCATCACTTGGTTATACGATTGGGTTGGATTACCACTACAGACCGCCCATAGTTGGTCGGATTTTTTATGATTAACATCATCTTTAAACACTTGGTAATGAAATTTTGGAGGTGCCATTTATAATATATCTTTATATCAAATTTTATCTAAAAAATGTTATGTAAATGTAATTATACGCTGCCGAATTGGATTATCAATATATTCTACACTTGCTTGTTTAGCGCCGGCAAAAATACCAGTAGCTTTGCGAAGCGAATAATGTATTGTTCGGCTCCCAGTTGTATAGTTTGCGACCCTATTCTTATACATTTGAGTATCGCTTTCAATAGCACCGTTAGGTGACAATATCATAAAAGAGTCCTTCATGTATGGGGATTTTATTTTAAACCCAGGAGCTGTTTGTGTTGTGGGCATAAGTAGACAATAATCCCATGATATATAAGAGTCTTCAAACGGAACACCGTTTTTGGTAGTTAATCGCCTCAAATTTTGATAAGCATTTGCGTTTTCGGTGGAAGAGACATATGCGATACTTGCACCTTTTGTATAAGAGTTAGGGTCATTACCGTTTGCTGTTATACTATAATATAGTGTAGGATAATTTTTTCTCTTATGCTCCATTTGTAATATATGTATATATTTTATTTTTCACAAATATTTTAACTAAAAAATAGCAGATTATCTTTTCCAGTAATTATTCTTCTTTAAAGTGGCTAGTAACATGATTAATGTTAGTAACACGCCTACCAAATAGAACGCAATGAGTATCTCTTCGTGTATTTCATGTAAATCTTCCCATAAATACAAAATGTAGTCGTAGCCGAGTACAACTACTGGCACTGTTACAAATATAATAGCCGCATATATAAATCCTATTACACTAACAATAATGACAATATTCATACTAATTATACATATCACTACTGCTGACTCGCAGCACACTTTTAACATATTGGACTCGTTTTCTTCATTGATTTGTAGGGACATCGTGTATGTTTATTTGTATGTGTTCTATTTTGATATTTTAGTATTTCAATTTTTTATAAAAATAAAATAAAAAAATTGAATTAACATTCAATAAGTATAAGTATTACAGATATTTTATACAATGGAGCATCATTTAAATCCGCATTTACAATATAACGAAGTACTACCCCCCGATTTAGATGGGGACGTTGTTAGCCAATATCGCTTACTTATACAATATAATTTACGACGGTTATCACACACCGGAGGCTCTGAATTGCCGCGACAAATTACCATTCCATATTATAAGAACATATTTATACCCACATCTATCGCGTCATTTGAGACAATCCATTCTATCGTAATGGATACGTTATCAACCATTGACAGCCTCGTCGCCACCTATGATGCTGAAATGTGGTGTATATGGATTCGCTATGGGAATATGCCCATAAAATATACACTTGATTGCTACCAACTAGATTATTACTATAGAAAAATGGAAGTTTTAGACGATTTATGTAAATTTGTACCACTAAAAAAAATACTTAATGTAGGCATCCGCTATTTTATGCGTGAAACCAATTATATTGATGTTTTAACTATAGAGCGTCATCATTTAGCAATAAGAGCCGCTGCGTTTAGAGCCTCCGAAAAAATGCCCCACAACTTTACCTATTTGGATTATCTTGACCTCATTCCTATGCCTACTAGCATTTTCGGACCTCGGAAGTGGAGCGATACTTGTATTCACTATACTCAAGACGCTAATTCCGGCGATATTGTATTAAATTTTGAGACTATTTTCGGCGATGAGAAATCGGCTAATTTTATTAGGCACGAGGTTAAAGATGCTCTCTCAGTTCCCAAACTGCTGTGGAAAAAACGGATGCCATATATCGGCTTAATGGAAGGCACTCAATGTAACAGTACGGAATCGCATATAACACAATATTTATTTAACTTTTATGTGTGCCACGATGTTTGTAAACTTATGTAATTACATATTTTATTATTTAATTTATTTTTTAAATATAATATATATAATGACACGAAGAAAATTGACAAGAAATCGTAGGCATAGAAGGAATAGAAGATATAGAACAATGAGGAAACGAGGTGGGTTTTTTGGTTACAATCACAATGAAGAAATTACTTCTGAAAATTATAAAACCAAATGTGGGCGTGTAAAACAACTAACATCTAGTAAGCGACGTATGGCTTGTAAGGAATATAACGACTCGGCGAAAGAAAAAGAACTATATCGTATTGAACAAGAACAATTAAACCAGTTTAGAGTAAAACCCAAAAAAACAACTGTATTAAATGAATCGCAACAACGCGTTAAAAAAATAGTTGATGAAAGAAATTTTTTGGATCAATTTAAAAGACATCCGGAGTATGATGAAATAAATATATAATGACTTAACAAGTAAACAATTTTTTAGTAAAAATAAAAAATAACTAAAACCCCACAAAAGAGGCGTAATGGGGTATCTACGACCCCCCTAAAATTGAAAAATATTTTTAAATGTTTTTTTGTGATAGATTTAACTACACATCAAATTTTGTTAACGAAACCTATCAATAATCCAATTTACACATATAAAAAATGGAACTAAATACCAATTCCAATACCAATACCAATTTTAATAATATGATTGACGAACGTTTACGCGGATATCAAAAGCTTATTGACCACTCGTGCTTTGAATTTAAAATATATCAAGCCAAAGGCATTGAGTGGTGTATTAGGAGGGAGCTGACTGCTACGCCGTTCGCGGGTGTGCGTGGAGGCATCATTGCGGACGAAATGGGTCTAGGCAAAACGATGATGATGATTGGCACCATGTTCTGCAACTATTTGCCTCACACGCTTATTGTTTTACCGCCCATATTGTTGCCTCAGTGGCAGAAAGAGATATACAAAATTTCGGGACACAAAGCCCTATGCTTTTACGGGGCAAACAAAGGTAAAGTAACATTAGAGCAACTAACAAAGGCTCCCATCATTTTGACTTCATATAACACATTGCTAAACAAGGAGTGCTTATTGGTAAAAATACAATGGGACCGTGTCATATTTGATGAGGCGCATCATATGCGCAATTCAAAGACGCAGCGGTTTGCGAGTTGTCGCCAAATTGACGCCAAGATTCGCTGGATGGTGACCGGTACTCCTATCCAAAATAAACGCCAAGATTTCTTCAGTTTGTGCGATTTGCTCGGCTTAAATTCGGCCTTTTACAAAAATAAAGAAAATATGGATAGAATTAGAGCGTATTTTGTGCTGCGCCGAACCAAGCAGCAAGTAGGCATTGAATTGCCCGAAATGCGGCAAACCAAGGTGATGGTTGAGTGGTCTAATCTGAAAGAAAAAATGTTGGCCGAAGAGCTACATTCATTGCTGCCCAATCAGACCGGGGTAAGTTACGAAAAGCGCAAGCAATTGGCCGCATATTTGGAGCCCAAAGGCATATTAACGGCTATGTTGCGGGCTAGACAAAGCTGTATATTGCCTAGCATGATGAAGGGTAAAATGTTTAATGGTGGCGGTGGCTATGATACGGCTCTAAATTGTTGTAGCAAATTAGACGCGGTTCTGCTGCTGCTTATTGACCGTCGGGATAATGGGCGCGGCAAGATTGTGTTTTGTCACTTCAAAGACGAGATGGATTTAATAAAATTAAGACTAACAGAAGCTGGGTATAAAAAGGTGGTGTGTTGCGACGGTCGTACACCGAAAAGCGTGAAAAAGACGATAGCTGATGAAGCGGATGCGCTTATTATTCAGATCCAGACGGGGTGCGAGGGGCTGAATTTACAGCAGCATTTCTCGGAGG
>Ga0007796_10000134_pt1 | contig 19771 bp, 33 predicted proteins | sample CryBogmetaGMA0M_FD_60373 | JGI IMG/M metagenome (GOLD analysis project Ga0007796, IMG submission 60373) | Freshwater microbial communities from Crystal Bog, Wisconsin, USA - MA0M | ecosystem: Environmental > Aquatic > Freshwater > Lake | place: Crystal Bog, Wisconsin, USA | collected 2009-07-06 | reverse complement strand
GGCCGTCAGCATTCCAGACGGATACGCCAAGAACGAACCCAGCGCCAGCTCCACAGCGTCGTCGTCCATTACGTCAACGCAGGCTCTGTGCGTGGTCGTCGATTCACGCAACCGGACCATTGGCAGGCGCGCTTTTGCAGAAGCTAAAAAAAGCTGCCGCATCTCGACCCGCCAGCCGTTGTCTTGCGGATCCACCACGACACGGCAAGCAGAACCGAGCGTTTTGCGCTGCAGTTGCTTGACCGTGCGTGCGTGAGCCGCTTTGTACCTGTCAAAGATATCTTTCAACCGACGCATGTTTGCCAGCATCTGGTCCGGCGACAAACCAAGGTCCGGATTGAAATCCACCGCGGGCACGTGCTGTGAGATCACCCGGCAAGTCAGGACAAGCTTCGGTTTCTTTTCAGCTTCAGTCCGGATCCGGCGCCGAAAACGCCGGTACACGAGCGCGCCTGTGCGGGCCCAGCAGAACGGACACGCCCGATACCGTTTGCAAGGCCGAAGCAGCGCTTTGTTGCCGTGGCTGAAAAACACGCACGACGGCCGACAGTGCATCACCCGGCGAAACGTCCAAAGCTGCGATTGCGTCGAGACCGTGTCGCCCGGGCGCCAGAGATTGCGCGTGATCATGTCTTTGACGCGGTCAAACCACATCCGGTGAAGCCGGTGAACCATCCGTACAACCGCGTCGTGCTCCATAGCACCCTTGTTGCATTGCATTCCGGCTGCCGGGTACAGCACGTGGCGAATCACGATTTGCTGCGCCATCCTGCGGCCGACACGAACAATGCTCCACGCTTGCATGCGATACTTTTCGATCCCGAGCACATAGCCTCCAAGCTATTGAAATTCACTCATCGGTCGTATTAACCGGTTCCGACAACAAATCAACCGGAACAATCAAATAAAACCGCGTGGTGCCGTCGCAATGTACGCGAACAATTTGTATGCTGCCGTTGAATATCTTGGCGAGTTTTTGCCCAACTTCCGTGTCATCAATTGTTATGTTGATCGGCGCACTCACGCCCCACCTCCTTCACCTTCACGCCGATAGCGGCGAGAGCTTTACGTACCTCGTCGGGGTTGAACGACGCAACACGATCGCCGTAAGTATCGAAGTGATTGAGCACTTCCGTAAGCACAACCTCTCGCCGCTCCTCGCGGAGCCGGGTGATCTCGGCCCTCAGCGTTGACACCTCATCAAAGTCCGCCGCGTCAGCAGCTGCGTCAGCGTGGAACGTGCAGCCGCCTCGGTGCGGTGGCTTTGACACCTCGCAGCACGGACAGGTGAATGGAATCATCCCGCCACCTCCGGCCCCGGCGGCGACGAGCGGGCGATGAGGTTGCGAAGCATGGCAGCATCTGCTCGCAACTTGCTCGGCTTTGGCAGTCCGCTCCCCCACGTTCCAGGCGTCTCAAGGTGCTTCGCCTGCGTCTCGTATTCGACCGCAATCAGGAAGATGTGCTTCCGCTCCTCCTCAGTCAGCCACCCGCGCGGCTGCGGAGGTGAGCGGTAGAGGGGGACGACGGAAGTGTCAAATGTTAAGGCGTCAGATTCTTGCTGCGCCTCTGCAAGGCTTTCCCACGCAGAACATAACTGGTCTGAACGAGTTGCTATCACGCCCCACGCCACCCCATCCCCGCCGCCGCTCGCGGCCTGCGTATTACACGCCGGGCAATAGCTTTCCCACACCTCGCCACCGAATGCGTTGTCTGGCTCAATCATCCGGTGGCTTCCGCCGCTGGTGTCGTCGAACCAAAAACACTTGCCGCAGTCGTCGCACTCTAAAACCACACCGTCACCCACATACCCGCCGCCGCTCCCGGCCTGCGTCAACACCCAGCCTGGACAGACGGCCTCAACCAGCGTGGACATAGCGGCGTGTTTCTCGTCGGAGTCGGCGTCGCTGCGGATGATGTTCACAATGTCGCGGATCACACAGCCGCCGCTCGCGGCCTCCAACTCGGCAACGCGGGAAATAAGCTCGTCTCGTTTGTGAATCAGTTCGTCCCGCTCCAGACGTAACCACGTCTCTCTGTGCAGCCGTTCCGTTGATCCGTTTCCAGCAGACTCCTCTATGACAAACTCCGTGTCACGCGGCCAACGATCCTGCAACTCCTGATGCGCCACCGGCTCCACCTCCGCGCCGCCGCTCGCGGCCTCCAGAGCCGTTTCCGCGGTCGCCGCGCGACAGGCCACGCTCTCCAGTTGCGATTCCAGGTCCGCGATTCGCACGATAAACGCCCCACGCTGGCGAGATAGATCGTTGAAATGGGCCTCCAGTTCGGCAACGCGGGCCTGGAGAACTTTGTTCCGGGCCTGCTCACCGAGGCACAAAGCTTCAAACGTCTGCGCAACCTGCCGCGCCTCGTCCCGCTCGCGGATAGCGGCGTCCCGCTCGGCGGTGAGCGTTGCAACAACACCCTCCCACGGCACTTCGTCGCCGTTGGCGTCGAACACACCGGAACCGTGATGAACGCTTGAAGGCGGCGAATCCGCGCATTCTCGGTTAAGCAGCGGAACAAGGTGCTCCCGATATACAACAACCAAGTCGCGCAAACGTTCACGTCGATTGGCCGCCCACGGCGTTACCCAGGGTTCTTCGTGCAACAAACGCTCAACAGCAATAATCCCCCTGCGAAGTTGATGCCGCCAGTAATCGGCCGTGGGCGCGTGCACCGGCGCTGTATCCGCAGCCACAACAGTTGCAACAGCATTGTTCCATTGCTTGCCAAGCGCAATGTTCAAGTCAGTCACTTCTGCTTCCAATGCCACTACGCGGTCCTTGTACTCGTCCCGCTCCCTTTGCATGCGCTCCATCCCTTTGATGGCGTCACGCATTGCCCGTTCATACGGTGCGTCTTTCTTTGCCAGCTGCGAATTCAACCGATTGCACCCGGTCTGCAGCTCGTCGCGTTTTGACCGCAACTCCGCTTGCGCGTGGCAGGCAGCCTTAAGCTCGGCGTCCAACCGTTTGATCTCCGTGGCCATGTCTTCGACCACCTTCGGCAAAGCCTTGCCAAACTCTTCAACAACGCGAACAGATTCGTCTTCTTCCAGCACCATCGTTGACCAATCCCACGTGCTGGGGTGCCCTTGTGTTTTTTGGTTATACGTCACTTCCAACGTCACGCGTTCTGTGCACAAGTTGCGGGCTGCGTCATCAACTTCCGACATTGTTTGCCTCTGCTTTCTTGGCTTCGTCGTAGTCTTCCAGCGCGTTAGCGGCGTCGTAGTATTTGTCTTCCGCGCGTTGTTTCGCGTCTTCCGCCAGTTCATGGTGATGTGTTGCGGCGCTCAACCGCCGCCGTGCAACTTCAAGCGCGGCAACCAACTTCTCGCGTTCTGCGTCTTCCGCCATGCGGAGTTTCCTCTTCTTCTTGGTTTCGTTACCTGCCGGTTTTGGGCCGCACGAGTATGACTCGCGCAGCAGGCGCCACGCGGCACGAAACGAACTAAGTGCCGCTCTGCTCGCGCGATCCTGCGCTGGGCGTGCCATCCTTTGGCGCCTCCGTTGTATGTGCTGCGTCGTACGCCTCGATCGCCGAGACCGCCGCTTCTGTCACTTTGCCGAGGTGGACCTGCATTGGAGAAAACCGCAGTTCCGGTTTCCGCAGCCGATAAAACAAATGAACCAATCCGCGAACCTCAGCAACTGTTGCCGCTTCAGCCGCGTCAACAAGCTTCTCACGCTCCGGGTCCGTTCCGGCTACCGCGCGCTCTGCTGCGTAATCCTGTGCTTGAAAGAAAGCCTTAGTCATGTGTGACCCCTGTGTCTTCTGCAATACGTTTCTTGAGTGCCGCCACCGCTGCCTTCAGATACATCTCGCGCTCGTCGGGCTCGAACAGGCCGTCGCCACGCGGACGGGCTTCGTAGACCGTCTCTTCCATGCAATCCGGATACTCTGCCCGAAAAAATCCGTGTCGCAACCGAAGATACCCGACCTGCTTGCCAGTCGCGTCAAAAACGTTGTACTGCTCCGGGCACGCGCCGCACGTGCACACAAGCTTCAGCCCGTCGATGTCTACGGCAGCGCCCGGATTACTGAGCTGCCCTTCGAACATATTGAGAGAGTCAAACAACTCGCCGTCCAACTTGTCGTCGCTCATGCGGGGTCTGTCTCCAGCTGGGTTTTGATCTTTTGCAACGCAGAATCACACAACTGCACGATCACACCGCCGCGCCATTGATGCATATCTTTTGGCGCCTGGTCATCGATGTCGGCATCGAGATCGGCGTTCTCGTTTGCGAGATCGCGAATGTGCCACACCAAATCTTTAACAGACTCCAGCGGCGTCTCCGCACGCTGCCGGTTGTGCTGCCGTAACGCGTCCATCGACGGAATGACAAACATCGGCGGCAGCGGTACCCAACCAGTCTGGGCGCGCTGCTCGTCGTACGGATGCCAGTGCGTCACCTCGTCGGTGTCGCAGTTGCCGCCGCCGGATGAAAACGTTTCCGGATTGATGCAGTTCTTCGTGTGCTCGTCGATCGGCACGCGAACCGTGTTGCCGTTTTCGTCTTCAGAAATCAGATATTCCGGTACGCGACGCGCGTAAACACCGCGCCACAAACCAAGAATCGGACTGAAGTACCACACAAGCTGCTTCTGCTCAGGGAGGCGGTCCCTGACGTTGATCCACGCCATTCTTCTGTTCCTCTTGTTCGTAATGCTGCAACACAGTAGCGGCGTCAAACACGTCTGGCGCAGCGGCGCCCGCCGAGTGCAACTCGTGCGGGTGCGGAAAATGACGCAAGATCACAAGCGCTTCCTGCCGGACAGCGCGCGGGATCTTTTTGATGCCGTCCTTGTTGAACGGACTGACAAGCCGCCGAAGAAAATCAGCGGCCCAAATCACGGCGCGAGTGCGCTCATTAGGAAGAGTCATTGCCGCGCTCCTGTGCGACTGGCCCCGGCGGGGCTCGAACCCGCGACCAGAGGATTAAAAGTCCCCTGCTCTAACCAGCTGAGCTACGGGGCTACAAGGCTGCTTACATAAGCAGCGCATGCAACAAAACGAAGATGAACTTACGGCTTGAACGTGCCGTTGTTCTTGATGATGTTCTTCATAATTGCGATGAGCCTATCTTCGTCGTCTCGGTATTTGTCCCACCACGAAAGAAGATTTCGCGACAATTTTGCTTCAGCCGACGGGTTGGCTCCGGCGTCGCCGTCGTCGTCAAGCGATATGTTGGCGCTAAATTGACCTTCTCCGCCTTCAAACGCTTGCTCAATCAAGCGAAGTTGTGTATCAGAAAAGAACTTGTTCAACCCGTTTGAGATCTTTTCGCCCGTTTCGATCATGCCGCCAAGATCCCACTGAACACGGTGAAGATCCCGCGCGGTCGTCTGGTTGTTGAACAGCGTGCAGCTGACAAACATGGCGCCAAGCGCACAACACGAACAAGTGCCGGTCGCGCCGCTCAGCAGGTCTTTTTGTACCGATTGGTTTGCAACGGTTTCATCAATAGTCACATGATGCGCCTGGTCGTCAAACGCGGCGTAATTCTGCGGCGCAACCCACGCACCAGACTGCGCGTGAATACGCTTCAGCTTGATCTGCGCGATCACATCCTTGGCGACGAGCACGCGCTTTTCGGCAGCGGTAGCCGCCGAGAAAATCTTGTTGCGACGCGCAATCTCGCGCTCAACGGCTTTGGCCGCGCGCTCAGCGCGCTGCTTCTTGGTCAGCGGCGGCTTCGTCGCTGTAGCCGTCTTGTTGGCGGCGCGCTTCTTCGTCACGGCTTTCTTGGCTACCTTTTTTGCCGCCTTTTTCTTTGCCATCACTCCGTTTCCTTTGCTTCGAGTTCTTCGAGCTTCAATTCGATACGTTCGCGCACAAGCGCGAGCGCGGTTTCGACATCTTCTGCCTCGATATACGGCAGCGTGTCACGCAAGTGCGCGAATTTGATCGCGCCGATTCCGGCGACGTTCACTTCACCCGCGCTTTGATCCGAAAATTCAGTCGCGCCAGCCACTGACACCGCAACCATCTTGTCTGTGAAGACAATGATGCGGTTGTCTTTGTCGCTGAAAAAGCTGGTGCCCTTGTCGTCGCATATCACCCAACGAACCGCGTGCTCGCCCGTGTCGATGTACGACACACCAGGCAACCGCGGGTGCACGCCTGACTGCGCCGCTGAACTGCTGCAGCAACGCTTGAATTTGTGGCCGCTGCCGCAGGGACACAGTTCGTTGCGGCGTACACGGTTCAGGCGCCGAACAGGCGGCGGGGCAGTCGGCAGATGAATTGACCGTCTAGACATAGCTCACCTCAATGAGTTGGAATCAACGCCGGATCTTACTGAAGTGCGCACGGACGTCAAGTTTCAGTTGCACTGCGCGACGCTCTGGGCGATTTTGCGCCGCGTATCGGTCGCCCATTTCGATATGTAGGCCAATTCTCTGCCCATGTCGTCTAACGTGAGCATGACCAACGCCATGGCGTTGGGCGTTGTTGGCGGATCGGCCGTCAGCTGGTCGTCCAGCGCGACCAATTTGTTGTGCACCGTGTTAACGCGATTTTGGATGTTGCCATCGCGCGCCGCCCCGTAAAACGCCTCCGCACGAGCGCGCTGAACAGGCGACGCGTTGTCGAGCGGCACTTCGTCAGGAAATATTTCAACGGCCTGGGCAACGCGCGCGCGCAAATCCGAAACATGTTCGCGCAGCATGCCAACAAGGGCCGCTTTTATTGCCGCGTCTCGTTCATTCGACACTTTCACCTCCTAATGCCGTGCGGGCATTTATGTGTGTGTTCCAGCGTTTCTCGACGTGAGCCCAGCCAGTTGGGCGCGCGATGATGCTGCGGCGTTGTGCTGCGCCGACTGGCCGGTCTTTTGACCCGTTACAGGCCCAGCAGGTATTGCAGAGCACAACCTGCTTGAGCGCCGTGTTCTGGTGCGGGCACAATACGGCGCCCGGCACGCTGTCTTCAGTGGTGACCATGTACCAACGCCAGCCCATGCTTTCGGCTAATTGCGCGTCAGCAAGTGTCTCACAACTGGCCATGAAATACGGCCTGTAGCGCTGGTATTCAAGGCGCCGCCATTGATGCGTGTAGCCCGTGTAATGCCCGCCGCTCAGATCTGCAAAACGTTGCACAAGCCCCAGCGGCAGCAACACCGGGTCACCGTATGCGCCAAATCGCACACCAGCGGCAGCCACAACATGGTCATGTTCGCGCCCGTCATAGTCCGGATAGTCGCCGCGTTTGTAGGCGGCATACAGCGTTCGCGGTCGATACGCCAGGTTAACGTAACACAGCTTTACCACCGCGCAGTCTCCGCACACGATTCGATAAAGGCCAAGTTTACGGGCCTCCAGCGGCGATTCGTTTTCGGCGATCAACCAGATCTGCGCCATGTTGCCAGTTTTGCGATTGTCTGACTGGAACGTCAGGATCGCGACGTACTGGTCATCGCCGTCGGTCACGAACGGGCTGCGGCCGCGGAAGAGCACACACCCGCGTGTTTCCGGCTCCGGCGCCGTGTCGCGAGCAGGGCGCTTAGATATCTTTCGCCCAGATTTGCGGGATTTTGCGGTTCCAGCCACCAGCGCCTCGCTGCAAGTACTTTGTGGTCAAAGGGTTAACCCTCGTAGAAGACGTTTGCGCACTCAAAACCGGCAAAAAAAGCGCGGCTAAGTGCGTGTCGCTGTTGGAGTTGCGCCGAGCGACTCCACAAAAAATTGTCCGAATTAGTCGGACCTAGAGTCCTCTTTACAGAGGACTCCGGAGGCAAAGCCAAATTGAGGTCGGCATGGCTGCATAGCCGTGCCTTCACCTCAAAAAAGTTTAGCGCGTCAAATCGCCATTCTTTTTGGACCACCAATAGTCAGGCATGCCTTTTCGACTGCAAGCACGCCGGAGCATTTCAAGCTCAGCCATTTTGGTTGGCGAACTGGTGTAAAACAGTTCAAACGCTTTCTTGAAATTGTTGTGGTAGTTTGTGGTCGGCCGCTTACCCGGCTTGAACAGATCAGCCACGCGATCAACAAGCGATGTCGCAATACGCACACCGCGACCGTCTTGTGATCCCAAATCTTTGGCGTTTGGACACATCACACGATTGAACACAACTGCTGCTTCTGGTTTGCCGACGCGACCGGCAAAATCAGTAACCAGCACTGGTGTTGTGTTTTGCATCATATGCGTCGTCATAGCGCTGTGAATAAACCCGGGCTTTTCGAATTCTTCGACGTACAACGCAAAACCGTCGAGAATGTCGCCGCCAACTGTGATCGGTTTTCCGTGCCATTGAACGAACGCCGGATCGCCGAGCAGCTCCAGTACGCGTACAAGCACAGCTTCGCCATACCGTTTTAAAGCGCGCTCAAGCGACGGAAACGCGCCAATCTCCGGCCATACTCGCGTGCCAAGCTGTGAAGACAGTTTGAATCCGTGCGCCTCTACGAGCGCCTTGAGATCCATGGCCCGTTCTTCTTCGGACGCGATACGGTTTTTCATGATGTCGACGTTGGAGTGCGCCCGTCGACCATAATTGCAGTCACTGGAGATCTCGGCCTCTTCTCGCACCGTGTCGACAAGTTGCACGCTCACTTGAACGTGCGTGTGCCCCTTCTCTCGCATCGTAACAGTGCGATGCACGCCGTCTGTAATTGAGAAGATGACGTCAATCAACCGGCCGTTGCGATCGTACTCGCACCGGACAGCCACGCTCGGCACCGACAGAGATTTAGCGTGAAAATCCATCGACATGTCTGCGATGTGATTCCAGTCCACGAGCTTTGTACGGCACCAAGCGTCGTTTACGGTCAGGAAGTGAATCGGCACTTCGGCGATTGGCACGCCGATCACAATCACGCCACGGTGCGCAAGGCGCGCCGTGCGCAGCGTTGTTTCCTCGTGCAGCAGCACCAGTTCGTCATACAGCGCTTTCTTTTCTGCGAGCGTCGCACCCGCAGACTGAAACAGCGTCTTACCCTGCCGCGCAGAATCAAAGTTCGTAAACGTGTATGTTTTGTGCGGACTTCGTTTGCCGCGCACTGTAAACGCACGTGATTGTCCGCCGGATTTTTCGTTGGTTTTGTTGTCGCTTGCAGTCATTGCGTTTTTTGCTCACGAGGCAAACCGTTTCCAGTAACGCTCCAGCCCCTCTTCGAGAGACAAAAATGGTTTCGCGTACCCTGCGGTTCTGAGCGCCGTCAAATCGGCGCAAGTGTAATACTGGTAATTTTCTTTCAGCTTTTCTGGAAACGGCATGTGCCGCACTTCTTCCCTAAAAACTGATGAGTTGAAATCCACAGTTGTGTATCCGCGCGTGCGCATTAACGCTTGCACCGCCATACACTCAAACGTGCGGGCTGTGCCAGTGCCCACGTTGTAAATTCCTGCGTGCGCCTTGCCGGACAGCGCTTCTTCCAGGAACCACATGACAACGTCTACCACGTCGTCTACGTAGACAAAATCGCGATAAATTTCGCCGCTACCTTCAAAGATCCCGATTGATCTGCGTTGCGCGCACGCAATAAACGTCTTGTACGCTAGCGACGCCATGCCGTCTTTGTGTTCTTCGCCGGGACCGTACACGTTGAAATACCGCAAACCGGTGACTTTGTCGCCGCCGTTTTGCCGCACCATGTTGTCAAACAGCCACTTTGACACCGCGTACGGCGTGGCCGGTTTTTCATGTTGATGCTGTTCTTCAAAGCAACGACTTGAACCGTACACCGCAGCGGACGACGCGTAAATCATCGGAATGTTTCGGTCGGTGGCGTATCCCAACAGTCCCGACGAAAACGTATAGTTAGCGTTCATCGTTTCACGGCCGTTAGTGGCGGTTGTGTCCGTGATTGCGCCCTGGTGCACGATGGCTGTAATGGGCAGCCGCACTTCGTTTTTGCGCAGGCGGTCTTCAAAGAAATGCCAATCCATATACAATCTGTTACCAGGTTGCACTAGGTTGCGGCACTTGCGTCCGTCAGTCAGGTCGTCGATGCACCATACGGTGTGTCCGGCTTTCAGCAACGCCGCCAGAATGTTTGAGCCAATGAACCCGGCCGCACCGGTCAACAAAATCATGTCAGTGCCTCTTCTGCGGGTTTTGTCCACACGGTTTCCCAGTGCGCGACAGGTTCTTTAATCCACCACGCTGTGCCCGAGCGTTGCTTGTGGTCTGGCAGCGGATGCGCGCTGCCTATGATACGCAAAATGATTGTGCGGCCTGTTTTCTTACACCACTCTCGGGCAGCGGACTCAGTGGAAAAACCACGGACCGGCGGCAAGATAGCCCGCGACGCTACGTAACGCGCGAACTTTTTTGGCGTCGTGCAGTGGTACAGTTCCTTATGCACTTGGCGCCTCTGTTGCTGCGGCCAAAGCGTCGGTGACCGTGGGCAGCAACTCCCAGCACCCCATCTCAACGTCGATCGCGAAGTGCTGGTCGTTGTGCTTAAAACAGCAACGCACGTGCGGCTCACACGCTTTGCCCGCCTTGTGTTCGTGCAGCATGGTAAACCACGGCACAAAAAGCTCGTCCGGCAGCTGTTTCAAGAAAGCGGGCTTAACGACACGGTTGTAGCCTTGTTGTTCTGCCATTCGGTTGACAGACAGCAGGATGTCTTTGGTGAAAACGCGTTGTTCCATCATTTGTCCTCTTCAGCTTGCTCTTTGGTAATAACAGCCAGCAGCTTGCGGCGCACTTCCGCGTGCTGATGCGGCGGATAGTCCGCTAAGATCTCGGCCAGCAACCTGCGTACGGCTTCGGCCATACAATTTTGGTTTTCAATTTGCTCGGGCGTCATGTTTTGATTGTCTGCCATTGATATCTATTCCCCGGTAATTGTTTCGGTTTTGAGGAGGGCCTCAAGCTTTTCGCGCAAGGCCGCGTGCGTTTCTTCGGGCGTGCTCTCTTTGAGACACGCCCACCATTCCCGCACAACCAGTTCCAGGTCGTCTGTCTGCGCGTCAGGCGCCGGTTGCGGTTGTTCCTGTGCTGACATTGCTCTCCGCTGCAAGAGCGGCCTCCTTGGCTTGTTCTTCCTTCCACATGCGTTTGAGCTGGTCTCGCACGACCAGGTCGTGTCCAGCTTGGATCAGCGCCAGTTCGCGCAGGACTTCCTTCTCCCACGTCGTTTCAACTGACAGGGTGTCGGGCCAGACGGCGTAGTCGTCCATCGCGTCTTCGCGAAAGTCGTGTTTCCGCAAAATCTTGCGTACACAGTTGCAGAAATACAACTCTGACTGTTTCGAGTCAGAGATGAAATCCTTTTCGACGTCTAGCGCGTCTTCGGTGGCGCAGCGGTACTTGAAAATCGCCGTCGACAAGGCGTCCGCGATCAGGTCAACCGAGCCGCAGTCGTTCTCGAACGAGCCTGCAAACACGTCATAGATAATTTCGCGCATCTGCGCCGGATCGAATTCAGCGCCGTGGCGCATGAGATAGGCGAGCTTAGCTGTCACGCAAATCTCCTTCTGCTTTTGCAATGGCCGCCCGGCAGGCCGCCAGTGTTTCTTGGTTGGGGTCACAGTCGAACCCGTCGCCGACTTCGGCCACGAGGGCCTTTAACGACGACAGTATCGTCGGCGCCGCGCAAATGAGCGCAACGTGTTTTTCTTGCTCGGCATCGTCTTGGTCGATTCGAACCTGCGCAATCAGCACGCCTTCAATCTTTTCCACGACCGGAACAAAGCGATCTCCGGATGAGAAAATGCCGCCACCGTCTGGATAAAGGATAACAGGCTTTTTTGTCACCCAGTTGGCTTTGAGCGGCTCGGCGGAGCGGGTTCCGCGGGTCCGGCCCTCAGCTTTGGCAATGGCGTCGTTGGCTGCTTTGACGGCTTTGTCGTACGTGCCCGGGTCGGCGCCCTCTTCGTCGCATTCACGCATAACAGCGAGCACGTCTTCCAGCGCGCGCTTGAGTTCAGGCGCGGCATCTCGGCACGTCTCGTAGTCTTCTGGAGAACCTGTCACTTCTTCGTATGACACGTCTTTTCCTTCGCATTCCAAACACATGTTGTTGTCAAACGTGCTAACGACGTTTTGATCAAGATCAGCCCAGGCGTCGAACAATACTTCGCCGCCGCATTCCTTGCATTTGGCCCACTTAGGCATTGTTCAGGTCTCCGTGGTTGTTGCAAACACTGGTACGTTATCGGCCAACGTGAGCTGTTCGGTGTGCAGCACATGATGCAGTGCTCGCGTAATGTTTGGGTCGCCGCGTTGGCATTCTTCTCGGGTGCGCTCGACGAGAGACAAGAAGTGCTTTTCGCTGTACCGTTTGACTTCTTCGAGTTTGACCTTGCCGCCAGAGAACAACCTAAACACTTTCAACTCGCCGCCGTCTTCCATGCGCTCGATGGTCATTGGCGTAACGTGCATGTAATACGCGCGCTGGTCTGTCGAATACGTGACAGCGATTTCAATCACCTTGTTCGGCGTTGTCGTTTCGAATCGGTGAACGGTGTAGCTGCGTTTGCCGCCGTGGCTCATTCAGGCTCTCCATCTTCAACAGGAACGCCGCCGAGTTCGTACTCGGCATAAGGCGCTCCGCTTGGGCTGATCACGACCAGTGTCAGGCCGTCTTCATCGATTGCGAGCCGCCAGTTGCGCCCAGGCGGCAAGCCGAGCGCATCTAACCATTTCTGGACGGCTTCAGCGGGCGCGGCCATTACGAATCCTCTCTTGGTTCCAGATAGCCTTCGATTCGTAAATCTGCGGCCGGAATCCAGACCCATGCCGACACGTATGCGCCGTCTGAGTCTTCGTCGTCTTCGTCGATCAGGCTGACCGCGGCGTCGTCGTCAAACTCCAGCTCGCCGTCTTTATGCAGCCGAGCCAAGGCGTAGTCCACGTAGGGCGCACCTTTCTTGTCTTGTTCAAACGCGATGACGGCGCGCTTATGCAGCTCTGAGCCCGGTTGGATGTCCTTGAGATCGGTTTCTTCTACTCGAACACGTGTAGCGTTCATGCGCGCCCCGTTGTGGCTTTGCGCTTGACCGGCTTTCGGAAACCGGCCGTGAGCGACGTAGGCGAAAGGCTGACCACGAATTCCTTGAACTGGCCGCAGTTGTCGATGAACAGCTGTTGTTCGTCAGGCGTTTCTCCAAGCCGGAGCACCTCGACAAAGTCGTCGCCGCCAACAAGATCACGACTTGTGCCGTACCAGTCGTCAAAGTCTCCCACGTTTGGGTTGCAGCCCTCAGCGTAGACGACATGCGACCCAGATGCGACGCCTTCAGTGTCACGCGGCTTGCCGTTGCTCATGAGATAGACGCCCTGGTCATGCACGAAGAGCAGGCCGGGCATCGACGGCCCTTCGCCAAAACCCATTTCGTGCTGCGGCGCCGCGATTGCGTGACGAGCCAGGCGCAGCAGGTCACTTGTCTGAAAAACACACTTGCCCATTTGGGGCCTCCAGTTTGGTTGACCAGATACCCTGGCGAACGCGCATACACATGCGCGACGCCAAAGATATCAATGCAAAAAGACTTGGTTCACGCCTTGCCGAAAAAGTACAGCCAGTCGGCCTGCGTCAGCTTGAGTCGCGACTCAGGGTTGGCCGACAGCACTTGCACCCAGCCGTCGTATTCATCGATCGCGCGCTGGTGCGTCTTGATCTTCTCGTGGCACTCGGTCAGCTTCTTCTGCAGATCGTGGCGGATCACGACTTGCGGGCCGTAGTCGTTCGCTGACTTGGTATAGTTGGCCATCCCGGCGGCGACGCTTTCGCTGACTTCGAGACCGCTTTCCTTGATCTCGGCCATGACGTTCTGCTTGGCTTCGAGCCACGCGGCGACGCGGCCTTCGCGGTATTCCTTCTGTTTTGCGGCGGCGGCAGCGATGTCGCGGGCCGTGTACTCAAATTCCCACTCGTCTCTGTTCGTGTGTCCCACTGCTGTTTCTTTCGTGTAAAGCTCGGCGGTAAAGTGCCGCCGGGCAAGGTAAAGGGGCGGTGTGTACGCTACGTGTGAAATCAGTCGAGCACGCGGCGGATGCGCGCGTCCTCGTCCACGGTGCGCTGGAAGATGACGCGGTAGACGCCAACCGGCAGGTACCAGTCACCGTGCTCGGGGTGCGCGACTACGTTGGGGGTGGCGCAATTGAAGATCGGCCCGGCGAACGCCAGCGCCGTCTCGACACTATCGCATTCAGCGCTGTGCGGGCGGTCCCACCGAATGATCTTTTCGGGCGCCTTTTCGCCGTGCCGTTTGCACACATACTCCACCACGGCGGAGTTGGTGAGGTTGGGCAGCCACATCGTGAGCCCGGCTGTGTTCTGGATGATATGTCGCGAGCCCTTGGTGTTGCCAGGAGCGAGCTGCAGGTGGTTGCCAAGCTCGTTCTCGGTTACGGACGAGTAGAGCCCGTTAAGCTTTTCAATATCGCGCGCATCGATGAGTTGGATGTAGATGTCACCCTGGCGCACGGCGTCACCGATGGACGCGGCGTCGGGGAAGTGCTGCAGCTGGTCGTTCTTGATCTTCTCGACGGCGTCGGCGATGTCGACCAGGGTCTGCTGAATGTTCTGAGTGTGGGTAGCGGTAGCCATTTGACGAAGTTCCTGTGAGAGAGAAAGTGGTTCAAGACGCGCCGACGAGGCGTACACGGCGAGACAGTGCGGTAACGTACGGCGTATTGCCGCCTTCAGCCATCCAGTTTTGGCCTTCTTCGCATGTGCGAAGGTTATCGGGAATTGCGAGGAAATACTGCCGACAGGTGGACCGGCATGACAGGATCATCTTGTGCTGCGGAATACCGACCGGTTCGTTGCGCCGCGTGCTGAAGTCGTAGCGCTCGCGTTGTTCCATGATTCGAATAACCGCTTCGATTGTGTTGTCGACCCAGTTTTCACGGCGGTCCAACACGACGGCGCCGATGCCCGCGAGATAACGGCCCCAGCCGAGTTTTTCGATAGCGAGGCGTTTGACTTCTTCGTTATCTTCATGCCGAATATCGTCGGCAGTGAGCTGTTCCGGCGCGGTGATGATCTTGTAACCAAGGCGCCCGAGCGCGTGGCCGTCAAGGTAGTACTGCCCTGCGCCGTCAGACCAACTCACGGCGGGGCCGTCATCGCAATGCAGTTCGTTGTTTGCGTTGCGCTTGATGACTGGTCTTTCCGAGCAGATCAGCACCTGCTTTTGAAACGTCATGAACAGCGGAATCTCGTGCAGCAGCTCAGCCGCACCGGTCTGATCGTTGTCATTGATGCCGAGCAGGTTGAAAAGAACCTCGGCGTCGATCAACGTGCTGTCACGGAGGGAGGTCAGTTCTAACTCTGACATCCGGCTCCGTGTCGCCCCATCACAGCTGCTGGTCCAAGGCACGTGGAACACTCTGGCAACGCTATCGCAGCCTGGCTCATTGCAGAAGAAATTGCCAAACGACAGCGTCCTGGACGAATGGCCCCAGCCGCGAGTCGTTCGGCCTTTTGGCGTACAGATTGTCAACAGGTCGTTGTTGTCCAAGCTGTACATGGTTTCATCACGGAAAAGCTTGTGCTCGTGTTGCGCCGGTGCGCGCCATTGCTTGTACTTTTCGCTCGCCTCTTCGTGCAACCGTGCTTCGGCAGAGTCGTCGGAATTGAGCGCTGCAAATGTGGCTGCGCGGACATCTTCCAGTAACGTGTCGTTCCACGCTTGACAGATCTGCGAGGTTTGCCAGGAATATCTTCGCGCGGTTCTGAACATTTCAATTGGTTTATCTCGACGCAATTCGGCCAAGAAATCATCAGCGACGCCAAACGCTTTGCACGCTTCTTTAGCCGTTTTCTTCGACACGTAGCCGCGTATGACTGCCTGCGCGATCTTGAACGCTATCGGCGATTTCACGGTAATGAGCGTCGGCGGCGACAGCTGGACTGTTTTGCCTTTAACGATGCCTTTTCGCTTGATGTAGGCCTGATTGAAGATGCCGCGCACTTTTTCCATGTCGGGCGCGCGAGTGCCGGACAGCGTTTCAGCCCAGCGATGAATGACTTTGGTGATTGCCTTCTGATGCTTCTTTGTGATTTTTGCCACGGTTGTCCTCTGGGAAAAAAGAAAGGGCGCCTGGGTACATACCCAAGCGCCCTTACAAAAAGTCTGCGTTCAGTTCGACCGATCAGCGAACCGGACGAACCACCGTCCGCGAGTTGTTGCGGACAACCTGGCCACCGAACAGACGGCGACGGGACGCCTCGTGCGCCCGCTCATCGACGCTGTAGAGACGGCACTTGCCGTTGGCGCAGGGGCTGCGCGGCGCCTCTTCCACGATGATCACCGACGGCCGTCCGCCGGTCACGACCGTCGTTGCGGGCTGCGAGGGAGTCACCACAACGGCCGACTCGCCAGCCACGGCCACACCACCGACCATCATCGTGCAAAGGGCAACAATCGTACGCATGTCACTTACTCCTTGTGAACTCAACCAACCATTCCGCGATAGGAGTCAACGTTGACTCGTAATTCGCGTTACGACAACAAGAACAACGTTCCATCGCTGCTCTGCTTTACGCGCCCGTTGTTTGCACAACGAACAGCGCGAATCATACGGATGTTGTCAACGGGCGTCAAACGACGTCACCGGCGGCAACATATAGGCAAGATAGGGCATATGCGGTAAGTTCCGCACGCACCTCAGAATCGATGTCGAGTTGGGCGTCGAACCAGTTGCTGAGCGCGTCGTCCTCGTTACGCGTCGGTTTTCTGGCGCGCGCATCCGTGTCGAGTTTTACGTCGACACATTCGATCGCCTGGAGCACGATCGTTGGCGGGTCAGTGGCGTCGTTGCATTCAAACCACACACGGAACTCAAAGTCACCTGGGCGTTCAGTGGGGTTGCTGGCAGTGTCATCTTCAACGCGCCAATACACGCAGCTACTCAAGTACCTGGCTCAACACGGTGACAGGCCCGAGTGTCATCTGCGCGTCAAGCCAGCTCGATTCGGCGTGCAACGCTTCGCTTCGGGTAGGAAACGGGCCAAGGAACGGCCCGCCAACGGGCGCAAGATCGGCGATCCACATGCCCGCGTCAAGCGGCGCAGGTTCCACGTGACTGGCCCGGCGAATGTCAACCGTGCCGACGCGGGCAAGGTCGATCTTTTCGTCATAGAGGCACTGCACGGATCCGTCCGGGCGAATGAACAGATTCATCAGGTTACTCCAGTCGAAGAATACGACGTTGTCCGCCCAGAGCCGCCGCGAGAACAGGAGCCGCGCCTGTTTGCGGAATAGCCGGAAGCGCCGAATGTGGTGCTCCCGTTTGTGGCCCAGTGCGATGATGCTCCAGGAGGCGGTCCCAAGACGAAATGTGCAAATCAACGAAAAACGCCGGGGTGTTGAACACGTTTCGCCACGCTTCTGGCATCGGCAAGCCGTGCATCAAATACATATAGCAGCGCACAATGTGACAGTTTTGTTCCACTGACATGGGGCTCGCGCGCAATTCGCTTGCAAGTACCAACCCGCCACTGACGCAAAGCAGCACGTTGTCTGACAGGTTTGCCGCGGCGAGGGTGGCTTCGGTTGACTGCTCAAAAACTGCCGTACTCGCGTGGGCTGGCAAATACGTTTCAATCCGCGAGTTTTGCACAATTGCCGTGCCGCGCACACTGGCGCAATCAATCGTTCCGCCGATAACCGTTGCGTTGCCGCTAACGCGCGAAAAACGTAAAACTGTTGCAGCTTTTAAGATAGCCGTGCCACTGATAAATTGATAAACATTGGTGTGGATGTTTCGCGCTGTTGTATCTATCAACATTGCTTCACCGCTGACATCAACACGGCCGTCCAAGCGGCTATTTCCGACCACACGCGTGTGACCGCTAACGATCACTCGCCCGCTGATGTGCGTTGTGTTAGTGACAATGCTGTGATCACATACGCTCGATTGGCCGGTCACTTGAACCTGATCGTGCAGGCGCGCGCGACCGTAGACACGACTGCGCCCCTCAATCTTGCACTCGTTGTAGACCTTGGCAAAATTGAATACTTCAGAATGCCGAGCAACCTTAACGGTGGGCGCAACATACGCAGTGTCGGCTACCCAGCCGCCACCGTTGTCGTGATGATGAGCAAACACCTTGCCCTGCCCGTCACGGAAATCGTGTTTTGGTGCGCGTTTTTGCCGGACCTTGGGCGGGGTTGCCAGGTCTGGCAATAGCGTGAGCTTGTCGTCCATTAGTCCAGTATCACTCGTCGTCGGGGCGCGTTCTGCATCAGGTTGTCCAATGCCAGAGACACCTCGCCCATTTGCGTGCTCAGATTGTCACGGAGCCGAGCGCTGTTTCGCAGCGCACTCGGATCCACGCCGGACACCAGGTTGTTGGCCCGATTGATCAGCGCGTCCAGTTCGGTGTTGCCGCGGACGTTCAACCGCCGGAATTCGTCGTAGAACTCCCGGAAGTTTTCAATCGTGGATTTCTTGAACGTCTTGGCTTGTCCGTCCGGGGACTCGCTCAGCCGCTCCAAGAGGTGCTCAACAAGCTCCTGGAGCCGCTCCGCGAATGCCGACTCAGCCAGAACGACCGCGTGCTCAAAGCGCTGCTGAATACGCGCCTGCTCCTGCTGGTACAACTCCGGATTAAAACGGAGTAGATATTTCGGCGGCTCGACGCTTGGGTATTCCCAGCTGAGGCTGAACACGTTATCGAGCGTGGCCGGGTAATCCGCCGGATTGTACAGCTCGCCGAGGCGCTCGCGTGCGTCGACTTTGATGGCCTCGTAGTGATCTCGCAGGTTTGTGACTGCGTCGGCCAGTCGATCGCGGAACGACACCATCTGTGTTTCAAACTGCTCGACGTCGGCGCGACGGATCAGCCGGATGCCGTGTTGCGGGTACGGCAGGCTGATGCCGCGCAGATACGTCTGCGCGTGACTTTTCACGGTGGTCGCTGCCCGGTACGCCGGGTTCTTGGTATTGATGAGCACTTTCGAAGCGCGCACGCTCGCGGCAGCAGCCTGGAACGTGTCTGCTGCGCGCCGGGTTTGATTGTCTTCCAGCTTGCGCTGTGTGCCGAGCCACGTGAACGACAGGCGCACGGCGCCCATCGTGCTGCGCATTTCCTGCGCGGCGTCGGCAATCGGCGCGGCCGGAGTGGGAATATCGGGATTTGCAACGTCAGCGTCAAGGACTGCGCTCATGCGAGGCTCCTAAAAGGGTATTACAGGTTTCGCCAGTTCCGCTCGATGAAACCGGCAATTTGTTCAAAGGTCACGCCGTGATCGTTTGCATCGGCAAGCGAATCTACGTTGCCGATTTGAGAAATCTTGCTGGGAAGCGGCCCCAGCTGGCGCAACTCGTCTTTAATTGCGCTGTATTCAGCTGTGCCGCGTATACAACCAAGGCCGGAATGCATGTCGGCCCAGGCTTGAACTGTATCAGGCAGATGTTCGTTTTCGGACGCCGCGTCAGCGCCGCCGTCGTCAATGCCCCCGGGATAAAAATCGGCTGTAAGGCGTTTAGGGTGAACGCTCCAGCCTGCCGCCGGATGCTCTTTAGCGAACAAATCGCAAAGCACACCAAGACAGCAAAAGCTACCGGCCAGCTCTGGCTCATTGTCGTTCACGCTTTTGACTTTGACGTCTCGCAGCTTTTCGCTTGTCTGCTGATACTCACCGCTGCGCAGTGCTGCGACCCACTTCTCTGCTACTTCTTGTTTCATATTGTCCTCAGAGTTCTTCCCAGTTTTGCTCGATGAAGTCCGCGATCTGCTCAAACGAAGCGCCGCTGTCGTTGGCGTTTGCAAGCGACGGATAGTTATCACAACCCAATTTAAAACGAGCGGCAAACGCTATTTGCAGTTTTTCTGAATGGCCGCAATCGCCTAC
>Ga0007796_10000131_pt1 | contig 19921 bp, 18 predicted proteins | sample CryBogmetaGMA0M_FD_60373 | JGI IMG/M metagenome (GOLD analysis project Ga0007796, IMG submission 60373) | Freshwater microbial communities from Crystal Bog, Wisconsin, USA - MA0M | ecosystem: Environmental > Aquatic > Freshwater > Lake | place: Crystal Bog, Wisconsin, USA | collected 2009-07-06 | reverse complement strand
GCCCAGGCCCTGGGAATTGACAGGGATGCGATTGCCATCGGCGGGGAAAGCGCCGGTGCAGGCCACGCCGCGATGCTGGCCATTGCAGCGCGGGACCGGGGGCATATACCGGTGCGCTTTCAGGTCCTGATCTATCCCATGCTCGACGACCGTACCGGCACCAAGGCACCTGCAGATGCAGTCACGGAGAACTTTATCTGGACGGCCGAAAAGAACCGCTTCGGCTGGACCAGCCTGCTGGGTGTGCCGGCCGGTGCCGCGCAGGTTCCGCCGGGTTCGGTACCGGCGCGTGTTGCAAACCTGGCGGGGCTGGCACCGGCTTTCATCGGGGTAGGGGAACTCGACCTCTTCCTGGGTGAGGACATTGCATACGCAGAGCGCCTGCGCCAAGCCGGCGTGCCTGTGGAACTTGCGACTGTTCCCGCCGCGTTTCACGGATTCGACGTGGTCGCACCGGATGCCGCTGCGTCCGTGAACTTCAGGCGGCAGTGGATGGCCGCATTGGGCAGGGCCTATGCGCGATAGGACGTCGCGGGCATTGCTCGCACTGCTGACCACCGTGCTGACAGCTTGCACCGGCATGGGGGCCCCTGAAGTCGAGGTTGCATTCTCGGCCCGCGACGTGCAGGCCGCCATCGACAAGGCGCCGCGGTCCAAGTCGCTGGCAGATGGCCTGTTGGTGCTCATCCTGGAGGGGAGTCCGAAAGTTCGACTCGGTGAAGGCACCAACCGCATTGGCATCACGGCGCAGTTGGGCATCCAGGTGGCCGGTGCCAAACCAGTGCCCGCCACTGTGAGCGCATCGGCACAGCTGGTGTATGTCGAGGCAAAAAAAGCCTTTTTTCTGGAAGCACCGCTGGTAGAAGCCATCGAAGCCACCTTTCTGCCCAAAGCGCTGGAGAACGTGGCCAGAAAGGCCGCTTCCGTGCAACTCGCCGGAGCGTTGAAAGACACGCCGGTCTACACGCTGCAGGACGATGGCTCCCTCAAGGAACGCGCCGCCCGCCGCCTGCTCAAGTCGGTACGCATCGGCAAGGATGAAGTCGTCGCCGTGTTCGCGCTGCAGTGAGGCTACCCATCCCGGCGCGAGCCTTCAATCCTTGCGCTTTTTCTTTTGGCTATTGCCCCGCCGGTCATGTTCCTGGTCATCGCGTCGCTCCTGGTAGTGCTCCTGCATCCAGCGGTCCTCGACAAAATAGACGGGCTGATCGCAGGCACGGTAACGATGACAATGCTTGGCCCAGTCCCTCTGGTGCCCCGGAGGAACGTACAGGTAAATCGGCCTGCGGTACACCGCAACGGGCGAAGGGATGATCATGACGGGCTGGGGATACACCACCACGGGTGGCGGATAGTCACCAATGTCGATGCGCCCATAAAACCCGGGCTGATGGATGCCGATGGATACCCCCACATTCGTCTGCCCCATGGCCTGTACCAGGGCACAGGCGCCCATCGCGAACACCAGAAGCTTGCGCATGAATTCCTCCATACCGCACCTTTGCGGGTGGCGGCAGTTTGAATCCACCAGCATTCCCTGTCTGTGCGATGCCGAACGCAGTGCCGCGCTGCAGGAAACCATGCAACCGCCAAGGCACAATCCACGCAGCCACCCATCGCACTAGGAAACATCCGTGAAACCCACCAGTCTTAACCGGCGCAGCGTTCTCAGCGCAGCCACCGCTTTGGCGTGCACGCCGCTGTTGCCAGCTGCCCACGCGCAGGTGGCCTGGCCGAGCAGGCCACTGCGCCTGGTGGTTCCATTTGCGCCAGGCGGCAGCTCCGAGATCGTGGCCCGCGCGGTGGCGGGTGAAATGTCAAAAACGATGGGGCAGACTATTTTTGTCGACAACAAGCCGGGGGCGGCCGGCAATATTGCCATGCAGGAGGTGGCCAACTCCACCGACGAGCACACGCTGATCCTGGGCCACATTGGAACGCTGGCCGTCAACCCCTATATCTTTCCCAAGATTCCCTATGACGCCGAGCGCGACTTCGCAGCGATCACCCTGGTCTCAAAGGTTCCCAGCCTGTATGTCGTACACCCCGACCTTCCAGTGCGCACACTGCAGGAGTTTGTGGCCTATGCCAAGTCCAAACCGGGGCAGTTGAACTATGGATCGGCAGGTAATGGCAGCGCGGGTCACTTGGCGTTTGAATACTTCAAGATGGTGTCCGGAACTTTTGTGCTGCATGTGCCTTACCGCGGCACCGGCCCCATGCTCACCGACCTGATGGCAGGCCGGCTGGATGCGGCGTCGGTGGGTGCCCCGGCCCTGCTGCAGTTCATCAAGGCAGGCAAGCTGCGCTGCATCGCCACGGGTACCACAACCCGCCTGCCGCAGTTGCCCGATGTTCCTACAGTAGCGGAACAGGGCTTCAAGGGGTTTGAGATGACCCAGTGGTACGGTCTGTTGGCACCGTCGAAGTGGCCCAAAACCAATGTGCTCAAGCTTGAAGCCGAGGCCATCAAGGCTACGCGGAGCCAGGCGGTGAGAGACAAGCTCTCTGGGGATACGGCTCTGGCCATTGGCAATACGGGCGCCGAGTTCGAAGCCTTCATCAAAGCAGAGCAGGCGCGCTGGAAGCCGGTCATCGCCCGGGCACAGATCAAGCCGGAAGGCGCCTGATCTCCGGCGCGGGGCGCGCTTACCCCAACTTTACACAGGCCTGTCAACCGCGGGGCTCTGGCCGCACGTTGTGGGTGGACTGCTAACAACCAAAGAACGGCACACTGTGAAAAAGTCATTGATTCTGGCGCTGGGCGGTTTGGTCGCAACGGGTTGCTTTGCACAAGAGGCCGGGCGGGTCCTGTCCAGCACGCCGGTGATGCAGCAGGTCGCGGTTCCCCGACAAGTGTGCAGCACCGAACAGGTCGAGGTGCGGCAACCCAAATCTGGAGCGGGTGCAGCATTGGGTGCGATCGCCGGGGGCGCGATGGGCAATGCCGTGGGCCGTGGTGCCGGGCAGGCTGCCGCCACCATGCTGGGCATCGTTGGCGGCGCCATTGTGGGCGACCGCATCGAAGGCGCGCCGCCAACCCAGCTTCAGAGCGTCCAGCGTTGCGCAGTGCAAACCCAGCTGGAAAACCGCCCGGTGGGCTACAACGTGGTCTACGAATATGCCGGCAGGCAGTACACGGTTCAGATGCCCAACGATCCCGGGCCGACCATTGCACTGCAGGTCTCTCCCGTGGGAGCGGGCGCAACCAGCTACCCGCAGCAAGCCGCGGTGGTCGCTGCACCCCCGGTGGTGATCCAGCAGCCCCCCGTGGTATTGGCCCAGCCAGCCTACCCGGTCTACTATCCGCGCCTTTATTACCCGCCGGTCCAGTTCAACCTGGGCTTCGGGCATTGGGACGGCCATCATGGGGGTCACCACTGGCGCTAGCCAGCGTCCAGCGGGACTGCTGCGCGGTGGAGTGGGCGAAAAACCTAGCCCTGTACCATCCGCTGGGTCTGGGTACCCAATCCTTGGATGCCCAGGTGCACGGTCTGGCCCGCGCGCAGGTACACGGGGGGCTTCTGTCCCATGCCAACCCCGGGCGGGGTACCGGTGGAGATCACATCGCCGGGTTGCAAGCGCATGAACCTGCTGAGGTAGCTCACCAGGAACGGCACTTGGTACACCATCGTCGCCGTGCTTCCCTGCTGGAAGCGCTTGCCGTCTACCTCCAGGAACATGTCCAGTGCGTGCGGTTGCGGCACTTCGTCGGCGGTCACCAGCCACGGACCGGTCGGACCAAAGGTGTCACAGCCCTTGTCCTTGTCCCAGGTACCGCTGCGCTCGAGCTGGTACTCGCGTTCTGAAACATCATTGACCACGCAATAACCAGCCACATGTGACATGGCGTCCTCTTGCGTGATGTAGCTTCCACCCCGGCCGATGACGACCCCCAGTTCGACCTCCCAGTCGGTCTTGAGCGAACCACGGGGGATTTGGATGGCATCGTCGGCACCGACCACCGCACTGGTCCACTTGTTGAACACCACGGGCTCGGGCGGCACTTGCATGCCAGCCTCTGCGGCGTGGTCGGAATAATTCAGGCCGATACAAATGAACTTGCCGATGCGTCCCACGCAGGGCCCCAGCCGCAGATCGTGCTGGGGCGCCCCCGGGACCAGCGGCAAGGTACCGATATCCACGTTTCGCAAACGCTCCAGACTCTCGGGCAGCAGAAAATCGCCTGCCACATCGTCGATCCAGCCGCTCAGGTCACGGACCCTGCCGGCCGCGTCGAGTACGCCGGGCTTTTCCTGGCCGGCAACGCCATAGCGCAATAGTTTCATGGTCAACGCTCCAGGTGATTAACGCAAATGTTTGAACATTCGGGCGGCGAACCGCTCGGTGATGCGGATGCGCCGGGGTCCGGGCATCAGGGTAACAAGGTCGCCGGCCTGCACCGTACCCGGCTCTTCGACCGACAGATAAAAGCCGCTAAAGCCGGTGCTCGCCATCTGCCTGGAAGCCGTGTTGTAGCCCATGGCGGCATTGAATTTGAAGCATGGCTCGCGCGGCTGCTCCACCCGCATCAAACAGCTGGGAAAACGCAGCAAGTCACCGACCCATACGTCGGTTTCCAGCAGCCCTGACAGGGTCAGATTTTCACCAATCGCACCGTATTCCAGTTGGGCATCAATCTCTGTCACACCGGCGTTGCTGCGTTCGGAACGCCACGAGGGGTAGTGCTCCACAGGGTAGGCATACACCGCCTTCTCGAGGCCCCCGTGCACAGTTGGGTCCGCCTGGGTATCACCGAGCAGCCCCAGGGCATTGACCGGAACAGGGCCGGTGACCTGCGTCTTATGGATGGCCGTCAAGACATTGCGCCCGGAAATCTGGACCTTGCGCGCAGTTCCCACCTGCACGCTCACCACCGATATGGTTTTTGTGACCACAGGCATGTCACAGCTGCTGTTGGCTCAGCACACCATGCCGTGCCGAGAACTTGACCCTGGCGTCGAGTTGTTCGACCTGCACCACGGCAGCGCGCTGGCCGTACACCTGGTCGCGGAGCCACCCCCGCTCGGCCTGAAGCGCCGCGTCATCGGGCAACAGGCGTTGCCACACGCGTTGGTCCGCATTCCAGCGGTACCCGCGCGCCTTGAGCTTGTCCTTGGCTTCAAAAGACGCATTGGTGGCCTGCAGCAAAAAGCTTGGCACCGCTGCTGCCTGCAGCATCTTGCCCATGGCGGTGCCGGGCCCTTGCGTCAATGGCGCAGACAGTACGGCAAGGAGCGCGTGGCAATCCATCTCGGCCCGGTGCGCGTCGTGGAACAGGCCCAGCGCCAACGCCAGGCTCTCCAGTTTGGAGGAGCTGCGGCCCTGGGCCCGCCAGTCCATATCCGCAAAAGAGCAGGCCCAAGGCAGCGCCGAAAACTGCGGCACACGGCGCTCCACGAAGGGGCGGTCAAAGCCTGCGTTGTGCGCAATCACCAAGTCCGCATTCGCCAGCATCTCTGCAATGCGGGCGTCATCGAGCCGGTGCCCCTGAACGTCTGCGTCGGTGATACCAGTGATCGCCACCACCTCCTTGGGAATCGGCCGCCCCGGATCCTCGAGCCCGTCATAGACCCGCAGTTCGCCCGATGGCAGGCCAGTAACATTGTCGATGTCCACGGCCAGCAGCGCCAGCTCGATGATCTGGTCTTTGGCAGCATCAAGTCCAGTTGTCTCGGTATCGAGCAGCAGCACCCGTGTCACGCTCTGCCCAGGCGTTGCCGGCCATTGCCAGCGCGGCTTGAGGCGGCGTTGCACGCGGAAGTCGGCATGCTGCTCCAACGCATCCGCCATGCCGTCGAAGTCGGCACCTGGTCTGGCAGAAGGACGGGATGGATCATCCGCCTTCGGGTCAACGCCCGGCTTGGGGGCGCGCAGGATCCGCTTCTTCGTCGTTACCGTGGGTTGCGGCCCTGGAGGCAGATCGGGAAAGAGGCCAAGCCCGAGTTGTTCGTAATTCAATGTGTCGCCTGAGATGCTGTAGGCCTGCATTATTGCCTCTATCATGGGTCATCCCCGGCCCACGCCCGCAACCGCAATCCCACCCATGAAAACCACTTCCAAGCCAACCGCGATGCTTCGCCCGTTACGCGGTACGCGCATTCTCAGCCTTGCGCTCAACCTGCCCGGCCCCGCGGCTCTGATGCGCTGCCAGGAAATGGGGGCCCATTGCACCAAGCTCGAGCCACCGCCACCCGCTGGCGCACCGGCAGGGAGCTCCGGAGATCCGATGGGCCTGTACAACCGCACGGGTTATGCAGCTTTGCACCAGGGGATCAAGGTGGTGCAGGCTGACCTCAAGTCCGACAAAGGCCAACGCCAGTTGCATGCCCTGCTGGCCAGGACTGACATACTGATGATCTCGTTTCGTCCGTCGGCACTGGCCAAACTGGGGCTCGACTGGAAATTGCTGCACAAAGCCTACCCGACCCTCTGTATGGTGATGATCGTGGGAGCGCCGGGACTGCGCGCCGAGGAGCCGGGGCATGACCTCACCTACCTCGCCGAAAACGGCTTGGTCACGGGCATGGAACTTCCCGCCACGCTCTACGCCGATATGGGCGGTTCGCTGATGGCCAGCGAAGCGGTCCTCCAAGCACGCCTGCAGCAACTGCAAAAGGGCAAAGGCGTTCGCCTGGAAGTTGCGTTGTCGCATGCCGCAGGCTACCTGGCACTGCCGCGCACCTGGGGCTTGGCTCTGCCCGGTGCGTCGGTGGGCGGCGGACACGCCGGCTACCGGGTCTACGCCTGCAAGGACGGCCGCGTCGCGGTGGCGGCGCTGGAGCCGCATTTCGCTGCGGCGCTGGGACGGCAGGCGGGCGTGTCGCATACCCATGTTGCGGCGATGTTTGCACCCGAAACCCATGCCAGGATTGCGGACTACCTGGCCACCAAGACCCGTGCAGAACTCGACACCGTCGCAAGCGAGCACGATATCCCGCTGCACACCATGGCATGAACGCAGCCTGCCGCCCTCCGGCTTTCAGAACATCGGTGCGCCACCCTGCGTGTCCGGGGGGATGTCGTCAGGCTGTTTCGGTGCATTGGCGATCAGGCAGTCCGTGGTCAGAATCAGGCTGGCAATGGACGCGGCGTTCTGCAAGGCGAGGCGGGTGACCTTGGCGGGATCGATGACGCCCATCTGAAGCAAATCACCAAAGGTGCGGGTGGCAGCGTTGTAGCCGTAGGCAGACTGTGAAGCCTCTTCCACCCGGTTCAATACCACGGAAGGTTCGTCGCCGGCATTGCTGACAATCCGCCGCAGGGGCTCCTCCAGGGCGCGTGACACCAGCAGAATGCCCGAGGTTTCGTCCAGGGTCTCGCCCTTGCGGTCCCTGAGCACATGCCGCGCCCGCAATAGCGCCACACCACCGCCGGGCACGATACCCTCCTCCACTGCAGCGCGGGTCGCGTGCAAGGCGTCCTCGACGCGCAGCTTGCGCTCCTTGAGCTCTGTTTCGGTCGCAGCACCCACCTTGATCAGCGCCACACCACCCGATAGTTTGGCCGCCCGCTCGTCGAGCTTCTCACGGTCGTAGTCGCTGGTGGCGAGTTCGCGCTCCTTGCGAATCGTGGCAATGCGGTCCTGGATGGCGCCGGGAAGTCCTGCACCGCCAATCAGGGTGGTGCCGTCCTTGGTGACCTCGGCGCGGGTGGCACGGCCCAGGTCAGAAAGTTTGACTTTGGCCAGGGACAGGCCGGTTTCGTCGCTCACCACTGCGCCGCCGGTCAGCACCGCGATATCTTGCACCATGGACTTGCGGCGGTCACCAAACCCGGGCGCCTTGACGGCACAGGTCTTGAGCGTGCCACGGATGGTGTTGATGACCAGCGCCGCCAGCGAATCATTGTCCAGGTCCTCGGCAATGACCAGCAGGGGGCGCCCCGACTTGACGACTTCTTCCAGCAGGGGCACCAGGTCCTTCAGGGAAGACAGTCTGCCCTCGCACAAAAGGATAGACACGTCCTCGAGGACCGCACTCTGGCGTTCCGTGTTGTTGATGAAATAGGGCGACAGAAAGCCGCGGTCGAACTGCATGCCTTCCACCACTTCAAGCACACTCACCAGGCCCGAGCCGTCCTCGATCGAGATGGCACCCTCGCGCCCCACCTTGTCGATGGCACTGGCGAGCAGATCGCCGATCGATCGGTCGTTGTTGGCAGAGATAGCGGCCACATGGGCAATCTCCTGCGAAGTGGCGCAGGGTTTGGCCATCTCCTTGAGCTCTGCAACCACCGCATCAATCGCGTGCTCGATGCCTCGCTTGAGATCCATGGGGTTCATTCCCCCGGCCAGGTAGCGCAGCCCTTCCTGGATCATGCCGTGGGCCAGCACGGTGGCGGTGGTTGTGCCGTCTCCAGCCATTTCGCTGGTGCGCGCAGCGACCTCCCGCAACAGTTGTGCGCCCATGTTCTCGAACCGGTCTTCGAGTTCGATCGACTTGGCCACCAGAACGCCGGAGTTGACGATCTGCGGCGGACCAAAGTCGCGCTCCAGGATCACCGTCCGACCGCGGGGACCCAGAGTCACCTTAACGGCCTCGGCCAGCGCGTCCACCCCGCGCCGGATCTTTTCACGGGCGGCATCGTGAAACACCAATTGTTTGGCTGCCATGGCGGGAACCTCCCCTTCATTTCAAATAAAAAAGTTCAATCTAGCCATTGCCACGGCATGGGCATTGCGGCATATCAAGACTCCGAGTGGACCGTTGCCCCCTGCTGGCACATCCCAAACGCGCGCCGCGCTCCTTTGCGTTGCATCAAGCCCAAACAAGAGGGCCACCCCTAGCATCGGCACATTGGGCGCCTGTATTCCAGGGCTCGGGACCTATGGAGGAAAGCAGCACATGCAGCGCCACGAAACCATGGCATGGATGCTCGCCGAAGCGGTCGAGCAGCTGGAACGGGCCCACCGGCAACAGCGCCAGCGCTTCCGGCAGGAACTGACCCCGCCCCTGCCGAGTTGGGAGCCGCTCCTGGACATGGTCGCAAGCGCAACCGGTTTGTCCATCGTGATCGCCCTGCCCGGTGTGGCAGCGCAGGACATCGAGGTGCTGCTGGAGGACGCCACGCTGACCGTGCGTGGAACACGCGCGCTCGGTGCCGGTCTGCGCGGCGGTGAAATCCTGCGGCTGGAGGTTCCGTACGGCCGCTTTGAACGTCGAATCGCCCTCACCGACGGCCCGTACCGGATCGGCGCCATGCAGTTGCAGGATGGTTGCCTGCGCCTGCACCTGGAGGCAAGACCATGACACATCCTTTCATTCAGCTCGAGCACCTTGAAACCACCAGCGGTGCCAGCAAAGCCGATCCGGCCAGCACCGCGCCTGGGCAGGAGGCAGCGCCTGAACATCCCGACAATTGCATCGTCGTTATTCCGGTGCGCAACATGGTGCTCTTTCCGGGCATGGTGGTGCCGATTGCGATCGGCAGAAAAGGCTCGATCGCCGCCGCGCAATACGCCGTGCGCACAGAGCGACCCCTCGGGATTTTGATGCAGAGCAATCCGGGCGCCGATACACCCGGGCCACAAGACCTGTCGTCCATGGGAACCGTCGCCACAGTCCTGCGCTACGTCACCACACCGGACGGCAGCCACCACCTGATCTGCCAGGGGCAGCAACGCTTTCGGGTCATCGACTACGTCGAGGGCTTCCCCTTCCTGGTCGCCAACATCGAGCGGATCGCCGAGCACGTGGTCGGGGTTGACCAGGAGATTGAAGCGCGCTTCCTGCAGCTCAAGGAGCGATCCAACGAAATTTTGCGTCTGCTGCCCGAAGTTCCGCAGGAAATGGTGGATGCGGTGCGCAACATCGAGGCGCCTGAAACCCTTGCAGACCTGGTCGCCGGCTACCTGGATATCAAGCCGCAGGAAAAGCAGGAACTGCTGGAAGCGACGGACCTGCACCAGCGCCTGGACCGGCTGTTGCAGTTGATATTGCACCGTATTGATGTCATGCGGATTTCGCGGGAGATTGATCAGCGCACCAAGGCGCGGGTGGGGCAACGTGAACGCGAATTCCTGCTGCGCGAACAGATGAAGGCGATCCAGAATGAGCTCGGTGAGGAAGGTGGCAGCAATGCCGCTGAAATGGAAGAGCTCAGGAAGCAGATCGATGAGGCCGCAATGCCTGCCGATGTCGCAAAGCAGGCCAAGAAGGAGCTCACAAGGCTGGCTCGGATGTCAGACGGTTCGTCGGAGTACTCCATGGTGCGGACCTACTTGGACTGGCTGATTGAAATCCCCTGGAAAGCTCCGGAGCCGGACACCATCGACGTCGAGCAGGCACGCGCGGTGCTGGATGCGGACCATTTCGGGCTGGACAAGGTGAAAAAGCGCATCATCGAATTTCTGGCGGTGCGCAAGCTCAAACCCGCAGGCCATGGCCCCATCCTCTGCTTGGTAGGGCCGCCAGGGGTGGAAAAAACCTCCCTCGGGCAGTCCATTGCCAAGGCGCTGGGGCGCAAATTCGTGCGGGTGTCATTGGGCGGCGTCCACGACGAAGCCGAAATTCGTGGCCACCGTCGCACCTACATCGGCGCCCTGCCCGGCAACATCATCCAGGCACTGAAGAAGGCCGGTACCCGCGGCTGCGTGATGATGCTCGACGAAATCGACAAACTCGGCGCAGGCGCCCACGGCGACCCTGCAGCGGCTTTGCTGGAAGTACTGGACCCAGAGCAGAACTCCAACTTCCGGGACAACTACCTGGGCTTGCCCTATGACCTGTCGCAAGTACTTTTCATCGGTACGGCCAACGTGCTCGATCCGATACCGGGCCCCTTGCGGGACCGCATGGAGGTTCTGCAGCTCTCGGGCTACACCCGGGAGGAGAAGCTGGAGATTGCGCTCAAGTACCTGGTCAGGCGGCAACTGGACGACAACGGGTTGCAGGACAGCCAGTTCTCACTCACCAACGCCGCCCTGACCGCCATTGTTCGCGACTACACCCGGGAGGCTGGCGTGCGCCACCTGGAGCGCCAGATCGGTGCGTTGTGCCGACACGCGGCGGTGCGCATCGCGGAAGGGAAAGCACAAACCATTCGCGTAGACGCAGGCGATCTGGCAGACATCCTCGGACCCGTCAAGTTTGAAAATGAAGTGGCTTTGCGTGCCGGGCTGCCGGGGGTGGCGACCGGGCTGGCATGGACGCCCGTGGGTGGAGACATTCTGTTCATTGAAGCCAGCCGCAGCGCCGGCAGCGGGCGGCTGATACTGACCGGTCAATTGGGCGATGTGATGAAGGAGTCCGCGCAGGCCGCATTGACGCTGGTGAAGTCCAGGGCGCAGGCATTGGCGCTGGATCCGGCGATGTTTGAGAAAACCGACGTCCATGTGCATGTACCCGCCGGCGCAATTCCGAAAGATGGCCCCAGCGCCGGGGTGGCGATGTTCATTGCCTTGTCTTCGCTGTTTCTGGACCGGCCGGTTCGCAACGATGTCGCCATGACCGGAGAAATCAGCTTGCGCGGCCTGGTGCTGCCCGTCGGTGGCATCAAGGAAAAGGTGCTGGCCGCGGCCGCTGCTGGCATCCGCTGTGTGATGCTTCCGGCGCGCAACCGGAGCGATCTTGACGAGCTACCGAAAGCGGTCAGGCAGGAACTGGAATTCGTTTTTCTCGACGAGGTCGGCCAGGCGGCACAAGCGGCCATCCTGCCGAAATCGACACAAGTTTGAGCCGCATCAATGCCGTGTTGCACCGGCATGTTTACATTGGATACCGGCTGTCAGCGCGCCCTGCGCCAGTCTGGATTTTCAATAACCCTTCACGATATTCCCGGAGGAATTCACCATGAGCAATTTGCGTATTTTCGAACCCCGTGTTTTCGAACCTTCACTGACCGACCCGCTGGAGTCCATGTTCCGGCGTTTCATGGCACCCTTGCGTTCCGAAATGGAAAGCGGTTCCCTGGACATGCGCTTGGACGTGGTGGAAACCGACGGCATTTACAAGGTTCATGCGGACATTCCCGGCGTCAAGAAAGATGACATCAGCGTTCGGGTCGACGGCAATGTTGTCCACATCGATGCCGAGGTTAAAAAACAGAAGGAAACCAAAGGCAACGGGGACAAGGTGCTGCGCAGCGAACGCTGGGAAGGCTCGGTCTCGCGCACGTTCACGCTGGCGCAGGACGTGGATGAAAACAAGGTTTCCGCCAAATATGAAAACGGCGTTCTGACTCTGGAGCTGCCCAAGAAGGCCAGCACCGCAGTGAAGCGGATCTCGATCCAGTAAGCCCGGGCTGGACCGCCTCAACGCACCTTGCGCAGGGGCTTGGGGCCGGGCCGGGCCGACCCGGTCACCCGCGGTGGCAGACCGGTGTGCTGGGTCAGCAGGCGCCCGGGAACCGGTTGGCCAGGCTTCACGGCAGCCGCAGCGGTGGAGTTTTTCTTGCGCGCGCTCTGGTAACCCCCGTCTCCCAGGGGCTGGAAGGTGGGAATCAGGTGGTGCTTGCCATTGCCGATCAGGTCCGCGCGGCCCATGGCCTTGAGGGCATCGCGCAGCAGGGGCCAGTTGTTGGCATCGTGGTACCGCAGGAACGCCTTGTGCAGACGGCGCCGGCGCTCACCACGCACCACATCCACCGTCTCCTCCTCACTCTCCGTTACCCGGCGGACGCGGCGCAAGGGATTGCGGCCGCTGTGGTACATCGCGGTGGCCGTGGCCATGGGACTGGGGTAGAAGGTCTGGACCTGGTCGGCCCGAAAGCCATTTTTTTTCAGCCAGACCGCCAGGTTCATCATGTCCTCGTCCGTGGTGCCCGGATGCGCGGCGATGAAGTAGGGAATCAGAAACTGCTTTTTCCCCACCTCTGCCGAGAATTTGTCGAACAGTGCCTTGAACTTGTCATAGCTCCCGATGCCAGGCTTCATCATCTTCGACAGCGGGCCCCGCTCCGTATGCTCCGGCGCAATCTTCAGGTAGCCGCCCACGTGGTGCTGGACCAGTTCCTTGATGTACTCGGGGCTTTTCACGGCCAGGTCATAGCGCAACCCCGAGCCGATCAGGATCTTCTTGATACCCTTGAGCGCCCGGCCGCGGCGGTACATCCGTATCAGTGGCGCGTGGTCCGTGGTGAGGTTTTGGCAGATACCGGGGTACACGCAGCTGGGCTTGCGGCAGGCCGCCTCGATCTCGGGGCTTTTGCAACCGAGGCGGTACATATTGGCAGTTGGACCGCCCAGGTCCGAAATGGTGCCGGTAAAGCCTGTGACCTTGTCGCGAATGTCCTCGATCTCCTTGATGACCGATTCCTCGGAGCGGCTTTGAATGATGCGGCCTTCATGCTCGGTAATGCTGCAAAAAGTGCAGCCACCAAAGCAGCCGCGCATGATGTTGACGCTAAAGCGGATCATTTCCCAGGCCGGAATCTTGGTGACGCCGTCGTGCCCGCCCAGTGCATCGGCATACGCCGGATGCGGACTGCGGGCGTAGGGCAGGTCGAACACCATGTCCATTTCCGCCGTGGTCAGCGGAATGGGCGGTGCCGTAATCCACACGTCGCGCGCGGTTGCGCCTTCACCGTGCGCCTGCACCAGGGCCCGGGCATTGCCAGGATTGGTTTCCAGATGCAGTACACGGTTGGCATGGGCGTACAGCACCGGGTCGCTGCGGACCTGTTCGTAACTCGGCAGCCGGATCACGGACCGGTCGCGGGGTGGCACCCGGGTCTTTCCCCTGGTCGAGGCAAGCGCCGGATTGGGCACGAAGGTGAGCGGAGCAACGCCAGGTGCGGCCTGCGGCTGGGCCTGCAACGTACCGGAAGCCACCGCCGATGCTGCACGCAGTGCTCCTTCTTTTGTAGCGTCCTGGGCAACCTTCTGGGCCTCGTCGTCGCGCGCGCAGGTCGCGCCCTGCTCGGCCGCCTGCTCCGATGTGGTCATGTACGGGTTGTAATGCGCCTCCACGGGGCCGGGGGTATCAACACTGGTGGAGTCGATTTCAAACCAGCCCTTGCCGGTGGGGTCGTCCGCCCTGCGCACAAAAGCAGTGCCACGTACGTCCGTAATCTGCTCCACCGGTTCGCGCGCCGCCAGGCGGTGCGCAATCTCGACAATGGCGCGCTCAGCGTTCCCGTACAAAAGCAGATCGCATTTGGCATCCACCACCACCGAGCGGCGCACCTTGTCGCTCCAGTAATCGTAGTGGGCAATCCGGCGCAGGCTTCCCTCGATGCCGCCGAGCACGATGGGTACCTCCTTGAAGGCTTCACGGCAGCGCTGGCTGTACACGATGGCGGCGCGGTCGGGACGTTTGCCCCCCACATCGCCGGGTGTGTAAGCATCATCGCTGCGAATCTTGCGGTCAGCGGTGTAGCGGTTGATCATGGAATCCATGTTGCCCGCAGTCACGCCCCAGAACAAATTGGGCTTGCCCAGAACCTTGAAAGATTCTGCGCTTTGCCAATCGGGCTGCGCGATGATGCCCACCCGAAAACCCTGCGCTTCGAGCATCCTGCCGATCACGGCCATTCCAAAGCTGGGGTGGTCGACATAGGCATCGCCCGTCACCAGAATGATGTCGCAACTGTCCCACCCCAGTTTGTCCATCTCGGCGCGGCTCATCGGCAGGAAACCGGCCGTACCAAAGCGGGCCGCCCAATACTTCTTGTAGCCGGACAGCGGCTTGGCAGCGCGCGGGAAAAAGGAGACGTCGATCGGATCGTTCATGCAAACCCGGGGAGTGAGCGCGCATTTTAGGGGTTTGGCCCCCCGGACGCTGGCGCGGGGGCTCTGGTGCGGCGTTGCCGGCAGGCGGCTCCGCTGCGGTGCGCTCCGTAGAAACCCGCCCCGCAATCCACTCCAGGCACCAAAATTGCCAGCGCTCTGGCCGTAGAATCGTGTTTTTCCCGCTACCGTTCAACCGCGCCAGGCATCCCCGTCCGGCACAAACCAGGATTCACCATGAAGAAACTTCTATTGGCAATTGGCGTGGCCTCACTGCTCGTGGCATGTGGCAAAAAAGAGGAAGCGCCTGCACCCGCAGCCGCGCCCGCTGCGGCACCCGCGTCCGCAGCCGCCGCACCGGAAGCAGCCGTGCTGAAAATTGCGATCGATCCCACCTACGAGCCGTTTACTTTCAAGACGGCCGATGGCAAGCCCACGGGATTTGACGTGGACATTGCCAATGCCCTGTGCGAACAAATCAAACGCAAATGCGAGTTTGTTGAGCAGGTCTGGGACAGCATGATCCCTGGCTTGAATGCGAAAAAATACGATGTGATCATCAGTTCCATGTCCATCACCGACGATCGCATGAAGGAAGTGGACTTCACCGACAAGTACTACAACACGCCCAGCCGCATCGTGCTGAAAAAGAGCGTCAAGTTCACCGACCTGGCCTCCATCAAGGGCAAAAAGATCGGCGTTCTCAAGGGCAGCACCCAGGAAAAATATGCCATGGGCGACCTGAAGCCGGCCGGCGTGGTGGTCAGCTCCTACGAAGCACAGGATCAGGTCTACCTGGACATCAAGTCGGGCCGTCTGGACGGCACCGTTGCCGATTACATGGAAGCCACCGGTGGTTTCCTCAGCAAACCGGAAGGCGCGAATTTCACGCTCGTCGGTCCGGACCTGAAAGAACCCAAGTACTTTGGCTACGGCGCCGGAATTGCCCTGCGCAAGGGTGAAGACAAGCTCATGGGCGAACTCAACGAAGCCATCAAGGCCATTCGCGCTGGCGGCACCTACAAGACCATCAACGACAAGTACTTCGCCAAGTTCAACATCGATGTGTACGGCGAGTAACCCCGCCGCCTGAAAAGCGACCGCGCAAGCCTGGTTTGCGCGGTCGCTTTTTTTATTGCCGGCCCACGTTTCCATGAGCAATTACTACACCGCCATCCTGCAGGGGTCCCTGCTGACCGTGGGGGTGTCGCTGTGCGCACTGCTAGTGTCCATCGTGCTGGGGCTTCTGGGCGCTGCGGCAAAACTTTCCGGACGTCCGGTGTGGGTCATGCTGGCGACGACCTACACCACGGTGATCCGCGGCATTCCGGACCTGGTGGTCATGCTGCTGGTGTTCTATGGCGGGACCATTGGCCTCAACCACGCGCTCGAACTGATGGGCAGCAAGCGGACCATCGATATCAATCCCTTTGTTGCCGGCGTATTGACGATCGGTTTCATCTGCGGCGCCTACATGGTGGAAACCTTCCGGGGAGCCATACTGTCCATTCCCAAGTGCCAGATGGAAGCCGCCTGGGCCTTTGGCATGGGACGCACGCAGACTTTTCTGCGCATCACAGCCCCGCAAATGGTGCGCTATGCCCTGCCGGGCTTCACCAACAACTGGCTGGTGCTGATCAAGGCGACTGCCCTGGTCAGCCTGATCGGTCTCAAGGAAATGACCTACCTCGCCAAGCAGGCGAGCGCTGCGACACGGTCGCCCTTTGCCTTTTTTCTGTTCACCGCGGCACTGTTTCTGGTTTACACCAGCGTGTCCCTGTTCGCACTGCGCAAGCTGCATGCGCGCTACAGCCTGGGCACGCGCCGGGGGCAGTGGTGATGAAGTGGCATGTCATTTTCGAACCGCAGAATCTGGAGCTGTACGCCACCGGAATCCTGACAACGCTGGGCCTGCTGTTTTCTTCGCTGGCCGTGGGCGGCGTGTTGGCCCTCATCCTGGCACTGCTGCTGACCGGCCCCTGGAAGACGGTGCGCTGGCTGGTCGGTGGCTACACCTATGTCGTTCGCGGAACGCCCTTGCTGATCCAGGTCTACCTGATCTATTACGGGCTGGGCCAGCTGGAGTGGATTCAGGCCCGCTGGGACGACGTCTGGCCCTGGACGCACTTCAAGGAACCTTTCTTCTGCGCCCTGCTCGCTTTCAGCCTGAATACGGCGGGCTACACGGCCGAGATGCTCGCTGGCGCCATCCGTGAAACCAACGCCGGCGAGATCGAGGCCGCCCAGGCCTTTGGCATGACGCGGCTGCAGGTCATGGTGCGCGTGGTGCTGCCCAGCGCCATGCGCCGCACGCTGCCTGCCTACAGCAACGAAGTGGTCATGATGCTGCAAAGCACCAGCCTGGCCAGCGCGGTGCCCAGCATGCTCGATGTCACGGCTGCGGCCAGCCGGGTGTACTCCGACTACTACCTGCCCTTTGAGGCGTATATTGCTGCAGCGGCAATTTACCTGCTGGCCTCGTTCTGTCTGATCGCCGTGTTCCGTTTTTCGGAACGGCGTTTGCTGGTCTACCTGGCGCCGCGCAAACACTGACCCGCATGCGACGCACTGACCACTCCCTCCTCTCGCCCAGCCTGGGTTGCAGCAAAACGCTGACCAGCTTTCACTTTGGCACGGCGGGTTCCGGGCCCAAGGTGTACATCCAGGCCAGTCTGCATGCCGAAGAGCTGCCGGGCATGCTGGCGGCACACCACCTACGGCAGTTGCTGCAGACGGCGCAGGACGCAGGTGCCTTGCGGGGCGAGGTGGTGCTGGTGCCGGTGGCCAATCCGGTGGGCCTGGCGCAGCGCGTTGACCACAAGCCCATGGGGCGCTTCGAGCTCGACAGCTCGGAAAATTTCAACCGGCATTACCCCGATTTGGCCGCGGCTGTCTGGCCCGTGGTGCGCAGCAAGCTGGGCCCGGATGCACTGGGCAATGTAAGGGCAGTGCGTGCCGCCATAGGCGACTACCTGCGCGCGTGGGCACCCCAGACCGAGCTGGAGAGCATGCGCAAAACGCTTCTGACCCTGGCGCACGATGCCGACGTGATGCTGGACCTGCACTGCGACTGCGAAGGCGTGGTGCATTTTTACTGTGAAGAAGCGTGCTGGCCCCAGCTCGCGCCCATCGCCCGGTTCATGGGCAGCCGGGCTATTCTGCTGGCCAAAGATTCCGGAGGCGGCCCGGTCGATGAGTGCCTCTCCGGCGTGTGGTGGCGGCTGGTGGAACGTATGAAAGCGCAGGGCATGGACCACCCGCTGCCGCAGGGCTGCTGCAGTACCACCATCGAATTGCGCGGCGAGACTGATGTCAGCCATGCCCTGGCCCGGGAAGATGCAATGGCCATCCTGGGGTACTTGCAGCACCTCGGGGTGGTGCACGCCGAGCAGGCGCCTGCAGTTCCTGCACCGCAGTGCGACCCCACACCACTGGCGGGCTCGGAAACGCTGCGCGCAGCCGTGCCTGGCGTGGTGGTGTTTGCTGCCGATGTGGGGCAATCGCTGCAGGTCGGCGACCTGGTGGCGGAAATCATTGATCCCATCGACAACCGGTCGGCGCGTGTGGTCGCCGGTGTCGCCGGTATCTTCTATGCCCGCATCCGGGACCGCTATGTCACGGCCGGCTGCGAAATTGGCAAGATTGCCGGCGCTGTGGCCTTCCGCACCGGCCAGTTGCTCGGCGATTGATTCTTGCCCGGAACTACACGCACCCCGACCATGTCCGCAAAACCGCTCAAACTCCAGGTTGAAAATATCCACAAGAGCTTTGGCTCCAACGAGGTGCTCAGGGGCATCTCGCTTACCGCCCATGCCGGCGATGTGATCAGCATCATCGGCAGTTCGGGCTCCGGCAAGAGCACCTTCCTGCGCTGCATCAATCTGCTGGAAAAGCCGCACCAGGGCAGCATCAGCGTGGCCGGTGAGGCGCTGGCCCTGGTGCAGGGCAAGGACGGTGCCCTTCAGGCCGCAGACCCCCGGCAGTTGCAGCGCCTGCGCACCAAGCTGGCCATGGTGTTCCAGCATTTCAACCTCTGGGCGCATATGACGGTGCTGCAAAACATCACCGAGACGCCGGTGCATGTGCTCGGTGTGTCACGCGACCAGGCGGTGGCGACCGCGCGCAAGTACCTCGACAAGGTCGGCCTGGCCGGCGTGGAGGACCGCTACCCGGCCCACCTCAGCGGCGGGCAGCAGCAGCGTGTGGCAATCGCGCGCGCACTGGCCGTGGAACCGGAAGTCATGCTGTTCGATGAACCGACCAGTGCCCTGGACCCCGAACTGGTCTCTGAAGTGCTCAAGGTCATGAAGACGCTGGCCCTGGAAGGAAGAACCATGGTGGTGGTCACCCACGAGATGGGATTCGCCCGGGAAGTCGCCAACCACCTGCTGTTTTTGCACAAGGGCCTGGTGGAGGAACAGGGCAAGCCGGCCGAGGTCCTGGCCAACCCCCGAAGCGAGCGGCTGGCCCAGTTTCTCTCCGGCAGCCTGAAATAGACAGTGGCACTGCGCGCATGCTGCACTTCCTGCCTTCTGCCCTGGTCGGGGCCATTGCTTCGGTGCTGATGGTGCTCAATGTGCTGTTCTGGGTGCCTTTCCTGCTGTTACTGGCAGCCATCAAGTTGCTGCTGCCCTTGCGGCCGGTGCGCCTGGCACTGGACCCGCTGCTGCTGCGCATCGCAGAAAGCTGGATCGCCTGCAACAGCGCCTGGATGGCACTGACACAGCGCACCGCATGGGATGTCCAGGGGATCGAAGGGCTGCAGTACAACAACTGGTACCTGGTCAACAGCAACCACCAGTCCTGGGTCGACATCCTGGTGCTGCAGCACCTGCTTAACCGCAGGATTCCCTTGCTGAAGTTCTTCACGAAACAGGAACTGATCTGGGTTCCAGTCATGGGGCTGGCGTGGTGGGCGCTGGACTTTCCCTTCATGCGCCGCCACAGCGAAGAGTACCTGCGCAAGCACCCGGAAATGCGGGGCAAGGACCAGGAGACGACCCGCAAAGCGTGTGAAAAATTCGCCCTAATTCCCACCAGCGTGATGAATTTTCTTGAATGCACACGCTTTACCCCCGCCAAACACGCGCGGCAACAGTCACCCTACAGGCACCTGCTCAAACCCAAGGCGGGTGGCATGGCGCTCGCGCTCAACGCCATGGGAGAGAAGTTCCGTGCCGTCCTGGATGTGACCATCGTCTACCCGCAAGGGATCCCCGGGTTCTGGGACTTTCTCAGCGGCCGCGTGCGGAG
>Ga0007796_10000130_pt1 | contig 19935 bp, 37 predicted proteins | sample CryBogmetaGMA0M_FD_60373 | JGI IMG/M metagenome (GOLD analysis project Ga0007796, IMG submission 60373) | Freshwater microbial communities from Crystal Bog, Wisconsin, USA - MA0M | ecosystem: Environmental > Aquatic > Freshwater > Lake | place: Crystal Bog, Wisconsin, USA | collected 2009-07-06 | reverse complement strand
TTCTTGGAGTTTCTTACTTAGCGTATGTCTTAAAACAATGTGGAATAGGATGCTATAATCAAAAAGCACGCACTTTTTTGGAATTAGCTTATTTCGGCCTAAACCTACACACCTGTTCTGCACAAGAATTGGAGACTATTACTGGTATTGGTATGAAAACCAGTCGATGTTTTATTCTTCATAGTAGACAAAATGCTCAGTATGCTGGATTAGACGTTCATATTTTGCGATATTTGGGTAATCTAGGCTATGATGTTCCCAAACAAACTCCAGCTAAAAAGAAGTATCTACAATTAGAAGAGATTTTTCTTAGGATCGCTAAAGAAAATGGGTTGTCTCCCGCCGATCTTGATCTTATGATATGGAAACAATATAGCTCCAAAACAAAAGAAAAAGTAAAATGAGTAAAGAAAATACTCTCAAGATATTGAGTGAATTAGAGACTAGTTTAGCAGAAGATTGGGCTAAACTTTCTCGTAGTACGGAAGAAAATAGTAGACTAGTTAAGATTATCGGATCAATTCGTTCTAGTTTGGAACGAGCAGTCAAGACTAAAGATTTGTCTAAGATTTTTCCGGCAGTTTGTGATTGTGTTGATTTAATTCGTAAAGAAATCCCCTTTCATGATTATTCATCAGGTAAGGTGGTAAGTGATCCGCCCTTGACAGAAGCGGAAAAGAGTTTATAATAGGGAGGAAGGAAGGAAAGACAGAATGGATTTTGTCTGATATTACTAAGTTAGTTTTGATTTCTAAACTTTAATTAGGAGAATAATTATGAAGAGTGTTGCTCTTTGTGCATTGCTTATGGTTTTTAGTTCGACAGCTTTTGCAGGAGAATGTTCTAATGGTTCTTGTCAGCTTCGCAGTCGCGTTGTGACAGCCACTAGGGAAGTAGTTAGTGTTCCTGTACAGGTGACGCGGAAGGTCGTTGAAGTGACTCGTAGTGGAGTTCGCCGTGCTGGTGCTAGGGTTCGTAGCGTAGTTCGTTGATCCCCATGAGGGGCTTTCAAGACCACTTTTGTGGCATTCCCGTGGGTAGATACCGGGTTGGGCCTATAATACTGCTCGTCAGTTCCCATCTGCCCACGGGATTTTATATACTTGAGGAAATAATATGAAACATTTGTACGAGAATAGTGAGTGGATAGTATATCAAAGTGATATTAATATTGACGTAGTAGTGATCTGTCAAAAAAATAATCAGCTTGGTTCTCTTAACTTTAGTGTTGAAAAGAAACAGCTAGAATCTTTATGGGCAGCAGTACAAATTATTGATTTCAAAGAAAGGCTTGGCTATGACCACCCAGTATACGCTAGTAACAAATGACGAAGAATTTATTCAAGCTGATCCTAATAAGGGAAAAGCGGATATGCCGATAGGATATCCTTGCTTATTTGTTGTTGTTTATGGACTTGACTTTGATAAAATCAAGAAGGGAGCTATTCCTGTACCGGGATATACATATAGATTCATTTATATTCCTCCAAAAGTTAAAGACTTAGATAGTTTTGTTGAGGGAGTAAATGCTGTATGTTAATTAAATGTTATGGTGGGCCGTGTGACGGTCAGGTTATTGAAATTCCTCAAGAAAATGAGGATTGTAGACTTCCGAGCAGTATTCCTATGCCTTATAGGATTAATGACGAGTGTAGATTTGTTGATTATGTTTTGACAGTTGAGTATGATAACGGTTGGACAACAATTAAGTACAAACACATTTAGAAAGGTTTTTATGATTAAGAAGATTTTTGTTGCTTTGATGATTGGTTGCGGACTATTTTCAAGTTTTACACAATGTGATGCCGCTCCCAAGAAGTACTCTAATATTTCTGGGATTAAATCAGGCGATGTTATTGCCGTCCAGATGACAATTATGGGTAAAACGCAAATTGTTTTAGTATATGTACAAAATGGTTTTGCAGACTATATGTACAATGGGCAACTTTATCCTTTTATGCTAACTGATTTGGATAAGTACGTCTGGGCTTTTTATATTAAACAATGAATAATACAGTTTGTGGAAAGCCTATTTTTAATCCGATAGTTCACGACGATACAACAAGAATCGTAGTATTGTCTATACTAATATCAATATGTTTAATTGTTCTATATAAAATCTTTAGGTATTATTTTCAATGAATATATTAGACTATTTCCAAAAACACACATCTGTAATTAGCTTACAGTTTTCAGCCCCCGAAGAAGTTAATGACTATGTATGTAATAACTTCATTATAAATGATAAGTTATATCTACTTAATGGAAAAGGACGGGTTGACTATATAATCCCGTTGGATACAATGGTAGAGGAAAACGAAGAAGGATTCGTTATGCACAATAAGTTTTATCCTAGTCCGATAACAGTTAAAACATTCTTCGGAGGCGTTAATGGCTGATGATTCTACTATTGATAGATTGTGGAATGAGTGGCTTGACAAGAGGCGACCAGTTGTTACACTAGGGGATGAGTCTATATCCAATCGGGAGAGATATGAAGATATCCTTGGGTTTATGGAATCTGCCTTTCGTGCTGGTTTTGAAGCAAAGTTGATATACTCGTCACAAGAACAACTACAGAAATAATATGTTGAAAATTAGTGAAGTTAAAAAGTGGGCTAAAGAAAAAGGATATACTGTAATTAAAGATAAAGGAGACGAAGAGAAAGATGAGGCTGTAACTTATTATTGGTATAAAACTGATGATAAAAATATCTGTGGTATGGCACCAAGCGTGAGTAAGGTTGCAACAGCAGTTTTTAATAACCTAACCGATAATAAATGGGTTGAATATCAAGAACAGTATAGGAAGGATCATATATGACTTTTGAAGAGTTTCTTTGGGATGTTAAGGAAACAGTAGCAAAACATCATTCATTGCGAGTGGGTCAGGCGATAATGAATAAGCTATATGATTGTAATCGCAGCAAGTATGAGTCTATATTGGCAGGAGAGTATGATTGTTTTTATTCTGAATCTATAGTAGACAAAACTTTAGAAAAACTAAAAGAGGAATGGAATGACTAAAACTAGAACTAAGATCATATACGAAACGGATGATACTGAATATGAATTTTTAGGATATCAGATTCACACTCACGGTACTGGTATTTTATTTCGTTCTCACAGTGGAGATAATACGGTTATAATTGGTGAGCTTAGATTTATACATAATGAAATCTACTATTGTAGCGAGAGCATGACGGCTATAGATGGGACTTTTTATTACTGGACTCCTGTGCATAAGACAGTCAATAAAGATTCAGTACTTAGAGACTTGATAAAGGAATTATCAGAATGAAAGCTATATTAGAATTTGACTTACCGGATGAACAACCCGAATTTGAAACTGCTAATAATGCAGGAAAAATGAAGAGTCTGATCTGGGATTTTAGGGAACAACTACGAGCATGGGATAAGTATGGTCATGATTTTAAGACCGCAGATGATGCGATTGATAAAATTAGGGCTTATTTTATTCAGTGTATTAATGACTATAATTTAGATAGTACTTATGGATGAGGAGACTCAGATGGTATCGTCTGAAAAATTTGTAAAGCTTGTCAGCAAGAAAGACGAATGGTATGATGAGGGTACGGAAGTGTTCGATGCTTCTATTTGCGATTGGGGGCGAATCCACAAACGTATGACAGTAGAGCATTTTGAAAATAACTGGAAACCATCCGGCCAGATTCTTGGTCTTGGATTGCATAAAGGTTTTTGGGATGAAGAATTTTGTCTATTAGATGAATTTGATATCACTTTAGTAGAGGAACAAATATGAAAGAAAAAATTAAGATCCCAGACTGGATTGTTAAAAAAGCAGCAAGCCACATTGTTTCTTATTGGATGGATGAGTGGGGTAATGACGTTCTTAAAAAAGCAGGAATCCCATCCAGAGCAAAATTAATAACTGAAATAATAAAATCTTTTAAACAGACAAAAGGTGATAATGATGAGCTAGAAGATACTATGCTTGATATTGTTAAAAGTAATTGTTCTTTATATGATTCTGTATATGACGAAAAATGCGCACAAGTATCGGCTGAATTAGAAACAATCACACTTGAAGATCAACTTGTAAAACGGATAAAAGGTATGGGCTATAAGGTGGAGAAAATAAAAAAATGAATAATATTGTAGAGTATCTAGGACATTATGGAGATGATAAGACTCATGCTAGTTCTGCTTGGACTAGCACTTCCAGAGATTTATCTGAAGATAAAATCGAGAGAATCCCTAAGCTACTAAAAATGCTTGCTAGCGAGGGTCATCATACTCCTTTTGAGAAATCCACTCTACATTTTCTAGTAACAACAGATATTGCCTCTCATATTCATATTATTAAGCATAGGATTGGGGTTAGTGTGAATGGTGAATCTGCCCGATATAAGGAGATTAAAGAAGACAAGTATTACATTCCAAAAGACTGGATGGGAATTAAAACTGAGATAGATTTTAGGTGTGATTGGGGACAATTCAAAAGCGAGTCATGGTTAGATGCGTTAGAGTCCTATACGGAATTAGGAAATTTACTTTATCATGATTGTTTGGAAGACTTAACACCAGTATTAGGTCGCAAGCGAACAAAAGAGTCGGCCCGATTTTTCAAAACCTATAATTCTCAAATAACAGCCGATGTTAGTTTTAACTGGAGAAGTTTTTACCACTTCCTATCTCTGCGTAACAAACCTAATGCTCAGTTAGAGATTAGGGAAATCGCCCAACAAATGTTGGATTTAGTTAAGAATATCGAAGACAATCCTTTTAAGTATACCATTGAAGCATTTGATCTATGAAGCGAGAGGAGCTAGAATGGAAGTCGATCTAGAAGAATTTCGCCAATCAATTATCGACTCATATATTAACTACACTAGTGTTATGTGTAATTTTGATATTAGTTGGTGTGAAGATGGAATCAGACGAGCAAAAGAAGCCAAAACAATACAAGAATTAGAAAAAATTGACGAAGTTATTGAAAAGGCATGGGACAACATTGACTAAAACAACAGAATGTGATATTTGTGGTCAAAAGACCACAATCTATACCAAAGCTCACAAAACCACCCCCTTCGTTGATGGGAGAAATTATGACCGGGTTTGTTTCGGGTGTTTTAATGTGCCAAGAACAAGCAATCAAACATACCAGTCTGATGGATGTTTAAAAGATCATACTGAATTAGATTACTCCCCCGAATATCTTCACTCAGCCAAGGAGTTGACAAGCGAGGGGTGCTGTGATACACTCAAGGAGGCTAAGACTTGTGTGGAGGCAGTAACCAAGCTATGCTCTAAAGCAAAACGGAGTGTTAAGCTAAAAGGAAAACCTAAACCGGATTGGATTGTCAAATGAATAAAGTATCTACAAAAAAAGTAGAAGTTCCTACAAGTTTTTGTTTTTTTGCTGACGATTATCATGAATTCAAAAACATACAATACTATCTAAAGAAATATCTCAAACTAAACTATAGTTTTGAAGAAGTTGGATGTAATGGGTCTTATGAGGCGGTATTCTATATTGGCCGAAAACCTAAAAAACTAATTCAAGATATTAAAAAGATGTATAAAGAATCGGAAGAGTGTTAAGTTAAAAGGAAAGCCTAAACCAGAATGGATAATCAAATAACACCGGGCCTCTGCTGCATATCGCTTGAACTCAAAGATCAGGGTTATAGTTTTCAGACTATGACTTATAAGCGATTCGCCTCCCTGCCTCGCCAGAAGGCTTTAATAGTGCTTGGCGACCGCATCCTCAACAACCTACGGACAACAGATGAAACAATTAGATATTGTGGTACTAATGGCTGGGCCTATCGTGTCAGCAGTGATATATTTCCACTTATTACTTATGATCTGGCTAATGTCTCGTTAGACGATTTGCCTAACCATGACGAGATTCAAGACGAGTTTGACAATATCGAACAGACTATTATTGATACTGGTGTGCGTGTCTCAGCTCATCCATCAGAGTTTAATGTGCTAGCTTCAACTAACGAAAAAGCAGTAGAGAAAACAATCACAGAATTGAACTTCTTTAGTAGTTTTTTTGACCGCATTGGTTTGCCCGCAGACTATTCGGCCCCGATGAATCTTCATGTTCATAACAAGAGTGGTAGTTATGATGAGATTATAAGTCGATTTATGTTAAACTTCGATAAACTTGACGAGAACTGTCGTAAACGTTTAGTCGTAGAATGCGATGACAAGGTTAATTGCTGGAGTGTAGAAGAATTAACCAGTATCTTTTATTTTCGCACCAGTATTCCCATCACGTTCGATTATCTGCATCATAAGTGTAATCCTAATGGCTTAGACGAAGAGACTGCGATCAAGCGTTGTTCTGAAACATGGGGAGGATATAGACCATTATTTCATTACAGTGAAAGTAGAGTTGGTAATAATCCACGGGCACATGCAGATTATGCAGAAAATAGCTTCGATACTTATGGTCTAAAATTTGATTGTGATTACGAATTAAAAGCAAAAGATTTGGCTATCAAGCAATGGGAATCTAAATTTTTACAGGAGACTATTTGATGGAACGTAAAGAGATTTTTGAAAAAAGTTGGTCAATAGATTTTGAAGGCAGTATTGACGAAGCTATCAGTATGCTTTTAAATAAGAAGCAGGAGGGATGGACTGATATTGACACAAGATATACTGGAGACTATGTAGAGTATTTTTGTTACAAATATAGGCCGGAGACAGATGACGAATATAACGCTCGTTTGAAAGCTATAGAAGATCAAAAAAACAATCGTCGCAAACAATATGAAGAATTAAAGAAAGAGTTTGGTGAATAAGATGTCTATATTAAGAGGAATAAGAAAAAGTATAGATACTATAGAGATAATTATTTCTGATTTTCCTTCTCTAGTTAAAAAAACAAAAGTATTACCAGATTGGCCGTTTACTATTTTCGAAGATAAAGATATAGAGTGGTTAACCGCCCTAAATCTTATGGAAGAAAAGACAGTAACAATGGACGCATACATGATTCATACCAATCCTCCTAAATTAGTTATGACTCAAAAGGTGTATGATGCTTTTATACAACATTGTAAAGAAAACAAATCTGACTGGATTAAACCATTAAATGAGCGGTAATTTAATACTTTTTACGGCGTGTATTTACGCCTATATTTCTTTTGAACAGTTCTATAAAGCGAACCCCGGAATGGGAATTGCTTATGCGGGCTATGCCTTCAGTAATATCGGCCTTTATATGTTAGCAACCAAATGAAAGAACTATTAGTAGTAGCAAGATATAATGAAAATCTTGATTGGTTGAAAGAAGTCAAACAGAATCATATCGTTTATAATAAGGGAATAAATAATCTTCCAGATTGGGTAAATCAAATTACAATACCTAATATTGGTCGTGAAGAATATGTTTACTTGAAATATATTCATGATAATTATGATTCTTTAGCTGATCGTATTATATTTTGTCAAGGAGATGCGATATATCATAGTCCCGATTTTCTTGAACTATTAAAAATCTCAAATTTATTTTTATCTATTCAGCCATTAAGTTTTGGTTATTGTGACAGTATTCCTCAATATAAAAATCTATCAAGTAGCGTACATATCAATAAGAATAGAATTCATGTTGATTTATTTGATAGGAAATTATTTAGATATTGCCGTATAGGGGGAGGTAAAAATCCAATAGATAACGGATGGCTATATAATTTTTTATCTAAATTTTTATCAACCAAAGATGTCAGATTAGGAATGCACAATATATTAGGTTTAAAACCAAGAAATTTTGAAGATATGGAATTAACTCCTATGTGTTATGCAGGAATTTTTTCTGTAATTAAAGATAGAATATTACAATATCCTAAAGACTATTACTCTAAATTACTATGTATAAATGAGATAATTTTTAAGTCTAGTAAAGAATTAACTTTTGATGAATGTTTTAGCGAATCTTCCTTAACATATGATGATAATCATGTTATAACTTTTGGATACATAATGGAATTAATGTGGCTAGAGCTATATGGTTACGAACCACCAAAGCAATTATTTGAAAAAGTAAAAACTATTCGCAGAAATATGTATTTATGAAATATGACTATCTTATAGTTGGAGCCGGATTGTTTGGCTCAGTTTTTGCAAGACAAGCTGCCGATTCTGGAAAATCTGTTCTTGTTATAGATAAACGAGAGCATATCGGGGGTAATTGTTATTCAGAGAAAATTAACGAAATTGATGTTCATAAATATGGTCCTCATATATTTCACACTGCTAGTGATAAAGTATGGAATTATATCAATCAATTTACTAACTTTAATCAATATGTATACTCTCCCGTAGCAAACTATAAGGGCGAACTATATAATCTTCCTTTTAATATGTGGACATTTTATCAGCTTTGGGGTGTTCATACTCCAGAGGAAGCAAAAGCTAAGATAGAATCTCAAAAGATATTCGTTAGACAACCAAACAATCTAGAGGATTATGCTGTTCAAACAGTTGGAGAAGATATCTATCGTAAATTAATATATGGATATACCAGTAAACAATGGAACACTAGTCCTCTACATTTGCCCGCAGATATTATCAAAAGAATACCTTTGAGGTTTGAATACAACAATAATTATTTTAATGATAAATACCAGGGAATACCGAAAGAGGGTTATACAAACCTATTCGAAAATTTGTTATTAAATATACCTGTGGAATTGGGAGTAGATTTTTTTTCCAATAGAGATTATTATGAAAGTATTGCAGGAAGGATTGTCTATACGGGGCGGATTGATCAGTTTTTTAACTACCAATTTGGGGAATTAGACTATAGATCATTGAGATTTGAACATCAAGTTTTGGATACTGATAACTATCAGGGTGTTAGTGTGATGAACTTTACCGATAAAGAAACCCCATATACTCGACGTATAGAACATAAGTATTTCAATAATAAAAATCAAAAAGGCACAGTGATCACCACAGAATACCCGGTCATGAATAATTCTGATCCATATTACCCAGTTAATGATACCAAGAATAGTGTTAAATTTGAAAACTATGAAAAAATCACCAAGTCTAGTAATAAGTTTATTTTTGGCGGAAGACTATCAGAGTATCGATATTATGATATGGATCAAACAATTGCGTCTGCCCTCAAGAAAAGCGAGTTGACTCTCCGATAACCTGTGGTATGATGATGGAACACCCAGGAGGTCAATATGGACTGTATTTACTGCAAAAATGAGATTGATTTTGATCGATACGAGTTTCTTGTTGAAACTAATCGTTCTATGGTTTGTAAAAAGTGTTCCGCAGAACAAAAGGCGGTAGGTTTCATGAGCTATTCTCATAAAACAGCACCAGAAATTGTATTATGTCCAGCAAATGCTAAGGAAACTATTCGTATTCTAAATAGGGCTAATCGGAGAGCTAGATGAAAAAATTACTACTATTAGGACTACTATTTTTGGTTGGGTGTGATGATCCCAAAGAAAAAATAGCCGAAAATAATAAAGAATTAGCTAGTGGAGGAACAGTTGTTGGCGTTTTTCCAGATGGAAAAAAGTTAGAAGTTATCATATAACGGCTCCCCGCCGAACACCATCTGGTGAAGTGTGGAATAATGAAATTCTTTTTGTTATTGATAAAAAAGAAGACAAAGATGCGAGTATTCTAATCAATGGACAATTATACGCACCTGCGGAGAACATAAATGACAAATAAAGTTCTCTCTTGACAACGCCGATACCTAGTGTATAATGATAGCATACCTCAAAGGAAAAATAAAGATGCCAAAAGGCTGTAAATTATGCTCGTCATGCTCTCATTCAAATGGGCCGCGAGCTTTTGTTTGTAAGAACTGCAATCAACCTTTCGCTTTCAAAGCAAAAAGCAAAGAGCAAAAGAATACCAAAATTATTCAGAATGTGAACTGGAGAGAATTGCAACCGGGAGATCGTATTAAAGTTGCTGGTGGTCCATACTATTTTAGCAAGGGTGATTTTATCCCTATGGGCTACAAGGGGCGATTCCAAGTTTATTCTTTGGATGATAAGGGAATTATTGCAACCGGCCTAGATAAGCACACTGGCTTTGCTCATATCTATATGGGTAAAGACTATCAGAGTAAAGAAACAGGCGTATGGAAAGTTAGACATAAACTGGTTAAGCTTAAGACTAAGGTGACAAATGAATAAAATTGTTGCTATTAAAGATATGGAAGGTGTGTGTAAAAAAATAAGGAACAAAGTATATAAGTATTTGGAAATTAAAGTTTCTGATTATGAATATGTTACTTTGAAGCAAATATCTTCACTAGTTAAGAAAAATAGTTTAGGGCTAAATGAAGATGATAGATATTTAATAGATCAAGAAGTTTTAAGCAACGTATCTTACATTGTTGAACAAATGGTTGTTGGATTTATGCTTGCTCAAGATTTAGCTAATGGTGAGATGGATTGTTATTGGGATGATAAATCTAATGATCTAATGATATTGTAATTGACAACAGTTTGTTAGGAAGTATAATAAGGAGGAAAGATGAAAAAAATTTATGTAGTAATTTGTGCTAGTTGTTTACTGTTCACAGGATGTACCAAAGCTGAATATTCTCAGTTAACAGGATTTGGTAAGGACTATAATATTTCTGTTTACTCTGGTGGACAAAAAGTAAAAGAGTTTATCTCTAGTGGCAAGGTTCTAACGGAAAAAGAATCTGATGGTTGGTTTTTTATGAATAAAGAAACAGGTAAGTTGGTTAGAATTTCTGGCACCGTAATTGTGGAGGAACGCTGATGATTAGTCTAATTGGTAATGATAGCCTTATTGAATTCATGAACTTCCCAGATGGCGAAAGCTTTGTGAAGTTTGACTATAATAACTGCCCAATTAATATTCTCTGGCAATATGAGAATGATGCGGAGTTTATGACTCTTGCTCAAATGTACAATATTATGGTTTGCGTAGATCGGGATGCTAGAATGCCCAAGAATCTACTCATTCCTTATTTACCTCATGCTAGACAGGATCGAGCAGCAACAAGTAATCAACCAGAGGCTCTTGCAATGGCAATGATGTTCTTGCATAATATTGTAATGGATACTAATACTAAAGTATTTATTCTTGATGCTCATTCCTTAGAATTTGCCGCACTTGAAAAAGACTTGAGAAATTTAGATATTACTCAATCTATTGACTCGTCCGTATACGCCCCCTACTTGCAAAACGAGGGGTACGATGCTATCATCTGTCCAGATAAGGGAGCTAGACGGCGAGCAAGCTTGTGGTACGATGCTTTTCTTGGATATGGTAAACGAGTAGATTTTATTGAATGTACCAAGGTTCGTGATCCTAATACCGGCAATCTGTCTGAACCAAAACTAAGTGAAGTATATGAGGACAGACTTCGTAAGACTAATAAGGCTTTGCTTGTTGATGATATCGGGACCGGATTTGGAACTCATATTCAACTAGGAAAGGTTCTTAAGAAGATTAATCCTAATCTGGAACTTGACTTGTTTGTTACGCACTCTAGCTTTACCCGTGGAAAAGAACCTGTACTGGAAATCTTTAATAAGGTTTATACTACAAATAGTCTTCCGCAAGGCTTGAAGCAACAGGATGATCGTATTATTAGATTTGATTGCACCGAATTTTTGCCAAAAGTTTGAATAGAAAACGAGGAAATAAAAAATGACACTTGAAATTAACCCGATTCTTTTGAGCGATAGTTATAAGCAGTCTCATTGGATGATGTACCCCGAAGGTATTATCAAACTGTACTCCAATTTTACCGCTCGTTCTTTCAAGCATCTTAAGACTGATAAGGCTGTATTTTTTGGCCTACAGTATTATCTTAAGGAATATCTTATAGATCAATGGCAGCGTAATTTCTTCGACAAGCCTTTTGAGGAAGTAGAGAAGGAATTCAAACGATTCCACAAGCATTTCAGCCAGTACGATATGCCAACAGAGCATATTCGTAAGCTGCATAATCTTGGATATCTTCCTATTCGTATTAAGGCTTTGCCAGAAGGATGCAAGGTTAAGGAAAAGGTTCCCTTTTTCACTATTACTAACACTCATCCAGATTTTGCTTGGCTGGTCAATTTCCTAGAAACTCAGATGAGTACTTCTATTTGGGACTACTGTGTTAATGCAACCATTGCTGATGAATATCGCCAGATTCTAAACAGGTGGGCGGATAAGACTTGTGAGGATCGAAACTTTGTTCAGTGGCAGGGACATGATTTTAGTCAGCGTGGACGCAGCAGCACTGAAAGCACTTTTAATCAGATGGGGCATCTTCTGTCTTTTACTGGAACGGATACTATCCCATCGGTGATTGCAGCAGAAAAGTACTACAACGCAAATATGGAAAATGAACTGATTGCTGCTAGTGTTCCCGCAACAGAACATAGCGTTATGACTAGCTATGGAAAAGAAGAAGAAATTGTGGCTTTTGAAAGAATGCTTGATCTTTTTCCAACTGGAATTGTCAGCATTGTTAGCGATAGCTTTAATCTCTGGCAGGTTTGTACTACTTTCGTTACCCAGCTTAAGGACAAGATTCTAGCCCGAAATGGCAAGCTGGTTATTCGTCCAGATAGCGGTGATCCGGTGGATATTGTTTGCGGAGTAAATCCTTGTGGGCCAGACTTTGACGAGAACTGTCAAGTCTACTCTTTGGAACAAACTAAGGGAGTTGTCGAACTTCTTTGGGAAGTATTTGGTGGAACAATTAATAGCAAGGGCTATAAGGTTCTTGATAGTCATATCGGAGTAATCTATGGAGATAGCATTAGTCGTGAACGTGCGGAAGCTATTTGCCGTAGGCTTGAGGCTAAGGGTTTTGCAAGCAACAGTGTTGTATTCGGAATTGGTAGCTATACTTACAACTACAATACGCGAGATAGTCTTGGTATTGCCGTAAAGAGTACTTACTGTGAAGTTGATGGAGAAGCCCGAAATATCTTCAAAGACCCAGTTACTGATGATGGTATGAAGAAGAGTGCCCGTGGACTTCTAAGGATTGATCTTGTGGATGGAGAATATGTTCTCCGTGACGAGGTAACTCCAGAAGAGGAAGCTGGTGGCGAACTCAAGGTGGTGTATGAGGACGGTAAGTTACTTGTGGATCATACTCTACAAGAAATTAGAGATAGGCTTAATAAATAAGGGGGTGAAAGGTTTCGACTAGATATAGATACTAACATTAGCAAGTAGTGGTTGATCGGCAGGCCACTTTAAAAGTCGATCAAAACGCTTTAACTGGCGAAACTCAGTTAGCTCTCGCTGCCTGATAAAAAAGGCAACGACAGACTCTGGTTCCTATGAGGGTTGGAATCAAAAGTCTGACGTAAATCCCTCTGCGATTAGAATATCCAATGTATTCTAGTTTAAAATTAATTGGTGCTGGCAGAAGAGTTTGCTTACTTTGCAATCTGTCTTAAGTTTTATAGGTAAGATAAACTTGTAGAAAATGTTTTTAGAAATATCCTAACACGGGGCTTCAATGCCCCCACCTCCACTTAAATCATGAGAAAAATTTGCATTTACTGCAACAAAAGACGCAATCCTAAGTCTTTTTCCAAACACTCTCATTCTAAGGATGATTTGGATAGTCGCTGTAAAAAGTGCATAAAGCGTCAAACGAAACTAAGAAAAAAACTCTATAAAAATTCGCCAGCCAAACCAGAATTTTGCGAATGTTGTGGAAAAATTCCAGACAAGTGGTGTTTAGATCACGATCACAAGTCTGATTCTTTTAGAGGCTGGCTCTGTCCGAGTTGCAATACAGCTATAGGTCAATTGGGTGACGATTTAGCTGGTGTTGTTAATGCAATGAACTATCTTTTACGCAAGGCTTGACAAACTAGTAGCCGATGGTATACTAGGAGCAACACAGGAGACAGATGATGCGTGAAGAATTTGTTGGACTGATCGCCCTATGTTTACTGGAGTGTTGACGATAGACTGTTTTCTAACCCGGATAACGAATTCATTTACATTTGAGGAAATTATGACACATTCATTTAAAGATATGACACTGGACGAATTGCAAAATCTGAGACACAGTTTGAATTCGACTATAAACGATAAACTGAACCAACAGAATAAAGAAGAGGAAGCACAGTATCTTGCTTCAGACAAAGCACTTAGTGATTTCATCAAAAAATATAAGAAGGTAAAGATCGAGGCGAATATTCCTGTCGTTATTGAATATGATCTATCAGAAATGAGTGACTATTATAAAGATTATGACATTCAGGATCTGGAGTCTATGTTCGACTTTTGTGACATTTTTGGAAACGCAAAAGTTAACAAAGGTTTAAAGCCTAAAATGAAAACTCTTATTAATGATTACCTTGAAGGAATGCAACTGTGTTCAGAAGCTATCAAGCTATTCAAGCCGGATCTTTGGAAGCAAATGGTCACAGACTTTAAAGAGTTTTTGAAACTGAAGAGTTGACAGGCCAAAAACGGCCTGTATAATAGGAGTAACATAGGAGAAACCATATGACACTTTACTGCCGAGACACCATGGGCCGGGTTCGCGTTTGGCGTATGGAGATAGAGGGAAATAAGTACCGGACTATTGCCGGTCTTATGGATGGAGAATTGGTTGTTAGCGAGTGGACCGTAGCCAAGGGTAAGAATATTGGTCGTTCCAATGAAACCTCTGCGGAAGAACAGGCGGCGAAGGAAGTCGAGAATAAGTACAAGAAGCAGCGTAAGACCGGCTATTTTGACGATATTGATGAGGTCGATACTGTCCAGTATGTCGAGCCAATGCTTGCCAAATTGTACCGTGATTATGCTGCTAAGATTGACTTCTCTAAAGAATGTTGGACTGCTCAATGCAAGTTTAACGGGATGAGATGTGTTGCAACCAAGGATGGACTTTTTACTCGTAAGGGTGAAAAATATATGACTTGTCAGCATATTGAAAAGGCTCTTAAGCCATTCTTTAAGGATCATCCAGACGCTGTTCTTGATGGCGAACTTTTTAATGAAGAGTATCGTCAACAGCTTAATGAGATTAGCAAACTGATTCGTAAGACTGTGCATATTAGCCAGGACGATTTGGATCAGTGTGAGCAACTAGTTAAGTATTATGTTTATGACGGGTATAATTTGCGTGATCCAAGACATATTATGTATACTTCAGACGAATCATATAAAGCCCGTAAATATCTTATAGACTATTTGATTAATGAACATTTTCATACAAATGAACACATACAGTCTGTGGATAGTCATTCTATTTCTAGTCAAGATGATCTAGATAAAATTTATGCCCAATATGTTGATGATGGTCACGAAGGAATTATGCTCCGTAATTGTAATTCTCCATATGAGAACAAACGTAGTAAACATCTACTAAAGGTAAAACCGGAGGATGACGATGAAGGAGTTATCGTTAAGATTATTGAGGGAGAGGGTAACTGGAGCGGTTCTGGTAAAACCATGACGCTCCGCTGGAATAATCAGGAGTTTGACGCGACATTTAAAGGAACATACGAACAAGCTGTTCAATTCCTCAAAGATCAAGACAAATGGATTGGCAAGACCGTCACTTTCTTGTATAATGGATTTACGGGCTTAGGAACGCCTAATTATGCCCGCGTAGATATCAACAATTGCGTTAAAGGAGACAGGTAATGAGAGACGAAGGTCTTACGGGTGTTGGTTTTTTCATAGGAATATTGTTTGGCATATTAATAGCAATGCCTTTAGAATATTATCTTCAGGCAAGTAGATACCAACAACAGGCTATACAGCACAAAGCCGGTCAGTATAATTCCACTACGGGAAAGTTTGAGTGGATTAATAAATCAATTGGAGAAGCTCAATGAACAAGATAATCAGTTGACAAGATAAGAATTCATTCTTACAATAATCGTTGATCGCTGTGATCAATGTTGTTTTTTAAATTTGGAGGAAGTCTAATGAGCGATATTGTTGTCGATAAGAAGAAAAGAGTTCGTGTTAGTGCTGAAACTTTTTTGCAGGCTGTTCTTTCCAGTTCTACATATGCCGAATTGGCAGCCAAGACTGGTCAAAAGTTAAATAGTACCATCGCCAAATATAATCGTCTGCGTAAGGATTATGAGAGTCGTGGAGAAACTCTGCATAAGATAAATAAGTGAATAATATGCCTGGAATAAAATCTAGGCAATGGGATTGTGGCGGAATTGGCAGACGCGAAGGATTCAAAACCCTTTGTTCGCAAGAGCGTGTGGGTCCGAGTCCCACCTATCCCACTGATACATGGTCTGGTATTACTTCCGAATGGGAAATGGATTGGGGAAGTGAACCACTATCTAATTTTTTCGAATAATTTATATAGAAAGAAACTATGCCATATATTTCAGAAGATGAACGCAATGAGTTAGATGTAAAGATTTGGGAATTATCTCAAGCTATCGTAAACACTAATACTGCTCTAGTAAACCGAGATGATTTTAGTCATTTTCTTGGTCGCCTAAACTACTGTTTTACCCGCATAATAATGCAAGTTATGGGTGCTGTTAGATATTCTAAAATCGCTATGGCTACTGGTGTATTAGAGAATGTTAAACAAGAACTTTATAGACGATTAGCTAGTCAATATGAAGACGTTAAAATAGTCCAACATGGCGACATACCAGAATATAAAAATCAACGGAGTAATTAAAAATGAAGGATATTAGTAAGCAAATCATTAGTGATATTGATTTCTTAAAGAAAGAAGTATCCCTTATTTCTGCTAAAGTTGATCAAGCTCTAGAAATTCTAGCTTCTTTTGTTGTTGAACCAGAAACCGACGAAGATGCAGATACCGACAGTAATGAAGGCTGGGTATCTAGTGAAAGATGGTTTGACGAAGAAGAAAATGAGGACGAAGACGAAGAAGATTGAGGCTTGACAGGACCGAATGACGATGTATACTTGTACCAGAGTGGCAAATTGAAACAATCTTGGAGCTTAGGAAATGAAACTGGCTGATCGTGTTATTGGTGTGCATTCTGCTGGGGTTCAGAGCAGTTCAAAGTTCACCATTGCTCAAAATAGCAAAATGTTTAAGATTCTATCGGATTATCTTTATTCCGATAAGATAATGGCAGTGATTCGTGAGCTTTCTACTAATGCTTACGATGCTCATATTGCTGCCCACAATCCCAATCCATTTCTTGTTAAGTTGCCCAATTATTCTGATCCGAATTTTACTATTCGTGATTACGGCACTGGTCTTAGTCAAGATGACATGGAAGGTCTGTACAAGACTATTGGTGCTAGCAACAAAAATGATAGTAATGATTTTATTGGTTGTCTTGGATTGGGTAGTAAGAGTCCATTCGCTTATTCTAAGAGTTTTACCAGTACATCATATTTCAATAGAATGAAATTTGTTTATGTTGCTTCGCTAGATGAAGCGGGCGAACCTTCGTTGAATCTGTTTCATACTGAGAAGACTAATGAGCCTAATGGTCTGGAAATTAGTTTTGCAGTAAAGAGCTGTGACTATAATGAATTTACTTCTAAATCTAAGAGGATTTTTCATTACTTCAAAAATAAGCCTACCATTTTGGGTGGGGTATGTTCTTCTCTGAGTGGTCATTCTTATTCGACTAAGAATATTATTCTGAGTGGTACGGGATGGCGAATTTGTCGCATGGGTCAGCAGTCTACTGATTTTCCTAGTGTGTCTAATAATGCTGACAGTAGGGTTGTTGCTATCATGGGTAATATTGCTTATCCTGTAGAAATTAGCAAGATTATTTCTGAAAAGAAGCAAACTAGTGACGAAATTGCTAAGTGGAATAAGGTTTTTGGTAAGAATATCGATATCCTTGGTTGGGAAAGATTCCTCACTATGATTAGTGGAGATATTTATCTTGAACTGGATTATGATATTGGCGAACTTGATATGGAACCTTCCCGCGAAGGTCTGCAATATACAAAAGACGTAATCAATAAGCTCAAGATTAAGACCCAGCATATCTTTACAGAAACTCAGCAAATGATTTCTGATAAGATCAAGGGGGCCACTTGTCTCTTAGATGCTATTCGTATGTATAGCCAACTGTCAGAGGTTAGCACAGGATGGGGTACAGGTGCCCAATGGCTCGACTCTCAGGGTGTGTCTCATAAGATTGGAGATATTGATCTCAAGTATACCTTGGGACCAGATAAGGCTTTGTATGTTTTTGGATATAAGTATACTAGTTATAGAAGCAAGAGATTAGTTTACCAGACTGATAAGATTTACTATGATACTATTTCTGGTAAAACTATTGGTTATCGTAGCACTTCAAAGAGTGGTAGTATTGTCTTTTTAAACTGTGATCTTAATGATCTTGAAAAGGCTAAGAAAATTGCTCTAGCTTATTCTTCAGTTCATGATTGTTATTGTTATCTGTTAGTCGATACTAAAGATTCGACTCAGAGCATGGAAGGTTTTGATAAGCTAATTAGTGAAATTGGTGGTCAGAATAATATCAAAAATGTTTCTGATTATAAGGACTTGATTAAGAAAACTCGAAATCCCATAACTGGAGTAAAGCGTGGAAGCGTAAGTGACGAAGATATTTTTGTTGTTATTAATCACGATATTGATGACACAGTATCCTTGAATGCTAGTTATGGAGAATCCATTCAGTTAAAGGGTCTACCACAGGAACATTTGGATAATTTACCAACAACTATTGTTTATGTACCTATCAATAGATATCGTTCTATTGCTAATTATCCGCCTTTATCTAAAATTGGTAGTTGGAAACATATAAACATTTTCAAAAATACTAATGTATATGCTATTAAGCAAGGATCTGTTTCGGATCTGGCTTCTGATGGTCATAATATGATAGATATTAATAGCTATATTAAGGAAAAGTTGGATACTTTCAAGAATTCTAGCGAATTTGATGAACTACAGACCGTTAATTGTTTGATTCAAGAAGCAGGGAAAAGCTGTATGAAATCGAATACTTATCTTGTAAATCATCCTAATGTTTTTGTTAACCATATGATAAATATCTTTGGATACGATTATGATAAGTTTGTGACAAATACTGATCTAGTGAATGCTATAGATAATGTTATACTGGTTCACTATTTTAATAAAGTTAAGATATCTAAACTTTCTGAAGATTTTACAAAGTTTATTGCTACACTAATTCTAAAGCATAATATTCCAGTAAATAATATTGATAAACTGATTAATTTAGGAGTAACATATAATGAAATTTATTTTCATCAATATGGAAAACAGGTTTGGGATACAACTAAAACAACCAAATACTTAATGAGTTATAATGATATGAGTGATTGTATCAAAAAAGAACTTGACAACAGCCCCGTGATGAAGTATATTATGACCATGAGTAGTGATAAACAGTCTTTGAACGTAGATACGGTTGAAGACGTTGCTAAGAACTACAGAGATAATGCTAATCATTATTATGGACGTACAAGAAAAGTCGAGTGGTTCGAAAAGATTGATAATTTGAATGAGTTTCGTAATGATATTGCTAGCGTGATTAAGTAATTAAACAAGGAGAATTGAAATGAGTGTTCCTTTTATTAAGTCCGGTGAAGTTCTGACTCTTATTCTTAAGGGTAGTAGTTATCAAATTTTGCCAGATCATATTAGTAGAAAGTTGATTATGGAAGCTTTGCCAACAGCAACAGAAGACGATCTTCTTAAGCTGGTGAATGTTGAGAAAGCTATCTCGACCTATACAACAGGTCTGGTTGAAGTGGTTAATGATCAGGTTCTTTATGAGGGTGAGGTTGTGCATGGAACGATCTCAAAGAGAATTGTCGAGTTTATGAAGAATGGGTTGCCTTTTGACCCCCTTGTGAAATTCCTGCAAAACTTGATGAAGAATCCTAGTATGCAGAGTCAGCAGGAGTGCTATGATTTTCTTGAACATAAGAATCTTGCTATCACAGAAGATGGGTGCTTTCTTG
>Ga0007796_10000127_pt1 | contig 20098 bp, 16 predicted proteins | sample CryBogmetaGMA0M_FD_60373 | JGI IMG/M metagenome (GOLD analysis project Ga0007796, IMG submission 60373) | Freshwater microbial communities from Crystal Bog, Wisconsin, USA - MA0M | ecosystem: Environmental > Aquatic > Freshwater > Lake | place: Crystal Bog, Wisconsin, USA | collected 2009-07-06 | reverse complement strand
GCATCGTCACGCCCGTGCGGCCCGCTCCACGGCGGCGCCGTCGTGCCGCACACGAGACAGAACCGCCACGGCGTGATTTCACGGCGCGAAGGGCACGCCCCACACGATCGATCGGAAGCTGCCGTTTTCGGGGTGATTCGCGGCCCGATCGCGGCCGCCGCGACTTGACGCGCCGCGATCGGCGCGCACCCGGCGGGCCGGATATGCGGCTGGAATCAGCGGAAGGGCCTCCGCGGCGGCGGGGGTGCCAGCGGGTCGTCGGGCCAGGCGTGTTTCGGATACCGGCGCCGCAGCTCCTTCTTCACCGTCGGGTAGGTGGTGCGCCAGAAGCTCGCGAGATCGCCCGTCACCTGCTGCGGGCGGTGGTTGGGCCCGAGGAGGTGGAGGAGCACGGGGACCCGGCCGGCGGCGATCCGGGGCGTGTCGACGACGCCGAACAGCTCCTGGATCCGCACGGCCAGCACCGGCGGACCGCCTGGGTCGTAGAGCAGCCGGTGCCGCTTGCCGGTCGGCAGGTCGATGTGGGTGGGGGCGAGCCGCTCGATCTCGGCGACGCGGTCATGCCCGACGAGCGCCTGCAGATGCGGGAGCCAGTCGGCCTGCCGCACATCGTCGAGCGCCCGAAGCCCCGCGCAGATCGCCGGCAGGAGGGCCGCGAGCGCGGCGTCGTCGAGCACCGGAAGCTGCAGTTCCGGCAGCGCGGTCGCGAGCCAGCGACCCCGGGCGAGGAACGATCCCGCGGCCGAGTCGGCTGCCGGAAGGACGCGGTCGAGGCACGCGACCGCCTCGTGCGCGAGCAGCGCGGCCGCGGCGTCGGCATCGGCGATCGGCACGGGCGTCTCGTCGATGACGAGGTCCATCCACAGCGTGCGCCGCCGGGCCTCGACCTGCCGCCGCGACGGATGGTAGACGAGCTCGTCGGCGGTCGCGAGGTTGGCCCGCGCGAGGGGCTCGAGGTCGAGCCATGCGCGATCGACCGCGGAGGCCAGCCGCACGCCCGCCTCGCCGCTCGCATCGTCGACGTCCACCGCCAGAAACAGGGGCTCGCCACGGACCCGCGACGTGTCGAGCCGCACTCCCCTGCCCCCCACGAGCGCGCCGCGATCCTGCGTGCCGGGCCGCAGCCGCGCGAGGCGGTCGGGAAACGCCTCGAGGAGCGCGAGCATGACGGCCGCGGCGGGATCGTCGGACCGGCGCACGGGGGGCGCGTCGACGAGCCGCGCGAGCTGCTCCGCGACCCGCAGCACGTTGCGGGCGCCCACGGGATGGGGCTCGAGGGCGGGGTCGCCCAGCGAGCGGCCCGCGGCGAAGGCCTCGAGGGCGGCGATCCGGTCGAGAACGTCCGAGCGGGTGCGGACCGTGATCCGGTCGCGCGGCCCTCCCCCCTTGGGCGTGCGGAAGGGATCGCGCTCCGAGAGCAACGCCGCGGCGAGCGCCGCCTCGCGCAGCACGCCACGGGCCGCGCCGGCCACGAGCAGCCGCGCGAGCCGCGGGTGCGCGGGGAGGGCGACGAGGTCGCGGCCGAGGGGCGTCAGGCGGTCGCGACCGGCCGGATCGGCCTCGATCGCGCCCAGGTGCACGAGGAGCCCGCGGGCGTTGGCGAGCGACTCCGGCGGCGGCGGATCGAGCCAGGGAAAGTCGCGGTCCTCGCCGAGGGCCATGAGCTCGAGCAGCGCTCCGGCCACGTCGCCGCGAACCGCCTCCGGCGGCTCGGCCACCGGGCGGTGCCGGTGCGCGGCCTCGTCCCACAGCCGCCAGCAGATGCCCGCCGCGGTGCGGCCCGCGCGGCCCGCCCGCTGGTCGGCCGCGGCCTTGGAGATCGGCACGAGCTCCAGCCGCGGGAGCCCGGTCGCGTGTGAGACGCGGCTCTGGCGGGCGAGCCCCGAGTCGATCACGGCGGTCACGCCCGGGATCGTCAGCGACGTCTCCGCGACGTTCGTCGCGATGATCACCTTGCGGCGGCCGATGTCGGCGAGCACGCGGTCCTGCTGGTCGGGCGGCAGGTCGCCGAACAGCGGGAGCACGGCATGCCCCTGCCGCTCGAGCCCCGTGGCGAGCGCCTCGTGGCAGCGGCCGATCTCGCCCACGCCCGGCAGGAAGACGAGCACGTGGCCGGCGGTGGTCCGGATCGCCTCCGGCACCGTGGCCGAGACGAGTTCCACGAGGTCGCGGCGGTCGCCGTGGCGCAGGTATCGCGTCTCCACCGGGAACATGCGGCCCTGCGCCGAGACGACCGGGCAGGGCCGACCGTCACGGCCGAGCAGCGCCGCCACCGGCCCCGCGTCGAGTGTCGCGCTCATCACGACGATCCTCAGGTCGGGCCGCAGCGTCTCGCGGAGACGCACGAGCAGCCCGAGGACGAGGTCCATTTCCAGCGACCGCTCGTGGAACTCGTCGAGCACGACCGCGGCGAGCGACTCGAGGGCCACGTCGCCGACGATCCGCCGCAGCATGATGCCCGTCGTCTCGACGAGGAGCCGCGTGTCGCGGCCGACGCACGACTCGAACCGCACCTGGTAGCCGACCTCGCCCCCCGGCTCGCCCCCGCGGAGGCGGGCGATCTGCCGGGCCACCGCCCGGGCCGCGAGCCGCCGCGGCTGGAGGACCGCGACCCGCGCGTGCGGCGGCAGGTCGTCGAGCACCGCCGCCGGCACGAGCATCGTCTTGCCCGAGCCGGGCGGCGCCGTGACCACGACCGCGCCGCCGCGGGACGCGCGGACCACCTCGTCGAGGACGCCGGCGACAGGCAGGTCGGGCGGGAGCCGGTCAGCCATGGTGCCGCTCCCGTTCCCACGCGTCGCGCCAGTCGATCCAGGCGATCGGCGGGAGGCCGGCGAGGAGCCCGCCGCCGGGTGCCGTGGCCGGCGCCCCGGCCCCCGGCATGTCGGCCCAGGCGGCCGTCGCCTCGTCGGCCGCCGCGAGCCGGTGAAAGCCGGCCAGCGCCAGGCGCAGCACCCCGCGCCGCGGGGCGTCGAGCCGGTCGAGCCAGCCGGTGGCGACGATCCGCGACTCGATGGCCGAGTCGCGCCGCACGAGGTCGATCTCGAGCGGCTCGCCCTCGACGGCGTCGGCCGCGATCACGATCGAGATCTGATTCACCGCGAGGCCGATCGCGGCGACCCGCAGGCCGAGGCCGCGGCCCGCGGCCGTGCGTTCGAGGAGCGCTACCGCGTCACGGGCGAAGAACGCGGCGACGTCGTGCTCGAGTTCGTGCAGCTCGTGCTCCGCCTCGCCGGAGGCCACCGGATCGCCGGGTGCCGCGCCGCGGCCATGGTCGCGCCGCAGCCGCGAGAACAGCCGCGGCACGGTCCCCGAATGAAAGCCCGGCATGAGGAGCCGGCGGATCGTCTCGCCGTGCGGTCCCACCTGCGCGGGACGCAGCGTTCGCGGCCGGTTGGCGGCGTAGAGCCGCCAGTTCTCCTTGAGCTCCCAGGCGAGGAATCCGAACACGCCGGGGATGCACGCCGAGACGAACGTCACCGCGGTGAGCGACATCCGCTTCTCCATGCCGGTCGCCGCCGAGAGCTGCCCCGCGATCAGCGGGATCATCGGCACGAGCAGCTTGTGCGACACCGTGACCACCGGGAAGTGCTTGATGGGGTTGAGCTGCGGCTCGATCAGGAGCGTGATGCAGAAGCGGATGACCGCCTCGACGATCGACCACGCCGCGCCGAGCACCGCCTTCAAGGCGAGCACCGGCCCCGACTCGTCGGAGCGAAACCGCAGTGACTCGTCGACGGCGTAGAGGAGACCCTCGATGAAGTCCATCGCCCGACGGAAGGCGTCGACGATCCACGCGACGAAGCCGACGAGCACGTGCACGCGGAAGCGGTGCACGGCCCTGCCGATGGCGTCGACCACCTGCTCCTGCACGTGGCGGCCCGCCGGTGAGTTGAGGATCGCCGCGTTGGCCGCGAAGAGGAGCGGCGGGAACCAGACGGTGCCCCGCGACACGCCGCGACCATGATGCGGCAGCCCGAGCCAGACCAGGGCGGTGAGCACGAGCGGGCTCCGGGCATGGCGGACGAACCATCGCATCGGCCCGCTCGTCAGCAGCCACTCCACGAGCGGCAGCCGCAGGAGCCTGTCGGGCAGCACCACGACGACGAAATGCGCCGCGGCGGCGAGTCCGCGGAGTGCCTGCACCGCGGCGGAGCGCACGGCCGGGAGGTGGATCACGGCCCACAGTCCGCAGCCGACCGCGAGCCAGCGGGCCCGCGTGTAGATGTGCCACGTCTCCCCGAGCGAATACTCGGTGATCGGCTCGACCACGTGCTCGAGCCCGCGGAGCAGGATCCACGCGCCGCCGAAGGGGAGCAGCACGTGCGTGGTCAGGAGCCGGCCGCCGGTCCAGCCGAAGAACGGGGCGCTGAGCCGCTGCATGAGCGAGAGATAGGCCGGCGCCTCGCGGTAGGCGCCGTCGATGGCGGCTGCGAGCCGCTCGTCGAGCCGCAGCATCGGGTCGCCGGCGAGCCACTCCCCCGGGCCGCGGAGATCGGGGAGCTTGAGCTGGTTGCGCGACACGGCGTCGCGCACGCTCCCGAAGGAGACGAACCCGCGCAGCATGACGGTGTCGAGCAGCTCGTCGACGAGCTTGTCGAGCGCCGCCTCCTCGACGAGGCACCCGGGAACGAGGCCCGCATCGAGGATCGCCGCGGCGAGCCGCGGCCGGATCGTCTCGCGGGCCGCGGTGGCGGTCGTCCTCGTCGCCGCCCCGAGCAGCCGGTCGGCCCGCCGCTGCAGCGACGCGGGGAGCGCGAGGGCGGGCACCCGGTCCGCCGCCGCGACGGCGTGGCGGTGGATGAGCACGAGCCGCTGGCACGGAAGGGGCGTGGCCAGCGGCCGGCGGCCGAGCGAGAAGATCCAGGTCAGCAGCTGCGTGCGAAAGCTCTCCCGCTCCGAATCGACGCAGAGCTTCTGCAGGTCGTAGAGGAGCCGCGCCGCGGGCGCCCACGACGAGCCCGCGGCGCGCTCGAGCATCGCCCGGATGAACGCGGCCGCGTCGTCCATGCCGGCGACGTCGAGGTCGAGCGCCCAGCCGAGCCGGCGGGCGAAGGCGTCGATCTGGCGGTCGAGGCCGCCGGTCGTGCCCCGTGGGCCGTCCTCGCGGGCGTTGGCCGCCCGCCATTCGTCGAGGGCGGCCCGCACGAGGTTGCCGCGAAGCGCCGTCGCGGCGGCGGCACGGCGGAGGGCGGCGGGCCGCCGGCGCCACCATCCGCGGCGGCCGCGGGCCACCGGCGGGCGGTCGCCCTCGGAGCCAGTGGCGGCGTCCGCCGCGTCGGGATCGAGCATCGGGGGCAGCGCCCGCGCGAGAAGGTCCTCGGCGCCGACCAGGGCCGAGAGCCGCTCGGCCGCCGCGTCGGGGTCGCCCACGGCCGGGAACCAGCGTCCGACGGCCGTGGGGGCGAAGCAGCGGAGTTCGAGGAACACCGCGGTGAACTCCGAGAGGGTCTCCCGGTCGCCTGCGCCGCGGTCGAGCAGGCCCTCCTGCACGAGCACCGTCCGGGCCTCGTCGAGCGCCGCGGGGCCGACCGTGTCGCCGAGGTCACGCCAGGCCCCGACGTCGGCCGCCGCGCGCTCGATCGCCCGCGGGGCAGCGATGTCGATGAGCGCGTGAAAACCGAGCCGCCAGTAGTCGCGGAGCACCGCGGTCGGCCCCGCCGCCCCCAGGCGTGCCGCGTCGGGCCGCGCGACGACCGCGACGGTCTCGGGCAGATCGGCCGGAACGGCCCAGAACTCGGCGGCGATGCCGGCCAGACGCTCGGCGTCGATGACGATCGAGTCACGATGCGGCGGCCGCGACCACACGAGCGGCAGCCCCCGGGCGGCGCGGGCGATCCGGTGGACGATCCGCGGCGCCGCGAAGAGCACCTCGGGCACGGCCGCGCGGATCGCCTGTTCGACGCGGAAGGCGTCGAACGCGGTGGGAGGACCGCTCATGCCGGTGTCACTCGGACTCCAGGAGCCGGCGCGCGTCCTGGATCTGCTGCCGCTTGGCGGCGTCGACCGCGGGCCACTCGAGCCCGAGCCCGCGGATCGTGCGGGCGAGCACCGCGGCCACGACGGAGCGGCTGACCCACTTCCGGTCGGCCGGCACGACATACCACGGCGCCTCGGCCGTGCTCGTGGCGGCGATCGCCGCCTCGTAGGCGGTCATGTAGTCGTTCCAGTGCTGCCGCTCGGCGACGTCGGAGGCGGAGAACTTCCAGTGCTTGTCGGGCTCGTCGATCCGGGCGAGGAACCGCTTCCGCTGCTCCTCTCGCGAGATGTTGAGGAAGAACTTGACGACCGCCGTGCCGTTGCGGGTCAGGTGCCGCTCGAAGGCGTTGATGTCGTCGAAGCGGTCGGCCCAGACCTTCTTTCCGGGCTTGATGCCGGGAATCCGCTGGGCCTCGAGGAGCCGCTCGTGCACGCGGACGATGAGCACCTCCTCGTAGTAGGAGCGGTTGAAGATCCCGATCCGACCCCGTTCGGGAAGCTGCTTCATGCACCGCCAGAGGAACGTGTGGTCGAGCTCCTCGGCGGAGGGATGCTTGAAGCTCGTGACCTCGACGCCCTGGGGATTGATGCCCGACATGACGTGCTTGATGGCGCCGTCCTTGCCGGCCGCGTCCATCGCCTGGAAGATCACGAGCACGCTCCAGGTGTCGGCGGCCCAGAGGAGTTCCTGCATCCGGGCCAGGTCCTCCACGTCGGCGGCGAGCAGTTCCTCGGCCGCCTCACGCCGCTTCTTTTCCGGGATGTCCTCGTCGCCCGCCCAGGCGGGATCGTGGTCGGCCAGCCGGAAGGTGCCGCCGGGGTGCACCCGGAACTGCTTCGCGATCTTGTCGACGTCGATGGCCATGCCGGTCCTCCGCTGCCGCCTGCCGCCACGGGGAGTTCAACCGCCGCATCATAGTCGTGTCCGATCATGCCCGCGACGGACCGTGAGCCCGTGGCGGGCCGAGACCGGAGGCACCGGCCGCCCGGGCCGCCGGCCGGGCCATTGACGCCGACCGGTGCCGTCCCCCGACAATGCAGCCGAGGTCATCCCGCGGAGGAGATCGCATGGCAGGAGTCGAGGTCGGTGACAGGGCGCCCGCGTTCACGGCGACGCTCCAGGACGGGAGCACGTTCGACTCGGCCGCCCTGATCGGCAGGAAGTGGCTCGTGCTCTTCTTCTATCCCAAGGACGGCACGCCGGTCTGCACGCGAGAGGCCTGCGCCTTCCGCGACTCCTACGAGAAGTTCGTCGCGGCCGGGGCGGAGGTCGTGGGGGTGAGCAGCGACTCGCCCGCGAGCCACGCCCGCTTCGCCGCCCGGCACCGCCTGACCTTCCCCATCATCAGCGACGGCGACCGCGGCCTGCGGAAGCTGTTCGGCGTGCGGAATCCGCTGGGATTCGTGCCCGGACGCGTGACGTTCGTCATCGACCACCAGGGGATCGTGCGGCTCGTCTATGCGGCGCTCTTCGCCTCCGACGACCACGTCGCCCGCGCGCTCGCCGCGGTCACCGGCGGCCCGAGTCCGTGAGTGGCGGACGGATTCCGGAGCCGCGGCACGTCGCTGCATCCAGTTCGCCGTCTCCGTCGAATCCCCTGACGGCCGGGGCGTGGTCCCGGCGACACGTGTGGTTTCTCTCGTTGAAAGGTGCCTCCATGCGACTGACTTCCCTTCGGATCGCGATGATGACCGTGCTGGGATTGCCGGCGATGGCCGCCGCAGTGGCCGATGAATGCCCGGTGGCCGCGGCCGCCAAGGCTCGTGCCGCGGCGCCCGTGCACGTGCAGGCGGTGGCCTACAAGGCCGACGCGAAGGACATCGTCGACACGGCGGTCGGCGCCGGCGACTTCAAGACGCTGGTGGCGGCCGTCAAGGCGGCCGGACTCGTCGAGACACTCAAGAGCCCGGGACCGTTCACGGTCTTCGCCCCGACGGATGCGGCGTTCGCGAAGCTGCCGCCGGGGACGGTCGAGTCGCTGCTCAAGCCCGAGAACAAGGACAAGCTCATCGCGGTGCTGACCTATCACGTCGTCCCCGGCAAGGTCATGGCGGCCGACGTCGTGAAGCTCACCGAGGCACCCACCGTGCAGGGAGCCAAGGCCGTCGTGAAGGTCGAGAACGGCGGCGTGATGATCGACAACGCCAAGGTCGTGAAGACCGACATCGCCACGAGCAACGGTGTGATCCACGTGATCGACACGGTGCTGCTCCCTCCGGAAAAGAAGTAGTTCGGAGCGTGTCTCCGCCGCACGAGAGCCGACGGGTGGACGGCGCGGGCTCAGCCCGCGCCGTCGCCGGTCGGCCGCTCCTGTATGCTGCGGGCCGGTTGCCCCTTGTCGGGAGGCCTCTTGGCGAACGACCTTCTCCTCACCCGAATCGCGGCCGGCGACCCGTCGGCCGTGCCGGCGTGCGTGGCTCGTTACGGCCCGCTCGTGTGGACGCTCGCGCAGCGGCGGCTCAGGAACGCCGCGGATGCGGAGGATGCCGTGCAGGACGTGTTCATCGACCTGTGGAAGTCGGCCGATCGCTTCGATCCCCGTGTCGCAGAGGAGATCACGTTCGTGGCGATGATCGCCAGGCGGAGATTGATCGATCGCGTCAGGAAGGATGCCCGTCGGCCGGCCGACGCTCCGCTCGACGCCGCCGGCGCGACGCCGGCGGTCGATCGTGGCGCACCCGTCGGCGAGCGGATCGAACTGGCAGAGGAGGCACTTCTCGCCGCGGAGCAGCTCGAGCGGCTGCCGAGCGACGCCCAGCGGGTGCTGCGGCTGTCGATCTTCGACGGCCTGTCGCACGGTGAGATCGCCGCCCGCACGTCCCTGCCGCTAGGGACCGTGAAGTCGCACATTCGTCGCGGCCTCGACACCCTTCGACAGCGACTGGCGGACCGTTCGCGCGACGCGTTCACGACGGCGACCCCGGCGGGTCGCGACGGGGCCGGGAGGTTCGCACGATGACCGACAACCGTCTCCCTCCGATCGATGACGTCGACTGGGACGGCAGCCCCGGCGACGGCCTCACGGACCAGTCGCTCGCCGCTGCCGCGTACGAGCTGGCGATGCTGTCGGACGACGGCGGCCGGACGACGAGGGTCGAGCCGACGCCCGCGGGGCTCGCCGAGGCGCTCGTCCGGGGTGCCGCCTCGCACGTGTCGGCAACCGCGTCGACGGCGCGGGGAGCGGCCGATGGTCGGGTGCGGCCGGGCGGGTCCGCGCCGGAGGCCCGCCGTCTGTGGTGGGACCGGGTCGTGCCGTTCATGGGCTGGAGTGTCGCCGCCGTTCTGGGGCTCCTGCTCGTGTCGCGTTCGACTCCTGGGCCCCGGGATCCGGGTCCTCGTGTGCCGGATGCGGCCGCGGTCCGACCGACGATGCCCGCATCCGCCGAACAGCGTCGGGAGCGATTGCTGGCCGAGGATCCCGACACGCTGACGGTCGCATGGTCCGCAGGCGAGGACCGCTCAGTCGGCGGGCTGCCGCCGGGGATGACGCATGGCGACGTCGTCTGGAGCCAGAGTCGTCAGCAGGGCTTCATGCGTTTCCGTGGCCTGGCCGCCAACGATCCCATCGTCGAGCAGTATCAGCTTTGGATCTTCGATGCCGATCGGGATGCGGCGCATCCGGTCGACGGCGGCGTCTTTGACGTGGCCGCGTCGTCCGCCGACGGCGAGCTGTGCATTCCGATCGACGCCCGATTGCCGATCGGCAAGCCGACACTCTTCGCGATCACGGTCGAGAAGCCCGGCGGCGTGGTCGTCTCGACGCGAGAACGCCTGCCGCTGCTCGCGAAGGTGCCCTGACGTCGTCAGCCTGCGGCGTGTGGATGCGAGGCCGGGCACATCAGGGTGCGGCGCGATACGCCGGGAAGTCGGTGTAGCCCTTCGCGCCGCCCGGCGCGTACCACGTCGACATGTCGGCCGGTTCCGCCAGCGGCCAGTCGTGGGCGAAGCGTTCCGCGAGATCGGGGTTGGAGATGAAGGGCCGGCCGAACGCCACGAGGTCGGCGAGCCCCGCGCGGAGGACCTCGTCGGCCGACTCGCGGGTGTAGCCGCAGTTGGCGGCGAGCGGGCCGTGGAACACCTGCCGGAACTCGGCGAGCGTCATCGGGGGCCCCTGCTCGTGAAACCCGAAGCCGAGTCCATCCATGACATGGAGGTAGGCGAGCCCGAAGCGGTCGAGGAGCGTGGCCGCGTGCGTGAACTGCTCGCGGAAGTTCGGCGAGCCCATGTCGTTGTACACGCCGTTGGGCGAGAGCCGCACGGCGACCCGGCGGCTCGGCCAGACCTCCGCGATGGCGGCGACGACGTCGACGAGGAACCGGCACCGCTTGTCGATGCTGCCGCCGTAGGCGTCGGTGCGGAGATTCGTCCTCGCCTGCAGGAACTGGTCGATCAGGTAGCCGTTGGCCGCGTGGACCTCGACGCCGTCGAAGCCCGCGGCCCGCGCCCGCGCGGCGGCTCTGGCGTAGTCGGCCACGACGCCGGGGATCTCCTGGGTCTCGAGCGACCGCGGCGTCTCGTAGGGCTGCTTGCCCGTCGGCGTGTGGATGGAATCGCCGGCGAGCTTCACCGCCGAGGCCGACACGGGGGGCCTGCCGCCGTGGAAGCTGCTGTGCGACGCCCGGCCCATGTGCCAGAGCTGGAGGAAGATCCGCCCCCCCCTGGCATGGACCGCGTCGGTGACGAGCCGCCAGCCGGCCTCCATGGCGTCGGTGTAGATGCCCGGGGCACCGATCCAGCCGTTGGCCTGTTCGGAGATCGCCGTGGCCTCGGATACGATCAGGCCGGCCGAGGCGCGCTGGGCGTAGTATTCGGCCATCGTCGCGTTGGGGACGCGGGTGTCGCCGGCGCGCGAGCGGGTCATCGGCGCCATCACGATCCGGTTGGGCAGGGAGAGGTCGTGCATCTGGAACGGGTCGAGGAGCGTGGCGGCGGGCATGGGAGTCCTCGGGGGCACGGGTGGCGGATTCGCATCGAGAGTATCGTGAACACCGCCGGGATCGGGAAACCCCGGTGTCCGGGGATTTCGAGGTGAACCCATGAACGCCGCGCCGTCCGATCCCGCGCCCCAGGCGTCCGACACCTCCGCGGCGGGGACGCGGATCGCCGACCTCGAGCGGCTGCTGGCGGTGGCGCGGCGGCTTGGCGCGACGGTCGATCTCGACGACCTCCTCGCGTCGATCGCGGGAGCGGCCACCGAGCTCCTCCACTGCGAGCGGGCCACGGTCTATCTCTACGACGCGGCGACGGACGAGCTCCGCAGCCGGCTCGCGACGGGCGTCGCGGGCGCGGCGATCCCCGAGATCCGCTTTCCGACGAGCCGCGGGATCGCCGGCGAGGTGGCCCGCACGGGCAGGACGGTGAACCTTCCCGACGCCTACGCCGACCCGCGGTTCAACCCCGACGTCGACCGATCGAGCGGCTTCCGCACGCGGAGCATGCTCGCCGTGCGGCTCGTCGACCACGACGACGCCACGGTGGGCGTGCTTCAGCTCCTCAACAAGCGATCGGGCCGCTTCGAGGCCCGCGACGAGGAGATCGCCGCGTTCCTCGCCAGCCAGGCGGGCGTGGCGATCCAGCGGCAGGCGCTCCTCGATCACTTCGCGGAGAAGCGCCGGATCGAGCGCGACCTCAACATCGCCCGCGGCATCCAGCAGGGGCTCCTGCCGCGCGAGATGCCGGGCGTCCCGGGGTTCGACGTGGCCGGCTGGAATCAGCCGGCGGACGAGACGGGCGGCGACTTCTTCGACCTGCTCCCGCTCGACGGCGGCCGGCTGGCGGTCGCGATCGCCGACGCCACGGGGCACGGGATCGGGCCGGCGCTGGTGATGGTCGAGGCGCGGGCCCTCCTGCGGGCGCTCGTCGGCCGGTCGTCGTGCCTCGCGCGGGCGGTGACCGACGTGCACGATCTCCTCTGCCTCGACCTGCCGGAGGGCCGGTTCGTGACCGCCTTCTGCGGGATCCTCGACACGGCCGACGGCCGCCTCGAGTTCATGAGCGCGGGCCAGGGGCCGATCCTGATCTACGAGGCGGCGACGGGGGCGATCCGCGATCTGCCGGCGCAGGGGCTGCCGCTCGGGTTCGTGCCGGGCATGGACTACGAGGGCTCGACGCACGTGGTCCTCGCGCCGGGCGACGTGCTCGTGCTCCTGACCGACGGCTTTTATGAGTGGGCGCGGGCCGACGGCGAGCCGTTCGGCATCGAACGCGTGTGCGCGCTCGTCCGGCGGCACCACGCGCGGCCCGCTGCCGAGATGATCCGCATCCTCCACGACGCGGTCGTCGAGTTCGCCGCCGGGTGCCCGCAGGACGACGACCTCACCGCCGTGATCGTGAAGCGTGACGCCGCGCCGGCGGCGTGACGCCTGCCGGGCTCCGCCGCCCGGCGGGCGACCGAACCGCGGCCGGACGGTCAGCGCCCGGCGGGGTGGTCGGGCTCGGCGAACGGCCCCTCGAGCACCGCGTCGGGCCGGTCGTGGCGGCCGTCGGCACCGATCACCACCCGGGCCTGCCGGAGGATCTCCTCGGGCACCCGCCACACCGCGCGGTCGTAGCCGGGGGCCTCGAGGTCGACGGTGAGCCGCGGGGGGATCATGGCGGAGGTCTCGCCGATCGGCACCGTCGCGGGATCGGTGCCGGCGAGGAGGTCGCCGGCCACGCGGCCCGCGAGCAGGCCGACCTCGTGGAAGTCGAAGCCCACGTCGAACAGCGTGCCGCGATCGGGACGCCCGGGCGTCACGGAGAAGACGGGTACGCCGCCCCGCGCGGCCGTCGCGACCACGGAATCGGCGACGCTGCCGATCGTGGTGTCGCCCGGAATGAAGATCGCCTCGGCGCCGCGGGCGATCGTCGACTGGATGGCCTCGACCACGCCCGACGAGTTCTCGACCGGAGCCTCGAGGAGCTCGATGCCGCGGGCCCGGCAGACCGCGCGGGTCAGCTCCATGTAGCGGCGCGAGTTGCTCTCGGCGGGGTTGTGGGCCACGCCGATCCTGGTCACACGGGGATTGATGGCGCGAAGGATGCGAAACGTCGCGTCGACCGGCGCGAGGCTGCCGAAGCCGACGAGGTGTCGCGGATGGACGAGCGGATCGGAGCGGTCGAGCCCGACGCCGGCCGAGAAGGGATCGGCGACCGCGGCGAACACGTGGAGGATCCGGCCGCGCTCGTTGGCGTTGGCGAGGGCCTGGAGCGACGGCGTGCTCGACGTGAGGGCGAGGTCGAACGGGCCCTCCACGATCTCCCGCGCGATGGCGTTGGCATGGGCCAGATCCCCCTCGGCGTTGAAGCGGCGGACGGTGACGGTGCGGCCGTCGACGAAGCCCTTTTCCGCGAGCCCCTCGAGCATCCCGCGGACCGCGTCGTCGAGCAGCGGCGTGCTCACCTGCTGGAGCACGCCGACGGCCGGCAGGGATCGCCGTGCGGAGGCGTTGTCGGTCGCGAGCAGCAGCGCCGACGCCGCCGTGAGGAGCGCGATCATCGGCAGCCAGTGTCGGAGGATGGTGGCGTTCATCGGGGAGGTCTCGCGGTTCAGACGTACGCCTCGGCGAGCGTGCGGGCGGCCGCGTCGTCGAGTTGGTCGGCGCGGCGGAGGCGGTCGAAGCGGGCGGCGAGTTCGTCGGGTGGCAGCCGGCGCTTGGCGGACCCCTCGACATCGAGCTCCACGCGACCGCGGTGGACGAGCAGGAGCCGGTCACCGAGCGACGCGGCCTGCACGAGGGAGTGCGTCACCATGAGCGCCGTGAGCCCCTGCTCGCGGACGAGCCGCGCCGTGGCCTGCACGACGCGGTCGGCCGCGGCCGGATCGAGCGCCGCGGTGTGCTCGTCGAGGAGAAGCAGCTCCGGTCGCCGCCACGTCGCCATCACGAGCGTGATGATCTGCCGCTGCCCGCCGGAGAGCGAGCCGATCGGCTGGTCGAGCCGGGCCTCGAGGCCGGGGACGATCCGCGCGATCCGCGCGGCCGCCTCCGCGCGGAGCCCCCGGCTCGTCGCCCAGCGGAGACCGGCTGGCCGACCGCGGCAGGCCGCGACGGCGAGGTTCTCGAGAACGGTGAGGCTCGCGGCCGTGCCCGCCCGGGGATCCTGGAAGACGCGGCCGACGAGGGCGGCGCGGGCGTGCTGCGACCAGCGGGTGATGTCGTGGCCGGCGAGTCGGACCGAACCCTCCGACAGCCGCACCGTGCCGGCGATCGAGCCGAGGAGCGTGCTCTTGCCCGAGCCGTTCGTGCCGATGACGACGACGAACTGCCCCGCGGGCACCGCGAGCGAGACGCGATCGACGGCCCGCACCTGCGGCCCGCCCGGCGACGCGAACTGCACGGTGGCATCGCAAAGCTCGAGCATCATGCGCGCCTCCGTCGCGTGACGAGCCGCGGCACGACGAGCGCCGCGAGCACGACGATCGCGGTGGCCGCCCTGAGCCAATCGGGATCGAGGCCGGCACGCAGGGCGCTCGCCACGAGGAGCCGGAAGGTCACGCTCCCGGCGGCGGTCGCGACGAGAGCCGCGCCGAGCCGCACCGGGCCGACGAGGGCGGCTCCCAAGAACACGCTCGCCATGCCCCAGACCACCATCCCGATCCCCATCTGCACGTCGGTGAAGCCCTGCTCCTGGGCGACCAGCGCCCCCGACGCGGCGGTCAGGGCGTTGGCGATCGCGAGGCCGGCCACCGTGAGGAGGCCCGTGTCGCGGCCGAGTGCCCGGGCCATCGTCGGCGTGTCGCCCCCGGCCCGCATCGCGGTGCCGAGCTGCGTGCGGAAGAAGACGTAGAGCGCGGTGATCGCCGCGGCGGCGAGCGCGAGCACGAACGTCATCCGGGCCGCCTGCCCGGCGGCGTGCTCCGCGAGGCCGAGCCGCACGAACGCCGGCCCGAGCGCCGCCTCGGCCCGGTCGAAGAGCGTGGTCGTGCCGGTCAGCGGCACGTTGCTGCGGCCGAGCGTCACGAGGTTCACGCTCGCCAGCGCCGTGCTCACGAGGATGCCGGCGAGCAGCGGCTCCACGCCGAGGAACGCGTGGAGGACGCCCGTCACCGACCCCGCGGCGGCGCCGGCCGCCATCCCCGCGAGCGTCGCGAGGGCGGGGTCGACGCCCGCCGAAAGGAGGACCGCGGCCACCACCGCCCCGAGCGTGAACGAGCCGTCGGTCGTGATGTCGGGGAACGAGAAGAGCCGGTAGCTCACGAACACGCCGAGTGCCACGAAGGCCAGTGCGAGTCCGAACGTCCAGGTGGAGAGAAGCGTGATCATCGCCGCGCCCCGCCGGATGCCAGATCGAGCGGCGCGAACCACGCCGCCCCGCGCACGAGCTCCGATCGGCCGCTGCCGAGCACCGGCTGCGGGTCGGAGAGGAGGTGCACGAGCGCCACCGGGATCGACCGCGCCAGGTCGGACACGGTCGCGGCGAGGTCGGCGGGACCGCGGCGGAGCGGCCGATAGGGGAACACCACCGCGTGGAAGTGGCCGCGCGCTTCGCAGCCCGGCAGCGGTCGCACGAACCCGTCGAGCGCAGCGGCGGCCGGTCGGCATGCCACGCCGACGACGAGCGCGGTGTGCCGCGGGAACACCGGCTCGCGCGAGAAGCTCAGCCAGCGGGCCGCGACGTCCCGCGTGCCGGCCTGCGGCGAGTCGTCCGCGGAGGCCGCGGCCAGCGGGCGGATCAGTTCCGCGCCGACGAGCCCCCGCACCTCGCCGGCGACCACCAGGGCGATCGCCTCCGCGGCCGAGACGTCGAGCAGCCGCGTCGCGAGCTCGTCGAGGCTGACGGCCGCCTCGTCGTCGGCGGGCTCGAAGCCGGTCCGGCCCGAGGGGAGCCCGCGCCACGCGAGTCCGAGGACGACGTCGACGCTGGCGAGGAGGTCGCCGGAGGGAACCATGTAGTCGACGGCGGCGTGCGGGTGCGGGGGCCGGTGGAAGGCGGTTCCGCATGCCACGGCGAGCTCGCCGGCCCGTTCGGCCGCCGCGGCGTCGTCGGCGATCGCGCCGATCCCGAGGGCGAACGCGTCGCGGTCGAGCCGCCTGCGGGCATCCGCCGGCCCGCGGCCCGCGAACGCCTCCGCGGCCGAGCCGATGCGTTCGCCCCCGACGGAGGTCGTGGGACGCTCGAGTGCGACGAGTCGCACCGCCCCGATGCGGAGTTCCTCCACGGCGGCGGCCGGGGGCCGACCGGTGCCGCGGCCAGGCTCACCCGTTCCCATGAGGATGGGCGTGAGCCGCGTGAGGTCGAGCACCTTCCGCACCGTCGGGCTCGCCCGGCTGATCACGCAGGCGGCTCCGGCGGCCTGCGCCGTGCGGTGCGTTTCGAAGAGCCCGCGGATGCCCGCCGAGCTCAGGAACGTGACGGCATCGAGGTCGATTCGGATCGCGTGGAGCCCGCGCCGGAGCTCCTCGGAAACCGCCCGCTCCAGCTCGGCCGAGGTCTCCGCGTCCAGACGGCCCGCCACCACGAGGTCGACCGCGTCGCCCTGCTCGAGCCTCTCGATGCGAAGGTCCATGGGTGCGGCAGCGGAATGGCGGCGACCATCAGCCACGAGCCGGTGACGGCCCAGACGACGATCAGGACGATGACGATCAGACCGGACACGGGCATCACGCTCCCTCGTCCGGACGGCCGACCGGACGAGGAACCCTAGGTCACGCGCGGCGGCCCGACACCCGCGGCGACCCGGAAAGGCTACACCGCCGCGCGGTTGAGCACGCGGAGGATCACGATCAGGAGGATCGCGCCGACCGTGGCGGTGATGAGGCTCCCCAGGAGCCCGGTGGCCGACAGGCCGAGCACGTTGAACACGGCCCCGCCGACCAGCGCCCCGATCACGCCGACGACGAGGTCGCCGACGAGCCCGAACCCGCCCCCCTTGACGAGCTGGCCGGCGAGCCAGCCCGCCGCGAGGCCGATCAGCAGGAACCAGAGAAAACTCGTGTCCACGGCGGAGTCTCCCGGAGCGGTGGAAAAGCGTCGGCCTTCCCACACTCTACCAGCCCCCGGCACGCGACGCTCCCGGCGCCCGCCGCCGGGCTCACCGCGGGGCCTGGTCGACGCGGAACGTGTCGACGTAGACCAGATCGGCGACCGACCCCTCGTCGGTCCAGAACCGGGCCCGGATCGCGTACAGCCGGTCGCGGTCGACGATGCACGCGAAGGGCTCGCGGTACTTCACGCCCGGATTGAGCTGGTAGCGACGGTGGCGGAAATCCTCGTTCGAGTCGAGGAGGTTGCGCTTCACGAGGATCGCCTTCGGGCTGCCGTCGCCCGACGTCCAATCGAACCAGGGCACGTCCGGGGCGGATGGCGGGGGCGGCACCTCGGCCTCGGCGGGGAGCCGGCTGAACGGCTCGATCTCCACGATCGAGATCTCGAGTCCCACGTCGCGGTCGCGGGCCGGCGTGGGGAACCGCGGGGCGATCGCCACCTTGCCGATGTTCCGCAGGAACACGTCGACGTTGAGCAGCACCTTGTCGTCGCGCAGCGGCTGCACCGCGGGCGAGACGCCCACCTCCATCGTCGGGTCGTGGGTGCGCTCGACCGTGAAGTTCGTGTAGGTCCACCACGCGGCCACGACCAGCGCGAGGCCTCCGAGCACCTTGCTGACGAGGTCGGCCCAGAGGGCGGCGGTTTCGAGGCGGGGGCGTGGTGACGGATCGATCATCGGCTGCGGCTCGCGTGCGGCCGCCGCATTGTGCGGGTCGCGGCCGGCGGCGGCTAGGCCGGTTCGCGTCGGCTACACTCGAACCGACCGCCGCGCATGGTGCACCGGCCGGCGCACGACACCCGTCGAGGAACCTCCGATGACGCCCACCACCGGACTGCTCCTCGCGGTCCTCGCCTCGGTGCTCTGGGGCCTGACCTACTGCCTCGATGAGCGCGTCCTCGAGTCGCTCTCCGTCTACAAGCTCTATTTCCTGCACTGCTGCGCCGGAGCGATCGTCTCGGCGGCGATCCTCGTGGCCCAGGGGCACGCACCGGCGACGCTCTTCCGGATCGACACGACGAAGGTCAGCCTGCCGCTCTTCGCCGTCACGCTCGTCACCGCCACGGCCGCGGCCCTGTCGATCCTCGGGTCGATCCAGGCGCTCGGTGCCTCGAAGTCGGCCGTCCTCGAGATCTCCTACCCGCTGTTCGTGGCGCTCTTCTCGTGGGGCTTCTTCGGCGGACACCTCCAGGCACCGGTGGTGATCGGCGGCGCGTGCATCTTCGTCGGCGCCGCCATCATTTCGATGGCGAAGTGACCGCGACGGCTAGCGGACGCCCGCGGCCGGCTTCGGGCGGCCCGCCGTTCCGCTTCCGTCGGTCGCGAGGCCGGCGAACGCGGCCGCGACGGGCGAGAGGCCTCCTGGCGGCGGCGTGGGTGTGCCGGGCCGCGGCGCGGCCTTCAGCGTCTGCGGCTTCGGGGCCGCCGGGGGCAGCCCGACGTCGATCCCGCGGATCACGCCGCCACGGGTGATCGCCACCACGCCGCTGCTCGCGGCCGCGCCACCGGCCGGCGGCGTGGCGACGACGTGGTAGGAACCGAGGTCGAGGTGCGCGAACGTGTACTCGCCGCGGGCGTTGGTCACACCGCTGGCGACCGTCGTCCCGGCCGCGTTCACGAGCGCCACGGCCACGTTCGCGAGGCCGTTCTCGACGCTCTGTCGGACGCCGTCGCGGTTGCCGTCGCCGAACAAGGTTCCGGTGATCGACACCCGGAACGAGAACACGTCGGGCTGGAGGTTGGAGACGGTCGAGTTGCGGCGGATCACGTCGGCGAGCGTCGTGCCCTGGATCGTGCGTACGGCATCCGCGGGGAGCGCGCTCTGGTACCAGAAGCGGTCGCCGTCGCGGAGCCGCGTGAACTGATCGACGATGATCCGCGTGAACGTCGCCCCGAGGCTCGACCCGGGGAGGTGCGTTTCGGCGAGGCCGCCGATCCACGGATCGATCCGGTCGACGCTGCCGTAGGCCTTCTGGAGCGCCTGCTGCACGGTGGCGTCGGTCGTGATCTGGGCGAACGTCGTCACCTTCGGCAGGCCATACGCCGCCCGGACGGTGTTGTAGTCGGCGATGCCGTGGTCGCGGCCCCGCTGGATGTTGAGCGAGGCGAGGTCGAACCCCCCCTGCCCCGGTTGCCCGAAGAGGAAGTTGCGGACGTCGTCGACCACCTTCGTGTCGATCTCCTGGCCGCGGGTGCTGGAGAGGTATTTCAGGATCGGGTCGATCCCGACTTCGGAGAGCGGCGTCGGGTTGAAGAAGGCGTCGCGGAGCGAGATGGCGTCGCGCACCTCCGAGCCGTCGTTGTGGAGAAACTCGATGTCGTTGCCGAGCATGCTGTGGCCCACCCGGAAGGCGACCGTGGAGAACTCGGTGGCGATGCCCGGGTTCACGTCGGCGCGGTAGCCCTTGTAGGCCGCGATGCCGTCGGCACCGGGCTTCGGGGCACCGAGGATGGCCGGCAGGAACTCGTCGTAGGTGATCTTCTGGAGTTCGCCGATCACGATCCGGCGGGACTGCTGGTAGAGCTGCTCGTCGGTGAGCGCCGGATTCTTCGCCGCCAGGTCGGCCGCGATCCGGTTGTGCTCGCGGACGAACAGCGTCTGGAGGGCGAGCAGTTCGGGGTTCTCGTTGGCCCGCACGTCGCCCGCCAGGAAGAGCTGTGAATCGGCCACGCGGTGCGCGTCGTTGGCGTTCGCGAGGCCGGCCGTGTTGAAGGGGAGCAGGTCGCCCGCCGACGTCTTGAGCCGGCCGCCGGCGAACTCCCGCAGCGCCGCGGCCCGGGTCGCGTCGACCCCGTAGACCTGCGAGCCGTCGATGAACGCCGTCAGTGAGTTGACCTGCTGCCGCGGGTTGGCCGTGCCGGTGCCGGTGGCCGGATCGTAGGCCGACCGCGACATCGCGATCGTCATGGTGCCGGTGCCGGCCGGATCGAAGGAGGGGTCGCCCGCGGGCACGGCGACCGGGAACGACTGCTTGGGCGACGCGGTGTCGGTGAGCCCGAGGTCGTGGTCGAGGAACTGTCCCCAGGCGTAGACGAAGGCGCTCCAGTCGCGGTCGTTCGTGATGCCCGCCTCCGGGCTCTGCGAGAGGAGGTTGCTCACGACGCGGGCACTCGGCCGGTCGGCACCCGAAGGCGATGAGACGCCGTCGGTGTAG